>Ga0196970_1001075_pt1 | contig 21539 bp, 20 predicted proteins | sample S1v_513CmetaG_FD_148672 | JGI IMG/M metagenome (GOLD analysis project Ga0196970, IMG submission 148672) | Soil microbial communities from Anza Borrego desert, Southern California, United States - S1+v_5-13C | ecosystem: Environmental > Terrestrial > Soil > Desert | place: USA: California...
GTTCTCGGCGCGATGGCTGGCGCTGCGGTTGGCCGACTTTACCGCCCGGTACCCTGCCATCACCTTGCGCATCGTCACGTCGAACGACCTTGCCGACTTCACCCGCGACGGCATCGACGCCGGCGTCCGCTATGGCCGCGGCCAATGGCCGCAGACCTATGCCGAGCGGCTGGCACCGGAAGAGCTGTTTCCGGTCTGCGCACCGGCCCTGCTGTCCAGCCGGCACCCGTTGCGCTGCCCCGATGATCTGCGCCACCACATGCTTCTCCACGGAGAGCTGGTGCCGGGATGGGCCGATTGGCTGGATGCGGCCGGGGTCCATGGCGTCGATGTCGGCAAGGGGCCGCGGTTCACCGATGCGATCTCGATGCTGGAGGCGGCCTGTGCCGGGCACGGGGTGGCGTTGGCGCGCAGCGTGCTCGTCCGCGACGACCTGGCGAGCGGGCGGTTGGTTCGACCTTTCGAAACGGCCATCGACGCGACGAAGGGCTACTATTTCGTCTGTGCGCCCAACGGGCTGGATCACCCGGGCGTCGTCGCCTTCCGGGACTGGCTGATGGACGTCATCGGGACGTAGCCGCTTCGGCACGAGTACCCCGTCCGCGGTGGGTTGACGGGAGTGGGGCCTCGCAAGTTGGGTTGAGCCGCAGGCGAAGCCCAACGTGTCGACATGGCGGGGTGTGTTGGGCTTCGCTAGCGCTAAGAAGAAAAATGACGCTGGCCGGGGTGAGGCTGCCGACCGGCGTCCCGTCGCTGGGCCCCCACCCTACCCCTCCCCCACTGCGCGGGGGAGGGGATGGCGGCGGAGTTCCCTCCCCCGTCGAAGATGGGGGAGGGTTAGGGTGGGGGCCCGGCACGAGCACGCTTTTCATCCGCTGCGGGTCGGCGCAGCCGGTGGGAAACTCAACCCAACCTACGAAACTCCCCTCATCTGAGTGCGGACAGAACACGAGCGATGGGATGTCACGTCCCGGCACTTGCCTCCGTCCAACGGGCATAAGGCGTGGATCGGCCGCGCCGCCGAATGGATGGAGACGACGTTGTCCTTGACGATGCTGGAGAAGGAACTGGTGGCGGTCTCGGTGGCGGCGGGGTGCCGGCCTTGCACCACCTACCACCTCGCCGAGGTGAGGCGCGCCGGCGCCACCGACGCGGGGATCGAGAAGGCGGTGGCGGGTGCCGTCTGTGTGCGGACCAGCGCCACCGAGGGCATGCGCCGCCACGCCCTCGGCCTGGATACCGAAGGCGTTTGATGGCTTCCGGTCAAGCGCCTTCGGTTCAAACCCGACAGCACATTGCATAGCAATGTGCGGGAGGCTCGGAGGCGGCCCGCAGGGCAGGCAAAGGCCGTCGGAGCCGGAGAGACCCGTCGAGGCTTGCGAGGCAGGCTCATATGGCCGGCCGTATGACCCCGTCTATTAATACATTCCTAAGCACGTATTCCGTTCGTCTCCCTAGGAAAAGAGGCCGCCTGGCGTGTTATAGAAATGCTGCGCATCTTTCTGGCGCAATTCGCTGTGCGCAGCATTGGTGGAGCCGCATAAAAATCAAAGAAAGTAAGCGCAGAGTATGGAGGCTGTTTTTATGGCAATCAGCGCGTTTTTCTATCAAGAGTTTCGCGCAGAACAATCTGAAGATGTAGCTGTATTTTTCTATTTTAATGAAATACCGCCATTCGTAGAGGACGAATTAGTTAGGTTGTACGGACACATTCATTCCTCACTTGCATTCTTTAAGGCTGCTGGATGGGCTGACAAAGCTAATACCTATGTGGCTTGGCGAGGGGGTCGGCCCGTAACTGTTCTGTTGTTTCAATGTAAGGATGGGGTTATTGACGTTCTCAACGAAATGGTTGCGATCGACGAGGCGGAGATTTGCCGCTTTGCAGATCATATATTTAACAGCCTTAGATCGATATGGGCCATCAAATTTCGCGCGGTGCAAGCAGACATTCACAGGCTGCATTTTCCGTATCAACGACACAATTCCAAAGAAGATTGGGTGGTCCATCTGCCTGATGGGCCCGCTGAATACACTGCGCGCCTAGGGAAGTCGACGCGCGAGAACATCAAGTACTATAGGAGGCGGCTCGTTCGGGATTTCCCTTCCTTTACTTGCCGGTTCTATACTGGGAAAGACATAGATGAGGGCCATATTCGCGGTATTATAGAATTGAGCGAAAAAAGAATCTTGGCAAAGAGGAAGAGGTTTGGCATAGACGAAAGCGATTTGGAGCGCATCATCAGGCTCGCCAAGCAATGTGGCTTTGTCTGTGTTATGCAGATTGACGGTCGCCTGTGCGCGGGCACGATCAGTTACCGCGCTGGATCAGCGTATTTGATAGAGGTTATCGCCCATGATCAAAAATACAATAAATATAGTCTCGGTACGATTTGCTATTACATGACTATCTGCGAATACATCGTTCGCGGCGCCAAGAAGTTTCACATGGGAGGAGGGCGGAATGAGTACAAGGCTAGGTTCTTGGGTGTTCGGCAGGATATGGATCACCTGGAAATATATCGGTCACACACATATCTAGTACTTAACTTGCACAGGGTAGCGAAGACAGCCATCGACGGCTACATCCGTCGGGTAAAGGTCTGGCTGCTGGAGCGGGAGAATAGCTTCATCACGCAGTCGGTTATCTATGCTTTATATCTTTTGCGTAGATTGGGCGGGCGGAATGGCTAGGCATTGCCAGATTGAATGGAATCACTGAAGGGGATTCCCGTTTGCGGCATTGCGTGATTCGTTTCTCCTTCACAAGACGCTGAGGGGGACCCGGTTTTGCGCATGCTTGGGGTCGAACTCTGGAGCGAAGGCCGTCTGCTCGTCTCATACCAACGGCGCTTGAAGGCTTCCCACAAGGACGTTTCAGGCAAAGGCTGGCCACCAGTGGAACAGCGTCTCGGCCCTGATGCGATCCGGATCGTCGGCCAGGGCGCAGCGTGATCGGCGAGCACGTCATCGAGATCAGCCAAGGTGTCGAAGTGCTGGTTGGCGAGCGGCTCGTTGGTCAAGGGCCTGAGACGTTCCGCGGGTTGCAACTCGGGGGAATAGGCGAGCAGGAACTCCAGGTCGATACCCGCCGGCATTTCCAGGCTGTCCGACACGTGCCAGCCCGCCCCGTCGAGCACGATGATCACGCGCTTGCCCGGCCCGGCGCCGACCTCGCGGGCAAAGGCGGCGAGAATGGCGCTGAACAGGGCGGTGTTGACGGTGTCGGCCAGAAACCAGATCACCTGTCCGGTGCTCGGCCTCACAAAGCCCGAGACATACATCCAATCGAAGCGCTGATGGGCGCGTGGGAGTTCCTTCCTGCAAGTGGCGCGTTCCATGGGGTGCAGCCGCACCACGCTCTGGCGGGCCTACTATCAATCCATGGATTTCCGCACGCGCGTCTGGTGGGAGCGCAAGATCCTCGAACGTGAGGCGCGGGCGCAACTCGGATCGCTGACCGACATGGTGTCCATGCAGATCCGCCACGCGGTGTCGAACGGCGACATGGCGACGGTGCGCTGGCTTGCCGACCGGCTGGACGTCTTCCAGCAGCGCGGCTCCGTCCGCAGCCTGCCGGAAACCCCGGAAGCCGACAAGGAGACGCCCACCGAGCCCGTAGCCGGCGCGCTGCATCTGCCCGCACCCGACGAACCGCCGGCGGCGCTCATCGCCCACCTGCCGGAGGCCGAGGGGCCGAAGGGGCAGTGGCCCTGGACCTCGACCGGCACCGTCGAGCAGCCCGACTTCCTCTATGCGGGGGCGACAAGGCGCTGAATGACGAACTGAACACCCCCTGCACAGTGTTGCATAGTGTTTCACAGTGTTCCATTCGCGGCCCTGGCACCAAAGCATGAGCCGCGCGGGGGTTGCGTCGGCACCCGGCGCGCTTGCACTATGCGTTCCTCTGCGACTGCCAAAGCCCGTGTCCCATGGCCCAGCTCAGTGACGATTGCTTCGCCTTCGGCGGCGAATTGATGCCGGTAAACGCGGCGCTCGACCTGCTGCGTCGACGCGTCGGGCCGGTGGCCGCGGTCGAGACGGTGCCGCTGGCTGCCGCGCTGGGCCGCGTGCTGGCCGAGGACGTGACGGCGCCGTTTGATGTGCCGCCGCACGACAACTCGGCGGTGGACGGCTACGCGGTGTTCTTCGACGACCTGACGGCGGAGTCCGAGACGGTGCTGCCGGTGACCGGCCGCGTCGCCGCCGGGCACCTGCTGGGGCGGCCGGGGCGGCGAGGCGAGGCGGTGCGCATCTTCACCGGCGCCCCCATGCCCGAAGGCTTCGACACCGTGCTGATGCAGGAGGATTGCCGGGTGCAGGGTGATTCGGTGGCGATTCCGCCGGGCATCAAGCGCGGCGCCAACCGGCGCAAGGCCGGCGAGGACGTGACGCGCGGCTCGGTGGTGCTCGCCTCCGGACGGCGGCTGCGGCCGGAGGATATCGGACTGGCCGCCTCGCTGGGCCGTGAGGAGCTGAGCGTGCGCCGGCCGTTGCGCGCTGCGGTGTTCTCCACCGGCGACGAGGTGCGCGAGCCGGGCGCCGAGCTGCCGCAGGGCTGCATCTACGATGCCAATCGCTTCGCGCTGCTGGCAGCACTTCGGCAGTTGGGGTGCGATGTCACCGATCTCGGCATCCTGCCCGACGATCTCTCCGCCATCCGCGACGCGCTGGGCGCGGCGGCCGCGGCGCACGACGTGCTGGTCACCTCGGGCGGCATGTCCACCGGCGAGGAGGATCACGTCAAGGCGGCCGTCGAGGATCTCGGCTCGCTGCATTTCTGGCGTCTCGCCATCAAGCCGGGGCGGCCGGTGGCGCTGGGGCAGGTGCGCGGGGCGGCGTTCGTCGGGCTGCCGGGCAACCCGGTGGCGGTGATGGTCACCTTCCTGCGCGTGGCGCGGCCGATCCTGTTGCGCCTGATGGGGGCGGACGAGTCCGAGCCGCGGCTGTTCCCAGTGCGGGCGGGCTTTACCTACAAGAAGAAGCCCGGCCGGCGGGAGTACGTGCGCGCCACCCTCGTCCGCGGCGAGGACGGCGCGTTGACGGCGGTCAAGCACCCGCGCGACGGGGCTGGCATCCTGTCGTCGCTCGTCGAATCCGACGGGCTGGTGGAACTGCCCGAAGATCTGTCCAGGCTGGAGCCCGGCGTGACGGTCGAGTTCCTGCCCTTCAGCGAGGTCCGGTGATGAAGGTTCTTTATTTTGCGTGGCTGCGCACCAAGATCGGTCTGGCCCAGGAAGAGGTGACGCCGCCGGCCGAGGTCGCCGACGTGGCTGGGCTGGTGGAATGGCTGAAGGGACGCGGCCCCAAGTACGCCGAGGCGTTGGCCAACACCGCCGTGGTCAAGGTGGCGGTGAACCAGGAGTACGTGCCCTACGACCACCCGCTGTCGGCCGGCGACGAGGTGGCGCTGTTCCCGCCGGTGACCGGCGGCTGAGGCGCCGGACTGGGGGAGGTGCAGCATGACGATCCGGGTGCAGCGGGAAGATTTCGACGTCGGCGCCGAGCTGGAGGCGTTGACCCGCGGCAAGACCTCCATCGGCGGGGTGACGACGTTCCTCGGCCTAGTCCGGGATATGGCCGGCGGCAGTTCCGTCGGCGCCATGACGCTGGAGCACTATCCCGGCATGACCGAGCGCCAGCTGGAGGCCATCGAGGCGGAGGCGCGGCGGCGCTGGCCGCTGGACGACGTGCTTGTGATCCATCGCTACGGCCGGCTGGAGCCGGGCGACCGCATCGTGCTGGTGGCGACCACCTCGGCGCACCGGGAAGCGGCGTTCGAGAGCTGCCACTTCCTCATCGATTGGCTGAAGACCAAGGCGCCGTTCTGGAAGCTGGAAAGCACGGCTGAGGGCGAACAGTGGGTCGAGGCCAAGGGCAGCGACGACAACGCGGCGGCGCGGTGGGAGAAGTAAGCACTCCCTCCTCCAGCGGGGCTGGGGGAGGGAGAGGTGTCAGTCCACCCGGCGCAGGACCGTCTCCAGGCGGCCCTTTCCCGACTTGTCGAGCCACGTGGCGGCCAGCTTGCCGTCCAGACGCAGGTAGTAGCGCAGTATGTTGCGGCCCTTCTCGTCGAAGACCAGCTCGTCCTCCATCACGCGGCCCTTGCGGCGCACGTGCTCCAGGGTCTGGTCCGGCTCGACGCCGGGGCCGAGGACGTAGTCGGCGTTCACCGTGTCGCCCTCGCCGTGCTGGACGCGCAGCATCACCTCGCGGCCGTTGACGTAGGTGCCGTACCAAGTCCCGAGATACGGGGCGACGCTGCTCGAGGACTCGCTGCCGGAGGTCGGGAGCGGCGCGGCGGCGCCGGTGCTGGCCTGCAACAGGCCGGGGCTGGGGCTGCGGCCCCAGGCCTCGTCGCAGGGCGGGTCGCCGGCCTTAAGCGGCGCCTCGGAGAAGCGGACGATGCATTTGCCGAAGCGGCGGACGAACATGCCGGAGTTGGCCGCCCCGTGCCCGGTCAGGGCGGCGGGCTGGTCGACGATCAGGTTGTCGATGCCGCGGCCGGCGAGGATAGTGCGCGCCTGCTCACCGCGCCCGCCCGGATCGAAGTCGTCGCCGTGGAAGAAGTACAGCATCACCCGCGCCGAGCGCACGTTGCGCAGAATCGGCCAGAGCTGGGTGGCGTTGTCCCGGAAGGAGTCGTAGGCCTCGGAGAAGTTGCCGAAGGCGGCCGGCGCGGTGCCGATCACCGCGTCCACCTGGTCGGTCCGGCCGGCGGCCAGCAGCGAGATGAAGGCACCGAACGACTGCCCGGTCAGCACCACGCGGCGATAGCCGCGCTGCTTGAGCCGGTCGGCGTGCTCGGCCAGCGCGCGGGAGCTGTTGGGCAGGGTGTCGCTGACCCGCATGCGGTCGAGACGGTAAACGTCCCATCCCGCGTCGCGCAGCAGCGTCATGTACAGAGGGGTGGGGGCGGTGGAGTCCTCGTATTCGACCGCGCGGCCATGGCTCCAGATCACCGCGCCGCGGGCCTTGCCCGGTCCCTGCAGCGAGGAGTCGCCGTACGCCGCGTTTAGCTTGATCTGCGCCTGCGCCGAAGCGGCGGCACCGGCCACGATGCCGGCGAACAAGAGACCCAGGAGACCTTTGCCAAGTGTGCCCATCATCATTCCACGCCCTTCACGTCGAGCGGGCACAGGATTTGCGATCAAGGTTAACGCGGAGTTGCCTGAGGCCGGGGGTACCACGAATGTCACGGCCATACCCCTTCTTTGTATGGATGCGACGGCCTGTCGCGGAGATGCAAATGATAATGACTCGCAATCATAGACGGCTCAGGTTAGTGTAGCCTCCTCATTACGGGGGAAATCGGCCATGAACGCTGTGATCGGGGCAACGGTGCGGGATTTGTCGGAAGGGGAGTGTGCGGTGCTGATGGCCGTCCGGCTATGGTTCCGCGGCGGCACCCTGCGGTCCATGGCGGCGATCCGCGCGGCGTTCCGCAGCGCCGGCATCCCGGCCGATGCGCTGCTGCCTCTGTTTGCGATGCTGGGCGTCTTCGCCACCGACCAAGCGCGCCCCCTGACGGTGCTGAGCCCGGCGGCGCTGGATGTTGGCGCGGACGAAGCGGCGCTGCTCGAGGCGCTGGGGGCGCTCCAGCACGGCAACGACGATGCGGGGCTGAACGTGCTCGACCGCTGGCTGCCGCTGGTGGCGCTGTGCGTGGCGGCTACCTCAGCCCGGGAGCTTGGGCGCCTGCTCGCCGGCGCCGGGGTGTTTTTGCCTTACGGCCGTGCCGCGGCCGCAAGTCTGCCGCTGGCGGCGGAGTAAGACGCTACCGCACCGCAAGGCGCGGGCGTTCGGTGACGAGGCGCTTGCGCAGCAGCCACTGGTCCACCATCACCTCCACCGGAGTCCCGTCGGGCGTCCGGTAGGCGAAGCAGCCGCGTTCGCTGCCCGCGGTGACATAGCCCAGGCGCCTGTAGAAGCTCAGGACGCCGGCGTTGTCGCGGTCGACCCCCAGTTCGGCCTCGCCCATGCCGCGCCTCAGCACCTCGCGTTCGGCGGCCTGCATCACCAGCGTGCCGAGGCCGCCGCGCTGGAACGGCGGGAAGACGCGCACCGCCCACACCGTCGCCAGTCCCAGGCGGCTCTTGCGGACGAAATCCACCCACGCCTGGGCGGCGGGGAAGCCGTTGATGTCGGCCACCAGCATGGCGACGTCGCCGCGGGTCTGGGCACGGAAGGCGGACTGGATAACCTCGCGCATGTGGGTGTAGAGGCCGTACCATTCCAGGGCCGGCAGGTCCGCCGCACGGGTCAGGCGCACCGTGACCGGCAGGCTGGCGGTGCTCTGCATCCGGAAGCCGTCCTCGCCCATGCGCCCCTCCCTTGTCCCCTCAACGCCTAACGCGAACTTCGCGCTTGGCGTTCCGCGATGAACCGGCGGGGGTGGCGGTGCGTTCACGCCCCGATGCATGGCAGATGGGGAGCGCTCCGCGTGGATGCACGTTGGCAGGCCGATGCCGGAACTGTGGCCCGGAGGGCGAATGCCCTTCTCGCCGAGCGTCGTGTGCGTGAGGCGCTGGATCTGCACGAGCATGCGGTGGCCTTGGGCCTCGACCCGCTTGCCAACGGCGGCGAGCGGTGGCTTGCGGCGATGCTGCTCGGCGACTTCGCGCGGGCCTGGGAGATCGGCGACCTCGTGCTCCGCCGCACTCCACCGGATGGGTTCAACCGGCGCGACCGGCCGTTCCATCGCCGCTCCGTATGGACGGGCGCGCCGTTCGACGGTCGGCGGGTGCTGGTGCGCTGCTATCATGGCCTCGGCGACATCGTGCAATTCGCCCGCTACCTGCCGCTGCTGGCGCGCCGCGCGCGCGGCGTGGCGGTCCAGGCACCGGACGCGGTGCACGGGCTGCTGGCCGGGCTGCCCGGTGTGGACGCCGTGCTGCCGCTCGCCGACGGGCTGGACGAGCCGCCGTACGACGTCGACCTGGAACTGATGGAACTGCCCCACGCCTTCCGCACCACGTTGGAGACGCTGCCGGCCATGGTGCCGTACCTGACGGTGGACGAGGATCAGGTCGCCAAGCAGGCCGCCCGGCTTGACCGCCGGGGGCGCGTCGCAGTGGGGATTGCCTGGGCGGCCGGCGTCTGGGACGGCGGCCACCGCTCGCTGCCTCCGGACCTTCTCGAGCGGTTGACGGCGCTGCCCGGCATCGACTGGGTGTGCCTGCAGCGGGGCCCGGCGATGGAGGAAGGAGTGCGGCGCTGCGCCTTCCGCGATGCCGGGCCGCGCGCCGACGATGTGCTGGAAACCGCCGCCATGATCCGGGTGGTGGACCTGGTCGTCTCGGTGGACACCATGGTGGCCCACCTTGCCGGCGCGCTCGGCCGGCCGGTGTGGACGCTGCTGCCCTTCGCGGCGGACTGGCGCTGGATGGTCGAGCGGGACGACAGCCCGTGGTATCCGACCATGCGGCTGTTCCGTCAGCCGTGCCCCGGCGAGTGGGAAACGCCTGTCGCCGCCGTGGTGCGGGCGCTCAGCTGTGTGCAAGCCGCACGGCCGAGCGCGCGGTGATGATCAGCGGCGGAGGCGGGAAGGCGAGGGTGACGGTGGTTCCCCGTCCCGGCGCGCTGTCGATGGTCAGGCTGCCGCCGTGCAACTCCACCAAGCCCTTGACCAGCGGCAGGCCAAGGCCGGTGCCGGTCTGCGCCCGGGTCTGCAGATTGTCGACTTGGCCGAACCGCTGCAAGGCCTTGACGATGCCCTCCGGCGTCATGCCGACGCCGGTGTCGCTCACCGTCACCAGCGTGCCGCCGCCGGGCGCATCACGGACTTCAAGGCGGACGGAGCCGCCGGCGGGTGTGAACTTGCACGCATTGGAGAGCAGGTTGACGATCATCTGCCGGGTGGCGCGCGGGTCGGCGTAAAGGGGGGCCGCATCCTCCTCCACCGCCAGCACGATCTCGACGCCGGAGGCGCGGGCCTGACCGCTGGACAGGCGGTAACATGCGTTGGCGACCTCCTGTCCGTCGAGCGGCTCGGGATGGATCGTCATGCGCCCGGCCTCGATCTTGGCGAGATCCAGCACGTCGTTGAGCACCGACAGCAGGTGCGTACCCGCGGCGTGAATGTCGCCGGCATACTCGACGTACCGGTTCTCGGCGTCCGGGCCCCAGGCACGGTCGCGGATCATTTCGGCGAAGCCCAGCACCGTGTTCAGCGGCGTGCGCAGCTCGTGGCTCATCAGCGCCAGGAAGTCGGACTTGGCGCGGCTTGCCGCCTCGGCGGCGCGGCGGGCCTCCTCGGCGGCTTGCATGCGACGGATCCACATGAACAGCGCTATGGTCAAGACCAGCACCACCGTCGTGACCACCGCACTCACGGCCGCCGCGTCCACTGCCGCGCTCCGCCATTCGGCCAGAATGGCCGACCAGGGCTGTGTCACGGACACGGCCAGCGGCGTGTCGGCGACCGTCTGATGGGCGATCAGCCATGACGACCTGTCGTTGCGCACCAGGGTGGCGTCGCCCGTGCCCGCTGCGGCACGCAGGAGCGGTGTGCCGTCGGTGAGGCTGACCTCGATGCTGTCGAGGCCAGTCACCCCGGCAGCCTCGACCAGCCCCTTCAGCATCTCCACCGGCGCCGCGGCGACGATAGTGCCGCCGGCGTGGCGATGGGTGAAGACCAGCATCCACCGGTCACCGTCCCGGCGCACCGGCGGATGCACGGCATGGCGGGCGGTGGCCTGTTTGGCGGCCGGCAACGCGGCCAGCGCCCGGTCACCCTCGATCAGCGTGCCGTCGGCAGTCAGGGCCGCGACGGCGACGAGCGGTGGCATCACGGGGAGGTGTCCGTACTCCTCCAGCGAACGGGCCGTGAGCTCCAACTCGCGCTGGACGTTCCCCACCGCATAGCCAATCACGTGGGCGATCAGGCGTGCCGTGTTGATGGCGTTGCGCTCGGCGTCCCGCACCGTGCGGTCGTACTCGCGCCAGAGCGCGCCGCCGGCCAGCGCCACATACCCCGCGACAATGGTGACCGTCAGCGTCGCCAGCAGCACCCAAGGGCGCAGCCGCTGACGGCGGAAGCCGCCGCGGCCGTGGGGCGCAGCCATCGTGCTGGTGGCGGGAGTGGCTCCCATGCGGCGCTGATCCGTTCAGAGGGCAATCGTGGCAAATCGGCCCTTATGATCACCCAAGCGGCCACGCTCTATCAATGTCTATGAACGCCAGCAGTTCATCATAGGGCCTGATTTAGGACCATTGTCTGGCATGACGGCAGTGGAATCCGATGCTACGACAGCATCCCTCGATGGGCGCAGCTACTGGACCGATGCGAATGAGGTGCGCGAGGCGGCGAAGCGCGAGAACGAGCCGTGTCCGACCGCGTCCTCAACACCTCGGTGCAGCAATACCCGTTCCAGTCGGTCCGCGGCACGCAGTCAGCCCGCGCGGACGCGGGCCAGGAACCGGTCGACTTCGTTGCGCAGGGTGTCCGACTGACGGCTGAGCTCGTCGGTCGCCTGAAGGACGTTGCGGGCTTCGCTGCCGGTCTCGGACGCCAAGGCATTAACTCCTACGATCGTCTCGCTGACCTCGCGCGTGCCGATGGACGCCCGCTGCACGTTGCGGGCGATCTCCGTGGTCGCGGTCCCCTGTGCGTCCATCGACGAGGCGATGGAGCTGGTGATGTCGTTGATGCGGTCGATGGTCTCCGAGATGCTGCGGATGGCGCCCACGGCGTCCTGCGTGGCGCCCTGAACCGCGCCGATCTGCGCGTTGATTTCCTCGGTGGCCTTGGCGGTCTGGTTGGCGAGGCTCTTCACCTCCGAAGCGACGACGGCGAAGCCCTTGCCGGCCTCGCCGGCACGTGCCGCCTCGATGGTGGCGTTCAAGGCCAGCAGGTTGGTCTGGCTGGCGATGTCGTGGATCAGCTTGACCACTTGGCCGATCTTGCTGGCGGCATCCGCCAGGCCCTGCACGGTGGTGTTGGTGCGTTCGGCCTGGATCTTGGCGTCGTTGGCGATGCGGGCGGACTGCGTCACCTGGCCGGTGATCTCACCGATGGAGGCCGACAGTTCCTCGGCGGCGGCGGCGACCGTTTGGATGTTGACCGAGGCCTCCTCGGCAGCGGCGGCCACCTGGGTGGACTGGGTTGAGGTCTGCTCGGCGGTACGGCTCATGGCGCGGGCGGTGCCCTGGAGCTGCGAGGCGGCCGCGGCGACGGCCTGCACCACACTCTTCACCTCGCGCTCGAACGAATCGGCCGTGCTGCCCAGCTCGCGCGCGATGATGGCCGCGGTGTTGAGATCGACATAGACCGAGATGGCCAGATCCATGTCCAGGAAGACCGCTTTGTTGATCGCCTGCATGACTTGGGCCATCCGCTCCGGCTTCTTGCGGTAGACCTGGGCGGCGATGTCGATCAACTTGTTCAGCGTGAAGCAGTAGGCGCCCGTGTACCAGCGCGGCTCCAGGCCAATGCGCTGGTGCGCCTGCCCGATGCGCAGCACCTGCGCCATGTAGCCTTCATCGAAGGTGCCGGTGAAGACACTGCGCAGCCAGTGCTGCTTCTGCGCATCCTTGGCCTTCGACACCACCGACGGGTTGGCAAGCAGGTCCGCCACTTGCGGCACCGAACGCATGTAGCCGTAGAAATCCTCCAGCAGCATGTCGATGCGCGCCGAAACGTGTGGCTGGAACTCGCGCAGCAGGGCCCTGCTGGTCTCGTCGATGCGCAGGAAGCGGATGCGGTCGATGATGGACTGAGTCTGGGCGTCGGTCGACATGAGGCAGAAGCTCCCGGAAAGCAATTGCCGCACGTTGTGCGGCATTTTTCTTAATATCAAAATACATAACAAAAAAGCTGTTGGGCCGGTGACGAAAGGTTGTCGCGGATACTGATCGGATTGTCGCAGGCCGCTTTCCGCTTTGCGGAAATAAAAAGCCGGCGGGCCCTTGGGAGGGCGACCGCCGGCTCTGGAGCGGACGAAGAAGAGAGGGGGGCGGAGAGCGTTATGCCGCCGCGGCCGCCGTCGGGCGGCGCAGTGCCTGCGCGGCACTCAGCACCGCCTTCTGCAACTTCTCGAAGGCGCGCACCTCGATCTGCCGCACGCGTTCGCGTGAGACGGAGAATTGTTGGCTCAGCGCCTCCAGGGTGGAGGGGTTGTCCTTAAGCCGGCGCTCGAACAGGATGCGCCGTTCGCGGTCATCGAGACGTTCCAGCGCCTGACCCACCAGCCGGCGCCGCAGGGCCAACTCGTCGGCGTCGGCGATCATGCTCTCCTGGCTGGGGCGCTCGTCGGCGAGCAGCTCCAGCCAGTTGGTCTCGCCGTCGCTGCTCAGCGTGGCGTCGAGTGAGCTGTCGGAAGAGGCCAGGCGGCGGTTCATCTCCACCACTTCGCATTCCGGCACGTCCAACTCGGCGGCGATGGAGGCCACCGCCTCAGGCGACAAGTCGCCCTGTTCCAGCTCTTCCATCCGGCTCTTCAGGCGGCGCAGGTTGAAGAACAGCTTTTTCTGGGCGGCCGTGGTGCCCATCTTCACCAGTGACCAGGAGTGCAGGATGTATTCCTGGATGGCGGCGCGGATCCACCAGGTCGCGTAGGTGGCGAAGCGGAAGCCGCGTTCCGGGTCGAATTTCTGGGCGGCCTGCATCAGGCCGACGTTGCCCTCCGCCACCAGGTCGGTCAGCGGCAAGCCGTAGCCGGCGAAGCCGCGGGCGATCTTGATGACGAGGCGCAGGTGGCTGCCCACCAACTTTTCCAGGGACAAGGCATGGCCGCGGTTGCGCCATGCGACGGCGAGCTCGCGCTCGTCTTCCGGCGAGAGGATCGGATACCGCTTCGACTCTTCGACGTAGCGGGAGAGGCTAGCATTCTCACCAATCAGCAGTTTCTTGATCACTTCTAACCTCCTCTCTAGCCGCAGTGCTCATCGGGTCGCCCACCGCTTCGGCTGTTTTGTTCTTGTCAGGAAAGCTGCCGAATTACCTGCGGTGTTCCCGCTGAACAATGTCAACTGTGACGCGCCCATGAAGGCGAATCAACTCATTAAACCGTCATGTGGAAAGGTTTTTTGGCGTATGTCCGGGCTATTTTACCAAATGCGGCGGGCAGATAGCCGGGGAGAACCTTCGGCACATTATGAAGGATTATGCCGTCTGGCCGTTGTCAGAAGGAATACTACGGTAGTTTACGTTTATAGGGTGCTCTGACGGATGGCAGTCCCCGTCTGGGACGAGAGTTCTTGCGGAGGAACCGCAAAAGACCGCGCTCTATCCGGCCGGTAAGGGGCTTCCATCCGGCAGCCTTGAGAAGGCGACGTATAGATAGGAAGCCGGGCGTCCATGTGAAGAGTGGACAGGGGAGTACCGCATCCGGGAGCCCCAAAACGCGACAGGCGCACCCGAGGGTGCGCCTGTCATGTGACAACGACGGAACCGGAAGCGGACCGTCAGTTCTGTGTCACCCTCTTGCGGCCGAGCCCGAGCTTGGTGGCCATTTCGGAACGCGCCTTGGCGTAGTTCGGGGCGACCATCGGGTATTCCGGCGGCAGGCTCCACTTGGCGCGGTACTCGTCCGGCGACATACCGTAGACGGTCTTCAGATGCCGCTTGAGCATTTTCAGCTTCTTGCCGTCTTCCAAGCAGACGATGTAATCGGGCGTCACCGACTTCTTGATCGGCACGGCCGGCGTCTGCTCCGTCTTCTGCGGAGCCGCCTTCTCCTCGCCGAGGCCCCGGAAGGCCGCCTGGACGCTGTTGATGAGCGTGGACAGGTCGTTCACCCCCACCGTGTTGTTGCCGACATAGGCGGCAACGACCTTGGCGGTTAGGACCTGAAGATCGGAGGTGTCGAGCGACATGAGCGGCTCTCCGCTGGTGACGGCCGGAATCAGCGGTTGACGGCGTCGCGGAGCTGCTTGGCCGGCTTGAACTTCGGCGCCTTGGAGGCGGCGATCTTCACGACCTCGCCGGTGCGCGGATTGCGGCCTTCGCGGGCGGCGCGCTGGGCAACCTCGAAGATGCCGAAGCCGGCCAGACGGACCTCTTCGCCCTTGCCCAGAGCGCCCGAGATGCCCTCAAACACCGCCTGGACGACCTTGGCGGCCTCGGTCTTCTTGATGCCGGCGGTGGTGGCGACGGATTCGATCAGCTCGGCCTGGTTCATGAAAGCACTCCCGTAAAGGCATTGGAATTGCGGCTTTGCGGTGTTATTGGCAGAACAAAACCATCAGCACAAGAGCCAATGGTCCTTCGGCAACTGCCAATTTAGTGCCGCTGCCGACTTCTTAGGGCACGTGTGGCGCGAATGCATCAATGTGTTGGTGCGGCACCGGTTTTTTGGTGCGGTGCAGCACGGATGTGCGGCGTTTCGGGGCGCCAAGCCGGCTGAAAACGCCGCGAATCGCACGATTCAGAAGCCCAAATTCTTGAGCGCGGCGATCGAGCTGCGGGCATCGGTATGCTGGATGAAGGTACCGCCAGCCGCCTCCCACGGCGCCCGTGCCTTCTCGCGGTCGTCAACCAGCACCTTCCCGGGGCCGGCATAGCGGTGCTTGTCGCGCGCCATGCAGGTGATGACCCTCACATGCGGTCCCAGCATGTGCGCGACCCAGCGCCGCTTCTGTTCCGGCGCCCACGACCCCAGCGGCAGCCCGGTGAGGATCGTCGGTTCGTAGGGTTCGCAGAATCTCCAGAGTTCCTGCGCATCGTGCATGAACTCCAGCGTGCCGAAGAAGTCCTTGTGGCGGGACAGCTCCCGCCACATGACCTTCATGGGCAGCTCCTCCGGCCGCTTGCCGGTCACGGCCTTCACGCCGCGATCGAAGTCCGCCAGCACACCGTCGAGGTCGAGGAAGAGGTCGAGTTTGGGCATCGGCAGCACACAAAGGTTGGCCCAGCCTACGACAGCTACGACGATGCCAGTTCCGGCCGATCCGTGAACTGCTCCAGTGCCTGCGGGTTGGCGAGCGCTTCGGTGTTCTTGATCGGCCGTCCGTGCACCGCGTCGCGCACCGCCAGTTCGGTGATCTTGCCCGAGCGGGTGCGCGGGATGTCCGTCACCTGCACGATCTTCGCCGGCACGTGCCGCGGCGAGCAGTTGTCGCGGATGCGTTGGCGGATCGTGGCCTCCAGCGCCTGATCCAGCGCCAGCCCCTCGCGCAGCACCACGAACAGCACCACCCGGACGTCGCCGTCCCACTCCTGGCCGATGCAGATCGCCTCCATGATCTCCGGCAACTGCTCGACCTGGCGGTAGATCTCCGCCGTGCCGATGCGCACCCCGCCGGGGTTCAGGACCGCATCCGAGCGCCCGTAGATCACCCAGCCGCCGTGTGCCGTCTGCTCGATGAAGTCGCCGTGTGTCCACACGTTGGGGAAGCGCTCGAAATAGGCCGAGCGGTACTTCGCCCCGTCGGGGTCGTTCCAGAAGCCGATGGGCATGGAGGGGAACGGCTTGGTGCACACCAGTTCGCCCTTCTCGCCGCGCACCGGATGCCCGTCGTCCGAGAACGCCTCCACCGCCAGGCCCAGGCCGCGCGTCTGGATCTCGCCCTTCCACACCGGTGCGGTCGGGTTGCCCAGCACGAAGCGGCTCACGATTTCGGTGCCGCCGGAGATCGAGGCCAGGTGCAGGTCCTGTTTGATGGCGCGGTAGACGTACTCGAAGTTCTCCGGCATCAGCGGCGAGCCGGTCGAGGTCAGCGTCCTCAGCGTCGAGAGTTTGTGCGTCTTTACCGGCGCCAGCCCGCCCTTCTCCAGCGACTGGATGTACTTGGCGGAGGTACCGAACAGCGTCATCGCCTCGGCATCGGCGTAATCGAACAGGATGTTGCCGTCGGGGGCGAACGGCGAGCCGTCGTACAGCAGCAGCGTGGTGCCGCTGGCCAGCCCGGTCATCAGCCAGTTCCACATCATCCAGCCGCAGGTGGTGAAATAGAAGAAGCGGTCGCCGCGCTTGAGGTCGCAGTGCAGCCGATGCTCCTTGACGTGCTGCAGCAGCGTGCCGCCGGCGCCGTGCACGATGCACTTGGGCTTGCCCGTCGTGCCGGAGGAGTAGAGCACGAACAGCGGGTGGTTGAACGGCACCCGCTCGAACGTCGGCTCGGCGGCCGGGAAGGGCGCCAGGAAGTCGCGGTAGGCCACCCCCCGCGGCACGGCCGCGACGTCAGCTCCCTCGGCCACGTAGGGGACGCACACGGCGTGGGTGACGGTGGGCAACTGGGCCAGCACTTCGGCGGCCTTGGCGCGGACGTCGTGGGCCTTGCCGTTGTACCAGTAGGCGTCGGGGAAGAAGAGCACCTTGGGTTCGATCTGGCCGAAGCGGTCGACCACGCCCTGCACGCCGAAATCGGGTGAGCAGGACGACCACACCGCACCCAAGCTGGCAGTGGCGAGCATGGCGGCCAGCGTCTCGGGCAGGTTGGGCATGTAGGCGGCGACCCGGTCGCCGACGCCGACGCCGGCGGCCTTGAGCGCCTGCTGGAGACGGGAGACCTCGGCGACGAGGTCGGCGCGGCTCCAACGGCGCTTGACCTTGTCCTCGCCCCAGAACACGATTGCCTCGTCCGGGGCGCCGGCCAGCAGGTTCTCGGCGTAGTTCAGGCGTGCCTCGGGGAACCACTGGGCGCCGGGCATCCTGTCGCCGTCGCGCAGCACGACCGCGCCGGGCTCTCCCTTGATACCGGCCCAGTCCCACAGGAAGCGCCAGAAGTCCTCCTTGCGGGCCACCGACCAGTCCCAGAGATCCTCATAGCCGGCCAGCTTGAGGCCGAAGCGGGCGTTTGCCGCCTCGCGGAACGCCGTCAGCGCCGACTGTGCGACACGATCGTCGGACGGTGTCCAGAGGGGTTTCTCCATACTCATGATCCTCCCTGATCTTCCTTGGCGGCCAACATAGCGCAGCGGGAACCTCGCTGCCACCCCAGGGGTTCCCCTCCTGGCGATGGAGGGGGAGCATGACGGTCATCGGCATTTCCGGGTCTTACGGCGGCCTCAACCTCGGCGACGAGGCGATCCTGACCAGCGCGGTCGCGCAGCTGCGCGCGACCGTGCCGGACGTGGAGATCGTCGTCTTCTCGCGCAACGCCGAGCACACGCGCACCCACCACAACGTCGACCGCGTGCTGTCTCCGCGCGACGCGGCGCGCGACGAGATCCTGCCGGAGGTGGAGCGATTGGATCTGCTGCTGCTGGGCGGCGGCGGCATCCTCTACGACGCCGAGGCGCAGACCTACCTGCGCGAGGTGGTGATCGCACAGGAGCGCGGCATTCCAACCTGCACCTTCGCCATCGGGGTCGGCCCGCTGCAGGGGGGCGTCGAGCGCAACGCCGTGCGCGACGGTATGAACCGCATGGCCGGCATCACCGTGCGCGAGGTCTCGGCCAAGCGCCTCCTGGAGGAGATCGGCGTCACCGTGCCGGTGATGGTGACGGCTGACCCGGCGCTGCTGCTGGAACCCGAACCCTTCACCAGGGACATGCTGGCCGAGGCCGGTATCCCGCAAGACCGGCCGCTGGTCGGCCTGTCCGTGCGCGAGCAGGGCATCGCCGCCCCCGACCTGTCGGTGACTGCCTACCATAAGCTGCTGGCCGAATCCGCCGACTTCATCGCCGAGCGATTCGAGGCCGACGTGGTCTTCGTGCCCATGGAGCGCGCCGACGTGCGCGAGGCGCACCGCGTCATGGGCGAGATGATGCTGCCCGAGCGCGCTCACCTCCTCAAGTACCGCGACGAGCCGCGCTGGATCATCGGCCTCATGGAGCATTTCGAGATGGCGCTGGGCATGCGGCTGCACTTCATGGTCTTCGCGGCGCTCGCCGGCACGCCGCTGATCGCCCTGCCGTATGCGTCCAAGGTGTCGGACTTCCTGGTGTCGTTGGGGATCGAGCCACGGCCGCTGCACACCACGGCGGGCACCTTCCTGGCCGACCTCGACCGACTGTGGGACCACCGGGCCGAGCAGAAGGTGCTGCTGCGCGAGCGCGTCCCCAGCTTGCAGGACCGCGCCCGCGGTACCGCCGCCCTGGCCACCAAGGCGATCAAGCGGCGCGACAACCAGGCCGCTTAGCGGTTGGCACTAGATCCCTCCCCCGCGTCCAGCAGGGGAGGGATGGGGCCTATGCGAAGCTCTCAGCGGGTCCTGCCGGGACCTGCTGAGAGCCTCTCGCGCTGGCAACGCCAGCGCTGGCGGCAGGCGGGTCCAAAGGACCCGCCGAGAGCCTGACACCGTCAGCGCTGGCTTCGTCAGCGCGAAAGGCATGGGAAGGTCTTCCTGAGCGATGAATGGAACAGTTTGAAACACTATGAAACATTGTGCAGGGGGTGTTCAGTTCACGCGGTCTCGTCCAGGCGCATTTCGGGGTATTAAGGATTATGATCCTATCGCAGGTCGACTGAAAAGGCAAGCCGTTCGTGCCTGCCAGAAAGAGCCCGCTCCCATCCTTCATGCCTTTCGCGCTGGCTTTGCCAGCGCTGACGGCGTCAGGCTCTCGGCGGGTCCCGGCGGGACCCGCCTGCCGCCAGTCCGGTCCAGAGGACCGGACGAGAGGCGGATCGAAGATCCGCCGAGAGCTTCGCATGGGCTCCATCGTCGGTCGCTTGCCAGTCTCGCGACCGCGTTCCGCCAACAGTTCCATACCCCCGTGGCACGTCTTACTCTTATCCACAATCGCCTTGCGCATCGCGCACGTCGCACCGACCAGACACCCCTCCAAGCCCGTCATCCCCGCAAAAGCGGGGATCCAGAGCACCCGGCAAAGGCGCAAACTGGCAAGGCTCTCTGGATTCCCGCCTTCGCGGGAATGACGAAGAAAAAGCGAAGGGAAATGTGGGTAATGGCATGCGGCGCGTGGGGAGGGCCAAGATGAGGAACCGCTATGCCACCGCTAAGCCGTCCATCCAACCCGGAAACCATCATGCTGCCGCCGCGTGCGGCCAGGAGGGTGTGCCGCTGCCAAGTGTTGGTGGTGGGCGGCGGGCCGGCCGGCATGGCGGCGGCGCTGGGGGCGGCGCAGACTGGGGCCGACACCGTGCTGGTGGAGCGTTACGGCTTCCTGGGCGGCAACGCCACGGTGGCGCTGGTGATGCCGTGGATGTCCTTCTACACCCAGCGCGGCTCGGTCGCGGTGGTGGACGACACCAAGCTGATGCCGCAGGACCACGGCCCCGGCGAGCCGGTGGTGGGCGGCGCGCTGGCGGTGTTCCTCGGGCGCCTCTACGCCAACCAGGGCGCCGTGCCGCCGTCGCCGGACACCGGCTTCACCGTGCCATTCGACCCGGAGATCCTCAAGGCTACCGCGCAGGAGATCCTCGACGAGGCGGGAGTGAAGGTGCTGCTGCACGCCTTCGCGTCGGGGGTGATCGGCGACAAGGGGCGGCCTACCGGCGTGGTGTTCGAGACCAAGTCCGGCCCCGTCGTGATCGAAGCCGACGTGATCGTCGACGCCACCGGCGACGGCGACGTGGCGGCGCAGGCCGGCTGCGAGTACGAGGTGGGGCGCGAGGAGGATGGGCTGACGCAACCCATGACGCTGATGTTCCGCATGGCCCGCTTCCGGCACTCGGGTTTCGCCGACTACGTGCGCGCCAACCCCGCCCAATGGCGCGGCGTGCACGGGTTGTGGGACTTGGTGGCCAAGGCCACCGCCAACGGCGACCTGAACCTGACGCGCGAGGACATCCTGTTCTTCGCCACCGCCCAGGCGGGCGAGGTGTCGGTGAATTCGACGCGCGTCACCTCGGTGCTGGGCACCGACGTCTGGGACCTGACCCGCGCGGAGTGGGAGAGCCACCGGCAGATGGCGGAGATCGCGCAGTTCCTGCGCAAGTACGTTCCTGGCTTCGAGGAGTCCTACGTCGCCCAGTCCGGCGTCGCCGTCGGTGTGCGCGAGACGCGGCGGATCGTCGGCGAATACGTCATGAGCGTCGATGACGTGTTGGGTGCGCGCAAGTTCGGGGACGCGGTGGCGCGTGGCACCTACCCCGTGGACATCCACAATCCCCGGGGCCGCGGCACGACACTGAAGAGAGTGTCCAGCGGCGAGTGGTACGAGGTGCCGCTGCGCTGTCTGCTGCCCAAAGAGGTGGAGGGGCTTCTGGTGGCCGGCCGCTGCATCTCCGGCACGCACGAGGCGCTCTCCTCCTACCGCGTCACCCCCACCTGCATGGCGACCGGCCAGGCGGCCGGGGCGTGCGCCGCGCTGGCGGCGGGGCAGGGGATCCGCCCGCGCGACATCCCGGCGCGGGCGGTGCAGGCGGAGTTGCTCAAACAGGGGGCATTGTTGCGGGACGTCGATTGAACGCGACGATCCGAAGCCCCCGGTGTGCTTATTACGCCGCTATCGCCGCGGTCATGCCGGCCACGGCATCCCCCACGTTGGACGTCACACGGGTGACTTGCCCCGCTTCCATTTCGATCAGCATGTCGCAGTCGCGCAACGTGGCGAGGCGGTGGGTGATCATGAAGGTGGTGCGGCCCTCCATCAGCACCTCGATGCCGTCCATGATGGCCTTCTCGGTGCGGGCATCCACGGCGCTGGTCGGTTCGTCCAGGATCAGGATCGGCGCGTCGCACAGGAAGGC
>Ga0196970_1001076_pt1 | contig 21518 bp, 15 predicted proteins | sample S1v_513CmetaG_FD_148672 | JGI IMG/M metagenome (GOLD analysis project Ga0196970, IMG submission 148672) | Soil microbial communities from Anza Borrego desert, Southern California, United States - S1+v_5-13C | ecosystem: Environmental > Terrestrial > Soil > Desert | place: USA: California...
TACCCGCAAGAGTAAACCCTTTATTGCAGTAGACTGTGGTACCCTCAGGAAAGACCTGGCTAGAAGTGAGTTATTTGGCCATGTGAAGGGATCTTTTACAGGAGCCATTGGTGATAAGCCAGGAAGTTTTGAGCTGGCTAACAAGGGGACCATCTTCCTTGATGAAATAGGTAACCTGTCTTACGAGATACAAATGCTGCTGCTGCGTGCCATTCAGGAGCGCAAGATCAGGAGACTGGGATCAGAGAAAGACATTGATGTGGATATCCGCATCATTGTGGCATCTAATGAAGACCTCAGAGAGGCCGTCAAGAAGGGCAAGTTCCGAGAGGACCTGTATCACCGATTTAATGAATTCACGATTAATGTTCCGGCGCTGCGTGAGCGCCCTGATGACATAAAGATGTTTGCAGACTACTTCCTTGAGCAGGCAAAAGGAGACCTGGAAAAGGAGATAACCGGATTTGATGCGGAAGTGCTGGATGCTTTCAGAAAGTACTACTGGCCGGGTAACCTTCGTGAACTGAGGAATGTGATACGAAGAGGTGCGTTATTGACCCAGGGTAAGAAGATCCATATGGATGTATTGCCTCCTGATATGATCAACGCATTGAGCATTACACTTTCGTAGTATACCTAACCAGGAAAAAACTTAATCACCGATAAAGGAAATGCTGGCGTTTGCCAGCATTTTCTTTTGTGTTAGTTGAGCGAATAATTGTTGTCTTTTACCAGTAGCTTTTCAGGGGTGGCAATAAGGAATACGACAAACATTCCCATTATCACCAGAAGCGACATCTCTAACTGCGACATGAGCTCTCTGCTGGAGATCACTGTTTGTGCGTCCTGCTTCAGCACACTACCCTCTCCCACCTGTAACTGGCTAAGCGATTTGAGGCTGCCCATTACTTTATCAAATGCCACCTCAGCATCAGGGTCATCGGCTGGACCGGTGTTCTGGTATTGCTGCAAATCCTTCTTAAATGTTGCCCAATGCTTTACCTCGTCTTTGGTGAGGTAGGTCTTTTCGTAATTTGTTATTAATCCTGCTATTGCCACATTGTGGCTATCGAGCAACCGCATACCTTCACTTGTGACCGGCCCCGGCTGCTCCTGCAACAATCTCTCCTGATAGAGATGATCACTTATTTCGAATATATAAGTAGCAGGCATCAGCCTGTCCTGGTAAATAGAGGATATAGACTTGTCCAGATTGGAGTAACTCTTGCTACCTAATATATTATTTATGATAAGAAGTGCCATCGTCACCATAAGTAACACAGCTGCTTTGATCTTGTGCTTCAAAAACATCGTCGATCTCATAACTACCTCGCTTTTAAGCTTATCAGTAATTTACGTAAAAAGTCAATCAATAGGCGTTGTAAACAACCTAAATTTCTTTCCGGGTGGAATTCCGCACCATTTAACGAGCATCCATTTTATTAGCCTACCATTTTGAAAGGATCAACTAATTTGCACTCCTATGGCAGCGACAAAGATAACGGTAAACAGCAATGGCTCATTGAGAGTAGAGGGAGACTTCGAGATAGTGGATAAGGACGGAAATGTATATGACCTGGGAGGCAGAGAAGTTGTCTCTATTTGTCGCTGTGGGCTTTCCAAGAACAAGCCATTTTGTGATGCTTCGCACAAAGGACATTTTGAGCATGATGCAGTGGCATTCAGTCTGCCTCCAAAGAAGCCTGCATAGGCTGCAAATAATTGCAACGTAGCGGAAATTGACAATCGGACTGGCTCGAGCAAAAGAATCGATAACACTACTGGTTTAGACAGATTTTACAATCAGATTATAATCCTGTGGGACTGATCTGACTATATATGTCTATTTTGGATCCACCCTTTACGTGGAACCTATGCTGCGACTATCGATTACGCTACTCATCCTTGTTTACTCTGCCACCTGCCTACGCGCGCAACAGTTTGCCGGCCTGACGTCGGGGAATGGGTTCGCACAGATCACCCAGATACCGTATAATCCCTCCTTCGTTGTGAAACAGGATGAAGGACTGGAGGTAAGTCTCTTTTCAGCATCTCTTTTGTTCGGCACCAATGCTTACAATCTTGAGAAGACATCATTTAAAGAGAGTCTGAACAGAATGTTTACTAGTGATGATGATGAACCGGCAGCCGACGTTGCGTACAACAAGGACCTTCGTAAGGAAACGAAGCACCTGTGGGCAAATATTGATGTTCTGGGGCCTGCAGGCTCCTTTACCATAAAAGACAAACACCACGTGGGGCTTTATACCCGGGTGCGGCAGATAACCCGCGCCGGGAACCTGGACCATGATGCCTTTCAGTTTATAGGTCACGTCAGCGACCTTGTCGCATATCCAGATACAGTGCATTACTCAGAGGCGGGCTTCACTATTCACGTGTTTAGTGAAATAGGCCTGACCTATGGAAAGGTGATCTCGAACGATCTGAACCATATTGTGAAGGCCGGGGTTACAGTAAAGTACCTAGCAGGTATCGCAGCAGGTTCGCTGTATACGCCTGCGACAAACTACATCAAGAACACTGCGGACTCTACGGAAGCATGGGAGGGTGAAGTGACGACCCTATACTCGAGGAACTTTGGCCGCTACGTAGACAGTGACCCCAGTAATGACTTCGGGTCGTGGACAAACAGGTCGGGGAAAGGAAGTCTAGGGTTTGATGTAGGTATTCAATATGAATACCATCCAGACGGGAACCCTAACCGATTGACCCCTTACACCTTCCGGATGGCTGCTTCCATTACCGACATTGGCAGCATAGAATATAATGCAGATACCGGCAGTGGGATATACAAGGTACACATCCGGAACAAGCCAGACTGGACATTTCAAAAACAAGATTATGAAGACTTTGTTTCCTATTTGGGCAGGTTGGAAAGAGATACACTTATTACACAAACAGACAGCTCCAAAACGTTTCGGGTAGGACTTCCTGCGGCATTTCGCCTGAATACAGACTGGAATATCAGCTCTAACTTCTGGCTGGGCATTAACATGGTGCTGAACCTGAGAGGTGATAACGGCAACATCTACAGACCAGGGTATGCGAATCTATTCAATGTAACCCCCCGCTATGAAAAGGGATGGTTCATGATCGGGTTGCCTCTTTCTTTTGTTGGGTATCAGACAGTTTCATTCGGTACTATCCTGCGTGCGGGTCCGGTGCATATTGGTTCGTCATCGATCATCTCGACGCTGCTGCGAAAGGAGATAAATAATGCAGATGCTTATGTGAGTCTGAGTTTTAGGATACCTCAGAAGAAAAGCACTAGTGGGTATTAATAAAAAGCGCCGCCTGGATGGGCGACGCTTCACTAAGGGAAGATCATTTATTGCTTGTTGATGTAAAACTCACCTTCGGTAATTACCAACGAGTCATTGGGATCGGGGCTGCCAACCGTGGTATTATAGACCACGCCGTTAAACTTTCCACGTACTTTATTATTGGCATCTTCGGTGATCTCTATAGTCATGTGCCCATCTAATCCAATAGTAAGCTGGTAAGCTTTTAGAGTGGCACCATCATATTTACCATACTGGAATATACCACTGCTGGCAGTATCGTTAATATGATATTGTTTTCCACTTCCCTCATAGAATGGAATGACGAATTGCAAGAACTCGTAAGGCAGCGCGGTAGTAGAACCGCCAATCATAAAAAGGTCGAGAGAATCCTTAGCGAAGCCACTCCAGGTTTTTGATGTGCCATTCACCTTTGCAGTTATATTGCCCAGGGCCACGTTACCACCATTATTCAACAGAGGATTAGGAATATTACTGTTGTTGGTGGTAGGGTTTGCATCATAAGCTCCGTTGTTGCAACTGATGAATACCAATCCTACACATGAAACGAGAAGGGCCGAAAGGAAAAACTTCTTCATAAAGTATTATTAAGTTGTATAAAGATACTAAGTTGATTTACAATTCAAAATCCGGATGCCACCCATTTAGACGTTTATTTACCTCGAAATGTTAGACTAGTTCCAATTTAAAAGCTATTTCTTGAGATTCAGATTGAGCTCGTCTAACTGCTTTTCTTCTAAGGCGGAGGGGGCGTCCAGCATCATATCGCGGCCAGCATTGTTTTTAGGGAAGGCGATGAAATCCCTGATGCTTTCCTGTCCGCCAAGCAGGGCACAGAACCTATCGAAGCCGAAAGCTATACCACCGTGAGGAGGAGCGCCGTATTCGAACGCGCCGAGCAGGAATCCGAACTTCTCCTGAGCTTCCTCCTGACTAAGACCGAGGGCTGCAAACATCTTTTGCTGAAGGTCTCGCTGATATATCCGAATGGAACCGCCACCTATCTCTGTGCCATTCAGAACGATGTCATAGGCGTTGGCTTTTATCTCCCCGAATCTGGCTGGGTTTGACATCAGCTCTATCTGTTCGGGCTTTGGTGCGGTGAACGGGTGATGCTTTGCCGCCCAGGTGCCGTTATCCTCATCATATTCGAACAAAGGAAAATCCAGGACCCACAGTGGCTTGTAAACATCAGGATTACGCAGGCCGAGTCGCTCCCCTATTTCCAGCCTTAGCTCACTAATAGCCTTTCTTGTCAGCGCCTCTTTACCAGCCAGTATCAGAATTAAGTCGCCAGGTTGAGCACGACAAAACTCAGCGATGGACCTAAGCTTATCTTCATTGAAGAACTTATCGACGCTGCTCTTGAAGCTACCATCCTGATTGCACTTAATAAACAGCAGACCGGTCATACCTATTTGTGGACGCTTTACCCATTCGGTTAGCTCATCTGTTTGCTTACGCGTATACTCGCTGGCGCCGGGAACAGCTATAGCAACAATAGTCTCGGCTTCGTTCGTTACTTTAAAATCTACGCCGTTAAAGGCATCACAATGAACGGTGGATTGACCTTCTTTAGAAAGGAAAGGAGTCTTCAGATTGCTGACCTTCATACCGAACCGAAGATCGGGCTTATCATTGCCGTAGTGCCACATACTTTCCTCCCAGGTGATACGAGGGAAGGCTTCATTCATTTCTATACCCTTAATCTCTTTGAACACGTGCTTGAACAGGCCCTCAAAGGTTTGCAGGACATCCTCCTGCTCCACGAAGCTCATCTCACAGTCTATCTGTGTAAACTCAGGTTGTCTGTCGGCCCTTAGATCCTCATCTCTGAAACACTTCACTATCTGGTAATAGCGGTCGAAGCCACTTACCATCAGCAATTGCTTAAAAGTCTGCGGACTTTGAGGCAAAGCATAGAACTGGCCTTCGTTCATACGTGAGGGCACTACAAAGTCCCTGGCACCCTCGGGAGTGGACTTGATGAGGAATGGCGTCTCGATATCCCAGAAACCTTGCGTATCCAGATAGTTGCGGACGGATCTGCTAACCTTATACCTAAGCTCCAGGTTTCTCTTCAGCGTTGGGCGGCGCAGGTCGAGGTACCTATATTTCATCCGCAGCTCGTCACCGCCGTCTGTATCTTCCTCGATAGTGAAAGGAGGAACGGAGGCAACATTCATGATAGCAAAGTCGTTTACCTCTATCTCTATATCGCCCGTGGACATACGTGGGTTTTTGTTACTACGCTCCACTACCCTGCCTTTGATCTGCAGTACATACTCGCGGCCCAAAGGCGTCTGGTCGAGGCGGTCATTCAGCACCTCATTGAACAACAACTGGGTGACCCCGTATCTATCCCTCAGATCAACGAATGTGATACTACCAAACTTCCTGATGGTCTGCACCCAGCCGGCTAAAGTGATTTCTTTACCTGCATCTTCAATTCTTAAATCCCCACAGGTATGCGTACGATACATATAATAGCTTTAAAGGCCTGCAAGTTAGTGCTTAGTTGTCAGTTCCAAAGGAGGGAAGGAACGGGTAACCCTTCGAAAGCTTTATGGCACAGGTTTTAATAATAGGTACTGGTGAATAAACGGAGGAAAAAGCGTTTACTGATATGGGGGCTGGCTATTGCGGCAGTGGTGGCTGCGATTGTGATAGCACTATCAGTGGCAGTAAACGAGATAGAAGAACAAAGCCATGATAAGCTAAGCGAGTGGGTAGCCAGCAAAAGCGATAGCCTGTACCACACAAGCGTAGCACAGGTTGATATTGGCATACTAAACAGCTCTATCAACATAAGGCAAGTTGTTGTAAAGGTGGATTCGACCCGGCTTAAGACCCTACAGGCGGCAGGAAAGCTACCTCCGACGCTGGCGTCACTAGAGATTGGCACTATTATGGTTTCCGGCATCAGCTGGATAAGCTTGCTACTAAGGAAACGCATAGCATGTGAGACCCTCACTATCTCGGACCCGAAAGTGCAAATACAGACCCCTACACGAGAAGAGACCAATAACTACATCAAAGACACTGCGGGAAAAGGCATACCGTCGGTCAGTATAGACAAGATATCCATTAATAATCCCGACATAACCTATGCGAATGAAGCGAGCGCGGATCAACTTACCTTCTTTTTAAAGGGCGGTGCAGTGAATCTGAGCGACTGGAGCTATGAAAAGAACACCCGAAAGCTAGGCAAGATACTCTACGCAGAGAGTGGAGACTTTCATTTTGACAGCCTGGTGCTGAAGAGAGCGGGTAGTTACTACTCCATGAAAACAGCGACTATCTCGTTCGCAAGCTCAAGCAATGGCTTTGAGATAAAGAATCTCAGTTTCATCCCTGCTATATCGAAAGAAGCCTATTACAAGGAGATAGGAGAACAGGATGAAATCATCAGCCTTAATATACCCTTGCTGAAGGTGAATGGCCTTGACTGGGATGCATTGTGGCAGAAGGGGAAATTTACCGCCAGAAGAGTACAGGTGCAGCACCCCAAGATGGACGTGTACATCAGCAGACTGCCTAAGCCAGCTAAACCCAAAGAACGAAAACTGCCGGGGGAGATCATAAGGTCTATACCCAATCCGATGATGATTGATACCATAGTTGTATCAGACGGGAGTATTAGCTACACTGAGCTGAATAACCTTACGAACATGGAGGGAACAATACCTTTCACGCATGTAAATGCGACCATTCTGAACGTGACTAATATCAGGGACAGTATCAGGAAGGCGCCGATTTGCAAGCTGACAGCAAGAAGCCAGTTGTTTGGGAGTATTATGGGAATGGATGTTCAGCTAGACCTCAGCGACTCATTGGGAGCCTTTACAATGAAAGGATATCAAACCAGCCTTGACGGAACGAAGCTGAACGAGATAACGAGGCCGCTCGCGAAGCTGGAGTTTAAATCTATGCAGATGAAGAAGATGGAGATAGCTGTAAAGTGCGATGGACGAGCGATAAAAGGCAACGTCCTGTTCCTGTATGACGACCTGAAGTTGCGCGTTCTGGACCAGAAAGACAATGGGGCCTTGAAGAAGAAGACCCTTATCTCATTCATCTTTAATAAAGCCTTTCTTTACCCGGCAAACCCTATGGATGGTGAAGAAGTAAGGCGGGCGAACTTTACCCTTGAGCGAAATATAAACAAATCATTCTTTAACCTGCTATGGACATCGCTGAGGACTGGCGCTTTGCTGACTGCCGGCCGCAATAGCGATGTGTCGGACTTCATAGTAAACAAAGAACAATAGGCAACAGCATTAGTAACATTTCCTTAAAGCTGCTGGTACAGAATTGTTATAGAAGCTACCTTAAACAATAAACCCAAATGGAAACGGAAAAAGGACTGGCAATCAGACAAAGAGAGAACATAATCACAACATGGATAACACAACTGAAGCACGCACTGTACGCTTTATTTAGTAGGTTCAGAAAGCAAAAAGAAAGCAAACAGAACAATTTCACGGGCAGATATACGGTGCAATACGTACACTACAAGTTACAGGATAGAATGTCTGAGATAATGGACTAATTAAGGCAACTGAGCCAGCTTCCCAGACATGGTGAGATTAATGACCATCTTATCATCATCCTGGTACTCGACAAGACCGAGGGTAGACAAGGCATCGACGTGCTGGCTGATGAGTTCGGTGGACAAGCCTAGTTGTTCTGCGAGGTTCTGGAGCTTTATGGGAGGTGTTCCACCTGAATATTCGAGGCTAATTTGCTGAATGGTTTTGTGGATATCGCTGGCCGTCACGATAGAAATTTAGGGGTGAAATTTAGATAAAGCTACAGGAGGAAAAGGGCGATATCAAGGTAACGTAGAGATATTTTATTAATTAATCATTAGTTTACTAAGTATGAACCATATACCGCGAATACCCTTTGCACGGGAAAAAGTTCACTCTATGGTGTCCGCCATTGTACAATCCCGCCCCAGAGATATAAAATGATTTAACAGTAATATTATTTGTTTTACTGACTTATCATTGGTACATTCGAATAGAGTACATAAGGAAGTAGTCAGTCAGATACATCCCTCGATTTAAAGATACTACCAATATCGAGCTGCTGACCTTCTAGAGGCGATTTCGACCTAGCCTTTTTTGTTTACCCATAAAAGACTAAACGTATGCCGACCTCAGAAAAACCAGGTACAGAAACCCTTAAGCTTACCCCCCTAACTTTTCGCCAGGCTGTAGCAATCAGCCGGGATTATCAACACCTTATCGGCAGTCTGTTTGAGAAGGGTGTGATAGGCAAAGGCTATATTGAATGTATTGCACCCGCACCTTATGAGGAATCAAAACAGTGGTTGTTTGGACAGTACTACAAGGAACTGAAAGACCCAGTAAAAGCCTTGCAGTTCTATAAAGGGCCAGAGTACACTGTAGTGGCATTGTCTATCCCCGTACTGCGTAAACGAGGTATACTATACCGTGACCTCAGAAGCTATCTTGCGGAGAATGATATTCCCTTTCACAACACGAGATACTTTGAACCAAAGGCGGTGACCTATGGTTCCTACCCACGATAATGAAGCAGGTGTCAGGCAGGAAGCTGTTATATGACGAATAGCGAATCTGGTCATTTTCTGCGACATAGAAATAGTGAGCGCCCATTACGGGCGCTTTTTTTGTATACATACAATTGCACCAAAAAGCTAAGGTAAAAACGACCGGCCGGAGTATGCATTATATACTTGCCATAACATACATCACCTGGTTCCTTTCGGAGGTGATTATATCCAGGACACTGAGGGCGACGGAGGAGGAAAACATTACAGACAAGAGGTCACTGAAGATGGTGTGGGTGGCGGCGATAGGCTCGGTGGCGTGCTCGATAGTGTTGGACAAAATATTTCCTTTTCGTATCTTTACGGAAGAACACCTTAGGGTGACTGGTGCGGCGGTAACACTGATGGGTATGGCTATCCGGGTGATAGCGGTGATGACACTGGGGCGGATGTTTACCGTAGACATAACCATCAGAAAGAACCACCAGCTGAAGACCACGGGAATCTACAGACATATTCGTCACCCGGCATATGCAGGACTATTGCTGGGGTTTTATGGCCTCGGAATTGCATTTGATAATTGGCTTTGCCTGGTGATAATAGCCGTTCCGATCACTGTCGTGCTAGTTAACCGAATCCGTAAAGAGGAGGAGCTATTAGTGCAAACATTTGGGGAGGAGTACCTCAAGTACAGGAAAAGAAGCAAGTACTTTATTCCTTATATATACTAGGCCTGGTGTAAGGAAATGGCTTCCAAAGCCGTGGGAAAGTGCCTGATACTCCACTGGAAATACCCTGCTACTCCAACTATACTCCAACCATACTCCATATATACTCCAACCATACTCCATATATACTCCAACCATACTCCAACTTAAAGCCTACCCAAAGGCTGTTCAGCGCATAGTCAGTTGCTTCTCCGACACGTACGAGGTCCTGTCCGGAACCAAGGGGTATGGTGAGGTGTGGCGAACAAGCGGGCTACCAACTTAAATTCACGGAGGATTGACAGGGATGTGTTATTTAACTATATTACATTAGCCCGCTGTAACCTGGAAACCATGAGATGTGTGAAACCACTATTAATAATTATTGCATTAGTGTGTGCGATCGCGACAGACTGTGATGGGCAGAGTAGCGGGAGTGCACTATCGACCGTAGAGAAAGCCATTGGGGAGCGTGACTATCTGAAGGCGGAGAAGATACTGAAGGCCAGGCTGAATGAGCTGTATGCCGCTAAACAATATGACAGCCTTCCGAAATATGTGGAGTATGTGGGCAAGGTGGCGGAGCAGAAGAGCATGGAAACGGCCACTACCGCAGTAAAAGCGTTTGTGGATAAGATAGAGTCATTCAAACCTTCAAGCAATACTCTGCGTGTGGCTTATTATGAGGCGGGATACTACTTCGGCACCATTGACCGGAACCAGTTTGCCTATAGCTATATGATGGAGGCGCGGAGGCTGGCGGAACTAGCAAGAAACCAGCGAAATATAATAGGGAAGATGGAGAGCGACATGGGCACATATGCCCAACGCATGGGGGACATTAACCTATCGAAGACACACCACCAACGGGCTCTGGCCATTTATGAAAGTTTGCAAGAGCCGAATTATGAAAGCCTTTACGTGTGTTATAACAACATCGGATCTATGATGTATTACTCATCGAAGGTTGATAGTGCGTTGTATTACTTTAACCTGGCGCTGAAGACACTGGAGAAAACGGAGCGGAACATTGACAACAAGTATTACCGAGTGGCGGTGGTGCAGAATAATCTATCGGGACTGTATGGGCTGCAGGGACGGACGACGGAAAGCATTAAGGCGATAAAGGCCTGTATCTCTAACCTGAAGAGCTTTCTGGAAGCAAAAGAGCCACATCCTAAAAAAGCTACTGCCATTACCTTTCAATACCAGGCGATAGATAACCTGGCTGCCATATACAAAGGACTGGGTGACTTTAAACAGGCACATGACCTGCTGCAATATTCTTACCGACAGAAAAAGAAACACCTGGACTCTTTGAACCAGGCCATCTTTGAATCGGAAATACTGATAGGGCAACTGTACTACGACACGAGGGAATATGACCTGGCAAGAAAATACCTGACCGAAGGATTGAAGAAACTGGAAGATGCGGACGGTGAGCACCTCTACTGGAGGGCAGACGGCTCACACACGATGGCGCTCCTGCATGACGACCTGGGAGACAAGAAGAAGGCGGCGTATTACTATGAAAAAGCAGACAGCCTGTATGAAGAGACTTTGCAAGGAGACTATGATAACGTATACCTGGGCTTCTTAGGCAACCTATCTCAGTTCTATGCACAACAGGGGCAACTGGCCAAAGCCTTACAGAAAACCAATAAGGCACACAACTACATCATAAGGAACTATGGGAAAGGTACCCTGCTGGCTTTTGAGCAATTGCTGAACCTGACGGAGGTGTACCTGGCCGCGGGGAAATACAGAGAGGCGCACAAGTATGGACGGAAGAGCCTGGACGTGGTGAATGAAATTATAGGCTCCAGTGACAACATGCTGGACTCGATAAAGGTGTCGCTAAAGAAGCCGAGGGCTATACTGCTGAAAAGCAAAGCAGCATACCACCTGCTGGAGACGAAGAACGTGAGCAACCTTACAGGTCTGCTAACCGAACTAAACCAGGCACTGGCGCTACTGGAGAAGAGGAAGCTGGTGATAACAGACGCAGAAAACATGTCGCTGCTGCTGGCTGAGCATGCAGAGCTGCTGGAATTTGTAAAGAAGATAACGATAGACATCTACAGCCTTACGAAGAAAGAGCGATACATAGACCAGCTTATCAGCCTGCATGAGTCGGGCATGTATAACAGGATAAGAGCGAGACTGGACAAGAATGACTCTTTGCCCTTTGCACATATATCGGCGAAAGCACTGGCGACAGAACGACAACTGAAGGCGAACATAACCAGAGCGCTAGAGGGTGACCAGCCACACGACGAAAAGATACAAGCCTACTTCACGGCGACGGAAGCCTGGAACAACTTTAAAGAACAACTGAAAACAGAGCACCCGAGGTACTACAAGATGCGGTATGCCTCGATATTTAAATCATCAGCAGATGTGCAGGCATCGATACCTCCAAATACAACAGTTATCAGGTACTTTTTTATAGGGGAAGAACTAAATGCACTGGTGATAGACAACCAGAGGAAAGAGATGGTGGCAATAAGCACCAAGGGACTGGAGGAGCAAATAAAGACCATAAGTCAATACGGGCGCGACGAGCAACTGGTAACGGACGTGCTGTGGAGACTGTACGGGCAGCTTTGGGCACCACTTGCAAGGAACGTGGTGAACAAACATGTGGTGATAGTGCCTGACGGCATACTATACAACCTGAGCTTTGAATTGCTGACCCCTACGAGGATAAGCAGCTATAAAGAATTTGCAACTAAAAGCCTCCTGGCTAAACACGCGATCTCTTATCATTATAGTCTGTTTTTGTTGCAACGGAACAAGCAATCCGCGGCAATGAACAACACCTTTGTAGCATTTGCACCGGGCTTCTCCCAGTCGCTGAAGAAGCAGTACAAAGCAACCGTGAAAGACTCGATGGAGATGGATGATAACTACCTTCATCTACTACCTCAGCCTTTTACCGTGGAGCTGGCGAAGAAGACGAAGAGTCTGTTTGGGGGGAACCTCTTTATAGCTAACGAGTCGACCGAGAGCGCCTTCAAGAACAAAGCTGGCAGGCATGAGATCATACATATAGGCACACACGCAGAATCGAACAACCTTCATCCGGAGTATTCGAGGCTCATCTTTGCCAAGGAGGAAGGCAACAGCAAGGAAGATAACAACCTGTTCCTATCTGAAATATACAACTGCGACCTTAGCTCTAGTCTGACCGTACTGACAGCATGTGAAACAGGCAAACCGGGGTACAAAGACGGGGAAGGGATGATATCACTGGCGCATGCCTTCAACTTTGCGGGCAGTGAAAGCATACTGATGGGACTGTGGAAGATAGAAGAGAAAGCCAGCGCTAAGATAGTGGAGACTTTTTACCGGAACCTGATAACCGGCATGCCGAAAGACGAAGCACTGAGGCAGGCAAAGCTCAGCTACCTAACAACAAAAGGCAGCACCCTGGACCCTGCATATTGGGCAGGGATGGTGCTGATGGGAGATACTGCTCCGGTAAGCTTACCGAAGAGAAACTATACGATGTACTGGCTAGGCGGTTTGATACTGGTGGTGGGCACTTGCCTGATAGTGATAAACCGGAGAAGAAGCAGGAGACAAGTGTCCCAAGCGTGAACCACCACTACTCTCCATCTCCTGGAAGAGAACAGCCGCAAAATAATAATTCATTGCAAGGTGGATAATGTGCAGCTATGGCATGGTGATTGTGCCCTTTAGGACGTACAGAAGGTACCCTGTTAACCCGAACTGAGATAAAAAACGGCCAAAATGAAGTACTACAGAATTGTGTTTGCCAAAAATGAAATCATCTCCTGCACGGAAACCATTGAGCATATTGTGCAGGATCTTCCTATACATGAGGTGGATCGTGGACAACTGATATTTGCGCTGGTGAAGGCGGAGGACGAGGAACACGCCCGGCAGATAGCGAACGAGATAGTGGCGGATGTGAAAAAGTCTCACAGTAACATAACGGAATGATTATCAGATAGTTTTATGAAATGTAAGGACTATTGACAGACGTTGAAGTACGGGTAGTACCCGGAGAAATATTACCGTTGAAAAAAAAGTTTGGTTTCCTACTAACGTTTCTTCTTCGGGTGACGTCTTTTAATACGGTAATCAACTCTATATTTTAGTAGGCCGGTTTCTACCGGCCTTTTCTACTTTTTTGTCTTTTTGATTATTCCTGTCTGACAAACCGAAAAACAGTTCCTGATCCATATATATCGTTGATCTCGTCATTGACCAACTGATATGTAATAACTGTTTGACCGCCAGTTGTATCGACGGTTCCACCTGAAGAACTGAATGTACCGGAAAGCATATGAGACAGGTCGGGCTGTGGTGAAAAGACGATCTGATTGTTATTGACGTGCACAAAGACCCCAGCAAGCCCCGTTTCATCACCAGTAATATCAGAGTGCTGGTATAAACCGGTTGCCTCCTTAGTTATCTCTACCTCCTGAGCCAGAGTATCCCCATCAATAATTCCGTAGTAAGTACCAGACAGATCAACACCTGGAGATACATCAGTTACAGCAGCATAGAACCGTGCGAGAGTAAAGTATCCATTCCGGTTCCTGGCAGAATAATCTACAATATATAAACCTGGAGTATTCCCATCATAACCGCCATTGTTATACTCGACAACTGCGACACTTTCACCCAACACCGAATCGTAGGCGGTTGGTGCAAGCTGTTGTCCGGGAGCGCCATTGACAAACGCAGTGGTGCCATCGAAACTTTCCAGGTAATAATCTTCGATGGAAACGCCCGTCACTGAGGCGCCTAAAAGAGAGATGGTCGGGAATGAAACCGGCTGGACACTCGAAACCATATCTCTGTCCTTTTTACACCCTACCATTCCGATGGTAAAAACGCAGGTAAATAAAAGAAAGTACTTGTTCATATAATTTCATTGAGGTTTCTAAATTGGTTTATTGCTTCACGTCCCACCATACAGGTTCTGTAATTCCCTTTTGCCCAGGGAAGTTCTGATTTCGCGTAAGTTCGACACTAGGGTAAAAAAACCTTTGTGGCCTGTTAGCGCCGATCAGGGATGTGACCGAGAACGGCAGAAAATCGGGATACCCTGTCCTCCTAAGTTCCGTCCAGGCCTCAACGCCCTGAGTTCCATTCATTGAAAACCATTTCTGCGTGATAATATGCCGGACCTGCTCTTCAACCGAACCGCCGGAAGGGTACTGTCCCCAATAGGAGTTGGCTATATATGCATCAGCAAGAGAATCTGAAAGTCCATAGGTTGAGAAGTTAGCTCTGATACCAGACTCAAACAGATCCTGAGCATTGCCTGCAATAAAATTTCGAGCTGCTGCCTCAGCCCGCAGGAAGTACGTTTCGTAGGATGTAAGCAGCTTTACCGCTGCACTACGGCCCGCAATAATCTCAGTGACTGTGTTCAGGTTGGTGTTGGCGCCTGTGACTGCTCCAGGGAGTGACAAGGGGATCCCGGGAGTAGCATTGTAGTTACCCTGCTCAAGCCCAATTTGACCTGCGTCGCTGGGCTCGTAGAATATGTCAATTCGTGGGTCCTGATTTGCTAACAAAGAATCAATTGAAGTTTTACTTGCCACAATGTTGGTAACATAATTAAGCGCCTGTATTTCTGCGGATAGTGGATTTCTGTTGCCGGCTGTGGCAGAAAAAGAAATCAGTGCATCTTCACCTTCCTCGAGGAATGGTCCGGCCAGTCCGGAAATTTCAGATGTAACACGACCAGGATCTACGTAGGACATGCGCATTAGCATCTTCAACTTTAATGAATTTCCGAAGGCGATCCAGGTATTTGCATCACCGTGGTAGATAAGATCATCTGAACCAGGACTTTTAGGGTCGTTCCTGGTCATAAGAGAAATGCCCGTATCTACCATGCGGAGCAGATGATCGTAAATGACAGACTGCGCGTCGTATTTCGGCGAGAGGATCAGACCTTCTGAGGGACTTCCCCTTAAGGCTTCAGTGAAGGGAACATCTCCCCAGACGTCAGTAATTAGCTGGAATGTGTAGGCTGTAAGCAGCTTACCAATGCCCGCATAGTGAGGACGCCCCAGATTATTAGCCTGCAACTGCATCTGCTGAAGGTCCTTCAAAGCGCCGGAATAAAGCAGCAGCCAGACATTATCGAAATCGGAGGCTGATGGGGAATAACGCTCGATGTTCCGGTACTGACTTGCAGCAGGTGACTGAGTCCAATACTGAGCCCAATAGGAGCCGTAGATCTGCATGTCTACCCCGACAGCTGAAGCTATCTGAACCTGGGCAGAAGGAAGCAGAAGTTCAGGAGGGGCAGCGGTAGCTATATTGGGGTTTTGGTTTATGTCCAATGCGCGTCTGCAACCACCGGCAGAAATGAGCATTACCCCAAGAAATGTAACCAGTATTTTAAGATTCGGTTTCATAACGTCAGTCTTGAAGTTTTAGAATGTGATACGTAAGCTAATGCCGTAGTTTCGGAGAGATGGTCTGGCAACAAAGTCATAACCCTGCTCATTGCTTGCACCACCTGTATTTACTTCCGGGTCAACATAAACGTTCTCCTTTGAAGTCCAGATGAAGAGGTTATTAGCGTAAATTCCAATTGAGCCAGACCCTATTGGTGTTCTCTCAAAAAACTTCTCGGGGAATGTATAGTACAAGCTAGTTTCCCTCAGCTTGACATAGCTGGCATCAATAACATGGGGTGATTCTACATTCTGGAGTAAACCAGTATAGTAGTCGTAGGGATCCATTAGTACACTTGTATTCTGCGCATAACTACCATCACCCTGATCAATTACAGAGTTGGGGTAGATATATGGTTGTCGGTCATTCTCTGCTGTTTCAGCTGCTACTCCAACAAAATCCATATTTCTCTTAGTTGCGGAGTAGAACTTACCACCCTGCCTGGTGTTAAACAGCACATTGAAGGTGAAACCTTTATACTTGAGTGTGGTACCCCATGAAGCAAGGAAGTCAGGCTGATAGGAACCAAGATAGGCAGGATTTGCCGCAACTCTCGGGAGGCCGGTGGCAGTATCTACCACTACCCTCCCCTGTGGATCACGCTCGAAATCAGTGCCATAAAACTGGCCATAGGGCTTGCCGACAGAAGCTACGATTGAAAGACCACTATGCCCACCAATTGCAACCTGATCGACACCTCCGATAAGGGACTCTACCCTGTTCTGGTTCTTTGTGAACGTGCCAAATATGTCCCAGCGGAAACCAGTAGAAGTAGAAATCGGCGTAGCCCTCAAAGACAGTTCGATACCTTTGTTACTTACTTCACCTACATTAGTGATGTAGAAAGAGTAACCGGTACTTGGCGCTGCCGGCAGTGGTACAATCTGGTCAATTGATTTTTGGGTATAGTAGGAAACCTCAAGACTTACCCTGTTTCTTAGTAGCTCAAGCTCTGCTCCGACCTCCCAAGAGTTAGTTCTTTCAGGTTTTAGATCAGGATCTGCCGAAGTGTTGCCATAGGAAAACCCAGGAACGGTGTTGAATGGGAAACGGACCACACCAAAACCAGTGCTTGACACCGCACTTGAGAAGCCAGGGTCATTGTTGTAATAAGGCTGAGCAGCGTTACCAACTGAAGCATACCCTGCGCGTAGCTTTCCATAAGAAATGATATTTCCCGCGGTCAGATCTTTCAATGTTTCTGTGAATACCCACGAAGCATTAACGCTGGGGTAAAAGAATGAGATATTGTCAAGACTATTGTTTCTCACCAGAGTTGAAGACCAGTCGTTACGTGCTGTACCCTCAAGGAACAACTGCCTTTTGTAGTCGAGACGGAGGCTGCCGTACAAACCCACAAGAAAGTTTTCAATCCTGGTGTTGGTTGCATTGACGGGGCCCTGTGCATTAGTAAGGCTGTAAAATCCGGGGATGATCAAACCATTGCTTGCCGGATCAATTACACCACTGAGTACGGTACTTCTGCTATACTGAATGTTGTTACCCAGCAGCACGTGCAAGGTAAGATCATCGTTAAGAGCCTTATCATAGTTAGCTATAAGATCGTTGTAGAAGTTTATGGAATTGCTCGTCTGCTCAGTGTAGCCACCCTGTCCCTGCTGCACAGGGTAGAAGCCTTCTTCGAATGGGAGGTATTCATATTTCAGGCTGGTGGCAGTAAAGCGATCTGAAACAATGTCCCCTCCTACCCTGTTGAATATATTGAACAGATCGTTTGGTTTGTAGCCTACAACTACATTCCCAAGAACACGATCGCTTTTGCTCCTGTTCTCGAAATTCTCAGCCACCCAGTAGGGGTTGAGCGTGTATGCACCATAATAACCATAGCGAGCAACGCCAGCGGTGTCTTTATGGCCATAGCCATAGAATGGATCATCATTAAACCTTTCCAACTCCCAGACGGGTATGTCACGGGGAGTTTGCAGTAAGTTGGACCAGACTGAATTGTCGCCCTGGCCCTGTGCCTCTACTTTAGAGTTTATACTTATGTAATTTACGTTGATGGAAGAATAGAACTTATTGGAAAGCTGAGTGGAACCGTTGAAGCGAATACCATACTTGTCGTAGAAAGTACCCGGCGTGATCTGTGTGCTGTTTAGGGAGTTCAACCCTATATAAAACGAGGACGATTCGGCGTTGCCTCCAGCAAGTGAAAGTGAATTCTCCCACGCTTTACCATTTCTGAAAAAGCTTCTGACGTTATCAGGCTGATTCTCATATGGTTTCACTAACTGCCGGCCATCGACTATCTGGCCCCATGGACGCATTTGCCCATCGAAAGGCAAGCCCCAGCTAAAGTTCTCACGCCTGTCATTAGGTATACCATGTACGTCTCCCTGTCCAAATTTATCCTGGAATTCGGGGTATCTTAATACACTACTGATTGTGTAATTAGTGGCATAGGTAATTTCCGTCTTTTCAGCTCCGGGTCTTCCGACACCTCTTTTTGTTGTGATCATAATAGCACCATTGGCTGCCTGAGATCCATAGAGTGCTGCTGCTGCCGGGCCTTTCAGAACAGTAATAGACTCGATATCCTCAGGGTTGATGTCGTTACCACGGTTACCGAAATCTATCTGCTCCAGACTGCTGGGGTCGAGAAAGCCCTGGCTGGTAAGCCGCCTGGCAGGACCAACCAGTCTGTTGCTATTGTTGATTGGTACGCCATCCACTACGATTAGCGCGTTGTTGTTTCCGGTAATAGACTTTTCACCTCGCAACACTATACGAGTGGAACCACCCGGACCGCCGGTGCTGCTGGTGATGTTTGCTCCAGAGACCTTACCCTGGAGCGAGCTTAGCGGATTGACAACATTGGCATTGTTGATCTCGTCTGAGTTGACTGTTGTGGCGGAGTAGCCAATTTCCCGTTTTTCCCGGCGGATAGCCAGTGCTGTTACAACTGCACCCTGCAACTCGCGTGCTGAAGGTGCCAGTCGCACCGTAACGGAATTGCCTGGCGGGATTGTCACGTCCTGGGAAGCATAGCTTATTGCCTGAACGGTAAGGACGGTGTAATTGTCAGGAACATCTAGTCCGAAATTACCGTCTACATCTGTGACGGTTCCTAAAGCTGTTCCCTTAACTGATATTCCTGCTCCAGGAATTCCTTCGCCATTTTCATCGACTACCTGGCCGGTGACACGCCGCTCCTCCTCTTCCTGCGCCTGGAGGCCTTGAGAGAACAGCACAACAATGAGTAAAAACAACAGTTTTTTCATACTACTGCGGTTTAAGTTTTAGAATATGCTTTGGTGGGTATCTCATCCTTATCACCCTAAATGGGTGAGTTTTAACGAAATCTTAAAAACTGTGCCTTTTCAGCGTTTATCCATCCTAAGTTTTCACCTGTATTCCATAACAGATTGTTTTTCTGAGAGTAAAGTTTTGAAAGCTTGTGAGGAGGTAAGCTAATAAGCTGCATACAGGCGGGAAAACGAGAAAGGGTCAAATGGTGGAATACATTCCAAGAGCGGCTATGGTGCTGCAAGTTCGAAACGGATTGGTGTTCAAAGCATTACAGCGCTTTTTTTAATAAAGAGAAGCTGCGACCTTGAGGAGAGGCATTTTAGTGGCACGATTTCTTTGCATAGAGAGGCATTTTGCTGAAGAGGAACTGCGACCGATTCTATTCATTGATAATGTCCAATGAAATTGCTATACTGATTAAGCGGTGGGTTCACATTTTGTCAACCCCGGCAATCCATAGCAACTTCATTGCGACATCATTAAACCAGCCTTTGAGAACACAACACTAAAAAGGAAACTTTACCGTGAGGCTAATGTTCCTGCCTTGGTTATAAATTCCGGTTCTGCCTGTAAGGTAGTTTTCTGAAGCATATTTTAGCCGGCTCAGGTGGCTCTGGTATGCTGTATTAAGCAGATTCTGGCCCGCTACTGTAACAGAGCAGATAGTTCTCCCAGACCGGCTGGTGACGTCTGCACCAAAACCAGCTGAGAACAATGTGTAGCCGAGTGTGGGCGACTCTGTGCCATAAGCACTGAATACCTGAGACTGGCGGAAGCTGATATCTGCCCCCAGACGTGCGTAGCCGTTACTGAGCCAGGAATTGAACGATCTCTTCTGTACCCTAAGACCGATCAACCAACGCGGGGAAGGCATAAATGGCAGATTGCCGGTGCTGTCGGAGCCGCTAACAATCTGACCACGAACATAGGAAAACGTATTCTCGAGGTGCAGCCAATCGAGCGGATGAGGGTGGATATCGATATAGACCTCGCCACCGTAAAGTCTGGCAGTGGATTGACTGAATCCGAAAGCAGGATACCCCTCCTCATTATTGACAGAAGGAATAGAGTCGGTGCCATCGACGCCTGTGAGCTTAGCAACATAGATGAAGTTGCTCACATGATTATAAAAGGCAGCAGCGCTAAAATGTACATGCGCGGAGTTGTACTCCATACCCAGGTCTGCCTGAAGACTCTGCTCGGGCACCAAAGAAGTGTTGCCATACTCATAGCGGATAGTCCCCTCATGAACGCCGTTGGCCGAGAGTTCAGCAATGTTTGGCGCACGGTAACCACGGGCTATATTGAGCTTTAAAGTGGTACTGGGCGATAGCGCGTAGCTGGCGCCGAGACTACCGGTGAGCGTGCTAAAGGTGCGATCGAAAGACAAGAACTTTTGAGTACCGCCTTCCTGCATGTCGATTGACCTTTCGCCCAAAGAATCGAGCAGCAACTGCTCAGAAGAAAGAGACCTGTGATCATACCGGAGGCCGCCGGACAGGGACCACTTTCCTATATCCTTACGAGCAATGGAGTACACACCGACATCGAATATGTTGTGATCAGGAATAAGGAACTCAGTACCCTTGTTTTTGTTGAGCTGGTACATACCATTGACCCCTGCGGTAACCTGCCAAGAAATAACGCAGGTCGTAGTTGTAGGTACTTAAAGCAAGCTGTAGTCCTGCTTCATCGGGTTCTAACACGTCTTCAAACTCCTTACGATTGTTCTGCTGATAGCCTAGTGTAAGACCAAGGCGACTACCGTTGCCGAGGAAGAAATGACTATTCCAGGAGAGTTTCTGGTGGCTAATAGACTGGTAGGGCATCTGCATTTCATAACTCTTCCCAGACTCGTCGGACGCAAGCACCTCTTCTTCAGTGCCGTTATCATTGATGAGCATTGTGAACCTGCCAGTAGCGCTATCACGGTCGCCTTCTGCGATACCCACCTTTTGGTTGAACGAAGTGAACGCAAGGCGAGAATGGCCCCATCTTCGGTTTACAGCCAGGGAGCCCCCGTAATTGACATTACGGAAACGGCTGTTGTGGACGTAGCCATCATACCGATTTCTATAATCATGCGCTGCCTTGCCGGTGCCGTATACATCCCATGTTAAACCCTTAGCGCCGCCACCCAGAGCAACGTGCGCAGCACCAAGGCCATTATTTGATTGATAGTTGAGCGTGACATTTCCACCGATCTTCTTGTGTGGAAAAGCCGTT
>Ga0196970_1001077_pt1 | contig 21505 bp, 19 predicted proteins | sample S1v_513CmetaG_FD_148672 | JGI IMG/M metagenome (GOLD analysis project Ga0196970, IMG submission 148672) | Soil microbial communities from Anza Borrego desert, Southern California, United States - S1+v_5-13C | ecosystem: Environmental > Terrestrial > Soil > Desert | place: USA: California...
AACGCAAGCGGCCGGCCACGGCCCCGAAAGCGCCGGGCGCCGTGGTGGTCTACGATGCCCGCCCTGCCGTCGACCATTGCACCCCCATGCCGTTCCTCGAACTGACCCTGCACTGCACCGAGACCACCCAGCCCCGCTACGAGAACGCGTTGGAGGATGTCGGCGCGCTGGCAGTGACCCTGCTCGATGCCGACGCCGAAACCAGCAACGAGCGCGCCATCCTCGAACCGGGTGTGGGCCAGACGCCGCTGTGGAACAGCCTGGTGTTGACCGCGCTGTTCCCCGATGACACCGACGCGCTCGCCCTGCTGGCCGCGCTGGAAGCCTTCGACCCCGGTCTGGACTGGGCGCAGGTGCAGTTCCGCCAGGTGGCCGACGAGGATTGGGAACGCGCCTGGCTCGACCAGTTCCAGCCGATGCGCTTCGGCACGTGCACCTTCATCGTGCCGTGGAATCACGAACTGCCGGAAGACGCCCGCAGCGCCGAGGCCGCCGTCGTGCGCCTGGACCCGGGCCTGGCCTTCGGCTCCGGCACGCATCCGACCACTGCGCTGTGCCTGCGCTGGCTCGATGGCCTGACCAGCGAGGGCAGGCTGCAGGGCGCGCGCGTGCTCGACTTTGGCTGCGGCTCGGGGATCCTCGCGCTGGCCGCGCTCAAGCTTGGCGCCAGCGAAGCGGTCGGCGTGGACAACGATCCGCAGGCGCTGCTGGCCAGCCATGACAATGCCGAGCGCAATGGCGTGGCCGAACGCTTCAGCGTGTATCTGCCGGACGATGAGCCGCGTGCGACTTATCCTATTGTCGTCGCCAACATTCTGGCGTCGGCCCTGGATGCGCTGGCGCCGACGCTGGCCGAACGCGTGGCCGCCGGTGGACGCATCGCGTTGTCCGGCATCCTGCACGGACAGGAAGAAGAATTGCTGACGCGCTACGCCGCATGGTTTGACGCATTGCGTTGCGAACAGGACGGCGACTGGATGCGCATCGAAGGCGTGCGCCGCGCCTGATCCAACCTGCCCGGCACGGCGGCGAGGATGTGCGCCGTGCACGCGGCCGATTCGGCATCAATGGCCCACACCCACGGCCCCGGCCGGGCACCGTTGCGGCGCAGCCGGGACGCGCGTGCCCGCAGCCGTTGCCAACGCGCCAGATAGGCTACGCCTGGGAGGGTCATGCCTACCATCGACAACACCAATAAGTCCGTCCAGCGCGCGACTATCACGATGGCGCACAGCGCAATGGTGATGCAGATCTGACGCACCCGCTCTGCCCGGCGCGCTGCACGCATGCGGCGCAGCGATGCCGGTATCGCTTCGGCACGCCCCGCCAGCCACCACACGCGATACAGGCGCACGCCAGGTGCGCCGCGTGGATGCTGCGCCGACATCAGCGCACGCATGCGTCACAACCCACGGACCTGTACTGCAGCTTTCCGTCAAGGTCAGAATTGCTGACAAAATTCTGCCGAAAAGGTACGCGAGCCCGTAGCGCGATGACGGACGTTATATGTCCGGATTGTCGGTAGCAGCGCAGGTCGGAAACGGAGTGAGCAAGCTGTACGAAAGGATTCGAGAAGCACGTCGCCTGACCGGGCTGACCCAGGAAATGCTTGCGGCAGAACTGGGCATCTCGCGCAGCGCGGTGGCGCAATGGGAAATGGCGGACGGCACCGCGCCCTCGGTGGAAAACCTCATCGCGGTGGCCCGGCGCAGCGGCCTGCACTTCGAGTACCTGGCCACCGGGCGCGGCGAACCGCGCTTCGGCCCGGCGCAACTGATCACCGAGGAAGAGGCGCGCTATCACCCGCTGAGCGAACAGCAGCGCCAGTTGCTGGCGGCGTTTGAACAGTTGCGGCCGCGGCAACGCAGCGCTCTGCTCGAACTGATCCAGAGCCCGGGACCGCGACGACGGCGCTGACGCACCCCGCACGGCGGCGGCTGCACGGTCGCCACGGCGACAGCAACGCAGGTGCGTGCGGCGCTCCACACTTCGCGGCCAGCCAGTATCGCTTTCCATGCAATCCATGACAGGCATGCTTGCTTGGCATGGATTGCCCGGCAAGCAGAAAACCGCGCGGGTTTCGGCCGGCATACTCCGCATGATTGAATAAGGATTCTTCCCGCCTTCCGCCGACGATGACCGAAACTCCGCCGCCGCGTCGTCCCCTGGCTGCCTTCCTGCGCAGCCCCGCCCGCGAAGGGCAGCCGCCCGCGGATGCCGGCGACAGCGCCCAGGCGCCGGCTGCAAAGCCGGAGCAGGCCACATTGCCGACCGAAGTCACGCGGGTGCAGGCCACGCCGGACCTGGCCCCCGCACCAGTCAGCGAAGCCGGCGACGCGGCGCCCGGCGTCACCGCGCCAACCACCCACACCCCAGAGCCCGTGGCGCCAACGGCCGTTGCAGCATTGGCCGACGTGCCGCCCGCCGCGGCCCCCAGCTCCGAACCTGCAGTGGACTGGGGCGCCGCCAGGCTGCCGGTTGCCGCCGCGGCGGCACCGCGCTTCGCACAACCGCGCAGTCGCGCCCGCGCACCGCGCGCGCCGGCCTGGCAGTGGGGCGTGCTGGTCGCGTTCGCCCTGCTGCTGGTGTTGCAGATATTGCTGGCCGACCGTGCGCGACTGGCGGCCGATGCGCACTGGCGTCCCCTGCTGTCGGCGGTCTGCGGCGCATTGCGCTGCGAGCTGCCGGTGTGGCACGAGCCCTCGGCCTTCACCATGCTGGACCGCGACGTGCGGCCCTCGCCCGGGGAGACGGCGGTACTGCGCGTCCAGGCCAGCTTCCGCAACGACGCGCGCTGGCCCCAGGCCTGGCCCTGGTTGCAGCTGTCGCTCTCCGACGCGGACGGCCGGGTGATTGGCAGCCGCGTGTTCTCGCCCACGGAATATCTCGGCCATGCGCCCGACCCCGGGCAAACGCTGGCGCCGGGGCAAAGCGGACGCATCGATTTTCGCGTGCGTGAACCGGCAGCGGGCACCGCAGCGTTCACCTTTGACTTCCACTGAGCCGCGCCCGGCCGTGCCGCGCCCCCGCGCCCGACGGATGGCAGGCGCCGGACGCACGCGCTAGACTCACTCCCCCTCGCCGGTGGCCTGCCCGCCGGCTTCTTTGTCCGGGGATGTCCTTGAACGCAGCCACCACCCGTCCCGACGCCAGCCGCGGTGCTCCCAAGTCGCCGCTGCGCGAACATGTTGCCCAGTCCGTGCGCCGCTACCTGCGCGACCTGGACGGCAGCGACGCGGACGACATGTACGAGATCGTGCTGCGCGAGATGGAAATTCCGTTGTTCGTGGAAGTGCTCAACCACTGCGAGGGCAACCAGAGCCGCGCCGCGGCGATGCTGGGCATCCACCGCGCCACCCTGCGCAAGAAGCTCAAGGAATACGGCCTCTCTTAGCGGCCTGTCAGCCGCGGGAACCGGGAATCGGGAATGGGGAATCGCCAGGAGCGCCGCTTCTGACGATTCCCCATTCCCGATTCCCCATTCCCAGCCGTTTACAATAGCGGTCCTGCTCCGCTCCCCACGCGCTTCCATGTCCTCCGATCTGTTGCCCGTCCGCCGGGCCCTGCTTTCCGTTTCCGACAAGACCGGCCTGATCGAACTCGCCCGCGCGCTGGCCGCGCGCGGCGTTGAACTGCTCTCCACCGGCGGCACCGCCAAGGCGATCCGCGACGCCGGCCTGCCCGTGCAGGATGTAGCCGAACTGACCGGTTTTCCGGAAATGATGGACGGGCGGGTCAAGACCCTGCATCCGCGCGTGCACGGCGGCCTGCTCGGCCGCGCCGGCACCGACGATGCGGTGATGGCCGAACACGGCATCGCGCCGATCGACCTGCTGGTGCTGAACCTGTATCCGTTCGAGTCGGTCACCGCCAAGGCTGGCTGCACGCTGGCCGATGCGGTCGAGAACATCGATATCGGAGGCCCGGCGATGTTGCGCTCGGCAGCGAAGAACTTCGCGCGCGTGGCGGTGGCTACCGATCCGGCGCAATACGCCGGTCTGCTCGCCGAGCTCGATGCCAACAACGGCCAGTTGTCGGCCGCGCAGCGCTTCGCCCTGTCGGTGGCCGCGTTCAACCGCGTGGCCCAGTACGACGCGGCGATCAGCAACTATCTTTCCGCCGTGGCCGATGCCACGCAGGCCGTGCCGCAGCGCGCCGAGTACCCGGCGCAGATGAATTCCACCTTCGTCAAGGTGATGGACCTGCGCTACGGCGAGAATCCGCACCAGAGCGGCGCCTTCTACCGCGACCTGTATCCGGTGCCGGGCACGCTGGCCACATTCCGCCAGCTGCAGGGCAAGGAACTGAGCTTCAACAACCTGGCCGACGCCGACGCGGCGTGGGAATGCGTGCGCCAGTTCGATGCCCCGGCCTGCGTCATCGTCAAGCACGCCAATCCGTGCGGCGTGGCGGTGGGCGTGGCCTGCGGCGATGCCTACGAGCTGGCCTATGCCACCGACCCGACCAGCGCCTTCGGCGGCATCATCGCCTTCAACCGCACGCTGGACGCAGCCACGGCCAAGGCCATTCTCGACCGCCAGTTCGTCGAAGTGCTGATCGCGCCGGACTACGAGCCTGGCGCGCTGGACTACGCCACCAGGAAGGCCAACGTGCGCGTGCTGCAGATTCCGCACGGCGCCGGCCTCAACAACTACGACAGCAAGCGCATTGGCTCCGGCCTGCTGCTGCAGTCCTCCGACAACCGCGGCATGAGCGCCGGCGAGCTGAAGGTGGTCACCAAGGTGGCGCCGAGCGAAGCGCAATTGCGCGACCTGCTGTTTGCCTGGCGCGTGGCCAAGTACGTCAAGTCCAACGCCATTGTCTATGCGAAGGACAACCGCACCATTGGCGTCGGCGCCGGGCAGATGAGCCGCGTGTATTCGGCGCGCATCGCCGGCATCAAGGCACAGGACGCGCATCTGGTGGTGCCGGGTTCGGTGATGGCGTCCGATGCCTTCTTTCCGTTCCGCGACGGCATCGATGCCGCCGCCGAGGCAGGCATCGCCGCGGTGATCCAGCCGGGCGGCTCGATGCGCGACGCCGAGGTCATCGCCGCGGCCGACGAGCACGGCCTGGCCATGGTGTTCACCGGCGTACGCCACTTCCGCCACTGATCCAGCGACCCGACCCCATCGATTGACGCGCGAGGTGCGCCATGTGGATACGCGAGGAAACCGCCGCCGACCATGACGCGATTGCCCGGGTGATCGCCGCCGCGTTTGCGCAGGCGGCGCATGCGTCGGGCACCGAGGCGCGCATTGTCGAGGCGCTGCGTCAGGCCGGCGCATTGAGCGTGTCGCGCGTGGCCGACATCGACGGGCGCATTGCCGGCCACGTCGCGATCTCGCCGGTGACGCTGGACGATGGCAGTAGCGGCTGGTTCGGCCTGGGCCCGGTCGCGGTGGACCCGGCGGACCAGGGCCGCGGCGTGGGCAGCGCGCTGGTGCGCGCGGTGCTGGCCGAGTTGCCGGCACTGGGTGCGCGTGGCTGCGTGGTATTGGGCGACCCGGCCTGGTATGCGCGCTTTGGTTTTGCGCCGGTGCCCACGCTGCGCTTTGAAGGCGCACCGGCCGAATATTTCCAGGCCCTGCTGATCGGCGACGGCGACGCGCCGCGGGCACGGGTCGACTACCACCCCGCATTTTTCATCGCGTAGCCGCACGGCACGCAGGAGCCTTGACCGCATGAAGATCCTCGTCATTGGTGCCGGTGGCCGCGAACACGCGCTGGCCTGGAAGATCGCCCAATCCCCGCGCGTGACGCAGGTGCTGGTCGCGCCCGGCAATGCCGGCACCGCCAACGAGGACAAGTGCCGCAACGTGGCGATCAAGGTCACCGACCTGGACGCGCTGCTCAAGCTGGCCCAGGACGAAGGCGTGGCACTGACGGTGGTCGGCCCGGAAGTGCCGCTGGTGGCCGGCGTGGTCGATCGCTTCCGCGCTGCCGGCCTGCGCATCTTCGGGCCCACCGCGGCCGCCGCGCAGCTGGAGGGCAGCAAGGCCTACGCCAAGGACTTCCTGGCCCGGCACGGCATCCCCACCGCGTACTACGCCGTGCACCACGACATCGACGCCGCGCTGGCCTACGTGCGCGAGAAAGGCGCGCCCATCGTCATCAAGGCCGATGGCCTGGCCGCCGGCAAGGGCGTGATCGTGGCGATGACGCTGGCCGAGGCCGAGGCGGCCGTGCACGACATGCTCTCCGGCAACGCCTTTGGCGATGCCGGCGCGCGGGTGGTGATCGAGGAGTTCCTCGACGGCGAGGAAGCCAGCTTCATTTCGATGGTCGATGGCCACCACGCGCTGCCGATGGCCACCAGTCAGGACCACAAGCGCGTGGGCGACGGCGACACCGGCCCCAACACCGGCGGCATGGGCGCCTATTCGCCGGCGCCGGTGGTCACCGCCGAGGTGCACGCGCGAGTGATGCGCGACGTGGTCGAGCCGACCGTGCGCGGCATGCTCGCCGATGGCATCCCCTTCACCGGCTTCCTGTATGCCGGGCTGATGATCGATGCCAGCGGCGCGCCCAAGGTGATCGAGTTCAATGTGCGCTTCGGCGACCCGGAAACCCAGCCAGTGATGCTGCGCCTGCAGTCGGACCTGGTGGATTTGCTGGAAGCGGCCATCGATGGCCGCCTGGATGGCGTTACCGCGCAGTGGGACCCGCGCCCCTCGCTGGGTGTGGTCATCGCCGCGCGGCCGTACCCTGACACGCCGGTGACCGGCGAGATCATCGAGGGCCTGGCGCAGGTGCCGGCCGATGCCAAGGTCTTCCATGCCGGCACCACGCTCGATGCGCACGGCCGCGTGCTCAGTGCCGGCGGCCGCGTGCTGTGCGTGGCGGCGCTGGGCGACAGTGTGCGCGAGGCGCAGCGGCGCGCGTATGCGGCGCTGGCCGGCATCCACTGGCCGCACGCCTTCCACCGCAAGGACATCGGCTGGCGCGCCATTGCCCGCGAAGAAGGGCGTTGAACCGCTGACGCTTTTCGCCCCCGCGACGGCGCGGCGATCGCCATAATGGGGCCGTGACCAAGCCGACGATCGAATCGCGCCTGGGCCGGCTATGGGCCCACGAGAAGGCCAGTTATGGCCTGCGGGTATTGATCGCGCTGGGCGTGGCGATGGCCAGCTGCTGGTATGGCGGCCAGATCGCGGCGCTGCCGGCGATCTTCCTGGGCATCATCGCCAGCGCCATTGCCGAGACCGATGACAACTGGCTCGGCCGCGCCAAGTCGGTGCTGCTGTCGCTGCTGTGCTTTGCCTGCGCCACGGCGGCGGTGGTGTGGCTGTTCCCGCACCCCTGGGCGTTCATGGCCGCGCTGGCCCTGTCCACTTTCGCCCTGACCCTGCTCGGCGCGCTGGGCGAACGCTACGCTTCCATTGCCCAGGCCACCGTGGCCCTGGCGATCTACACCATGATCGGCCTGGACCAGCAGCAGGCCGCCGGCGCCAGCGACAATGCCGCCTGGCACGGCAGCGTGCTGCTGCTGGTCGGCGCGGCCTGGTACGGCCTGCTGTCGATCCTGTGGGCGGCGTTGTTTGCCAATCGTCCGGTGCGCGAACGCCTGGCGCAGTTGTTCGCGGTGCTGGGCGAATATCTGCGGCGCAAGGCCGACCTGTTTGAACCGGTGCGCGGTGACGACCTGCAGGTCCGCCGCCTGGCCCTGGCCGAGCAGAACGCGCGCGTGGTCGCTGCACTCAACGCGGCCAAGGGCGCCATCCTCAGCCGCTTCGGCCGCTCGGGGCGGCCTGGCGTGCAATCGGGCCTGTACTTCCGCCTGTATTACCTGGCGCAGGACTTCCACGAGCGCGCCAGCTCCTCGCACTATCCCTACGACGCGCTGACCGAAGCGTTCTTCCATAGCGACGTGCTGTATCGCTGCCGCCGCCTGTTGTCGCTGCAGGGCGATGCCTGCGCGGCGCTGGGCGAGGCACTGCGCCTGCGCCAGCCCTTCGTGCAGGGCGCCGACAGCCGCCAGGCCGCCGAAGACCTGCGGCAGTCGCTGGACTATCTGCATGCGCGCGCCGAGCCACGCCAGGCGCGGCTGCTCGGCTCGCTGGAATTGCTGTCCAGCAACCTGCATGGCATCGAGCGGCGGCTGTCCGAGTCGTCGTTGTCGGACACGCCGCTGGACGGCATCGACACACGCCTGCGCGATTCCTCGCCGCATACGCTGCGCGAAATGGGCCGGCGCCTGCTGCAACAGTTCACGCCTGGCTCGGTGCTGTTCCGCCATGGTGTGCGAATGGCGCTGGCACTGCTGGCCGGCTATGCGGTGATGCGGCTGATGCATGCGCATCACGGTTACTGGATTCTGTTGACCACTGCCTTCGTCTGCCGCCCCAACTATGGCGCGACCCGGCTGCGGCTGGTGCAGCGCATCGCCGGCACGCTGGTCGGCCTCGGCGCGACCTGGGTGCTGATGCAGTTGTTCACCGGCATGGAGACCCAGTTGCTGCTGGCGCTGCTGGCGGCGCTGCTGTTCTTCGTCACCCGTACCGACCGCTACCTGCTGGCCACCGCGGCGATCACAGTGATGGCGCTGCTGTGCTTCAACCTGCTTGGCGATGGCTTCGTGCTGCTGTGGCCGCGGCTGATCGACACGCTGGTGGGCTGCCTGATCGCGGCGCTGGCCGCGTTCCTGATCCTGCCGGACTGGCAGGGGCGACGCCTGCACGCGGTGATCGCCAATGTGCTGGCCAGCGCTTCGCGCTACCTGCGCGAGGTGCTGAGCCAATACGACCTGGGCCAGCGGGACGACCTGAATTACCGCATCGCCCGCCGCGACATGCACAACGCCGATGCCGCGCTGTCGGCCGCACTGGCGAACATGGTGCGCGAGCCGGGTTACGTGCGCCGCAACCTGGATGCAGGCTTCCGCTTCCTGGCCCTGTCCAATGTGTTGCTGGGCTATCTGTCCGCGCTGGGCGCGCACCGCGAAAAGCTCGAACTCGATGCCGCGACGCTGGAAGCAGGCAGCTACGTGCGCGCGGCCCTGGACACGATTGCCGCGCGCCTGGCGCAGCGCGCGCCGCTGCCGTCGGTGGACGAAAGCGTGGAGGTCGGCCTGGCCGAACAACTGGAAGAGATCGCCGCCGACGCCGCGCCCAAGCAGCGCCTGCTGCGCACACAGCTGGCCCTGGTATTGCGCCTGCTGCCGCGCTTGCGCGCGGCGGCACAGGAAGTGGTGGCCGAAGTGTCGCCGCGCGGCGCCGAACACGCGCCGGAAACAATGGCCGGCGCCTGAGTTTCAGTCCGCCGCGGTGCGCCGCTCCGCAACCAGCGCCATCCACCCCAGCGCCAGCACCGCCAGCGCCGCGCCCACCACCACCACGCCATGCCAGCCGCCACGTGCATAGGCAATGGTGCCGGCGCTGGAACCCAGCGCGCCGCCGATGAAGTAGCAGGTCATGTAGGCCGAGGTGATGCGGTTGCGGGCCGCCGCGTCGAGTTGGTAGATCACGCTCTGGTTGTTGACGTGCACGCCCTGCACCGCCACGTCGAGCAGCAGCACGCCGATGACCAGCAGCCATAGCGAATGCGGCGCCGCCCACAGCAGCGCCCACGACAGCAGCAGCATCACCAGCCCACCCCAGCTGGCCAGGGTGCCGTGGCCGCGGTCGGACAGCTTGCCGCCTAGGTTGGCGGCCAATGCGCCGGCCGCGCCGATCAGCCCGAACAGGCCGATCACCCCGGTGCCGTAGTGGTAGTCCGGCCCGGCCAGCAGGAACGCCAGCGTGGTCCAGAACACGCTGAAGCCGGCGAAGATCAGGCCACCGAGCACGGCGCGGCCACGCAGCACCGGCTCGTCGCGCAGCAGCGTAAGCACCGAGAAGATCAGGCGCGGATAGGACAGGCTCGCGTCGCCATCATGCCGTGGCAGCCCGCGCCACAGCAGCGCGGCCACGACCAGCATCAGCCCCGCCGCCACCCAGTACACGGTGTGCCAGCCGCCAGCATCGGCCAGCAGGCCGGAGATCGTGCGCGCCAGCAGGATGCCCAGCAACAGCCCGCTCATCACCGTGCCGACCACGCGGCCGCGTTCGTGCGGCGCGGCCAGCGTCGCCGCATACGGCACCAGCACCTGCGCTGCCACCGAACACAGGCCGGTGACCAGCGTGCCGAGCAACAGCACCGTGAAGGTCGACGACGCCGCGCTGACCAGCAGCCCCACCGCGCACAGCACGAACAGCCCCACGATCAGGCCACGGCGCTCCAGCCGGTCGCCCAGCGGCACGATCAGCAGCAACCCGGCCGCATACGCCAGCTGCGCCACCGTCACCACCATGCCAGCACTGCGCGCATCGACCCCGAAGGTCTGCGCCAGCGTCTGCAACAGCGGCTGCGCGTAGTAGTTGCTGGCCACCGCCAGGCCCGTGGCCACCGCCATCAACAGGACCAGGCTCTGCTTGATGCGAGGGTAGTGCGAAGCAGTGGACATCGAAGGCACCGGTGCGGGGGGCGCACAGTATGCCCAAGCAGGTGCCGGCCGGGCTGACGGCGCATCCCAAAGCGACTCATTGTCCTGCTAGGCTGCGCGCGACCGCCAAGGAGACCGCATGTCAGGCCACAGCCAGTTCGCGCTGTTGAAGCAGCGACGCTTCCTGCCCTTTTTCGCCGTACAGGCCCTGGGCGCCTTCAACGACAACGTCTATCGCCAGGCCATCATCGGCCTGCTCGGCTACTTGGCCGTTGAACAGTCTCAGCGCCTGGTCTATACCAACCTGGCCCCGGCACTGTTCATCCTGCCCTACTTCCTGTTTTCCGCCATCGCCGGACAGATCGCCGAAAAGCTGGAGAAGCAGCGGCTGATCGTCATCACCACGACGATGGAGATCGTGGTGATGTCGCTGGCCGCAGTGGGCTTTCTCACCGAGAACCTGATCGTGCTGCTGGTGGCGCTGTTCTGCACCGGCGTGCAGTCCACGTTGTTCGGGCCGGTGAAATATTCCATCCTGCCCTCGGTGCTCAAGCCCGAGGAACTGACCGGCGGCAATGGTCTGGTCGAGATGGGCACCTCGATCTCGATCCTGTGCGGCATGATCTTCGGCGGACTGATCTTCACCATTGCCGGCGCGCACGGCACCGTGGTCGCCGCCGTGGCGGTGATCGCCCTGGCCCTGACCGGCAACCTTGTCGCCCGCCGCGTGCCGCGTGTGGCCGCTGGCGCCCCGGACCTGAAGATCAACTGGAACCCGATCCCCGAATCGCTGGCGATCATGCGCCTGGCCCGGCGCGAGCTGGCGGTGCGCAACGCCGTGCTCGGTGTGTCGTGGTTCTGGTTCATCGGCACGGTGATCACCGCGCAGCTGCCGGGCTATGCCGAACTCAACCTGGGCGGCCGGCCGGAGCTGTACGTGTTCGCGCTGGCGCTGTTTTCGATCGGCACCGGCACCGGCTCGCTGCTGTGCGAGAAGCTGTCCGGGCGCACGGTGGAGATTGGCCTGGTGCCGCTGGGCGCGTTCGGCATCAGCGCCTTCATGCTCGATCTGTACTTCGCCCGGCCCGGGCAGGCCCTGGCCGCCGGGCTGGACGTGATGGGCTTCGTGCGCCAGCCAGGCAGCGCGCGGATCATGTTCGATCTGCTCGGCATCGGCGTGTTTGCCGGCTTCTTCGTGGTGCCGCTGTTCGCGCTGATCCAGAGCCGTACGCCGCGCGAGGAACTGTCGCGGGTGATCGCCGGGCTCAACATCCAGAACTCGCTGTTCATCGTCGCCGCGGCGGTGGTGGGCATCGCGGTGCAACGCGGCCTGGGCTGGACGATCCCGCAGGTGTTCCTGGCGCTGGCCATCGCCAACACGCTGGTGGCGATCTGGATCTTCAGCATCGTTCCCGAGTTCCTGATGCGCTTCCTCAGCTGGCTGCTGGTGCGCGCGCTGTACCGGCTGGAGCTGCACGGCATCGAGAAGAACGTGCCCGACGAAGGCGCCGCGCTGATCGTGTGCAACCACGTCAGCTACATGGACGCGCTGATCCTGGCGGCGACGGTGCCGCGCCCGGTGCGCTTTGTCATGTACTACAAGATCTTCAACATCCCGGTGATGCGCTGGATCTTCCGCACCGCCAAGGCCATTCCCATTGCCGGGGCGCGCGAGAACCCGGAGCTGATGCAGCATGCGTTCGACGAGATCGATGCCGCGTTGGCTGACGGCGAACTGGTGTGCATCTTTCCGGAGGGTGCGCTGACCCGCGATGGCAGCATCGCCCCATTCAAGTCCGGCGTGGAGAAGATCCTCGAACGGCGCGCGGTGCCGGTGGTGCCGATGGCGCTGCGCGGCATGTGGAGCAGCATGTGGAGCCGGCGCGATTCACGCCTGGGCCGCATGCGCGTGCCGCGCCGTTTCCGCGCGCGGGTACAGGTGGTGGCCGCGCCGCCGCTGGATCCACAGGGCGTGGACGCGCCGGCGCTGGAAGCACAGGTGCGCGCGCTGCGCGGCGAACTGGCCTGAGCAGCGCCGTCGGCACGGCTTTCCAAGCGTCGGCTGCAGGGCTACTCTTGCGTGCAGCGCGACCACCCCGGTGGCCGTGGAAGGAAGGGATCAGGGGAACTGCATGCCGTCTTCCGCTCTCCATTCGCCAGTGTGCGTGCGTGGCCCGGCCGCGCTCGTGCACCTGGCCACGCCCGCTGGCCGCGCGGGTGCTTCCGGTTGCCGCCGCCGCGCCTGCTGATTCCGCCCCACCACCCCAAGGAGCTCTCATGAGCGCAGTACCCCCCGTTGTTCCGCCGGCCGCGCCGCAGCCGATCCCCAACTACCTGGCCTGGTCGATCATCTCCACGGTGCTGGCCCTGTGCCTGTGCTGCCCGGGCCTGATCACCGGCATCGTCGCCATCGTCTTCTCGAGCAAGGTCAATTCGCTGCTGGTGCAGGGCGACCTGGATGGCGCGCGCCGCGCGTCGGCCAACGCCAAGATCTGGTGCTGGGTGACCACGGCGCTGGCCATCGTCGGCCTGATCATCAACATCTTCGTCATCGCCACCGGCGGCATGCAGAGCTACATGGAGTACATGCAGCAGGTGCAGCAGATGTCGTGATGGCGTTACCGCGCCAGCACTGGCTGATCCTGGCGGCGGCCGCTCCGGCGGCCGTCGTCGGCGTGTGGCTGCTGTACCGTTTCGACCCGAACGTGGCGGGCAATCCGTTCCCGCCGTGCGTGTTCCGCCTGGTCACCGGGTTCTATTGCCCGGGTTGCGGACTCACCCGCGCCATGCACGCGCTGGTGCACCTGGACCTGCTCCGCGCCTGGCGCATGAACCCAGGCGTCATGGCCGGACTGGCGCTGGTCCCCGGTCTGCTGGCATGGCAGGCAGGCTGGCGCGCACGCTGGTTTGCGCCCGTGGTGGCCGTGGTATCGCGCCCGAATTTCTGGCTGGTACTGCTGCCGGCCTATTGGGTCGCGCGCAACCTGCCGTGGTTTCCCTTCACCACGCTGGCGCCAGGCTGAGCCACGGGGTCAACCGACCCAGCCCGCAATCACCAGCAGCGCCAGCACCACCATCCACAACAGCAGCACGCGCCAGACCAGGCTCATCGCGTCGCGTACTTCCGGCAGGCGGCGCCATACCGGCACCAGCCCGACATCGGTGTAGTCGTGCGCTTCTTCGCGCAGTTCGGCGCGCACACTGGCCCGCGCCACGGCGCCAAGAAACGCCGGCTCCAGCGACCAGCGGTTGCCCTGCGCATCGCGCCAGGCGCGGAACACCGTGTCGAAATTGCCGACCAGCGCCATCGACAGCACCATCAACTGGGCCGGCAACCATTCCAGCAGGGCCAGCAGCGTGTGCGCACCGCGTTCGTTGGCTGGCGGCAGCCGGTTCGCAAGCGGGCCTTCGACCATCAGCACCAGCAGGCGGTACAGCAAGGCGCCGAACGGGCCGAGCAGCAGGAACCAGAACAGCACGCCAAGCCAGCGCCGCAGCCCGTTGACGACCACCGCCTCGACCAGTGAAGGCGCGTCCTCGTGCAGGCTGCCGCCGCCGGCCTGCAGATGCGCGACGGCGGCGCGGCGGCCGATCGGGTCATCGGCGTCGATCACTGCCTCGACATCGCGGTCCAGGTCGCGCGGACCCCAGGTCCAGGCCAGCACGATCACTCCGTACAGCAGCGACAACAATCCGTAGCCATGGCCGCGCAGCAGCCATTGCAGCAACAGCACCGGCAGCAATGGCGGCAGCAGGGCGAGCAGCGGCCCATAGCGACCTTGCCAGACGCCGCGGCCGTGCGATTGCGCCTGCAGCCAGTCTACCCAGCCCTCGAACCAGCCGAAATGGCGCAGCCGCGCGACGTGCGCGGGCACGACATGGCCCAGGGCCAACGCGACGATCACGGCAACCAGAGCGGTGAACATGGACGGGTGACTCCTTGCGGCGGATCGGGCCGGGCGGGTGCCGGTTACCGGCGATGATGCGGCAAGGCCGGTCTGCCGTCAGCCTTGTTGGTACCAGTGTTCGATGAGGGCGCGGGCAATGGAGATCGGCGGCGCCAGTTGCAGCGCACTGCCGTCGTCAACGGCGCCGCGCGCCAGTGCCGCGCCCACTTCCTCGCGCGAGAACCAGCGCGCGTCTTCCAGCTCACCATTCACTCGCGGCGTCTGCGCGCCATCGGCACTGGCACGGAAGCCGAGCATCAGCGCGCCGGGGAACGGCCAGGGCTGCGCGCCGAGGTACTGGCAGCTGTCCACGCGCACCTGGGTTTCCTCCAGGACTTCGCGGGCCACGGTCTGCTCCAGCGATTCGCCCGGCTCGACAAAACCGGCAATCACCGAATAACGCCGCGGCGCCCAGCTCGCCTGGCGGCCGAGCAGCAGACGCTCGCCGTCGCTGACCGCGACGATCACCGCCGGGTCCACGCGCGGATAGTGGTCGTTGCCGCATTGCGCGCAGTGGCCGATGAAGCCGCCGCGGCGGAATTCAATGGCGCCACCGCACACGCCGCAAAAACGGGTGCGTGCCTGCCAGTAGGACATGCCGCGGGCATAGGCGAAGGCGGTGGAGGCAGCCGCTGGCCATTCGGCCGCAGCACGGCGCAGGTCGATGAGTCCGCTGGCGGTGACGGTGACCTGGGTCGCATCCACGCCAAACCACGCCTGCTCGCCATCCAGGCCGAGGAAGATCGCCGTGCCCGGCCCGGGGCCGAGGTCGCTACCGGTCAGCGCGGCGGGCTGGCCTTGCGCGTCGGCATGGGCCTGGCCCTCGGCGTCGAGTATCAGCACCCGCGCCTGCGGCCATAGCCGGGCGAGCGCGTCGGCGTCGTCGCGCAAGGCATCGGCGCGGTCGAGCGGTTGCTGGACGAAGGCGAAACCGGAGAAGGTCGGGGCAGGTGCGGGCATCTGCCGAAGCGTGCCGGCAAACCTGTTTCACCGCAACCGCAGCGGCCGGATCACCACAGCAGAGGCCGGCGATGCCGGCCCTGGTGCGATGCAACGGCGCTACCGCGCGCGCTTCAGACGCTGAAGCTGCTGCCGCAGCCGCAGGTGGTCTTGGCGTTGGGATTGCGGATGACGAACTGGGCGCCGGTCAGGCTTTCGGTGTAGTCGACTTCGGCACCCATCAGGTACTGCAGGCTCAAGGGGTCGACCAGCAAGGTCACGCCGTCGGTGGCGACCGCCAGGTCGTCCTCGGCACGGTTCTCGTCGAACTCGAAGCCGTACTGGAAGCCGGAACAGCCGCCGCCCTGGATGTAGACGCGCAAGGCCAGTTCGGCATTGCCCTCGTCCTGGATCAGCTCGCGCACCTTCGCCGCCGCGGCGTGGGTGAAGTTCAGCGGGCGCTCCAGCGACTGGTAATCCGGCGCGGCCGCGGCGCCCGGCAGGGAAACAAGCGTAGTCATGCGCGCAGGATGGGGCCGTGGGCCCGGCGATTCAACCCGCCAGGGCGGACGCAGCGTTTGATGCAGCGCCTGCCCTGCCCGTCCCGCTGAACGGTGTCAGCCGCTGACCGCAGCCAGGGCCAGGCGGCTTTCATCCTCGCGCGGCGACGGCAGGGCCGCCGCGCCGGTGCTATGGATCAGATGCCCGGTGAGCTGGGCGCCGGCGCTCATTTCCACGACCTGGTAATGCACGTTGCCATGCACCCGTGCCTTGGGCGCCAGTTCGACCCGCTCGGCCGCATGCACATCGCCGTCGAGCTGGCCATTGATGACGACCACCGGCGCACGCACTTCGCCTTCGATGCGGCCCTGCTCGGCCAGCGTCACCATGGCGGCAGTGCCGTCCTCGGCAATGATCTTGCCGTGCACGCGGCCCTCGATGTACAGCCCGCCGCTGAAGACCAGGTCGCCGCGGATCACCACTTGCGCGCCAATCAGGGTATCGACGACGGTCTGGTCGCCACGGTTGGTTTTATTGCCGAACATGCCTACTCCCCCGCGCCTGGATCACCGGCGCTTTTCCAATCGAATGTCTGGTTTACGGGCGCCCCACCGCCACTGAGCGAGATTCGCACACGTTGTGGGGTGAAATCCTTGGGCAGGATCACGCTGCCGCTCAACTGCTGGAAATACCTGAACGAATACGCCTGCCCAGGAGCATCGGGCTTCTGGTGCAGTTCGTTCCAGCTGACCGTGGTCAGCTTGCCGTTGCGCACGCCTTCCACCGCGAAGCGCAACTGGCCTTCGCTGATGGCGCCGCGATTCAGGTTCTGCGTCAGCACCACCGTATAGGCCCAGGTGCCGCCGGCCTCGGGTGCGAATTCGATGGAATGGGCGTTGAGCCCCTTGCGCTGGCTGGTGGCGCCGACCAGCCTTTCATAGAAGGCCACATCGGCGCGCAGGGCTGCGATCTGTTCGTCGCGTTCGGCCAGCGAGGCCTGGACCTCGTTGTTGGCGGCGCGGCTGATCTGATCGGACACCGTCAGGTTGACCTGGCGCTGCTTCATCGCCTGGATCTGCTGCTGCAGGTCGGCGGCCTTGCGCTGACTGGCGCGCAGTTCGGCCTGGGCCTGGCCCAGCTGCGGCGCGGCCAGACGACTGGCGAGCAGCCACACCGCAACCAGGGACAGCAACCACACGACAGCGATCACGATGCAGGCGACGAGCGGCACGCGGCGCGCCGAAGGCGAGCCATGCCGGACGAGCTGGATGCGGGGAACCGGTCGATTCATGGGGTCCGGCGCGGCGGGGCGCGAGTGTCCTGTGGAAGGGCTGGCTAGTGTGCCAGATGGGCGCAGCGCGGCGCCCAGCCGTACTGGCATGACTTGGGCGCTTGGCCGATAGTGGCCGTCCGGTCATTCGAGCACGACACCATGAGCGAAGCGCATTTGTTCGTCATCGGCATCCTGCTGGCCTGGCTGGCCGGTATCCGCGTGTACCTGACGGTCTTCGGCATCGGCCTGGCCGGCGCGCTGGGCTGGGTGGACCTGCCTCCGGCACTGCGGGCCACCGAATCGGCCTGGGTGCTGGGCACCTCCGGCGCATTGGCGCTGGCGGAGTTCTTTGCCGACAAGATTCCAGGCGTGGATTCGGTGTGGGACCTGCTGCACACGCTGGCGCGGGTGCCGGCGGGCGCGTTCCTGGCCGCGGCGACCCTCTCGCCCGATGGCCAGTTGGGCGCCGGCGCCCTGGCCGCCGGCGCGGGCGTGGCGCTGACCAGCCATGTGCTCAAGGCCGGCTCGCGCGCCCTGCTCAATACCTCGCCCGAGCCGGCGAGCAACTGGGTCGCTTCGCTGGCCGAGGACGCGGTGGTGACCACGACACTGGCCCTGGCCCTGGCGCATCCGTGGCTGGCGCTGCTCGTGGTGGTCAGTGCCAGCGTGATCGGGGCACTGCTGGTGTGGTGGGTCTGGCGCACCTTGTGGCGCGGGATGCGGCGCCTGGTGGCGCCGCTGCGCCCCGGCCGCGGCCGATCAGGCCCGGCCCAGTCCCCGCTGTCGTGAAGTTCATCGCATAATCGGCGTCGCTGACAGGGGGAGTCTCCATGGTCGCTCGACAACCGGCCGCATCCAATCCACGTGGCGTGCGCGCCGAAACGCCGCCGACGGACTATTGGCGGCGCTGGGACGACATTTCCGAACAGATTGGCGGCGTGCGCCCGCAGGCCGAGGCTGAGGCCGTGGCGATGCCGGCGGCCGCTGCGCCTGCGTCGCCGTCATTGGCCGCCAATGTGCAGGTGAGCGCGCAAGCGCCGTCAGTTCCGTCGCCGGCCGCGAGCGGGACACCCGCGCCGGCAGTGAGCGCGGACAACGACGAAGGCCTGCTGCAGGCCAACGACAGCCCGTACCGCATTCTGATCGTCGAGGATGATCGTTCGCAGGCCTTGTTCGCGCAGAGCGTGCTGCACGGCGCCGGCATGCACGCGCAGGTGGAGATGAGCGCGGCGGCGGTGCCGCAGGCCATCGCCGACTACCGTCCGGACCTGATCCTGATGGACCTGCACATGCCGGACCTGGACGGCATCCGCCTGACCACGCTGATCCGCCAGCAACCACAGCACCAGTTGCTGCCGATCGTGTTCCTGACCGGCGACCCGGACCCGGAGCGCCAGTTTGAAGTGCTCGACAGCGGTGCCGACGACTTCCTCAACAAGCCGATCCGCCCGCGCCACCTGATTGCCGCGGTCTCCAACCGCATTCGCCGCGCGCGCCAGCAGGCGCATCTCAGCGGCAATGACGGCTCGCTGCACAATCCGGAAACCGGCCTGCCCACGCGCGCGCACCTGATGCAGTTGCTGGGCAGCCTGCTCGGCCGCGCCGACGCCGGGGCAATGTTCATCGAGATCGCCAGTGCCCTCGGCCTGCGCGAGCGCTTCGGCTATGCCGCCTTCGAGCGCCTGATGAACCAGGCAGGGCATCGCCTGGCGCGGGTCGCCACGCCCTTCCTGCTGGCCCGGCTCAACGACAACAGTTTCCTGCTGCTGGCCGAAGGCCTGGATGGCGCCGCGCTGGCTCAGCTGGCGCGGGAAATGCGCGGGCAGCTGGCCGCGCAGGCCTTTGAAGTGCGCGAGGGCGAATCGGTACACCTGCGTTGCGCCATTGGCGTGACCACCCTCGAACACGGCTTTGGCGATGCCGGCAGCGCGCTGGAAGCAGCCGAGCGCACCGCGCTGCAGGCGCGCCTGGAACCGGAAGGCGTGCGCAGCTTCGCCCCGACCGAGGCCGAAGCCGACGCGCACCTGGAACTGGTGGACGGGCAGCTGGAACTGGCCTATCAGCCGATCGTGGCAGTGGCCGGCGGCGATCTGGCGCAGTACCAGGTGCTGCTGCGCCTGCGCCGTCCGGACGGCACGCTGCTGCAGGCCGGCCAGGTGATTCCGGCGGCCGAGGCAGCCGGGCGCATCGCCGACCTCGACCAGCAGGTGCTCGATCACGCGCTCGGTCTGCTGCAGCACTACCAGCACGCCACCCCGCCGCTGCGCCTGTTCGTGTCGCAATCGGCCCGCACGCTGGCACGCGAGGCGTTTGCCGAGTGGCTGGAGCAGTCACTGGCACAGCGTGGCATCGCCGGCACCTCGCTGGTGATCGACCTGCGTCTGGACGATGCCCTGATCCATACCGTGACCCTGCAACAGTTCTGCACCCGGCTGATGGCGGCTGGCGTGCAGTTCTGCCTGAGCCAGTTCGAGCCGGGCGAAGAGAACAACGCCTTGTTCAATCAGTTGCCGCTGGGCTACGTGCGCATGGCCAGCCGCTACGCCGGCAGCCATACCGACGCGACGTTACGCGACCAGCTGCGCGAAGCGATCAACCTGGCCCATCGCCACGGCCTGCTGATCATTGGCCAGCAGATCGAGGACGCGCAGGCCGCGGCGGCGATGTGGATGGGCGGTGTGGATCTGATCCAGGGCAACCTGGTGCAGTCGGTCGGCAAGGAACTGGACTTCGACTTCCACAACGCGGTGCTCTAGCGTGCCAATGACCTCCGGCCATGGCATGGGGCTTTGGCTGGCACTGGCAGCCACGGGGGTGATGCTGGCCGCGCTGGGCGTGGCCGCCATGCACTGGCGGCGGCTGCGCGAGGCGCGACGGCTGCAAGGGCTGCTGCGCGAGAGGCTGGAGGCGGCCGGACAGGAAATCGAAGGCCTGCGCCTGGACCTGTTGCGCCACGACCAGCTTGAGCAACAGTTGCTGCAGGCCAAGCAGGCCGCCGAAGCGGCGGTGTTGGCAAAGGGCGAATTCCTCGCCACGATGAGCCACGAGATCCGCACGCCGCTCAACGGCATCATCCCGATGCTCGATCTGGTCTCGCGCGGCGCGCTGGCGCCGGACCAGCGCGAAATGCTGCAGACCGCCACGGCCAGCTCGCTGCAGCTGCTGCGCATCGTTGACGACATCCTGGACTACTCCAAGCTCGAAGCCGACAAGCTCGAACTGGAGATCACCACCTTCAACCTGCGCGAGCTGATGGACGGCGTGGTGCAGCTGATGCAGCGCGCCGCCGAGGAAAAACATCTGCGCCTGGATGTGGCCATCGACCCGGCCGTGCGCCTGTCAGTACGTGGCGACCCGGTGCGCCTGCGCCAGGTGCTGGGCAACCTGGTGGGCAACGCGATCAAGTTCACCGAGCGCGGCGGCATCGATGTCAGCGTGCGCCGCCTGGGCGAAACCAAGGCGCAGCACCTGTTGCGCTTCCAGGTGCGCGACACCGGAATCGGCATTGCCGCCGAACAGCAGGCGCGGCTGTTCCGCGCCTTCACCCAGGCCGATGCCTCGACCACGCGCCTGTACGGCGGCACCGGGCTGGGGCTGGTGATCTGCAAGCGCATTATCGACCTGATGGGCGGGCGCATTGGCGTGGAGTCCGAGCCCGGCGCCGGCGCTTCGTTCTGGTTCGAGATACCGCTGTTGAAGGTCATCGGCGACCTGCAGCAGGGCCACGCATTGCGCGAGGCCCTGCGCGTGCTGCTCGTATCCAACGATGACCGCCTGCGCCAGCGCTGGCAGCTGCTGATGCGCAACTGGGGCATCGGCCTGCATTGCGTGGACAGCACGCAGGAAGCGCTGGAGCGCCTGCGTGCCAGCGCCGCGCAGCCGGCGGCCAGCTTCGACGTGGTGGTGGCCGACCACGAGCAACTGCGCTATAGCGCCCGCGCCTTGCACCGCGCCGTGGCGCGCTCGCCCGAACACGCGGCCACGCGCCTGATCTGGCTGTGCGGTGACGAGCCGCTGCCGGCCGAGCTCGACGACCACCTTGACCGCCTGCCGCGCCAGGCCAGCGAAGCCGAGCTGCGCGCGGCGCTGATTCCGGACCGCCGCCTGCCCGCCGTTGCCGCAGTCGCCGCCGACGCCACTGCCGATCCCGGCCTGGCGATCCCGCCCCCGGCCACGGCCGAGGCGCCCGCCGCCGCACCGCTGCGCGAGCCGCGCATCCTGCTGGTGGAAGACAACCCGGTGAACCTGCTGGTGGCGCAGAAGATGCTCGCGACCCTGGGCTATGAAGCAGAGATCGCGACCCAGGGCGAGGCCGCATTGGACTGCCTGCGCCAGCACCGCCACGACCTGGTGTTCATGGATTGCCAGATGCCGGTGCTGGACGGCTACGAAGCCACCCGCCGCTGGCGCGCGCTGGAAGCC
>Ga0196970_1001078_pt1 | contig 21499 bp, 14 predicted proteins | sample S1v_513CmetaG_FD_148672 | JGI IMG/M metagenome (GOLD analysis project Ga0196970, IMG submission 148672) | Soil microbial communities from Anza Borrego desert, Southern California, United States - S1+v_5-13C | ecosystem: Environmental > Terrestrial > Soil > Desert | place: USA: California...
CAGTTCTTCGAGTTCATGGCCAACATCATTCCGCCGGGCAGCGGCCACGGCGCGGTGCGGCTGTCGCCGGCGCTGGTGCAGCCGGTGGCGGCCAATGACGTGGCCGACCTGCTGCTGGAACTGGTCACGCAGGCGCCGGCGCAAGGTGTGGTCGAGATTGCAGGGCCGGAGCGTTTCCGTCTGTGCGAACTGGTCGAGTGGGTGATGTACAGCTACCAGGATGACCGCGCGGTGATCAGCGACCCGGCAGCGCGCTACTACGGTGCCGTCCTCGACGACCACAGCCTGACCCCGGCCGGCCCGGCCCGCAGCGGTCACACCGTGTTTGCGCAATGGCTGGACGGCTACCTCTCCGGCGCGGTGCGGGTGCCGCCGGTACACCTGCCCGACCCGCTGGCGAAGGCGGAAAGAGCGGCAGCGAACTGACGGCGCGGGTCGGCCTCAGCTGCCGGCGCGCTGCATCTGCAGTTCGATCGCCGCGCGCAGTTCCTCGATGCCGTAGGGCTTGCGCAGGATCGGGATGTCCAGGGTTTCGGCCTCGCCGCGTTTGGCTTCGGCAAAGCCGCTGGTCAGCAGGATCGGCAGGTCGGGCCGACGGCCGCGGATTTCCTTGGCCAGCGCCACGCCATTGGTGCCGCCGGGCATCATGATGTCGGAAAACACCAGGTCGATGCGCCGGCCATTGGCCAATGCCCCCAGCGCCGCGCGTGCCGAGGTGGCATGGATCACCGCATAGCCCAGGCCGCGCAGCATCTGCTCGACCAGGGCGGCCACTTCGGCATCGTCTTCGACCAGCAACACGCACTGCTCCGGGGTGTTTCCCGCGCCGGGCACGGGTGCCGCCGTGGCGCGGTGGGGTGTGGGCAGCAACTGCGAGCGCGGCAGCAGCAGCGTGATCGTCGTGCCCTGGCCGAGCACCGAATCGACGCTGACCGAGCCGCCTGATTGGCTGGCAAAGCCGTACACCTGCGCCAGGCCCAGGCCCGAGCCCTTGCCGACGTCCTTGGTGGTGAAGAACGGCTCGAACACCCGCGCCTTGACCTCCTCGCTCATGCCCGAGCCCGTGTCGCGCACCGCCAGGCGCACGAATCCGGCCGATGCGGAGGTGTCGCCGTTCTCGATGACGTTCTCGCCGGTGATGGTGATCTCGCCGCCGCCGTCCATTGCGTCGCGTGCGTTGACCGCCAGGTTGAGGATGACCAGCTCCAGTTCGCCCGGGTCCACTTCCACCGGCCACAAGTCGGGCGCGAAGTTCACGCTGACCTTGATGTCGCCGCGCAGGCTGCGGTCCAGCAGCGACTTCATGTCGCCGACCAGCCTGGACAGGTCCACCGTCTCCGGGCGCAAGGCATGGCTGCGCGAGAACGCCAGCAGCTGCCGGGTCAGGCCGGCCCCGCGCTGTGCAGCCTGCTGCATGCTGCGCATCAGCTTTTCGCGGCGCTCGGCGCTGATTGGCCATTCGAGCATGTCCAGGCCGGCGGTGAGCACCATCAGCAGGTTGTTGAAGTCGTGCGCGACGCCGCCGGTCAGCTGGCCCAGCGCTTCGAGCTTCTGCGCATGGCGCAGGCTGTCCTCGACGCGGGCGCGCTCGCTCATTTCCGCGCGCAGCTGGGCGTTGACCTCCTGCAGTTCGGCGGTGCGCCGCGCCACCAGGGTTTCCAGTTCGGCGGCGGCCGCTTCGCGCGCCTGCAGCAGGGCGCGAATCTCGAACTGCCGGCGCCGCGCACGCAGCGCAGCGCGCATCACGCTTATCAAGGTGATCGGCTGCACCGGGCGCTCGATCAGCGACACATTGCCCAGGCGCTGAATCTGCTGGTGGCGCCAGGTTTCCACGCGCGGATGGTCGTGGCGGCTGGTGAGCATGACAAAGGGCAGGTCCGACCACGGCGGCTGCCGCGCAATCCAGCCTTCCAGCCGTGCCAGATCCTGGCCGAACAGGCCTTCCTCGGCCACGAACGCGACACCACTGGGGCTTTCCAGCGCGGTCAGCAGGGCATCGTAGTCCTTGCAGACGTGCGTGCCGATGCCGACGCGGTTCAGCAGGGCCGATACCGTACCCGCATCGCGGCCGATGGGCGCAAAGACCAGGACCTGCTCTTCTGACGCGTCAATCATTGGAACGGTTCGCGCCCCTCAGCAGCGGCTCGTCACCGCCGGTATAAACCGGCGTACCGGAGAATACGCCACTGAAGTCGCGCAGGGGCGGGCCAAGCACCAGGCCGTTCTGGCTTAGCTGGAACTCGCGAATGGTGTGTTCGTGGTCGCCGCTGCGCTTCTTCACCACCGACAGCGCGCGCCGCACGGTGCCGGCGTATTCAAAGTAGCGCAGCATCACCACCGCATCGCTGAGGTAGCTGATGTCCAGCGGCGTCTCGATCGGACCAACCAGGCCGTGCTGGGCCAGGATCAGGATCGTCAGCACGCCTTGCTGGGCCAGGAAGGTCAGCAGCTCGTGCATCTGCAGGATCAGGAAGCGTCCATCCGGCATCGCGTTGAGATAGCCGTTGAGGCTGTCGATCACCACCACGCGCGCACCGTTCTCTTCCACCTTCCTGCGCACGATGGAAGCGAACTCGCCCGGTGACATCTCCGCCGGGTCGATCTGCTGGAACATGATCAGGCCCGTGTCCAGCGCGGGCTGCAACTGCAGCCCCAGGGTCTGGGCCCGTGCTTCCAGCGTGCCGCGGCCTTCGTCGAAGGCGAAGAAGGCGCAACACTCGCCACGCTGCGCCGCAGCGATGGCGTAGGTCAGTGCCAGCGAGGACTTGCCGACACCGGCGGCGCCAATCAGCAGGGCGTTGGTGCCGCGTTCCAGGCCGCCGCCGAGCAACTTGTCCAGCTCCGGATTGCCGCTGGGGGTGAAGTCGCCGGCGAACTCGGTGTGGTGCTCGGCGGCGATCAGGCGCGGGTAGATTTCCAGCCCGCCGCGCTTGATCCGCATGTCGTGGAAGCCGCCGCGGAAGTCGATGCCGCGCATCTTGATCACGCGCAGGCGCCGGCGCTCGGCGCCGTATTCGATGGCCAGCTGCTCCAGCAGGATCACGCCATGCGAGATCGAATGCAGCTGCAGGTCGTTCTGCTGCGAGGTCATGTCATCCAGCAGCACCACCGTGCAGCGGCGGCTGGCAAAGAAGTGCTTCAGCGCCAGCACCTGCCGGCGGTAGCGCAGCGAACTCTGCGCCAGCAGGCGCAACTCCGACAGGCTGTCCACCACCACGCGGCTCGGGTTCAAATCCGACACCCGATCCAGGATCAGCTTGGTGGTCTCGCCCAGCTCCACCTCCACCGGGTGCAGCACGGTGAGCTCATGGGTCGGATCGAGTGTGGTCTCCGGCGGCACCAGCTCGAAGATGTCGATGTTCGACATATCCCAGCCGTGGCGGCGCGCGACCAGCTGCAGCTCGCGCTCGGTTTCCGACAGCGAGATATACAGCACCTTCTCACCGTTGCGCGCGCCGTCCAGCAGGAATTCCATCGCCAGAGTCGTCTTGCCGGTACCCGGCTTGCCCTCGTACAGATACATGCGGTTGGGGTCGAGCCCACCGCCGAGAATGTTGTCCAGTCCCTTGTTGCCTGTCGAAATCCGCGAGTCGCCATTGATCGGGGAACCCAAACTGCCTTGCATGTCGACTGAACTCCTGTCCGCTTGTGCCAGTGGCATGCCAGCGGCGCTCCCGCCGCGGACGCCGTTGATGGGGTCGCGCATCCTCCCCGGCGAGGGAAAGGACGTGCCTGTTAAGCCACGGCCACTATGGCGGCGGAGATGTGAAGACGACATCTGCCCGGGGCGGTCCCCGGGGGGCTCACCACTGCCAGCGCATGCCGAGCTTGCCGTTCCAGGCGGTCTCGTTGCCGTCCAGCGACCAGGTGTAGTCGATGTCGGCATACAGATAGCCGGTCTCCGACACCTGCCAGGTGCCGCCCAGGCCGGCCTCGGCCCAGGTGTCGTCCAGGTGTGACTGGAACGGCACATAGCCGGTCTGGCTGGAGAACTCGGTCGTGGGCGAGCCGCTGAACTGGTGCCACAGGTTCAGGCGCAGCCAGGCATCGCCGCGCCTGGGCTCGTTGCTGCGGCTGCTGCGCTCGCTGAGGCGATTGACCCGCACGCCCAGCCGGCCGACGAGCGAGTCGCCATCGCGGAAACGCACCGTGGCCACAGGCTCGACGATGTCGTCGATGCGGACGCGCTGCCAGATCACCTGCGCCTGCGGCTCCAGGCGCCAGCCTTGCAGTTCGCGGGCGTCCTGGCCGCGGCCCGGTGCAAACGGCAAGCCGGTCTCCAGTGAGAGCAGCACGCCGTCGCCGTTGGTGAAGCTGTCGGGCAGCCGCGTGGATCGCGCGCGCAGGTCGTACCAGGTGTATTGCGCGACCGCGTCCAGGTAGCTGCCGCGTGCGCTGAAGCCAGTCCAGTAGCCGCCGATCGTGCGTGCGTCGAACTCATCCGCGCCGGCGTGGAAGTCGTAGTTCGGCAGATGGTGTTGCACCCGGCCCTTGCCCTGGCCGTAGGCGAGGTAGAAACCGGCATGGCGATGGGCGCGGTCCTCGTCGATGGCGCGGTACAGGTCCAGGCCGATCTGCAAGGCGTCGAAGCGAAAGTCGAACGAGGGGCCCTTGTTGCCATAGATGCCCTGGCGCCCGCCATCATGTTCGCCATCGTGCGCCAGCGCCCGGATCCAGGCGCCGTTGACGCCGCGTGCGCCCGGTTCCAGGTCCGCGCGCCCGCGCAGCAACGACTCGTCGCCGACCCGCTCATGCAGTGTATCCACCAGCGAGCGGCCGTAGGCCGAGGCCATCAGCGGCAAAGCCACGGCCAGCGATACTTCCTGCCGGTACGCCGGCGTCGGCGGCACCGGCACCGGCGGCGGTGGCGGCGGTGGTGGTGGCGGAGGTGGACCCGGCGGTGGCGGTGGCGGTGGCGGCGGGGGAGCTGGAGGTGGAGGTGGAGGGGGCGGCGGCGCAGGGCAGGGCGGCGAGGGCGCGTTGCCCGCGCTGCAATCGATGGTCGAGCGCAGGTACCAGCTTTCCGGCGCGGGCGTCACCGCCGCGCCGCGATACAGGAAATATTCGTAAGGGCCGGCCACCACGGGCGCTGCCAGGGCAAAGGCCGCGGGGGCAGTGGTGGCGCCGTTGATTGCATCCACCACCAGGATGCCGTCGCCCACGGTCACCGCACCGGCGCCACCGGCCTGCTTGATCAGCAGGTGGCTGCTGCCGGTCGCGCTGCCGCCGTCGATCACGAGCAGATCGGAAGGTGAGCCGTCGCCGCCGAGGAAGGTGTTCAGTGCGATCGTGCCGTCGCCATCGTAGGTCTGCACCGTCAGCGTCTTGTAGAGGCCGCCACTGGGCGCGGCGAAATCGATGAGGCTGGGATCGTTGATCAGGTGGGTGAGGTTGGAGCTGCCGGTCAGCTGCCACACGCTGTCGCGCAGGGTCAGCGTGGATTCGCTGCCGGGTTCGGTGCGGGCATCGCCAGTGACCTGCGACGACTCCACCCATACCTGTGCCTGGCCGGGCGCGGCGATGGCCGTCGGCGCTGCCTGCGTCGCGGCCGCCAGCACCTGCGTGGTGGGCGGCGGTGAAGGAGGGATGGACGGATCGTCGGGCGGATCGGGGGGGTCGGGTGTGATCGGCTGCGGCAGCGCCGGTTGCAGCAGCGGCGGCAGCGGGAAGTCGTTGGTCGTGCCGACATGCAACCAGCGATGCAGTGCGTTCGCGTCGCTGCCCTGCACCGTGCTGCCAACCAGCCGCACCGCGCCGGGGCCGGCGATGCCGATGGTCGTACCCGATGCATTGCGCAAGCTGCTGTTGCTGAACTGCGCTGACGAAGCCGTCAGCTGTCCGCTGTCCGGGTCAATCTCGCCCACGACCATCAGCGCCGCCGCCTGATCGCCGCTGGCCAGCAGCGGACTGTTGTCGCCGACCAGTGCGCCGCCGGCATAAGCCACCGCGGCGTGCGCGCCGGCGCCAGTGGTGGTCACGGGCGTGGCGCTGAGCTGGACCTGGCTGTCGGACTGATAAGCCAGCGCGCCGATGGCCGAGGCACCCGCGGTGACGACCTGGCCCGCGGCACTGCGGATCAGCCCGCCGCTGAGCGCATACAGTCCGTGCGCGAGCGTTCCGGCCGTATCCACGTCCAGCGCGGTGGCGTCGATGGTCGCTGTCGACAGCTGGTGCTCGCGCTGTGCCACCGCACCATGGGCCGCATCGGCGAAGGTGTGCACCGCCACGTCGTCGGCGCTGATCAGCGCCGGGCCGCGTGGCGAGCTCAGCGGTTCGGAAATGGACCACAGGCCGTAGCTGCCCTGGCCGAAGATTGAGATGTCGGCCTGGCTCAACACCACGGTGCTGTTGTCGGCCGACGCGCCGGACGAGCCGCCCGTGCCGTGCGTTTCCACCGTCGCGTCGGTAACGGTCAGCGTGGCGCCCAGCCGCGCGGCCAGAGCGTGGGCCTCGCCGTTGCCGCGGGTGATGATCGTGCTGCCGCTGATGGTGGTCGAACCGGCGGGCTTGTCCGCGGTGATGCCGCGTGCGCGCACGCCAAGCGTATTGACCGTCAGATGGGTCGCGGTGACGTTCGAGCCATCGGACCATAGTCCCACCGCTTCGCCACTGCCGGTGGTTGTCAGGGTCACATTGTCGAGGGTGGCGACCACGCCAAGGCGCGCAACCAGCGCGGCGCCGGTCGCATTGCCCTCTGCGGCGATGCTGCTGTCTTCTATCAACAAGGTGGTCGGCGTACTCGCAGCCGCGGAATTGTCCGCGTACACGCCATAAGCCGTGGCCAGCGGCGAGCGATTGACGATGGACGAGCCGTTGGCGATCTCCACCCGTGCGCCGCTCACCGCCCAGATGCCGCCGCGCGACATGGCACCGCTGACGTCGATGCTGGCATCATCCAGGCGCGCCAGCGAACCCACGTCGGCGGCGTACAGGCCGTAGTTGTAGCTGCCGGTGCTGAGGATCGCGGTGCCGGTATCGATCAGTAGCGTGCCGCCACTGTCCACGCGCGCGCCGATCGACGCCGAGTTGGGCGTTGTGGTGGCCGCTACGGCATTGGCGAAGACCTGGGTATTGCCCAGGTGGATCGAGCCGCCATCGCTGGCCCAGGCACCGGTGGCGCGTACTGTGCGCGCGGTGGTGGTGATCGAGCCGCCAAGGAACGCGATGCTGCTGCCGGGCCCGTTCGCACGCAGGCCATTGCCGCTGTTGCCGAAGGCGTAATCCAGGGTGAGGTTGCTGTCGCTCAGGTTGACGGTGCCGCCCGTGCGTGCAAGTACACCTCGCGCGCTGACGCTCGCCACGGTGGCGCTGTCACTGGTCACGTTGATGCCAAGGCGGGTGCCGGTGAGGGTGGCGCCGGTTTCGGCGGCCAGGCCCCAGGTGCCGGTGCCCTGACCGCCGACATTGAGGGCGATGCTGGAATCGGCCAGGCGGATCAGCGCGCCATCGCTGGCCACTGCGCCGTGCAGGTTGTCGCGGCGCGCGGTCGCGGCAAAGCGCAGGTCGCCGCCGCTCACGTCGATGAGGCTGTTGGCGCCAATGGCAAAATAGCCCTGCTGCAGATTGCCCTCGGCGCCATTGCGGATCGTGCCGCCTTGCAGCCACACCTGGCCACCAGTGCTGGCCCTGGCCGCGGTGGTCGCGGCGGCGTTGAGCGAAATCGTGTTGGCGTTGGAGCGGATCACGCCGCTTTGTGAGGCATGCAGCGCGTTGCCGGTGTTCGCGGTCACGGTGATCGCTGTGCCACTGGTCTGGCACTCGCCGCTGTTCAAGTTCACCGTCCCGGCCGGGCACGCGGTCTGCGCCTGGGCACTGCCCCACAGCGCCGCCGCGATGCAGCCGACCAGCGGCGCAACTCGCAGCGGACCTGTCTTGTTGCCATGCGAACGGACCATATCCCTGCTCCGAATCCACGACGATGCACGCGCCCGAGGGCACAGTCATGTTGCGGCAATCCGGCGTGACGCCATAGCAGCAAGTTCTAAGTAAAGCTACTTAAAAACTACGCTGTATAGGCGAAGACTCACGCAGCCTTAATGTCCGCGAAGCGCAGTATTCCGCGTCGCATTGCATTGGTCTGATGCTGCGGAGGCTATGTATGGCCAGGTATCTGCGTGCTGGAAGGAATCATGCGCGTCACTGCCCACCACGAAGCCTCGGGTTGCCGGCCACGATTGCTGCGGTACTCGGCTGCATGGCCGCGCCGACGTACGCGCAGAACCTGTGGCAGGGCGACGTCAGCACGGACGTGACCAACCCGGCGAACTGGAGCGCCGGCATTTCGCAATATCCTTTCGGCGACACCACCATCAATGCAGGCTCGCCGAACGCGGCGGTGTGGGCGGTGGGTGGGCCTTTCTTTCCCGGCAGCCTGTGGAGCTCCACCACCAAGTGGGACTTGAAGGCGCTTGCCATCGGCAGTGGCGCGGGCCAGACCGGGCTACTGACCGTCAATGCGGTTTCCGGCTTCCAGAACGGCAGCCTGTTTGTGGACAGCGGTCCGGTGCTGGCCGTGGGCGTGGCGGGCGGCACCGGCGTGGCCACGCTCAATCTGGGCATCGCCGGTCAGCCCGGGATCCGGCTGGACGCGGGCAGCTCGTCCGGGCTGGGCCTGGCAATAGGCGTCGATGCAGGAAGCAATGGCACGCTGAACGTGCTGGGTTCCGGCAAGACGACGCAATCGCAAGCGTACGGTTACGCCACGGGCGGCACGTTGGACATGGCTTACGCCACGCACCGCGTGGGCGCCGGCGGCGGGACAGGCGTGGTCAACATCCAGGACGGTGCGCTGGCGCTCAGCAACCCGGGCAGCCCCGGCCCGGTGCCCGTGCTGAGTGTCGGCCTGGGCGGCGGCAGTAGCGGCACGATCAATGTCCTGGCCGGCGGCAAGCTCACCATCAACCCGTACACCTCGCAATCGTCGCCGGTCCCGCAGATTGGCGCCAACGGCGGCGTCGGCGCGGTGAACGTGCAAGGCAGCAACGCAGGCGGTTACGCCAGCAACGCGGTCTTCGGCAGTGGCCTGGACGTAGGCATCGGTGCGGGCAGCACTGGTTCGCTCAATCTGCTGGCCGGGGGCAAGGCACTCAACTACAGCATCGCCGATCTCACGGACCCCGGCACTGGCCTGCCGGTCGCGCCGCCGCTGGTGCGTCTGGGTGTGGACGGGGGCCAAGGCAACGCGCTGGTGTCCGGCGCGGACGCCATCTGGTATGTGGGGGCGGCCGTGCGGCCGGGCTTTGGCCCTACCGACCCGATTACCGATGGCACCCAGCTGGGCATGCTGCATGTCGGCGTGGACGGCACCGGTAGCCTGACCATCGCCGACGGCGCGGTGGTCACGCTGGGCACGGCCTACATTGAAGCCCGGAACAACAGCTCAGCGACCTGGTACGAGCTGACCGCCTTCGAGGACGGCACCGGCAACCTGTACCTGGGCGAGACCGCCAGCGGCAACGGCACCTTGAACATCGGCGCGGCCGCGGGCAGCACGCCCGTGGCGCCAGGCGAACTGCGCGCCGCGCAGATCCTGCTCGGACCTGGCAGTGCGACGGTGTCGTTCAATCACACCAGCAGCAATTACCAGTTCGATACACCGCTGGTGGGCAGCGGCATCTTGGTCAATCTTGCGGGCATCACCTATCTCGTACCTGCGACCAGCCCGCCAGCCGGCGCGCCCACCGACAACAGCGCATTTGCCGGCGTCACCCAGCTGCGCGGTGGCGGTCTCGGCCTCACCTACAACGCCGCGCTCGGCAGCAGCAATGTGCAGGTCCTGGGCAATGGCGCGCTGATCTACGGCAGCGGCGTGAGCATCGGCAATGCCATCGCCATTGACCCGGCCGCGGTGCTGGAAGTGCAATCGGCCGCCAACGCCACCCAGGCCGGGGCCATCAGCGGGGGCGGCGCCTTGAGCAAGACCGGCGCCGGCACGCTGGCCTTGAGCGCGATCAACCCGATGACCGGCGAAGTGCGCGTCAACGAAGGCGTGCTGGCTCTGGCAGGAGCGGGGGCGCTGAGCGACGCCAGCCGCGTGGTCGCCGATGCGACGTTTGATGTTTCCGCCACCGCTGCGCCCACCTCCATCCGCACGCTCTCGGGAACCGGCGTGGTCAATCTTGGCAGCAGTGGGCTCACCCTCAGCGCGGCGGCCGACACCTTCGCCGGCGTGTTCACCGGCTCGGGCATGTTCGCGGTAGCGGCCGGCAGCGAAATCCTTACCGGTGCCAGCACCGGTTTCATTGGCAGTGCGGCAGTGCAGGGCGGCCAGCTGTGGGTCAACGGCATTCTCGGCAACGACGCCAGCACGATGCAGGTCAGCAACGGCGCGCGGCTGGGTGGCAATGGCACGCTGGGCGGCGATGTCAGCATCGATGCCGGCGGCCTCCTCTCGCCCGGAGCGCAGGCCGGCACGCCCGGCACGCTCAGCGTGGGCGGCGACCTCAGCCTGGCCAGCGGGGCGATCCTGGATTACGACTTCGGCGAAGCTGGCATGGTCGGCGGCGCCTTCAACGATCTGCTCGATGTGGCCGGCAATCTCAACCTCGATGGCGTCATCAACGTCACCGAAACGCCCGGCGGTGCGTTTCACGCCGGCCTGTACCGGGTGATCAACTACGCCGGGACCTTGAACGATCAAGGGCTGGAACTGGGCACCGTCCCGGTGTCCGGGCTGGTGGTGGAAACCGCGATTCCCGGCCAGGTCAACCTCGTACTTGCCCCGCCCACGCCCGCCGGCTTCCTGGAGATATGGGACGGCGATGCCGGGCCGAAGAACGATGGCGTCATCAACGGCGGCAACGGCGTGTGGCAGTCCTCGGCCGGCAACGACAACTGGACCAATGTCGATGGCACGGTCAATGCACCATTTGCCGATGGCGGCTTTGCGATCTTCGCCGCCACGCCGGGCCAGGTGCAGGTGGACAACAGCCTGGGTGAAGTCGCGGTGACCGGCATGCAGTTTGCCGCCGATGGCTATCGCGTCAGTGGCGGCGCGATCACCTTGCAGGGTCCGGCCGCGATCGTGCGGGTGGGTGACGGCACGCTCGATGGCGAAGCCTACACCGCGACCTTCGATGCCGAGCTGTCCGGAACGGCGGAGCTGGTCAAGGCCGACCTCGGCACCCTGGTGCTCGGGGGTGCCAACAGCTACAGCGGCGGCACGCGCGTGTTCCGCGGCACGTTGCAGGTTTCCAGCGATGCCAACCTCGGCGCGGCGGCCGGCGGCATTGCCTTCGACGCCGGCATTCTGCATACCACGGCCAGTTTCACCTCGGCACGCGCGGTGGATGTCGGCCTGCGTGGCACGATCGAGACCGACGCTGGCACCACTTTCAACGTGGATGGCGCTTTCTCCGGCGCCGGAGAATTGATCAAGACTGGCGCCGGCACGCTGCACATGCTGCAAGGCGGGCCTCTCAGCGGACCGACGCAGGTGCTGCAAGGCAGCCTGATGGTGGACGGCAACCTCGGCAACTCCGCGGTGACCGTGGCCAACGCGGCGTTGCTGGGCGGCCACGGCACGGTCGGCGCGACCACCCTGACGCCGGGCTCCACCGTGGCGCCGGGCAATTCCATCGGCACGCTGAGCGTCAACGGTGCCTACGTGCAGCAGGCCGGTGCGGTCTATGCACTGGAACTGGACCCGGCCAGTGATCAGTCCGACCGTATTGCTGTCACCGGTACCGGCACGCTGGACAGCGGCGCGGTGCTCGACATCACCCAGCTGCCCACGGCCACTCCCGGCTGGTTGGCGGGCCGCTACGGCGTGCGCTACACGGTGTTGACCACCACCGGCGGCCTGGCCGGCACCTATCAGTTGACCGGCAACCGCGCGGTGTCGGCGTTTGCCTCGCTGGTGGATGTCTATGACGCCAACAATGCCTACCTGCAGATAATGCAGACTCGCGGACTGACCGATGTGGCGTGTTCGCCGAACCAGCATGCGACCGCTGGCGGCCTGCAGTCGGCGCCTGACGGCAATGCCGCGCGTTCGGCGGTGCTCGGACTGCCCGACGACGCCGCGGCCTGCGATGCCTTCGGCCAGCTCAGTGGCGAGCTGTATGCCACGGCCCGCACCGTGTTCCTCGAAGACAGCCGCTTCCTGCGCGAGGCGGTGGGCGCGCGCCTGCGCGCTGACGACGGCATTGGCGGATCGAACGTGGTCGAAAGCGGCCAGGGCTTGTGGGGCCACGCCTTCGGATCGTGGGGCAACTTCCGCGCCAACCGCAACGTCAGCGAGCTGGACCGCGACATTGGCGGCTTCTTTGTCGGCTTCGACGGCAGCCCGGGGGCGCAATGGCGGTTGGGCGTGCTCGGCGGCTACAGCCAGTCCAGCTTCGATGTCGATGCGCTGCGCTCGTCCGGCTCCAGTGACGACCTGCACCTGGGCGCCTACGCCGGTGTGGAGGGCGAACGCCTGCGCGCGCAGTTTGGCGCGGCCTATACCTGGCACGACGTGTCGACCAGCCGCAACGTCGCCTTTGCCGGCTACTCGGACCGTCTCGAAGCGGACTTCGACGCCTCGACCTTCCAGCTGTTCGGCGAGCTCGGCCACCGCTGGCAAGGCGGCACGCTGGAACTGGAACCCTTCCTCGGCGCAGCCTATGTGCGGGTGGACGTGGATGGCTTCAGCGAGAGCGGCGGCGCGGCGGCGCTGAGCGCGGCCAGCGACAACATGCACGTGACCTATTCCACCCTGGGCCTGCGCGCGGCCACCGCGTTGCGGGCCGGCGATGATCGCTGGCAGTGGCGGATGATGGCCGCGTGGCGGCATGCCTTCGGCACGGTCGAGCCGACTGCGTGGTTGCAGTTCGACGGCGGCCAGCCGTACTCGGTGGTCGGCGTGCCGATCGACCGTGATGTGCTGGCTCTGGAATTCGGCCTGGAAGGCAAGCTGTCCGGTAACGCGGACGTCGGCCTGCTGTACTCCGGGCAGATGGGCAACGACAGCGAAGACCATGGCGCGAAGGCCTATGTGGCGTGGCGTTTCTGAAGTGCTATCCAGACCAGGAGGGGGAATGCCGGAGTTCCGCTGGACGTATCGCCCCGCCGCTGCTGTTGCTGCCATGCCGGCCGCCGCGCCGGCGCGGCCACCCGCCGCGGCCCCGGTGCATATCGAAACCAATGGCTTCGTGCTGCGCAGCCTGACCGCCGCCGATGCCAACCCGCGTTTCGCGCAATGGCTCAATGGCACGGAGATGCGCGAGGGCCTCAACCTGCCGCCGCTTGATTTCGACGTGGCGCGGCTGGCCGCCTTCATCGCCAGCTTTGATGGCCGGCAGAACCACTTCATCGGCATCTTCGATCGTGGCAATGGTCTGCTGGTCGGCTTCTACACGCTGGACGTGAACCTGACGCACCGCGTCGCCAGCATGACCGCCGGCATCGGCGAAGCCGCCTACCGTGGCCAGCGCGTGTACTGGCGCACCATCGATGCGCTGCTGGACCACTTCTTCCTCTATCGCGAAGTGGAAAAGGTCACCGCGCGCGTGCTGGCGCGCAACCGGGCGATGCTGTTCAACTTCGTCGACAACCCGCGTTTCGTCCACGAGGCGCGGCTGAAGGACGAATGCCGCGCGCCGGACGGCACGCGTCTGGATGTGCTGGTGTTCGCGGCGTTCCCCGGTGCGACTGGCGTGGCCGACGCAGCCGGCATGCCGCGCGAGGCACGCGGCAGCAGCGATACGCCATGAGCTCCGTCTTCGCCGCGACGCCAACGGCCAATGACGACCTGCCGCTGCGTCTGGGCCGGTTCGCCAGCCTGCGCGAGGCGCTGGACTATGCTGCGCGTGGCGTAACCGGGCTCAACTTCCACGATGCACGCGGCGCGCTCACCGCGGTGCTGTCGTATACGGAGCTGCGCCAGCGGGCGCTTGCGCTGGCACGGCACTGGCGCATGCTCGGTTTCATGGCGGGCGAGCGCATCGCCCTCATTGCCGAGACCAGCCCGCAGTTCCTCGTTCATTTCTACGCGGCGCAATACGCTGGTCTGGTGGCTTGCCCGTTGCCTTGCCGCGCCGTTGCCGGAGGGCACGCGGCCTATGTGGCGCAGTTGCAGCAGTTGCTGGCCGGCATCGGCCCACGCGCGGTGTTCGCGCCGCGCGGTGTGCTGGCGCAGGTGCGCGCGGCGGCCACCGGCATGACGGTCGCTTGCATGGACGACACCGACGTTGAAGTCATCGGCGCTTCCGGTCCTAGCACGTTGCCCACCGTGGACGCGGACGTGCCGGCCTATCTGCAATTCTCTTCTGGCTCCACCGCGCAGCCCAAGGGCGTGGTGGTGCGGCAGTCGGCGCTGATGCACAACGCCACCGCGATTGCCGCGCATGGCTTGCGGATGCGCGCCGACGACCGTGCCTGCTCGTGGTTGCCGCTGTATCACGACATGGGCCTGGTCGGGTTCTCGGTGGTCGCCTTGTGCGGGCAGCGCAGCGTGGACTATCTGCCGCCGATGGCGTTCGCGGCGCGGCCGCTGGCCTGGTTGCGGCTGATGTCGCGGTGCCGGACCAGCATCGTCTATGCACCCGCCTTTGCCTGGCGGCTGGCGGCGCAACGCTACCGTGGCGAGGCGGATATCGATCTGTCGGCGCTGCGCGTGGCTGGCGTGGGCGGCGACATGATCCAGCCGGAACTGCTCGATGCCAGCGCCGCGGCGCTGGCACCCACCGGCTTCCGCCGCGAAGCGTTCCAGCCGAGCTATGGCATGGCCGAGGCGACCCTGGCGATCAGCATGTCCGCGCCGGGGGTGGGACCGCGAACCGAAGCCGCCGTCGAAGACTCTGCGCAGCCGCGTACCTCCAAGCGATACATCAGCTGTGGTGCGCCCCTGCCCGGCATCGAACTGCGCGTGGAGGACGAGCACGGCCAGGTGCTGCCCGAGCGCGCCGCCGGCCGGCTGTGGGTGCGCGGGCCGAACGTGCTGCGGGCCTACCATTCCGGCCATTCCGATATGGGGGGCGAGCACCCCGCACTGCGTGCCGACGGCTTCCTCGATACCGGCGACCTTGGCTTCGTCTCCGGAGGCGAAGTGTTTCCGACCGGCCGCGCCAAGGAGCTGATCATCATTCGCGGCCGCAACCTTTGGCCACAGGATGTGGAATGGCTGATCGAACGCCTGCCAGGGCTGGCGCCCGGCGACGTAGCCGCGTTCGCCGCGGCCGATGCGCAGGATGAGGACGCGCTGGTGCTGCTGATCCAGCACGCCACTGGCGGGGAGATGTTGCGCGCGGCGGTGCAGACCGCGGTGGCCGAAGCCTTCGGCGTGCTGGCGCGGGTGGTGTTCGTTCCGCCGCGCAGCCTGCCATTCACCTCTTCGGGCAAGCTGGCGCGTGCCCATGCCCGTGCGCGCTATCTGGCGGGCGAATGGCAGCCTGGCGCGTGCTCCGCGCGCGAAGCCCGGGACCTCACCGACGCGGAGGCCCCCGCATGAGCGCATTGCAGGAGGCCAAGGAAATCCTGTCTGGCTGTCTGTTCGTTCCGGTGGACAAGATCGGCGATGAAGCTGCGATCCAGTCCATCAAGCAGATGGACAGTCTGTCCTTCGCCACCGTGGTAATGGAGTTGGAGGAACGCGCCGGACGCCAGATCGACCCGGTGGACCTGCTCGAACTGCGCACCGTGCGCGATGTGGCCAGGCTGCTGGAACGCTATCGTTGACCGACTACGCCGACATCTGCAACGAGCTCTACCGGCTGGCGCGCGAGTGCAACGGCCGCAATGTCGACATCACGCTCAACGAGGTGCCGGTGCTGCTGATCCAGCGCCACGAAGACGCCGACCACGTGCTGCGCGCCAACTCCGGCAACTACCGCAAGAACATGGCCTGGTTCCGCCAGGCGCTGGGTGCCTCGCGCTTCTCCGAGGAGGGCGAGGCCTGGCAGGTGCGGCGCGCGCTGACCCATGCCTACTTCACCCACTTCGACCGCGAACAGGCCTGTGCGCTGGCGCGTCGCCACGCCGGCGTTGCGGTGCAGCGGCTGCGCAGCGACAGCGAAGGCGGCGCGGCCACGATCGATGACGGCGTGCTGCGGCGGCTGACCGCTTCGGTACTCGTGGAGAACTTCCTCGGCGTGCCCTACGAGCGCACCGGGCTGGACATGCAGCGCATCGCCGAGCTGATGGAATACGGCTCGGCCTATTCCTTCGTACCCGCGGGAGAAACCCGGCGCCTGTACCTGGACGGCCTGCGCCAACTGCCAGCACTGCGCCGCGCCGTGCTGCAGGAGCTGCACTGCTTCCGCGACGGCAGCGTGCCGGCGGGGCCGCTGCTGCGCGATCTGCTTGCCGCCGATCAGGACCCGCAGCAGGACATCGTGCTCGAACACGAATTGGTGACCTTCTTCGCGGCCGGCGCCGAGACATCGGCGGCGACGCTGGGCTGGGCCGCGTATCTGCTTGCCCTGTACCCGGAAGTGCAGGCCCAGTTGCGCGCGCACGTGGCGCGGATGGCGGGCGAACATCCTGATTGGGGCTGGCGCGAACTTTCGAGCCTCGATGCGCTGGCCGATTTCGTTTCCGAAACGCTGCGTCTGTTTCCGCCGACCCCGATCGTCGCGCGCCTGGCCGTCGAAGCCGACACGATTGGTTCGCATGCGATCGGCCCCGGCCACAACGTGATCATCTCCTTCGTTGGCGTGCAGCATGATGCCCGCCATCGCCCCGAGCCCTGGCTGCTGCATGCAGACGGTTCGGCGCGGAAGGGCATTGCCAGTGGCGTCAATACCGCTTTCAGCTTTGGTCCGCGCGTGTGTGGCGGCAAGCATTTCGCCTTGGTGGAGCTGATGGCGGCGCTGGCGGTGTTCCTGTTGCAGGCGCGGTTCGAGCTGACTTCGGATGCACCGCCCCGGTTCCACTGGAAGGCGCAGATGTTGCGCGAAGGTGGGCAGCCGGTGCGGGTGGTGGGGTTGGAGGGCGCGCGTCCTGGTCGTTGATCCGGTCCGGGTCCGCATTGCGCCCACCCGCCAGAGCTTGCAAAGATCAACCCATGGATTCCCTTCTATCCGCCGCCAGCCGCGACCTCGCGCTCGGCGACCCGCTGCGCGCGCTGAAGCATGTGGCGCTGCGCAACGACCCGCCGGCACTGGCGCTGCGAGCCATCGCCATGGCCCAGCTCGGCGATTACCCGCGGGCACGCGAACTGCTGCGCAAGGCCGCGCGAGGCTTCGGCGCGCATGAGGAAGTCGCGCGCGCACGCTGCATCGTGGCCGAGGCCGAGATCGCCCTGGCGATGCGCGAGCTGGCCCGGTCGCCGCGCGTGGTGCTCGATGCTGCCGACCTGCTCGATCGACACCACGATCGCGGCAACGCCGTGCTTGCGCGCTTGATCGCGGCCCGGCAACACCTGCTCGTGGGGCGGTTGGAGGCTGCCGGTGCGCTGCTCGCGGCGCTGGACCGCGCGGGATTGTCGGCCACGCTGCACGCCGTGGCCGAGCTGGCCCAGGCGGAACTGGCCTTGCGTGCATTGGATACCGCGCGTGCGCGCGCATGCCTGCAACACGCGCAAGCGGCCGCCGTTCAAGCCGACGTGCCCAGCCTTCAGGCCGAAGTGGTACGCGCGCAGCAAGCCCTGCAACTGACAGCGGCGCGCATGCTGCGCGAAGGCCATGAGCAACCGCTGCGGCTCGATGAAGTCCAGCAGCTGCTGGCTTCGGAGGCCATCGTGATCGACGCCTGCCGCCACGGACTGCATGCATCCGGACGCGGGCAGACGCTGGCACGCCGGCCGGTGCTGTTCGCGCTGTTGCGCGCGCTGGGCGAGGCATGGCCGGGCGAAGTCGATCGCAATGCACTGATCGCACGCGTGTTCCGCACCCGCCATGCGGATGAGAGCCATCGCGCGCGGCTGCGAGTTGAACTTGGTCGGTTGCGTGCGTTCGTCGCTCCGCTCATGCGGGTGGAGGCCACGGCAAACGGCTTCGTTCTCCGCTCGCTGGATCGGCCCGTCGTCGTGTTGGCACCGCCCGTGGATAGCGAGCAGGGCGCATTGCTTGCCTTGTTGTCCGACGGCCTGGCCTGGTCCACTTCGTCGCTGGCCATGGCACTGGGCGCCAGCCAGAGGACCGTGCAGCGGTCGCTGGCGGAGCTGGAACGGGCCGGGCAGGCGCGCTCGGTGGGACAGGCGCGGGCGCAGCGCTGGCTGGCCGCGCCGCTGCTCGGATTCACGACGACATTGTTACTCCCGTCCTCGTGGGCAGCGGCATAGAGTCCCTCCCAGGCGCCGCATCGGCGTCGCCATCCACCGCAGGGAGTCGAGCCATGCAGGAGACCGCCAACACCGTGCCACTGGAGCCAGTGGACATCGTCCGCGAATATGGGCCGTTCGACGGCGCGCCCAGCGTTGCCGGCGTGACCCACGACGGGCAAAACGTCTGGGCCGCGCTCGGCGCGAAGGTTGTGGCCTTCGATCCGGCTGATGGCCAGATCACGCAGCAGCTGCCGCTGCCGGGCGACGCGGGCACCGCGTTCGACGGCACGCATCTGTACCAGATCGCCGAGGCGCGCATCGACAAGATCGACCCGCGCAGCGGCCGCGTCGTCCACAGCATTCCGGCGCCGGGCGCGGGCCGCGACTCGGGCATGGCCTGGGCCGAGGGCAGCCTGTGGGTAGGCGAGTACCGCGAGCGCAGGATTCATCAGGTGGACCCGCAGACCGGCAAGATCCTGCGCACCATCGCGTCCGACCGCTTCGTCACTGGCGTCAGCTGGGTGGATCACGAGTTGTGGCATGGCACCTGGGAAGGCGAGGAAAGCGAGTTGCGGCGCATCGATCCGGACAGCGGCCAGGTGCTGCAACGCCTGGGCTTGCCGGAAGGTGTCGGCGTCAGCGGGCTGGAGAGCGATGGTGCCGACTTGTTCTATTGCGGTGGCGGCAATAGCGGCAAGGTGCGCGTGGTGCGCCGGCCCGCGCGCAGGGAGGATTGACTCATGAATGCCATCCCCTTCGAGGCCCCGAGCCCGCTCGTTGTTGCCGATCGCAATGAGTGGCGTCGTGCGCGCCTGCAACTGCTGGCGCGGGAGAAGGCGCTGACGCGACTGCAGGACGAGATCGCTCGCGAACGCCGTGCACTGCCCTGGGTGCGCGTGGAGCAACCTTATCTCTTCGACACCGTTGACGGGCCGCAGAGCCTGGCCGAACAGTTCGGCAAGCGCAGCCAGCTGATCGTGCAGCACTTCATGTTTGCGCCGGGCTGGGAACAGGGCTGCAAGAGCTGTTCGTTCATGGCCGACCATCACGACGGCGCGCTGCTGCACCTGGCGCAGCGTGACGTGGCCTTCGTGGCTGTGGCCCGCGCGCCGCTGGCGGACCTGGAACGCTTCCGCCAGCGCATGGGTTGGACGTTCCGCTTCGTGTCGTCCAATGGCAACAGCTTCAACCAGGACTTCGGCGTTTCCTTCACCCACGACGAGATGTCCAGCGGCAGCGTCAACTACAACTACACCCGTCAGCCGTTCCCGCATCAGGAAGCACCGGGCATCAGCGTGTTCGCGCGCGATGCCGACGGCCAGGTGTTCCACACCTACTCATGCTTCGGGCGCGGCGTGGAGGTGATGATGCACACCTATCCGTTGCTCGAACTCACGCCCAAGGGCCGCGACGAGGACGAGTTCGATTACCCGATGGCATGGGTGCGCCACCACGATCGCTACGAGCCTGCCTGAGGTGATGGAAGCGCTGTGGCCCTGGCTGGTGGTGGCGGGGATGGGCGCCCTGCATGGAGCTCATCCCGCCAACGGCTGGATATGGATGGCGGCGCGCGGCGCGGGTGCCCGCTCGCGGGCGCGTCCATGGTGGTCGCTGTGGCCGCTGGCCTTGGGTCATGTGCTTGCGAACGGGGTGACGGTGTACGCGGTCTCGCGCGGTGTGTTGCCGGCCGGACCGTGGACACAGCGCATTGCCGGGTTGGGATTGCTTGTCGTGGCGGCGACTGGGCTCGTGCGCATGCAGGGCCAGGTCGCTGGCGCGACGACGGCAGGGACGGCGCTGTCTGCCGCGCTCAGCTCGGCGCTGATGGCCACCTCGCACGGCGCCGGGCTGATGCTGGTGCCGGCCCTGCTGCCGCTGTGCATGTCCGCCCTGCCGGCGCGCGAGATCACCGCCAGTGGATCGCTGTGGCTTGCGTTGGCCGCCGTCGGCTTGCATTTGGCGGCGATGTTGCTGGCCGCTGGTGGGCTGGCGAGGTTGGTGCAGGTGGGTCAGCGACGCTTGCACGGCTGGAGCGTCGGCACACCGGCGTTGTGGTGCTCGCTGGTGTTGGCCGTGACCGGGGTGGGGCTGGTGGTGATGGCGTAGGCAGCTGTTGAGATGGATTGCGCGGATTGACGCGCGGGGAGTCACTTCCCCAGAATCCCTGACGCGGCGCGCAACGGCCGCCAGATCAAAGGGACGGGATTTGTGGAAATCAGGTTTTTTGTAAGCGGCACGCCGGTGACATTGACGCGCGATTGGCTCCTGGGTGGCATGAAGCTGGTGACAGCGCGTGGTTCGATCTGGCTGCAGCATCCGCTCAACCCCTTCACTCATTTCTCTTTCAGCCTGACGAAGTCATGGAAGAAGGAGATCGACGGGCACACGGTGGTGGTCGAGAAGAGCCGGCCGATGCTGGCGGCCGGGCTCAGGCAGCAGAGCTATATGGTGTATGTGAATGGTGAGCTGGTTGCGACCAGTACGGGTTACTAGCCGGCATACTCCGCATCGCTGACCGGCTCCAGCCAGGTGACCGGGCTGCCGTCGACGGCTTCGGCAATGGCAATGTGGGTCATCGCCGTTTCGGCGCTGGCGCCGTGCCAGTGTTTCACTTCCGGCGGAATCCACACTACATCACCTGGCCGCAGCGGCTTCCGGGGCTCGCCCCATTGCTGCACCCAGCCGATGCCCGCAGTAACCATCAGGGTTTGACCGAGCGGGTGCGTGTGCCACGCTGTGCGTGCGCCGGGCTCGAAGGTCACGGTCGCGCCGCCTGCTCTCGCCGGCGCGGGGCGCTGGAAGGCCGCATCGATGCGGACGCGACCGGTGAAATACTCCGCCGGACCCGCGGCGGACGGCACGCTGCCGGCGGGCGTGATGCTGATAGCGCCGCTGGCGGTTTGGTCGGAGGAAGATGTGGCCATGGTCATGCTGGCACCCTCAAGCCGTCAGCGTGGCGTTGTCGATCACGAACCGGTACTTCACGTCGCCCTTGAGCATGCGCTCGTACGCGTCGTTGATCTCATCCGCGCGGATGAGCTCGATGTCGGCCACGATGCCGCGCTCGGCGCAGAAGTCGAGCATTTCCTGCGTCTCGGGGATGCCGCCGATCATCGAGCCGGCCAGACTGCGGCGCTTGGTGATCAGGTTGAAGACGCCCGGCGACGGATGCGGGCTCGCCGGCGCGCCGACCAGGACCATCGCGCCATCGCGCTTGAGCAGCACCAGGAACGCGTCGAGGTCATGCGGCGCGGCCACGGTGTTGACGATCAGGTCGAAGCTGCCGGCATGCGCGGCCATCTCTTCAGCGTTGCG
>Ga0196970_1001079_pt1 | contig 21492 bp, 16 predicted proteins | sample S1v_513CmetaG_FD_148672 | JGI IMG/M metagenome (GOLD analysis project Ga0196970, IMG submission 148672) | Soil microbial communities from Anza Borrego desert, Southern California, United States - S1+v_5-13C | ecosystem: Environmental > Terrestrial > Soil > Desert | place: USA: California...
GTGCGGCCGGAGCAGCAGCACCAGCACCAGGATCACCAGCCCGAAGGTGTCGCGGTAGTCGTAGCTGACGTACACCGCCGCGAAGCTCTCCAGCACGCCGAGCATCAGCGCCGCAATGAACGCCCCAGCGACCGAGCCCATCCCCCCCAGCACCACGACCACGTAGGACTTGATGGCGGTGAACACGCCGACGTCTGGCGAGGCGTTGATCAAGGGCGCCAGAAGCCCGCCGGCCAGCGCCGCCAGTGCGCCCGCCGCGGCGAACACCAGGGCGCTCACCTTCGAGGTGTCGATGCCGGCCAGCGAGGCGCCCAGCCGGTTCTGCGCCACCGCCTGGATCTGCTTGCCCCAGAAGCTGTAACGGATCAGCAGGAACACCGCGGCGATCACTGCCAGTCCAACCGCCGCCGCGGTCAGTCGCTGGCCGCTCATCATGAAGGGCCCGAGCGCCATGCGGGGGCTCGCCACCAGGGAGGGGCCGCGCATCGGGTAGGGGCCCACCACCTTGTCCACCAAATTGATCAGCAGCAGCGACAGCCCGAAGGTGACGATGATTGCGTACTCGTCCTTCAGATTGCCCCAGGACGAATAGCCGGCGTAGAGCGGCCGCATCAGCGTGCGCTCGGTCGCCCACCCCAGCGCAGCCCCGCCGGCCAGCGCCACCGGCAGCGCCAGCCACGGATTCACGCCGAGAGTCACGCACACCAGCGTGTAGACGTAAGACCCCACCATGTAGAATTCGCCATGCGCGAAGTTCACCACGCGCAGGATGCCGAAGATCAGCGACAGGCCGATCGCCATCAGCGCGTAGAAGACGCCGGTGATCAGCCCGTTCACCGCAAGGTCGAGCGCCAGCATGCAGGCTCCCTAGCTGTGGGCCAGCACCGCCTCGACGGCGGCGGCGATGCCGAGGACGGTGATGTCGGCGCCCGGCCGGCCGACGATCTGCAGGCCGGCCGGCAGCCCGTCGGCGTCCGTGCCGCAGGGCAGGGTCAGCGCCGGCATGCCGGTCAGGTTGAAGGGCGCGGTGCAGCGCGTCAGGGCGGTGTGCACCGGCAGCACCGTGCCGCCGGCGTCCACGGTCGCCGCATCGGCCGGCGGCGCCGTGGCGAGCAAGGTCGGCACCACCAGCGCGTCGGCGTCGTCCAGCGCCGCCAGCATCCGGTTGGCGAGGTGGCGGCGCAGGCGCTGCGCCTTCACGTAATCGGTGCCGGCGAGGAAGCGGCCGATCTCCAGCCGCACCCGCACATCCTCGCCCAGCCCCTCCGGCCGCATCAGGCCGAGCGTCTCGTGCGCCTGCGCCGCCTCGACGGCGATGGTGAAGAATTGCGCCGACGGGGCGACGTCGATGCCGGGGATCGGGCGCTCGGCAAGGGTGAAGCCCGCGCCGCCCAGCCGGTCGAGCGCGGCGCCGAACAGGCGCGCCACGTCCGGCGTCAGGATGTCCGTGAAGAAGTTCGCCGGGCGCACCAGTCGGAAACGCCGCCCGGCCAGCGCGGCGACGGCACCGGTGACGCGGCCGGGTTCCAGGCCGGCCATCACCTCAAACATCAGCGCGGTGTGGGCCACCGTGGCCGCCATCGGTCCGATGTGGTCGAGCGACCACGCCAGCGGCAGCACGCCGTCACGCGGAACCACGTCGTAGCTCGGCTTGAAGCCGACGACGCCGCAGCACGCCGCCGGGATGCGGATCGAGCCGGCCGTGTCCGTGCCGATCGCCAGATCGACCATCCCAGCCGCCACCGCCGCCGCCGATCCGCCGGATGAGCCGCCCGGCAGCCGCCCGGCGCCCCGCGGGTTGCCGACGGCGCCGAAGTGCGGGTTGGCGCTGGTGATGCCGTAGGCCAGCTCGTGCAGGTTGCTGGTGCCGACGATCACCGCCCCGTCCGCCCTCAGACGCGCAACCACCGGCGCGTCCGCGGTGGACGCCTTGGCATCGAAGGCGCGGGTGCCGCCGGTCAGCGGCAGCCCCTGCACGGCGGCGAGGTCCTTGACCGCCACCGTCATCCCGGCGAGCCGGCCGGCGGGCGTCCTCGCCGCCTGGGCGCGCGCGCCGGCCTCGTCGACGGTGATGAAGGCGTTGAGCGCGGCCCCCCGTCGGATCCGTTCGAGCTGGTCGTCCACATGCGCGCGCGGGTCCTTCACGGCTGGCCGCGCCGGTGGCGGAGGAGAAGGGGCCGGAACGGCGAGCGACGGCCGCTCCGGCCCCAGGAGCGGTTCGTCGCGTCCGGGGAACGTCGAGGCGAAGCGTTCGATCTCCGCCCGGTTCATCCGCAGCCGTTCCGCCCAGCGCGCGGCGCGCTCGCGGTTCGGCAGGCCGCGGAACGCCGCCACGGCCTCCAGGTGGGTGGCGAGGCTGTCGTCGAACTGCATCACGGTTCCTCCAAACCCCTCTCCCGCCCCGGGAGAGGGAGGGTGAGGGTAGATCCAAGGATCCTTGCCTGTACCCTCACCCGGCCGCTTCGCGGCCACCCTCCCCCGGGACGGGAGAGGGTTCAACGGCTCGGTTTGGTCAGCTTGGACAGGTCGAAGGCCGTCCCCGGTGCCTGAACCAGCGGCATCTTGTCGATGGGCTGCTTCACCTCGTTCACCTGGAACGTGACGTAGGGAATCTCCACCCACTGCTGGAACGTGTAGCCCTGCTTGTCCGAGTAGGCGACGGTGCCGCGCGTGCCCGTGTACTCGGTCTTCACCATGGCCGCGATCACCGCGTCGGGCTCGGTCGAGTTGGCGCGCTTGATCGCGTCGGCGATCAGGAACAGCGAATCCGCGGCCTGGAAGATCAGCCGGTTCGGCGCGTTCCTGGTGCGCTTCGTGTACTCCTCCCCGACCTGCTTGCCCAGGTCCGGTACGGTCATGCTTGGGTGGTAGAGGCCGAAGACGATCATGTGCTTGGCGGCATCGGTGACGTTGTCCCAGAAATCGGGGTAATCGACGATGCCCGCGCCGTCGTAGAACCACGTCTTCGCGGTCGGCGCCACGCCCTGCTCGTACAGCTGGTTCATCAGGATGTAGGCGCCCGGCGGCAGCATGGCGTTGATCACCATGTCCGGCGGGTTGCCCTTCAGCGCCAGTATGGCCGGCGTGTAGTCCTTCGACGCGCGGTCGAGGCGTTCGAAGCGGTGGTTGGCGTTCGGCGCCTTCTCCTTGACGAACTGCGCCAGCGCCTGCGCCTGCCCGATGCCGTAATCCGTGTTCTCGGCAAAGGTGACGACGGTCTTCACCCCCATCTGCGCAATCACCTCGGCCATCGCCGAGGCCACGCGCGTGTTGTAGTTGTTGGGGTTGAAGACTTGGCGGTAGCCCTTCTTGCGGATGTCGTCCGACCAGCCGTTGGTGTTGATGTAGGGGACGTTGTAACGCTTGGCGACCTCGATCTCCGCCAGCACGTTGGAGCTCTGATGCTCGCCGGTGAGCGCCACGACCTTGTCGCGGGTGATCAGCTTCTCCGCCGCGGCGCGGCCCTTCTCAGGCACGCCCTGGCCGTCCTCGTACAGGATCTCGATCGGGCGGCCGAGCACGCCGCCCTGCTTGTTGATCATGTCGCGGGCGATCTCCAGCCCGTCGCGGACCTGGGTTCCCTGCACGACGGAGCCGGGCGGCGACTGCGCGATGATGGCGCCGATGCGGATCGGCTCTCCGCTCTGCGCCAGCGCACCACCCGACAGCGCGGTGCCGGCCAGAAGGACGGCGAGCCCGGCACCCTGCCCAAACAGCGTCTTGGACATGCCTCGTTTCCTCCCCGAATGGGTGGCCGGCCGGCGGCGTCTCGCGTATATTCTTGGTCTGACCGGTCGGACCGTTTCTTTACGGTAGTTTGCCGAGCAAACAATCGTCAATCCAACCAAACGCATAGGTGATCCCGAAAACGATGGCACCGGACATGGGCCAGACATGGCAGCCGATCACGCAGCAGGTGGTGCAGCGCCTTCAGCGCATGATCGCCGACGGAGAGCTGGAGCCGGGCAGCCGCCTGCCGTCGCAACGCGAGCTGGCGGAGCGCTTCAACGTCAGCCGCACCTCGCTGCGGGAAGCGGTGCTGCACCTGGAGAGCCTGGGCTTGATCCGCGTCGAGCCGAGCCGCGGCGCCTTTGTCCGCGACCCGGCCGAGCAGCGCCTTCTGGCCGTTGAACACTGGCGCTTCAGCGATCGCTATTCGGAAGCCGAGGTCTACCAGCTGCGCTACGCCCTGGAGGGCTTCACGGTACGCCTCTCAGCCCGGCAGGCGACGCGGGACGATGTCGAGCGGCTGCGCGCCATCAACGCCGCCATGCTGGAGGCGCTGACCGCCGGCGACCTGCCGGCGGCGACCGAGCGGGACTTCGAGCTGCACATCGCCATCATCGATCTGGCCGGCAACCGCGCCGTGCGCGAAATCATCCAGCTCTACAAGCCAGTCATCCTGGAATCGCAGCGCCTGCCACTGTCCGACCGTGACCGGCTGCTGGAACCGGTGCAGGAGCACGAGGCGGTGATCCGCGCGCTGGAACGCCGCGACGGCGACGTTGCGGCCGTCGCCATGCGCCACCACATCGCGCGCGCCGCGGAGCGCTTGAAGGTGCCCTTTGCCGCCAGTTGAGGCGGAGCGCAGCGGGTGTTCGGTCCTCAATCCCATGTGATGAAGACGGGTTGCGGAAGTGGGAATTCTTCGCAGTCGCGGTCGGTGCCCGTCTCCCACATGTGCATGGCGAAGCTGCCGGCGACGTCCAGTGCGAAGAGCGGCGCGTGCCAAACGGCGGGGAGGTAATGGAACCCCTGGCCAGGGCCGGAGAGGAAGGCGGAGAGGCGTGAGACGTCCGGCGCACCGTCAGGGAGGTTCGGCGCGACCGCAATGACGGCCCGTGCGCCCTCCAGAGGCCAGAACACCTGGCTGGTCAGCGTATGCCGCTCCAGAACCCCGACCACGACAGGCAAGCTCGATCCCGCAAGCCGGTACACCGCGGCCGCGGGCCGGACGGCGGCGGGATCGTGTGCCAGGCGGGGAGCGACGTCAACGCGTTGGCCGCGTCCCTGATTGACGGGGCGTCCTTGTGCAACCCCCGCGTCAAGCACCTCCCCGAAGGGTGCAAACAGTACCGGAGCCAATGGGTGTGCCCGGACGATCATCCCTTGGTCGCCTTGCATGCGTTCATGTGTGGGTCGTCAAAAATCTGACACGCGTCGGCCTTCGCGTATACGGCTCACCTCCGCATGATGATGACTGGCGTGCCGAGACTTTGGTTCGTTGATTGCGGGAACGGGTGGCAAGCCCTCGAAAGAGACGCGGGCGCACCAATCGGATGGCGATGACAGGCACGGTGCCGCTCCGAGTTTGAGCGGTCAAACCCGGCCCAAAGTGGGGAAAGCGGATCGGGGGTGTCAGCGGGCTAGAGAGCGGGAGGATTCCTGCGCCGGCCCTGCAACGAGGCGTTCGCGACCGGAAGGGAGCGGCGGGATCCCGCGCCTCCCGCCGGGAACGCCTCCCGCGACGGCTGATCCAGGCTGACGTGGCAGACCGCGCCGCACCGGCCCGGGATGCCCCGCCCCCTGCCGCCGCCGGCGTCTCAATGCGACAGTGCCGGGCAATCGCCGCCTCGCGGCACCAGCGCCCCCCGCTGGCCCAGGTTTCCCGACAGGATCTCGGCCAGCCGGGCGACCGTCGGTTCGCGGATCATCTCGAAGTGCGCGCACGGCACATCGACCACCCTCAGCTCGGGAACGACGCGCTGCCACACCGGCAGGGGATCGCAGTGCCAGGGCCAGCGCCGGGCGGCGCGGAAGAAGGTCGCCTGCCCGGCGAGGGGGCCGGGGCGGTAGGCGCGGAACGCCTCCAGGCTCAGCTGCCCCTGCTCCTTCAGCGTGCGCAGCGGCATGGTGGCGCTGGGGAACGGCTCCGGCGGATCCAGGCCCAGCGTCAGCCTGACCCTCCTGAGCGCGCGCCGGATCGGCCGCGTCAGCTGGAAGTGCAGCCGCTCGAGCGGCTGCAGGCAGTCCTCGTGCACGTAGGTGTCGAGCAGCCCGAGGAAATCGACCTCCTCCCCCGCCGCGCGCAGCAGCCGGGCCATCTCGAAGGCGACCAACCCGCCGAACGAATAGCCGAGCAGCGCGTAGGGTCCCTCCGGCTGCGTGCGGCGCAGGTGATCGACGTAATACGCCGCCATGTCCTCGACGCGGGCCTGCGGCTGCTCACGCGGGTCCAGGCCGCGCGCCTGGATGCCGTACACGGGACGCCCGCCGCGCAGATGGGTCACCAGCGGCCGGAACTCCAGGATGTCGCCGCGCAGCCCATGGACGAGATAGAGCGGCCGGCCGCTGCCCGGCTTGAGCAGCAGCAGCGGCGAGAACGGCGCCGCCGCGCCGGCCTCGACCGCCCTGGCCAGCGCCTCCAGGGTCGGCGACTGGTAGAGGATGGACGGCGGCAGCTCCAGATCCATCCGGTTGCGGATCTCCACGAAGAGCTGGAGCGCCAGCAGCGACGTCCCGCCGAGCGCGAAGAAATCGTCGTCCGCCTTCACCGGCGACACGCCGAGCAGCGATTCCCACACCGCCCGCAGATCCCCCATCACCGTGCCGTCGCCCGCGGCCCCGGTCGCGGCCGGCGCGGCGTCGGCCAGCTCCACCCGGCGGCGGATCTCCTCCAGGCAGCCGGGGTTCTTCAGCGCCTCGGTGTTGCCGCCGGGAAGGCCGTTGAGCGCGTCGCAGGCGGCCCGCTCGGAGCGCTTGCCGCTGTGGGTGACCGGCAACTCCGGCACCTCGGCGATCACCCCGGGCACGTGGGCCGCGGAGCCGTCGTGCGCCAGCGCCCGGCGGATCCGGCCGCACAGCGCCGCGTCGAGGCTTCCCGGCGCGTTCATCACCACCAGCAGCACCAGGCGGGTGCGCGCGGCCGCGTCGGGAACGCGCTGTTCGACCGCCAGGGCTTCGCGGATCTCCGGTATGCCCTGGAGGATGCGGTAGATCTCCGCCGGGCCGATGCGGAAGCCGTTGACGTTCAGCACGCCGTCGGAGCGGCCGTGCAGCCGCGCCGTGCCCTCCGCGCTGAACGCGATCAGGTCGCCGTGCGTCCACACGCCGGGGTTCTGGCTGAAATAGGCGCGGTGGAACCGCTCGCCGTCCGGGTCGCCGTGGAAGCCGAGCGGACGGGAGGGAAAGGGGTTGCGGCAGACCAGTTCGCCGACGCCGGCGGCGCTGACGGAATCGGCGGAGCGCAGCGCCTGCACGTCCAGGCCCAGGCTGCGGCACTGGCTTTCGCCCCGGTGGACCGGCAGGTTGGGGTTGCCCAGCACGAAGCAGCCGATGATGTCCGTCCCGCCGGAGATGGATTGCAGCGGCACGTCGCCCACCGCCTCGCGCAGCCAGTCGTACTGCCGGTCGTACAGGATGGAGCCGGTGGACATCACCGCCCGCAGCGCCGACAGGTCATAGGCGCCGGCCGGCGCGAACCCGGCATCCTGGCAGAGCTGGAGGTACGGGGGGCTGGTGCCGAAGACGGTGGCCTTCTCCTCCGCCACGATGCGCCACAGCGTCTCCGGCCCGGTCACCGGACCGTCGTAGACGACGATTCCCGCCCCGCAGGCGAGCGCCGAGAGCTGCCAGTTCCACATCATCCAGGCGGCGGAGGTGTGGAACAGCAGGGTGTCCGCCGGCCGCAGGTCGCCGTGCAGCCGGTGCTCCTTCAGGTGCTCCAGAAGCGTGCCGCCGGCCCCGTGCACGATGCACTTCGGCTGCCCCGTCGTGCCCGACGAGAACAGGATGAACAGGGGGTGGTTGAACGGCAGGGCGGGCCACGCGTCCGGGGGAAGGGCGGCGGCGCCGGCCAGCAGGTCCTCCACCCGGTGGCACGGCACCGCCGGGTCGGGCGGCGGCGGTCCGCCGTCCAGCACGACCATGGCCCGCAGGGAGGGCAGGCCCTGCGCCACCTCGGCGATGCGCTCGGCCAGCGCGGCCGGCGCGGCCCCGTCCGGGGTACGGGTGTCGGCGAGCAGCAGGACCGGCGCCAGCTGGCGGAAGCGGCTGAGGATGGAGGGCGCGCCCATGTCCGGCGCCGCCGTCGACACGGTCGCGCCCACCGCCGCGGCGGCCAGCGCCGCGACGACGGCGCCGGCGTTGTTGTGCACCACCGCGACGACGCGGTCGCCCGGAGCGATCCCCAGGCCGCGGTACACCGCCGCCAGCCGCGCCACGCGCTCGCGCAGCTCGCCGCGGCTCAGCCGTTCGTGCCGGCCCGAGGCGTGGTGGGCGGTCAGCGCGGTCCGGCGGTCGTCCCACCGGTCGCCGCGCAGCAGGTTCCGCGCGTAGTTGAGCCGGAGGTCCGGAAAGAACGCGGCGTGCTCGCAGGACTCGGCGGTGCAGACGGTCCCGGCGTCGCCCTCGTGCTCCACGCCGGACCAGTCCAGGAAGAGGCGCCAGAAGGTCCGGAACTCCTCGACGGAGAAGCGGTGGAAGGCGGCGTGGTCGGGGAAGCGGATTCCGGTCCCGGCCTCGCAGAAGCGCATGAAGGCCGTCAGCTGCGAGTTGGCAACCACGTCCGGCGACGGGGTGAACACGGGGATGCGCGCGGACGGGTCCAGTGTGTCCGGAGCGGCGCGTTCACCCCGTCCGCCGAAGGGCATGTCCTGCATGGCTGCGTAGCATCCCTGACTATCGATGGTCGCGCGTGTCTCCCCATCCCGCCATTTCCGAAGATGAGGGACGCGCAGACGGCGTCTCACCCAATCCTGATCGTCCCTGTCCGGCGATCGCCAGGCATAAGACCGGGTGTTGTCACCGATGGAACGCGTCACTCTGCGGGAAATGGCCGGCGGTTTCCTGTAAATGTATAGAATGGCGGTCCGAGCGCCGCCCGTTATTTTGAGGCAACTCCAAAGAGGGGTAGCCATCGCCGCCGCGCGGGCGTCGTGCCGGGTTTCGCCATGACGGCGGCCGCCCCGGTCAGTCCTGCGATGTTCGCCGCGCTGTTGTGTTGATGGGTGTGGAATGCCCCCACCACGCAAGGGAGAAACGCCGTGCGTCCAGCGCTTTCCATCGCCGTCGCCGTCCTTCTCGCCGCCGTGCCCGCCGCCGCGCAGGCACAGGCCCCCGGCACCCCACACGGAAACCCGGGCGCCGCTGCGTCCTCCGGTTCCCTCGACCAGGGTGTCCGGCAGACGCTGGAGCGGCTGGCCGCCGACGCCGTCGCGGCCAAGCAGGCGTCGATCCGCGCCACCGACAAGCACACCGCCCGCACGGTCGAGCTTCTCGGCGACCACATCGCGCTGACCCAGGGCGAGCTGAGCCGGCGTCTGGCCGCCATGGCCGGCGGCGGCATCGGCAGCGACGCGCGCATGTCGGACGAGGCGACGCGCAGGGTCCAGCAGTTGAACGGGCTGAACGGCCGTCCCTTCGCCGAGCAGTACGTGGCCTTCGTCGGCGAGGTCTACCCGCGCATGATCCGCGACCTGGAGCAGACGAGCCGCGGCGGCAACGCCGACCTGAGGGGACTGGCCGACAGCGTCCTGCCGAAGATGCGCGAGGAGATGGCGGCCATCGACCGGCTGAAGCAGGGCGCCTTCGACGACCAGCAGCTCGCCCGCGAGCTGGAGCGCGACCTGACCCCGGCCCGCAAGGACGCGCAGACCTTCAGCCGCCCGAACGACAACGCCCAGGGCTCCGGCACCGCCCCGACCGCCGGCTCCTCCAGCGGCGACCAGACCGGCGGCAACCGCCCCGCCGCCGGCGCGACCGGCAGCACCCGGTAACCGGTTCCCGTCAGCCCCCGTCCGGATCGGGCATCAGCGACCGGACGAGGGCGAGGCGCCCCATGGCCTGCCCGGCGAGCCGCTGCGCCTCCTCCAGCTGCCGCTGGTCGGTGGCGCGCTCCGCCGTTTCCAGGTAGAGGGAGACGGCTTCCTCGGCGTCGCGCAGGGACAGGCGCAGGGCTCCGCCCGGCGTCAGCGCCCCCGCGTGCAGCAGGCCGGCGGCGCGCGCGCCCTCGGCGGCGGCGGTGCCCGGCGCCGGACCGCCCGGCGGGGGGGCGAGCGCCGCCACCCGTTGCCGGGCCTGCTCCACCGCGTGGCGCATGAGGCCGGCGGCCTCCGGATAGCCGCCGGCGTGCAGCGCCGCCGCCGCCGCCTCGTCCACCTCCACCGACGCCCGCTCCAGGCCGGCGGCCAGCGCGCGCAGCTCCGCCGCCGAGCGGGGCACCTCCCTCTGCCGCCCGGGGCGCATCGCGTGATAGCTCCGCCGGCGCCAGTCGCGCAGCAGCGCGACGTGGTTCAGCTCCTCGCGCGCCAGCGATTCCGCCCGGCGTTTCACCTCGCCGCCCTCCGCCATGGCGGAGACGTAGGTGTAGAAGGCGAAGGCCCGCTCCTCGTTGCGCACGGCGATGGCCAGCGCCTCGTAGGGCGTCAGGACGTGCGCGGCGGCGCCGTCCGCCTCATCGCCGAAGCTCTCGGGCAGGCGCCAGGTGAAGCGCGCCGGTTCCGGCCGGCGCAGCCCGTCGCGCGCCGCCCAGCGGGCGATTCCCTCCTCGTGCTCGCGCTCCAGCCCGGCAAGCTCGCGGAACAGCGTCGCGAGCGCCGGCTCGTCGCGCCGCTCCATCAGCCCGGCCAGCTGCTCGTAGCGGACCGCCGCGTCGTGCTCCATGCCGGAGGCGAGGTCCATCAGCTCCTCCGTCGTGCGGATCGGGCCGATGGGAAAGTCCGGGTTGATCGCGTCGCTCATGGGCTGAGCCTCCCCTCCGTTCCGATAGCGGCGACCCGGCCCGCGTTCCACGCTTCAGGCGGGTTACCTACGAAGGCGCATGGAAAACGCCCCGCGATGCCCTTGTTCTGTCTGTGGAGCACCCGGGCACCGTCGTTCGCCGTCGATACCCAACGCCAACAACATCGGGAGGAGCCATGCGCATCCGCGCCGCCGCATTCCTGTTGCTGGCGGCAGTGGCGGCCGCATGGCTGGCGTCCGTCCATCGTCCGGCCCGGGCGCAGGACCGCGGCAACCTCGTCCAGTTCCTGGCGCAGATCCCGCTTGCCGAGGTGTTCCCGAACGCCGCCCGGCTCGGCCCGGTCGAGGGGGCGCCGCCCGCCGCCACCGCCGTCGACGCCCAGGGCAAGGCGCTGGGCTTCGTCTTCGTGAACTCCGACGTGGTCAACGCCACCGGCTACTCGGGCAAGCCGATCCATGTGGCGGTGGGCATGGACACGACCGGCCGGATCGTCGGCGCCAAGCTGCTGAAGCACTCCGAGCCCATCGTGCTGATCGGCATCCCCGAGAAGCGGGTGGCGGAGTACATCGCCGGCTACATCGGCTACAACCCGCTGCAGGCCGCCTCGACGCGCGACCGGCCGACGGTGGACATCGTCAGCGGCGCCACGGTCACCGTGCTGGTGATCGGCGACACCATGGTGCGCGGCGCCATCAAGCTGGCCCGCGCCCGCGGCCTCGGCCCCTACGCGGCGGCGGCCGGCGCCCCGGCGGCGACCGCCGCGCCGCGCACCGTCGCCCTGGACCGTCCGGGCACGCGGAGCTGGGAGGAGCTGCTGGGCGACGGCTCGGTCCGGCGCCTGCACCTGACGGTCGGCGACGTGAACGCGGCCTTCGGGCGCGCCGGCGACCCGCGCGCGGCGGAACGGCCGGAGCGCGGCGCGCCGGAGGACACCTTCATCGACCTCTACACCGCTCAGGTCAGCGCGCCGGTGATCGGCCGCTCGCTGCTGGGCGAGCCGGGCTACACCGCGCTGCGCGACCGGCTGGAGGAAGGGCAGAGCGCCATCCTGGTCATGGCGAACGGGCGCTATTCCTTCCGCGGCTCCGGCTTCGTGCGCGGCGGCATCTTCGACCGCATCGAGCTGCTGCAGGAAACCGACGCCGTCCGCTTCCGCGACCGCGACTACGAGCGCATCGGCGACCTCGCCCCGCCGGACGCGCCGCGCTTTTCCGAGATCGGGCTGTTCGCCATTCCCAAGGCGGCGGACTTCGCGGCCGCCGACCCCTGGCGCCTGCAACTGCTCGTGCAGCGGCAGGTCGGCGCGCTGGACCGCGCGTTCGTCACGGTGGAACTGCCCTACGAGCTGCCCGAACAGCACCTGACCGCGCCCCCGCCCCCGCCCCCGCTACCGGCGGTGGCCGCCAGCGCGGCGCCGCCCGGCGCGACCACCCCCGACCTCGCCGCCGAAGCCGAGGAGGAGGGGCAGGACGCGCTGTGGCAGCGGATCTGGCGGGACCGCACGGTGGACATCGCCATCCTGTGCGTCGGGCTGACGGTGCTGACCGGCATCTTCTTCTTCCAGAACCAGCTCGCCCAGAGGCCGCGGCTGACGCGGTGGGTGCGCACCGGCTTCCTGGCCTGGACGCTGCTGTGGCTCGGCTGGTGGGCGAACGCGCAGCTGTCGGTGGTCAACATCCTCACCGTGGCGAACGCGCTCATCACCAACTTCAGCTGGTCCTACTTCCTGATGGACCCGATGCTGTTCATCCTGTGGGCGGCGGTGGCGGTGGCGCTGCTGTTCTGGGGGCGCGGCGCCTTCTGCGGCTGGCTGTGCCCGTTCGGCGCGCTCCAGGAGTTCGTCAGCATGGCGGCGCGCCGGCTGAAGGTGCCGCAGCTCCGCCTGCCCTGGGGCCTGCACGAGCGGCTGTGGCCCATCAAGTACATGGTCTTCCTGGGGCTGTTCGGCGTCTCGCTGCACTCGCTGGCGCAGGCCGAGATGCTGGCCGAGGAGGAGCCGTTCAAGACCGCCATCATCCTGAAGTTCGACCGCGACTGGCCGTTCGTGCTGTACGCGGCGGCGCTGCTGGGGGCCGGCCTGTTCATCGAGCGCTTCTACTGCCGCTACCTGTGCCCGCTGGGCGCGGCGCTGGCGATCCCGGCGCGCATCCGCATGTTCGAGTGGCTGAAGCGGCACAAGGAGTGCGGCTCGCCCTGCCAGCGCTGCGGCGTCGAGTGCCCGGTCCAGTCCATCCACCCCGAGGGCACCATCAATCCCAACGAGTGCATCTATTGCATGCACTGCCAGACCCTGTACTGGGACGACCAGCGCTGCCCGCACATGATCCAGCGGCGCCTGAAGCGCGAACGCGCCGAGGCGCTGAAACCGGCGCTGCCCTGCCGCACCGCCGAACCGCCCCTCCGGCAGACCGACGACCCGGACAACCCGCTCGTCGCCGGAGGGGTCACCACGGAACCGCCCGCGCGGACACCAAACCCAGGAGGACCATGACCATGTCGAAGGGCGACAAGATCATCGGGCGCGTCTCGCGCCGCGACCTGCTTGGCGGCTCGGCGAAGCTGGCGACGCTGGCGGGATTGGCCGGAACCGGTGTGGCGGCCGGCGGGCTGGCGCTGCACCGGGGCGGCACGCCCGAGGCGCAGGCGGCCACCGCGCCGGCGCGCGGCGGCGCCCAGCACGCCGCGGTGGAGCCCGGCCAGCTCGACGAGTACTTCGTGCTGTTCTCCAGCGGCCAGAGCGGGGAACTGCGCCTCGTCGGCCTGCCGTCCATGCGCGAGATCATGCGCGTGCCCGTCTTCAACCGCGACAGCGCCACCGGCTGGGGCCAGACCAACGAGAGCCTGCGGGTGCTGACCCAGGACCTGCTGCCGGAAACGAAGGAGTTCCTGAAGGACAAGGGCGGCACCTACCACAACGGCGACCTGCACCACCCGCACATGACCTTCACCGACGGCACCTACGACGGGCGCTACATCATCGCCAACGACAAGGCGAACACGCGCATCTGCCGCATCCGCGCCGACGTGATGAAGTGCGACAAGATCATCGAGGTGCCGAACGCCCACGACATCCACGGCCTGCGCCTGCAGAAGTACCCGAAGACCGGCTACATCTTCGCCAACGGCGAGCACGAGGCGCCGAACCCCAACGACGGCAAGATCCTCGACGATCCGTCGAAGTACCAGGCGATCTTCTCCGCCATCGACGTCGACACCATGAAGGTGGCGTGGCAGGTCATCGTCGACGGCAACCTCGACAACGTCGATGCCGACTACCAGGGCAAGTACTGCTTCTCGACCTGCTACAACTCCGAGATGGGCATGACCTCGGCGGAGATGACGGCGAAGGAGCAGGACTGGGTCGTCGTCTTCAACATCAAGCGCATCGAGGACGCGGTGAAGGCCGGCCAGGCGCAGATGATGAACGGCGTGCCGGTGGTCAACGGCCGGCACGGCTCGCCCTTCACGCTGTACATCCCGATCTCCAACAGCCCGCACGGCATCAACACCGCGCCCGACCAGCGCCACGTCGTCATCAACGGCAAGCTGTCGCCGACCGTGTCGGTGATGGACGTGACCAAGCTGGACGCCATCTTCGACGGCAAGGGCCAGCCGCGCGACGCCATCGTTGCCGAACCGCAGCTGGGCCTCGGGCCGCTGCACACCGCCTACGACGGGCGCGGCAACGCCTACACCACGCTGTTCATCGACAGCCAGATCGTGAAATGGAACATCGACCGGGCGATCCGCGCCTACAAGGGCGAGAAGGTCGATCCGATCATCCAGAAGCTCGACGTCCACTACCAGCCCGGCCACAACCACACCTCCATGGGCCAGACCAAGGAGGCGGACGGCAAGTGGCTGATCTCGCTGAACAAGTTCTCCAAGGACCGCTACCTCAACGCCGGCCCGCTGAAGCCGGAGAACGACCAGCTCATCGACATCTCCGGCGAGGAGATGAAGCTGGTGCACGACAGCCCCTCCTACGCCGAGCCGCACGACGCCACCATCGTCCACCGCTCGAAGTTCAGGACGATGCACGTCTGGAAGCGCGACGACCCGCTCTGGGAGGACGCCCGCCGCTGGGCCGCCGAGGACGGCGTCAAGCTGGAGGAGGCGTCCGGCGTCTACCGCAAGGGCGACAAGGTGCGGGTGTACATGTACACGATGGCGCCCAACTTCAGCCTGGAGAAGTTCACGGTGAAGCAGGGCGAGGAGGTGACGGTCATCATCACCAACCTCGACGACGTGGAGGACCTGAGCCACGGCTTCACCATCTCGAACTACGGCGTCGCCTTCGAGATCGGCCCGCAGGCGACCGCGTCGGTCACCTTCCGGGCCGACCGGCCGGGCGTGCACTGGTTCTACTGCCAGTGGTTCTGCCACGCCCTGCACATGGAGATGCGCGGCCGCATGTTCGTCGAGCCGCGGTCGGTGTGACGCATGCGCCGCTTCGGCCTTGTCGTCATGGCGGGATTCGCCGCCGTCCCCTCCCACGGGGCGGCGGCGGCCACCGTCGCCGTTGAGCCGGGCGGCGAGGCGCTGGCCCGGGCCATCGCCGCGGCCGCGCCCGGCGACGTGCTGCGCCTGAAGCCGGGCGTCCACCTCGGCCCGGTCGTCGTCGACAAGCCGCTCATCCTGGAGGGCGAGCCGGGCGCCGTGGTGGACGGCCAGGGCCGGGGCAGCACCATCAAGGTGACCGCCCCCGACGCCACGCTGCGCCGGCTGGACGTCCGCAACTCCGGCCTCGACCTGGAGGCGCACAACTCCGGCATCTTCCTCGACAAGACCGCCACCGGCGCGGTGGTCGAGCTGAACCGGGTGGAGGACAACCTGGTCGGCGTCTACGTCTGGGGCGCCGCCAACGCCGCCGTCCGGCGCAACACCATCATCGGCCGCAAGGACATCCGCGTGAACCAGCGCGGCAACGGCGTGCAGGTGTGGAACGCGCCGGGCGCCCGGATCATCGACAACGACATCAGCTTCGGCCGCGACGGCATCTTCACCACGTCGAGCAAGCGCAACGTCTTTTCCGGCAACCGCTTCACCGACGTGCGCTTCGCCGTCCACTACATGTACACCAACGACAGCGAGGTGAGCCGCAACGCCTCCTACGGCAACGACGTGGGCTATGCGCTGATGTACTCGCAGCGCCTGATCGTGCGCGACAACCTGTCGGAGGGCGACCGCCACCACGGGCTGATGCTCAACCACACCGACGCGTCCGCGGTCGAGCGCAACCTCATCCGGCAGAACGGCGAGAAGTGCGTCTTCATCTACAACGCCAACAAGAACCGCGTCGCCGAGAACCGGTTCGAGGGGTGCCAGATCGGCATCCACTTCACCGCCGGGTCCGAGCGCAACCGCATCACCGGCAACGCCTTCGTCCGCAACCAGACGCAGGTGAAGTACGTCGGCACCCGCGACCTCGACTGGTCGGAGGGCGGGCGCGGCAACTACTGGAGCGACAACCCCGCCTTCGACCTGAACGGCGACGGGCTGGCCGACGCCGCCTACCGGCCGAACGACCTGGTGGACCGCGTGGTGTGGTCGGTGCCGCTGGCCAAGCTGCTGCTGAACAGCCCGGCGGTGCAGGTGGTGCGCTGGGCGCAGTCGCAGTTCCCGGCCATCACCCCCGGCGGGGTGGTGGACAGCGCCCCGCTGATGCGCCCGCCCGAGCTGCGGGCCGGCTGGCGCAAGGAGGAGCTGGGCCATGGCGGAAGCTGACGCGGTCTTCCTGGACGGGCTCACCAAGCGCTACGGCGAGCGCACCGTGGTGCAGGCGGTCAGCCTCGGCCTCGCGGCGGGGGAGCGGCTGGCGCTGCTCGGCCACAACGGGGCCGGCAAGACGACCATGATGAAGATGATGCTGGGCCTCGTGCGGCCGGACGGCGGCCGGGTGCGCGTGCTCGGCCGCGACCCCGCCGAGGCGGCGGCCGACGTGCGCCGCTCCGTCGGCTTCCTGCCGGAGAGCGTCACCTTCTACGAGGCGATGACCGGCTGGGAGACGCTGCGCTTCTACGCCCGGCTGAAGCGCCGTCCGGCGGAGGAATGCCGCGCCCTGCTCGCCCGCGTCGGGCTGGCGGAGGCGGCGGCGCGGCGCGTCGGCACCTATTCCAAGGGCATGCGCCAGCGCCTCGGCCTCGCGCAGGCGCTGCTGGGCGCGCCGCGGCTGCTGCTGCTGGACGAGCCGACCACCGGCCTCGACCCGGAGCTGCGGCAGAGCGTCTACGCCATCATCGCCGAGCTGAAGGCGCAGGGCACGGCGGTGCTGCTGTCCTCGCACCTGCTGACCGAGCTGGAGGAGCGCACCGACCGCATCGCCATCATGAACCGGGGCCGGCTGGTCGGGCTGGGCACGCTGGGCGCCCTGCGCGAGCAGGCCGGGCTGCCGGTCCGCTTCCGGTTGAAGGTGGTGAACGGCAACGCCACGGCGGTGGCCGACCGGCTGGGCTCGCTGGTGCTGGAGCGGGTGCCCGGCGAGCTGGGCGTCGCCTGCCCGCCGCGCGACAAGATGGACGTGCTGCGCGCCATCGCCGGCCTCGGCGCGCTGGTGGAGGACGTGGAGGTGGTGCCGCCCAGCCTCGACGACGTCTACGCCAGCTTCACCGGCCGTCCCCTGAGCGAAGAGGCCACCGCATGAGCACCGTCCTCGTCATCGCCGGCAAGGAGATCCGCGACGGGCTGCGCAACCGCTGGGTGCTGGCGACCACGCTGCTGATGGCGGCGCTGGCGCTCGGCCTCGCCTTCCTGGGCACGGCACCGACGGGCAGCAACGTCGCCGCCTCGCGCCTCGCGGTGACGGTGGTCAGCCTCGCCAGCCTGACCATCTTCCTGGTGCCGCTGATCGCGCTGCTGCTGTCCTTCGACGCGCTGGTCGGCGAGGTCGAGCGCGGCACCATGCTGCTGCTGCTGGCCTACCCGGTGGCGCGGTGGGAGATCGTCGCCGGCAAGTTCCTCGGCCACGCCGCGCTGGTCGCCATCGCCACCACCGTCGGCTACGGCGTCGCCGCCGCCGCGGTGGCCTACACCACGCCCGGCACGGGGGCGGAGGACTGGAAGGCGATGGGGGCGCTCATCGTCTCCTCGGTCCTGCTGGGGGCGGTGTTCCTGTCCATCGGCTATCTGCTCAGCAGTCTGGTGCGCGAACGCGCCACGGCGGCCGGGCTGGCCATCGGGGTGTGGCTGGTGTTCGTGCTGCTGTACGACCTGGGCCTGCTCGGCTACCTCGCCGCCACCGAGGGCAAGGGGCTGTCGGAGGCGGCGTTCGGCTGGCTGCTGCTGCTCAACCCGGCCGACGCGTTCCGCCTGTTCAACCTGACCGGCGTCGAGGAGGTGCGGCAGTTCTCCGGCATGGCCGGGGTGAGCCGGCAGGCGAGCGTCAGCCCGGCGGCGCTGATGGGGGCGCTGCTGGCCTGGATCCTGGTGCCGCTGGTCCTCACCCAACTGATCTTCCACCGGAGGCAGCTCTGATGCGGATTTTCGTGCCGCTGCTGGTCCTGGCCCTCGCCGCCTGCGGCGAGGAGAAGGACGCCGCCCCGCCGCCCCCGGCGGCGCTGACCCGGGACGCCGTCGGGCACTACGACCAGATGGTCGTGCTCGACCACGATGGGCCGAAGGGGCAGATCTTCGTGAAGGACCGGGACAAGCCCTACTGGTTCTCGTCGGTGCGCGACACCATCGCCTTCACGCTGCTGCCGGAGGAGCCGAAGGACATCCGCGCCATCTACGTGCAGGACATCGGCCGCGCGCAGAGCTGGCGCGATCCCGGCCCGCAGAGCTGGATCGACGCCCGCACCGCGCACTACGTGGTCGGCAGCCGGCGCCCAGGCGGCATGGGCCAGCCGGAGGCCGTGCCGTTCTCCGCCCGCGAGGCGGCCGACGCCTTCGCCCGCGAGAACGGCGGCCGCGTCGTCGCCTTCGCCGGGATCCCCAGGGACTACATCCTCGGCGACTCCCCGACGTCCGCGCAGACGGCCGGCGCGCCCAAGGGGCACTCCGGGCATTCGCAGGGGCACTGAGCCATGCTGACGCGCCGCCGCTTCCTGACCGTCACCGCCGCCGCGGCCGGCGTCGCCGCCCTGCCCGCCGCCGGCCGCGCCGCGCCGGTGGAATGGCACGGCACGGCGCTGGGCGCCCGGGCGCTGCTGCGCCTGCACCACCCCGATCCGGGGACGGCGTGGCGGCTGGTCGCCGACTGCCTGCGCGAGGTGGAGCGGCTGGAGGCCGTCTTCAGCCTGCACCGGCCGGATTCCGCCCTCCGCCGCCTGAACCGGGACGGCGCGCTGGACGCGCCGCCGCTCGACCTCGTGGTGCTGCTGAACGAGGCGAAGCGCTACGGCGACCTGACCGGCGGCGCCTTCGACGTCACCGTGCAGCCCTTGTGGGACCTGCACGCCCGCCACTTCACCGCGCCGGGCGCCGACCCCGCCGGACCGCCGGAGGCCGCGGTGGCCGCCGCGCGGGCGCTCGTCGATCACCGGCGGGTCGCCGTGGCGCCGGATCTTGTCGCGCTGGAGCGGCCGGGCATGGCGGTGACGCTGAACGGGATCGCGCAGGGCTACATCACCGACCGCGTCGCCGACCGGCTGCGCGCCGCCGGGATGGCGCACGTGCTGGTCCATCTCGGCGAGACGCGGGCGCTGGGGCCGGCGGAGGACGGCCGGCCGTGGCGCGTCGGCATCGCCGATCCGTCGGCGCCAGACCGCCCCCCGACCCGGACCGTCGATCTGGCGGACGGCGCGGTCGCCACGTCGGGCGGCTATGGGACGCGGTTCAGCGCGCGGTGCCATCACCTGTTCGACCCGTCGACCGGCCGCAGCGCCGGCCATGTGGAGGCGGCGACGGTCCTGGCGCCGACGGCCACCGCCGCCGATGCCCTGTCCACGGCGCTGGCCGTGCTGCCGCCGGACGAGGCCCCGCGGCTGCTGGCGGGCGCCGGTGCACGGGCCATCCTGCAGACGCGCGACGGGGTGCGCACCATGAACTACCGCCACCAAGCGCATGCGCATGGTGGCGGTTTCGCAGGGGCTTAGCCTGCCTCGGCCCGTTCCGGACCGGTCATGCGCTCGTCGCGCACAGGGCGCTTCCCATCCACCCGGGCCACCGCGCGCAACGCCCACGCCAGGATCACCCTGGCAGCGGCGGCATCGCGCGGTTCCGTGTGCCCGCAGGCGGCACACACGTGCACCCGGTCGGACAGGGACTTGCGCTTCACCGCTCCGCACGCCGGGCACGTCTGTGACGGCTTCAACGTGCGGGTCGGTGCCTGCAGGTACACGCACCCAGCGTCTTCCGCTTTGGTGCGCACTTTGGCGAGAAACGCGCTCGGGGCGGTGTCCAGGATTTCCCGGTTCAATCCCGCCTTCTGTTGAACCCGCTTGCCGGGTGCTTCCGCTGTTCCCGTGGCGCTGCGGGTCATGTTTTTGACCGAAAGCTGCTCGGTCGCGATCACGGCCGACACGGCCACCATGCTGGCCGACAGCTTGTGCTGCCAGTCGTGCCGGCGGCGGGCTGCCCGTGCCTTCGCCCGGGCAAACCGGCGGACCGCCTTGCGGCGGCTGTTGGAGCCGCGCTTCGTGCGCGACACCGCCTGCTGTAAGCCTGTCAGCCGGTCCTTTTCAGACTGGTACCAGCGCGGGTTGGCGTCCGTCTCGCTCTCGGACGCGATGGCACCGGCTGTGCCCGCGCCGGTATACACTGCCGTCGTCAGGAAGCTGTCGACACCCCAGTCGAAGGCACGGGCGCTCACCCCGGCCTCGCGCCGGATGGCCACGCACTCAATGGTCAGGGACAAGTGCCACACGGCCTTGCCGTTGGCATCCTCGCTGTGCATCAGCTCGCACGACTTGATGACGGCACCCGCCGCCGCGGAGCCCGGCCGCGCCTGGCCCCGCGCCTTGATGACGCCGATGCCCTGCAGGCGCAGCTTCCCATGCTGCCATCCGGTGCCGGGGGTGAAGCGCCAGCCGTCGCCATGGCTTTTGAAGGGAAAACGCGTGAGCGCCTTGAAGCGGGGGAAGCCGGCGGCTTGCCCCTTGGCCACCCGGCGGAAGAACGCCTTCATCGCCTTATCCAGACGGCGCAGGGTGATCTGCTGGCTGGAGCAGTTGGCGCCCGCCCATGCGGGAATGTCCGCCCGCAGGGCCGTCAACTCCCGGCATTGGTCCTCGTAGGACAGGCTCACGCCCCGGCGCCGGTACGCATCGATGCGCTGCTCCAGGCCGGCGTGGTAGAGCTGCTGGTGATGCACCAGCAACGCCAACAGCGCTGTTGCCTGAGTGCGCGACGGGGACAGCCGGTACGTCACCTTGCGCAGGAGCTTGCCTTCAGCCACGCCGGAAACCTATGTTGGTCACCATGGCGCTTCAAGAGCTAGACAGGCAGTCTCATTGCGTTTTTTCGCTCCACTATCACTTGGTTATCGTAACCAAGTACCGGCGGAAGGCGCTCACGCGTGCCATGCTCGACCGGTTCGACGTGTTGGCTCGGGAACGGGTCGAAGCCTGGGGCGGGCGGTTGCTGGAGGTAAACGGCGAGCCCGACCACGTCCACCTGCTGTTCACGCTGCCGCCGAAACACGCCTTGGCCGATTTCGTGAACGCTCTGAAGACCGGCACCAGCCGGCGGCTGCGGTCGGAATTTCCGGAGGAGGTGAAGCGGTTCTACCAGCAGCCCGTCCTCTGGAGCCGCAGCTATGGCGTCATCAGCAGCGGAGGCGCGCCTGTGTCGGTGCTCCGGCAGTATATCGCGCAGCAGGACAGGCCCGACGATTGAGGCGTGTGCCGGATTCACTCGCCCTGACGGGCGAG
>Ga0196970_1001080_pt1 | contig 21489 bp, 26 predicted proteins | sample S1v_513CmetaG_FD_148672 | JGI IMG/M metagenome (GOLD analysis project Ga0196970, IMG submission 148672) | Soil microbial communities from Anza Borrego desert, Southern California, United States - S1+v_5-13C | ecosystem: Environmental > Terrestrial > Soil > Desert | place: USA: California...
GCCATGAGGGCACTCCGCGGCGCGCGCGGGACCCTCCCGTGGACTCCCTGGACAACGGGTTCTGCAACCGGAAGCGTGGCTGGGAATTGGACGCCGATGATGGCTGGTTTTTCGAAGCCGATTGACAATCAACGCGCGGGGCGTCGGCCTTTACCTTCACCAGCAGGGCCTCGACACCACCACACCAGCAGGTCGGGCCATGTTCCAGATGCTGTCCGTGTTCTCGGAATTCGAACGGGCGATGATCCAGGATCGCATCCGGGCGGGCCTCAACCGCGCCCGAGCCGAAGGGCGGCGCCTCGGACGCCCAAAGACCAGCGACATCACCCTCGCTCGCATCCGGCGCGAGCTCGACGCCGGACACGGCATCCACAAGACCGCCAAGCTGGTCGGCTGCGGTGTCGGCACGGTCCAGAGGGTCAAGAAGGAGATCGCCGCCCCGCCTCCAGTGTAGCTAGCCGAATCCTGTGCTCTTGTATCCATTCCTGTAGCCATCCGGCCCGCACCGCTCCGCGACCGGCATGTGGATAACCCTGGCGGAGCGGTACAGAGGAGGCGGGATGGCGTCGATCTACAAGCGCGGCCGGTTCTACTGGGTCAAGTTCCAAATCAACGGGAAGCGGGTCCAGCAGTCCGCAAAGACCGCCTCGAAGGCCGAGGCGCTGAAGTTCCTCGCCAAGCTCCAGGAGGAGTTCAGGAAGCTGGACCCCAACGGCAACCCGCGCCACACCGTCCGGGAAGCCATGGAGCGGTTCATGATCGAACATGTGCCGACGCTGAAGCCCACCACGGCGGCCGGGTATCGTTACACGGTTCGCCTGCTGCATCCGCACTTCGCGGCCCTGTTCCTTGACGAGGTCAACCGGGCGCGACTGGCCGAGTACGTCTCGGCCCGGAAGCGCGAGAGGGTCAAACCGGCGACGATCCGGCGCAACCTCGCCTGCCTCAGTTCGATCCTCTCCCAGGCTGTGAACTGGGACTGGCTGCCCTACAACCCCGTTCGCGCCTTCGATAAGCGCACCGTCCGCGAGTCGAAGGCGCGCATCCGCTACCTGACCCCGGAGGAGTACGAACGCCTGCTCAAGGCCGCCGCCGACTACCTGCGCCCCATGATCACCCTGGCCGTCCACACCGGCATGCGCGCCGACGAGTTGCTCTCCCTGGAGTGGCGTCAGGTCAACCTTCGCCGCCGGGAGATCACGTTGGAGAAGACCAAGACCGACCTGCCCCGCGTGATCCCGCTGAACGATACCGCCATGGGCTTGTTGACCAGCCTGCCTCGGCACCTCGTGTCGCCCTACGTCTTCCACAAAGCCGACGGCGACCGCTATGGCCGCATCGTGGCGGGCTTCCGGAACGCGGTGCAGCGCGCCCGGATCAAGGACTTCCGCTTCCACGACTTGCGCCATACCTACGCCTCGTGGGCCGTCCAGAATGGCATGGACCTTTACCGGCTCAGCCGCATCCTCGGGCACACGACCATGGCGATGACCGCGCGGTACGCCCACCTCCAGACCGACGATCTCCATGTCGCCGTCCGGCAGGTAGCCCAGCGCATGGCTACGAAGGCACAGGATTCAGCCCCGCCAGGGTAATTCCTGGCCCGCTCCGGCCGGGCTACCCCGGCGGTGGCGTCGCTTGAAGACCGTTGCACGCTGGCTTGATTTGCCGCTGAACTGGCGTGCGAAGCATGCTATAAGCGACCCCGGCTGCGCCCGTAGCTCAGCAGGATAGAGCACAGGATTCCTAATCCTGGGGCCGTGGGTTCGAATCCCGCCGGGCGCACCAACAAACTCAACACGTTGGCGCTGTTTCCCTCAAAGATCCCGTGGGGCGTCCTGAGGTTTACTGAGGGAAACCTCACCGCCTGCCCCTCGACAGGGCCGCCGCCGCGCTGCGAAGATGCTCTGGCGACAGGTGGCATACGACAGGTGGCATACAGTTCCGTTGTCCGCCCATGGGAGTGCCCGAGCCACGCCGCGATCTCCATCAGCGGCACGCCCTCTTGCGCCAGCCATGAGCCGCAGGTGTGGCACAGCGTGTGCGGCGACACCCCGTCCAGCCCGGCCCGCTTGCTGACGCCGGGCCTTTGAAGCCTGAGGTGGTGTCTTCGACGTCCAACGCTTTCCACCGGCATTGGGGAAAAGTCTTCTCCATCATCATCGTGGCGCTGTCGCTGGCCGCCAACCAATTTGGGACGCGCCTGGTCCGGACCTACATGGCCGACATCCGGACGAAACTCGCGCTCGGTCTCTTCACCATGACCGTCATGTACTGCCTCCTGGCCCTGCGTTCGGTCGAAAAGGACATGCCGGCCGCGGAGATTCCGCACGTGACGGTGACCGTCGGGCTGGTGCTGGGCCTGACGTGCGTCCTCGTGTTGCTGTTCTTCCTCCATCGCGTGGCGCGCTCGATCGTCGCCGACGAGGTGATCCGCCGCGTCGCGGGTGAACTGGAGGAGAGGATCGAGCGCATGCCCCCGCTCCAGGCATCACGCCCGGCTGATCGCCGCCGCCGGGCTCCACGGTCCCGGCGAACCCCGTGACCGTCACGACATCGAGGCGGCGCTCGCGGCGGCCGAGGGCAAGTTGGAGCAGGCGCTGCGGAAAAGGCTCAAGGTCATCGGACAGCCCAAAGGGGGGCCTCTGAGCGTGGCGGGTCGGCGGTAACGCAGGCGGACGGCGCTGGCCTCCCTGGGGCGTGCATCACCTCCTCCGGCGCCGGGCCGCCGCTTCGCCACCGCTGCAAGGTCGGTCACGCCGAGCCGCTCGCCAAGAATGCCCCCGCCGCGGCATCGACAAGGGAAGCCCAGCCGTCCGGGAGGCCGCGCGCCGGCCATGCCGGGCCGGAACACACTGCCGGCGGCGGCGTTAGCATGTGGTTTCATGCTTCATCGTCGGGAAATGGCGGACAGTTTCGCGTGGTGGCAGCGGGGCGTGATCTATCAGGTCTACCCGCGCTCGTTCCAGGACACGGACGGTGACGGGGTCGGCGACCTGCGCGGCATCCAGGCGCGTCTCGACCACCTCGTGGACCTCGGGGTGGACGCGGTGTGGATCTCCCCCATCTTCCCGTCGCCCATGGCCGACTTCGGATACGACGTGTCAGACCACACCGGCGTCGACCCGGCGTTCGGCACGCTTGCGGACGTCGATGCGCTGGTAGCGGCGGCGCACGGGCGGGGGCTGAAGGTCATCCTCGACTACGTGCCCAACCACACCTCCGACCGCCACCCCTGGTTCGTGGAGAGCCGGGCGTCGCGCGACAATCCCCGGCGCGACTGGTACATCTGGCGCGACCCGAAGCCCGGCGGCGGGCCGCCGACCAACTGGCTGTCGGAATTCGGCGGCAGCGCCTGGGAATGGGACGGCGCCACCGGCCAGTACTACTACCACGCCTACCTCAAGGAGCAGCCGGACCTGAACTGGCGGAACCCGGAGGTCCGCGCGGCGATGCTGGACGTGCTGCGCTTCTGGTTCGAGCGGGGCGTGGACGGCTTCCGCGTCGACGCCATCCACCAGTTGATCGAGGACGAGCACCTCCGTGACAACCCGCCGAACCCGGACTGGCGGCCGGGCATGCCGCCGGCCCGCAGCGTGTCGCGCATCCACACCATGGACCAGCCGGAGGTGCATGAAGCCATCGCCGCCATGCGCCGCGTCGCCGGGGAGTATGGCCCCGACCGCCTGATGATCGGCGAGGCGTACCTGCCCATCGACCGGCTGATGGGCTACTACGGCGCCGACCTGACCGGCTTCCACCTGCCGTTCAACTTCCACCTGATCTCGACGCGCTGGAACGCCGAGGCCGTCGCCGCGCTGATCGGACGGTACGAGGCCGCCCTGCCGCCCGGCGGCTGGCCCAACTGGGTGCTGGGCAACCACGACCGCCCGCGCGTCGCCAGCCGGATCGGGCCGGCGCAGGCGCGCGTGGCGGCCATGTTGCTTCTCACCCTGCGCGGCACGCCCACGCTCTACCAGGGCGAGGAGATCGGCATGACCGACGTGCCGATCCCGCCCGAGCTGGTGCAGGACCCCTGGGAGAGGAACGTGCCCGGCCTGGGGCTGGGCCGCGATCCGGTGCGCACGCCCATGCCGTGGGACACCGGGCCGAACGCCGGCTTCACCGCGGGCGAGCCGTGGCTGCCGCTGGGAGCCGACCACCGGACCCGCAACGTGGCCGTCCAGGCGGCCGATCCGCGCTCCATGCTGGCGCTGCATCGCGCGCTGATCGCGCTGCGCCGGGCCGAGCCGGCGCTGTCGGTGGGCTCCTACACCCTGCTGGAGGCCACCGACGACGTGCTGGTGTACGAGCGGCGGCACGCCGGCCGTGGCATCCGGGTGGCGCTCAACCTGGGCAGCCGCCCGCAGCCGGCGGTGGGCACGCCGGTGCCTGGGCGCATCCTGCTCTCGACGCACCTCGACCACACCGGGGAATCGGTCGACGGCGCGGTGCTGCTGCGCGCCGACGAAGGGCTGGTGATCGGCGTGTAAGCCCGCTTGGCCGCACGGCGTGCCTAGCGTATCTGATTCGGCAGGGCAGGGAGCATCCACACGGGGCGATGCGGGGGGGCTTATGATGCGGGCACCGCTGACCGCGACGGAGACGGACGAGGCGCTCGGCTGGGTCCACAGGATCAGCGAGACGGTCTCGCGCATCGAGCGTCACGAGGGCGAAGCGGCCGGCGGCGGCGCGATCCCGCCGCACATCGCCCTGGCGCTCGACGTGCTGGCCGACGATCTGGACGCCATCCTGGGCGGTCGCGTGCCGGACAGCCGGCGCGGTACGGTGGAGGAGGACGCGCAACGGCTCGCCGCCCTGATCTGGGCCTGCCTGCGCGTGCACCTGGAGCCGGACCAGTCGCTGCGGCCCTTGTACGCGGCGGTCCGCGTCATGCACGACCGCGTCCTGGCCGGCTGCGCCCGCGCGCCGGGAAGGCGCTGAGCGGGCGGCCCCTCCGGCGTCGCCCCGTGCCGCCCAACCCTGAGCCGCGACCGGCCCTCGACGGCGGCCGCGCCGTCGCAGCGGTGATCGCGGGAGACGCTGCGCTGGTGGCCGAGATGTCGTGCTCGCCGATGCCGGGGCAGGATGTCTGCGGATCGACCGTCAGGCACCACAGCGGGAAGCCGTTCTGCGGATGTCCCCCATGGACTAATTAACAAAAAACATGCGTGTAAGGATGCGGCCGTTGTGATCGATCCGGTAGAATTGGGGGCGACGGTCTGTCCGAGCAGGGCGGGGCATGGATCGCCCCCGTGTCCCGCCACCCCCTTCGATCAGGACAATTTGCCGAAATGTCGGAGGGGTTCATGCCAACGCGCCTTGGACAGGCGGCGGGCTTCCCGCGATTCTGCGCCGGGACGCACGGATCGGTCAGGGGGGCCGGTCCGCCGTCCATGACCGTCCGGGAGACCCATGGCCCTGCGCACGCTGCTTCTCGCCGATGAACAACCCGGCCTCGCCCAGGCGTTGTGCGCCGTACTGGCGTCATGGCGGATCGTCGTCACGACCGACCGCGAAAGTGCGCTCCGCGTGGTGCGGGTCCACACGCCGCCGGTGGCCGTGGTGTCCTTCGCCCTATCCCCCGAAGCCGACAAGCCGCCGGGGGCTCCGGTCCTGCTGGCCGACATCCTGGCCGAGGCGCCGGCCACCAAGGTGATCATGCTGGGCGGCGAGGACCGGGCGCTGGCCGTGCGCGCCATCATGCACGGGGCGCACGACATCTATCGCCCCCGCGACGACGTGCAGGAGCTGGCCATCCTGATCGAACGCGCCCATCACCGCCACGAGCTGGAGGCCGAGAGCCGGCGGCTGGCGGGCGAGGCTCCGGCGACGCTGCGCGCCGTGCGCGACGCGGCGGAGCGCCGCGCCGTTGCCGACGCGCTGGCCCGCGCCAACGGAAACCTGTCGGCCGCCGCCCGCCTGCTGGAGGTCAGCCGGCCGACGCTCTACAACCTCATCCGCCAGCACGGCATCCGCACGACGGATTCGTGAGGCGCCTATTCGCCGCCGCGGTTGGACGGGTTGCCGATCATCGACAGGAACTCGCGCCGGGTCGACGCGTCGGTGCGGAAGGCGCCCAGCATGCGGCTGGTCACCATGGTGACGCCCGGCTTGTGGACGCCGCGCGTGGTCATGCACTGGTGCGCCGCCTCGATCACCACGGCGACTCCCTGGGGCTGGAGCACCTCGTCGATGGTGTTGGCGATCTGCGCGGTCAGCTTCTCCTGGATCTGCAGGCGCTTGGCGTAGACCTCGACCACGCGGGCCAGCTTGGAGATGCCGACCACCCGCCGGCGCGGCAGGTAGGCGACGTGCGCGCGGCCGATGATCGGCACGATGTGGTGCTCACAATAGGATTCCATGCGGATGTCGCGCAGCACGACCATTTCGTCGTAGCCGTCGACCTCCTCGAAGGTGCGCTGCAGAAGCTCGACCGGATCCACCTCGTAGCCGGCGAAGAACTCCTCGTAGGAGCGCACGACGCGGTCGGGCGTGCCCGCCAGCCCCTCGCGGTCGGGGTCGTCGCCGGCCCAGCGGATCAGCGTGCGCACCGCCGCCTCGGCTTCGGCGCGGGACGGGCGGCCGGATTCACGGCCGGATTGGCCGGATTCGTGGGCGGGCTCGCGGCCGGGGCCACGGACGACGTTGTCGGCGAGGGTGGTCTTGGAAACGGTCACGGAAACGGTCCTCTCGATGCCTGGGCGCAGCCGGTTCCCCGTTCCGGGTCATGTACCGGGTGAGCCTTGTACGGGGCGCGCCCCGGCCTGGATCACCACACGCGGCGGAAGGTCGCACCACTCCCGGAGGTAACGCAGGCGGGCCCGCTTTCAAGAAGTGGGGGCCGGCTCAGTTCAACTGCATGGGCTGGTGCGGGCTGTCCAGGGAGAAGGCGGGAATGGCCACGTCGAAGGTCTCGCCACGCTCGGTCTCCATCTGGTAGGCGCCGACCATGATGCCGGAAGGGGCGGCCAGCGGCGTGCCGCTCGTGTATTCGAAGGCGCCGCCCGGCTCCAGCACCGGCTGTTCGCCCACCACGCCGGGGCCGCGCACCTCCTGCACGCGCCCGAAGCTGTCGGTGATCCGCCAGTAGCGGGTGCGCAGTTGCACGGTCTCGCTGCCCTCGTTCTCGATGCGGACGTGATAGGCCCACACGAAGTGGTTTTCGGCCGGCACCGACTGGTCCTCCAGATAGATCGGGTTGACGGTGACGCGGATGGCGCGCGTGATCTTGCTGTACATGCTCTGACCTCCCCGGCGCGGCGCGCACGGCTTATGGAATGAGAATAGGGGTGCATACGCGGCGAAGTCCAGGGCGCCCGCCCCCGCCGGCCGGGGCACCCCGGCGGAAATGCCACACCCGCGTGGGCGTGTGAGGGCGGGGAGGAAAGTTGCGGGCAGGGTGCTTGAACCCCCGCACCGGAGGTGATATATGCGACTGCGTTTGCCACTGGTATGAGCACAGGCCATGCCGCGTCTCCACGCCCTTCGTCACCGACGACGTCGCTTCGCCCCGCTTTTCGCGGGTGCGGCCGTCATCGGGTCGCGTGCGGACGCCCAGGGGCTGAACCGGAACTGACCGGCCCCTCCCGGCGAAGGCGCGACCCGCACCTTCACACAGCACCGCCGGGAGACCCCAGCCGATGATCATCACCACCGAAGAGACGCAGCACGCCCCCCTGATCGAGGCGCTGCTGGACACTGCGTTCGGCCCGGAGCGGCACACGAAGACCGCCTACCGGCTGCGCGACGGCGTCGATCCGATCCCGGAGCTGTGTCTGGTGGCGCTGGACCATGACGAGCACGGCAACGAGACGCTGGAAGGCACGATTCGCTATTGGCCGGTGACGATCGGCGAGGGCACGCCGGCGCTGCTGCTCGGGCCGATCGCCGTATCGCCGCGCTGGCAGGGCGGCGGGCTGGGCAGCAAGCTGATCCGCATGACGCTGAACAAGGCGGCCGCCGCCGGGCATCGGATCGTGCTGCTGGTGGGCGACGCGCCGTACTACGCGCGCTTCGGCTTCAGCCGGCAGGCGACGCTGGGCCTGGCGCTCCCCGGCCCGGTCGACCTCGACCGTTTCCTGGGGCTGGAACTGGTGCCGGGGGCCCTGGACGGCGTGTCGGGCATGGTGGGGCGCTGGCCCGTTTCGCACCGGGCGGCGGAGGTGCCCCTCCCGTCCCCTTCTGATCGCCGGACGGAGAGCTGCGTTTGGCTCGCCCGGCCGGCTTGAATCCGGCGCGCGGTTCGCTTATAAACATGGGTGTCGCGGGTGTAGCTCAATGGTAGAGCAGAAGCTTCCCAAGCTTACGACGAGGGTTCGATTCCCTTCACCCGCTCCAAGCTTTCCTTGATTTTTTGGGACAATCTGGGACAGTGGGACACGACGGGGTGTCCCACGGGCGGCGCCCTATGCGCATGTCCGGAGACGTGTCCCTTGGCTACCATCGAAGAGCGCGGCCCTTACCAGTTCAGGGTGAAGATCCGTCGCAAGGGCGTGACCCAGACCAAGACCTTCGAAACGTGGGCTGAGGCCGACAGGTGGGCGCGAATCGTCGAGGGGAAAGTGGTCGGCGACGAGTTCGTCGACCGCCGGGCCGCCCAGCAGACGACGGTGTCCCAAGCCTGCGCATGGATGATGGACCGCGTCGCCCCGGCCGACGAGGAGACCGGCAAGCGGGTGCCCCGGAGCGACCACGCCAAAAATCAAGTCAGCAAGCTGCGGTATTGGATGTCGAGCGAGTTTGCAGACTGGGCGCTCGTCTCGTTGAAGCCCTGGGAACTGATTGAATGGCGTGAGGAGTTGCTGGACGACGGCGCCGCCTCGCCGCAGACGATCGTCCATCGCCTCAATACGCTTTCCCTCGTCTACAAGGAATGGCCCTTGGCCCATAAGGTGCCGGTCGACAACCCAGTGATCGAGGGCGTTCGCCCATCACTCGGCCCTGGCCGGAACCGGAGGCTCAACGCCGAGCCGGACGAGCACGGAAAGACGGAGGAGCAGCGCCTGCTCGACGCGTGCGCGAAATCCTCCCGGCCCTGGCTCCGCGCCGCGGTTATCATCTCGATTGAGACTTGCATGCGCCAAGCTGAACTGGCCGGGCTGACTTGGGGCAGGGTGCACTTGGACGCGAAATTTCCGTACGCCGACCTGTATCGGACGAAGAACAATCGCCCACGGCGGGTTCCGCTGTCTAAGAGGGCGGTCGAGGCGTTCCGCTCGCTCTTGCCAGAAGGCGTCACTCCAATGCCCATGAAGCCCGTCTTCCCGGTCGAGACACCGCGGGCGATCGGGCACGCGTGGCACGACGCCGTTGACGAGAAGGCATTCCCTGACCTGCGGTGGCACGACCTCCGTCACGAGGCGATCTCTAGGCTGTTCGAGCACACCGACTTGCGAGAGCACGAGATCATGGCGATCTCCGGCCATCTCGGGCATGACATGCTGACGCGGTACACGCATCTCCGTGCCGACCGGCTCGGCGCCCGACTGCCTGGGTCGAACCTGCCGGAGGCTCAGGGGACACAGTCGTGAGTCTCGTGTAATTTTTGGAGGCTTGCGCCTCTCCCCAGTCTTGCGCCGAGAGTCCACTGGCTATGTCGCGACCGGATTACCGGCGGCGAGCGCGGCACGGACAAGGGCGAGCTTCCCTTCGTCCAGTGCACGGGGCCGCCCCGCTTGCCGGTATGGGCGCGCCCGTCAGCTAGTCGCTGCATCACTCCGCGCCGCCGCTCCCCATCTCACAGCGTTTGCTTGAGAAGAAATGCGACGTCCATTGCCCGGTCTTCGGTCGCCAGCCAGTTGACCCCTTCGGCAAGTAGCATGACCGGAGTGACGCGCCCCAGAACGTCGGTCCCGCGGAGTGCGGAACGAACGAGTTCCGGTGGCATCCGCCCCAAGGTCGCAATGCACCAGTCGCTCCCGCCTAAGCTGGCGGCTTCACTCAAGACTCGCACCGCAAGCTCGCTGCCGATGATCCGAAGCGCTTCGGATGCAGACGGGGCGAGCCTTCGATCCCCAGCAATCAACATTCCGACAAGGGTACGGATCACCGGCTCCGGAGTGTCGGGGCCGAAAGCAACTATAGCATGCAATGCGACATTCTCGTCGGGGTCACCGATGAAGGTGACCAAATCTTCGTACTCCTTGAGGCCAGCTTTCCCCAGCCCCCAAACGGCCGCTTGTCGTATCTCGTCGCCCTGGAAATGAGCTTCCGACGCAACCCGGCACAGTTGCCGCCGCGCAAACGTCGTGCCGAGTTCGGTCAGAATGAGAACGGCTTCCATCCGCAGATCGGACCGTCCTTCACCCCAAAGCGCGGCTTCGATGCGCTCTCGCCCGAATGCTGAACCGAGTGTCGCCGCGGAGCCTGCCGCTTCCAAGGCCACCCGTTCCGCATCTTCAATTCGGAGCAAGCGCTCAAGTGCTGGAACCGCTGCTCGATGCAAGTCCTCTCGGTATGGCAACGCCTTTACGGCGGCATACCGGTCCACCGGCTGACGGGCGCCCAAGTCTGCGATTGGGTCGTAGGCCCGACGCAGATAGCTGTGGATATCTGCACGGGCGGTTGGGCTGCCCGCAAGGATGGAATGCCCGGCAGTGAAGCGGTCTCCTGGCTGAACGTAACTATTCTTGCCAGTCAGATTGTAGGTCTGCCGTCGGTCAGGATTCCCGTCGCCGCCCATGTCAACGACAAGCCGGTCGGCTGACACCGAAAAGACGACCCCACTACGCGACGGCACGGTGGCTGGCCAGGTGCGATCCCGCTCTGCTCCTTCGGAGGCCGATTTTGGTGGGCCGAGCTTGGAGGTGCCAGCAGAGGCACTAAGGGCGCGGATCGTGAAGAACATCGCCTCATCGGCGGGGCGCAGCCCTTCACCTTCCCGGCCGTCAATGGCAATGAATGCCACCAGATCATCGTCTCGCAGCCCTGCATCCCATTTACGGTCGGGATTGGCGGGGGCATCACTCATCCTGATCTTGAGATCGGATTTGGCTCGCACCTCAACACGAAGCCCCGTTCGGACACACAGCAGGTCAGGCAGCCGTAGCCGTTTGACCTTGGTCATCCAGATCTTGTTGGATGCGCAATACCTTTCGAGTTCAATCGGCTGGAAGCCGAGGCTTCGAAGCTGGGCCATCGTTTGGGTTGTGCCCATTGCCCCCATGGTTAGGAAGCGCAGAAAGCTGGTATCTGTCTTAAACCCCATTAGGCGGAGTCTCCCGCGCTGACATCAATTAGAAGGTCAGATGCCGGAACCCCTAAGGCGCCAGCAATCAGGAATATGTTTTCCAAGGAAACGTTCCGTTGTCCGCGCTCCACGGAACTGATATAAGTCCGATGAAGACCCGATCGAAAAGCCAGTTCTTCTTGAGAAAGTCCGGCCTCCACCCTGATACGGCGGACATTGGAGGCGAGTATTTCTTTCGGACTTTTGGCCACAACGTCGCCACGGTTTCGCGCTTGCCTGCCAAGCTAGAGATGTGGCATTAACGAGTCTACAGACTCTACGTAACGCATCTGGCAAGATTGACCCGAGGGGAACAACGTGACGCCGGATTTGACAAAGCTGCCCGAGACGATGGTCGTGCCCCGCACCGACCCGATCTACAACTGTCACGGGTACCTAACCAAAGTTCCCATTGCTGCAATCGAGCCGTTCATTGAGACCTTTTCGGCTCCCGGCGAGACCGTCGCTGATTTCTTTGCGGGTTCCGGCATGACGGGGTTGGCCGCAGTTAGGCGAGGACGGCGGGCGAAGCTGAGTGACATTTCCGTGCTGGGCCAGCATATCGCGCGTGGATACCTGAGCGATGTCCCTCCCAGCAAATTTAGGGAAACAGCCGATGCCGTTGTCACCCAAACCCGAACTGCAATCGGCGATCTTTATGATGCTCTGCGGACGGAAGATGGTGCGACCGTCGAGATGGTTCGCACCGTCTGGTCGTTCACCTATGTCTGCCCCTCCTGCAAGAACACCCTTGTCTATTTCCAGCACCTGTCTGCGGGTGGATCTCCGCCGAAAACCTGTCCGACGTGCCCGACTCCCTTTGTCCGGCGAAGCTGGGCGCGCGGCGACGATGTCCCTGTGGAGGTAGTCGTTCGCAATGCCCAAGGCCGCCTTGCGGAACAGTCGGTAGCAGAATTTGACTTGGCGATGATCGCCAAGGCTGCTGCCGACCCGCGCCAGGGCGACGTACCCTCACTGACGATCACGGAAGATCGTGAGATGTACAGCCGTTCGGGTCTCGGAAAGGCCGGATTGACACGGACATCGCAATTCTTCTCACCGCGCAACGCGATTGCGTTGCTTGAACTATGGCGCACAATCAACCGCGTCGACGATGAGGCGATCCGCCGAAAGCTGCGCTTCGCCTTCACCGCGATCTTGCCGCGTGCGTCGCGCCGCTACCAGTGGAGCGCGCAACGGCCGCTGAACGCCCAGAACCAAACCTACTATATCGCCCCTGTTTACTATGAGTGGAATGTCTTTGAACTGTTTGGCCGAAAGATAGAGGCCGCTTTGAGGTCTGACGAGGAATTGTGTGGCGGAGCGCCTCTGCTTGTACAGAAAGCAGTTCGGTCGGCTGATTACACGATTGCCTCGGCGGACGGCCTAAAGCACCTTGGCGACGCGTCGGTCGATTATGTGTTCACCGACCCACCGTTCGGGAGCAATATTTTCTACAGCGACATGAACCTGTTTCATGAAGCGTGGCTCGGCGAGGTCACTGAGCATGCTTCGGAAGCCGTTGTCCACACGACCGGCAAGCGGAAGAAGGGCGCGACTGGTCGGTATGAAGCCCTACTTGGGAACGCCTTTACCGAAGCGTACCGTATCCTCAAGCCGGGGCGCTTCATGTCGGTGGTGTTCGGTAACAGCAGTGGCCAGATCTGGGGCATGGTCCAGCGTGCGATTCGTGACGCTGGATTCAAGGCGGCTCCGGTGCATGTCGCGGTGCTCGACAAGGGGCAGCGCTCGGTGAAGGGGCTGAACTCCGGTTCGGAAGGTGTGGTCACCGTCGATCTGATTCTGACCGTTCAGAAGCCTGGAGCCGCGGAGTCGGCAGAGGATGCGCATGAATTGCGGAACGGAGATACGCAAAGGTTGATCGCTGAAGCTGTCGCTGAATTGTCGGACAGGGAGGCGAGCAACCCCAGCCACGTGTATGCTCGCGTCCTGCGAAACGCAATCCGCCAGCACTACGTTCTCGACGAGCTTCATCTCGGGGATGTCCTTGTCGCACTGCGCAATGCCGGGCACGGGATTGATGGAAAGACGGGCAAGTTCTTGCCTGTGAAGTCTGGGGTAGAGCCTGTCTGGACACCAGAGGACATTGCCTATGAGGATGGCGCCGCGGCGGAGTGAAATGCCTTCCTTGATGGATTCAGAACACTGATCTGGCGTTGGGCAGCGCCCGATCTCGTCAGCTAGACGGTCATTGGGCCTACATGCGTGGCCCTCGGTAGCCCGCCTCAATGTCGGGCGACTCTGCCGCTGACACTGTCGGCCTGCTGGCAGCGAGGCGATTCATTCTGGCCCCCCAGGCGATCGCCCACTGCCGCCTGAACTGCTGGAGCGCGCGGACCTGCGCCTGCGGGTCGTCGCTGTCGCAACTGAGGAGCGCGAACCCGCAGTCGTCGGCGCTCGGCGCTGGGCTGCTCGGTGCGCCGCCCCCGCCCCTGTGGCCACCGCCGCCGCCCCTGCCGAGGGCGCAACCGATCGCCTCGACGACGGCCCCGGCGAGGTCCCCCCCAAGGACGGCCTCTGTCACCCCAGGCACCGCCACGGCGGCCTCGGCGGCCGAAGCGAGCAAGCGAGCGGTCCCGTCGCAGGCGCCCCCCTTTCGGCCGGGTTAGCACAACCGCAAGGGAATGGCCAGCAGGTCCTTACGCGCTTTCGAGTAAGCTCTCGCCAACCCTGCGCCACCTCATTACGGCCGCCGTCGGGGCGCGCATCTCACGCCGGAGCCTCTGGAAATCGTCCGTGCACGCCAGGAAGGCGGATAATGGCGCATCGGCGGCGACGGCCCGTCGGTACGCCGGGGCCACTCGGTCATCCGGCAGGCCGAGGGCACGCGCGCGGACGACGGCACGCGCCGCGTACGCCAAGGACTCGGTGAGACCGGTCTCCCGCTCGATCATCCCCCACCGAACGGCGTGGGCCTCCTCGGGATCACCGCGCCGGGCGACCCCGAGAAGGAGGGGGAGGCGCCGCTCCGTCACGGCCGGGGCACCAATGCGGTGACCGCAGCGGGCGCTACCGTCTCGACGGCGTGCTCAGCCAGCGCCTCGGGACGGTCGCCTGCCGACTGCTGGTCGGCGATCAGCGCGGCGCCGCGCTGCTGGAGTCCCGCCAGTTGCGGAACGATCTCGTACGGCTCTGCCCGCGCGATTCGCGCTCTTTGGTCGGGCGTCAATGCGTCGATGACCGCGCCCAGGGCTGGGGTGGGCGGCTTTTCCACATCCCCTGCCGCAAAGGCGCGGACGGCGCGCGCCAAGTCGGCCTTGCTGGAGACGGCGGCGACGGCCGCCCCGGCGCGGGCGGTCTTTGCCTGTTCGGCCTCCCAGGCGGCGCGGACGTGCTCCGGTGGCTCGTAGTCCACCACGGTCACCCCCTGGCGTTGGGCCTCCAGCCAATACATGGCTCTGAACTCCGGACTGCCCCAGGTCCTGGCCCGCGGTGGGGTGCCGTAGTTGGTGGCGGCGTTGGTCACCATCGCGCGCACGGCATCTTCGGTGATCGGGCCGTGAAGCTCGCACTTGTCGCCGAAGTCGATCAGCCGGGACGGGCCGACTGCGACCAGCACGCGGTGACCGGTCACCGTGACGTCCGCGAAGCCCTGCTCTCGCCACCATTCCGCGCGCGTCTTGACGGCGTCGGCGTCAAGGCGGCGCCCCGGCCCGAGGGTGCGGGCGGACGTCGGCAGTCGCGTGACGGTGTCACGCTGCCAGCCGAGGGCGTCAGCGGTGGCATCCGCGAACCGGACGGCGCCCCCGTGGGCCGGACCCCATGTCTTGATACGTTCGGCCTTGTGGTCGATCTCCACCCAGGAGTCGTCGCGCAGTTGGATGCGAGTGCGGTTCTGGTCCCGGACGTCCACCATGTAGACGGCATCCTTGTACGGACTGAGGTCCAGGTCGGGGGGCAGCCGCTCCCGTAGGAGTTCCAACTTGACCTTCTGCCTGCTGCCCGCGTACGGGATTTTCGTTTCCTTGACCATGTTGCACTCCATTTCGAGGATCTGGTTTTCGATCTTGTGCAGCGCCCGCAACGCGCCAACGTGGCGTTGCCTCGCCGACGGGCGCCGGTTGCGGGCGTACCGCCGGGCGTCCCGCTCGCCCATGGTCGGCTCGGCCGCCCGGTCCACGCCGCGCTCGGCGTAGCTGCGCGCGTCAACCCGGCGGTTGGACTCGGCGGCGCGCAGGGCGCTGTTGATCGCGTCGGCCCAACGGGCTCGCTCGATCCGCAGGGCCTCGCCGTGCGGCGTGCCCTTGGGGCCGCGGAAAATCTCTTCGAGTGACGAGTTTTTCTTGGCCGCGAACCCGTCGGGGCCGATTGCGCGGGTGGTCAAGAGGATATGTGCGTGTCCGTTTTCGCCCCCGTCTGCCCCCTGTGGGGCGTGCAGCGCCACGTCAACTACACACCCGCAGGCCAGGTAAGGGGCGACGGCGCCCTCGACCAACTGGCGCCACTGGTCGCGTGGGAGGTCGCGCGGAATGCTGACCTCGACCTCACGCCAGATGGTTGCGTCCTTCCTTCGCTCCGCTGCCTCGGCTGCGTTCCACAGGGCTGCCCGGTTCTGGCACCAGTCCGGCGCGCCAGGTGGGGCGAGAACGAACGTGTCAACAATGTTACGTTTACGGGTGTAGTCGTATTCCCGCCCAAGCCTTTCGTCATAGAGCCTCTGACCTGCCCTATATGCGGCGGCAGCGAGCGCGCTCTTGCCCGCCGACCGTTGGCCGATCTTGACGTCGAGGTGGTACAGGGCCGCGCCCGGCGGGAGGGATGTCACGGCTCGAACTCGTAATTGGGCTCATCGGGCTCGGCGAGGATGCGGCGGACGCCGACGGCGGCGGAGACGCGAGTCACAGCTGCGGCGGCCCACGGGTCGGTGATGTCGCCGCAGCCACGCAGCCACGCGCCGCGCGCCCACCCGACAGCGACCACCGTCGCGTCGTCCGGTGCCCCGTCGGGCCAGAGTGCGGCGGCGACGACGCGCACGACGTCGCTCTCCCGAACCGGGTGGCGTCGGCTCGCGCTTGGCTCCCGTGCCCGCCAGACGTCGGCAAACGCCTGGGCGGCGCGCCGGGTGGCGTCGTCGGGGGCGGTCGCGGCGAGGCGGTCGTACGTCGCCGACGGCGCTTCCCGTCGGCGCGTCCTCGGTCGGCTGGGCGGCGGCACGCTGGTGTCGACGCCGAGCTCGGCGAGCATCTGAGCGAGCGGGGTCATCGGCGTCCCTCCGCGTAGGCGATGGCGACGCCGCGCCGGATGCGCTCCCACACGGCCCCGCCGACGGGGCAGCCGTCGGGGGCGGCTTCCCAGACGGCCGCAGCCTGCGGCGATCCGGCGGCGCGCTGAAGGCGCCCGGCGTGGAGTCCGATGGCGAAGAGCTCATCCTGGATCGCGGCGAGGACGTGGGCTTGCTCGGCCGGGTGCAGACTGTCGGAGTCTGGCCAGTCCGCCGGGTCGCCGCAGTCGCAAGCGTCGGCCTCCGGAAATGAGTCCGGGTTGAACGCATGGGCGTCAATGTTGTCACGGCACATTACCCGGCACTCCGTGAGTAATTGTCAACATTTTTGAGCGCGAGTTGGGCACTAACTCCTAGGCGCGCACTTCGTGCTTCGACATCTCATCTTGACGCCGACGGGAACCAAGTCAATCCTCTCTGTAGATGCCGATCATGAAGGGGGGTGCTGCTATGACTGAGATCGACTGGTATGCAATCGGGCGCGAGTACGCGCTCAAGCACGAGCCCGAGCCCGGAGTGCCTTTTATCGATTCCTTGAACGACGCGATCTGGTCGCTGCTACCGCGGGACGCCGCCCTCGGTGGCCCCGAGTATCCTGCCATTGGCAGGGGGGTCGCCTCGGTCTGGGTGTCGCCCTCTATCAGGTCGGAGGGCTGACACCATGGCGGTCGGAGATGCGGTTGACGGATGCCGGGTAGCCTGGAAAGACGGCGGTCACGCGCCTACGCCCGGCGTACCCCGGTCCGGGTCGTCGGGCTTCTGGGTGCGGCTGACGATGGCGCAGGTTCGACACGTCGGCCGCAACGCCGTCGAGTGGACGCGACCGAAGACCGGCGAGGTCGTCAGGCGCCGCCTTACCGGCAAGCACGTCGAGATCGTCGCCCCCGACGGGCGCGACCTCGTCGCGGCATGGGGGGAGGGTTGAACATGGCCGAAATCGACTGGCATACCGACGGCGAGCGTCACTGGACACGCATCGAGCACGCCCTGGTCCTGATCGACTGCCTCACCCCCGATGTCGACGGGCACGAACATGAGGACGGGACCTGGGTCCACTTTGGCCGCTGGCGCTTCCTCGTGATCGACGCGGGGACCGGCGAGGAGGTCGCGAGCGAGACGTGCCTCGTCCCGGAGCGCGACGGCGACTACGTGGTGCCCGCCCAGGCCACCGCCGAGCGGTGGATGTGGAACCACGTGCTGCCGGACGACTAGGGCTGACGCCATGTTTTGGGAGGGGAGCGTGGAATACGAAACCATCGACGGCGAGAAGTGGCAGCGCGTGCCCTCCCTCTCGGGAGGTGTCGTCCTAATCCGGCGAGCACCGGGTACGCCGGGGGATGTGTCGCTACAGGTGTGGGTCGCTTCGCAGCGCCCCGAGGATGCCGAACTCGAGTGGCGCTGGGGCGTGTCGTGCGACGGCGGCGACGACGCTCTGGAGGTTTTGGGCGACGAGCCTTACGACGGCTGGGCGCCTGATCGGGCGGCGGCGATAGCCGAGGCGGTGGAAGCGGCCGATGAGGCGCTTGCGTACTTTCGGGAGGCGCCGCATGACCGGTCGGCTCGCTGAACTCGCGCAGCAGCGTGCGCGCCTGGAGGCCCGGGCAGGCGAGCTCCGCGCCCGCGAGAGGACGCTCGCCCGGCAGGACGACGCCCGGCGGAAAATTGTCGTGGGCGCCGTCGTCCTGCGAGCCGTCGAGACGGATGAGCGGGCGCGGTCGTGGCTCGTCGGCTGCCTGCGGAAGACGGTTGCCGCCCGGGATTTGCATCTGTTCGCCGACCTGCTTTCGGGGCGCGGGGATGACGCATGACCACGATGCACGACCTGGGGGTCGTTGAACTCCCGCCGTGGCCCGGCCGGGCTGACGTTCGGCAGGACTACAATGCTGGGTGGGAGGCGTTCGCCGTCGCAGTCGCCGACGGGCTGAGCGAGGTGATCAACCCCGGCGACGTCTTCCCGTCCTTCTCTGTGGACGAAAACCGCATCTAAAATCTATAGAAACATTACACAAGCTGCACTTTTTGGTGTATTAGACAGGCCATCACAACCAAATGTGCTCTGGAAACGCCGCATGAGTGCCACTGACCCGACACCGACAACCGACCCTCAGCCGCCGCAGAAGTCTGTTGTTGACGACACCGCTTTGACCAAATGGGACAAGCGGTACATCGAATTAGCCGCGCATGTCGCGTCGTGGTCGAAAGATCATGGCGCGAAAGTCGGATGTGTGATTGTCAGTCCGTTCTACCAGCGCGCTCTGACCTTTTCCTTCAATGGGTTTCCAGCCAACGTCGAAGATAACCTTGAACGCCTGCTCAATCCGGCGGAGAAGTACCCGCGCGTGTTGCACGCCGAGCAGAACGCCTTGCTCTACGCCGGGCGCGAGGCCAAAGACTGTCACGCCTACGTAGTCGGCAAGGCGGTATGCAACACCTGCGCCATCATGCTGATTCAGGCGGGTATCACGCGTGTTGTAGCGGTGGAGCCCCTCGCAGAGGGCGAATACGCACCTCCACGTGAGGGATCGGGCAAGATTGATTGGGAAGCCCTCGGTCGTCTGGCCGTTCAGATGTTCACCGAGGCTAATGTCATATTCGCACCGATCCCGAGACTTGAGTCGGAAGGACTCATCGGGAAGTACGGCCTCGATCCAAAACGAACTCACAACGACCCCAACTTGCCGTGCAGCTGCTGCGAGCACCGGGAAGGCCAGAGCGGTAGCGGCGAACCGGCGAAGGCCGAGCCCAGCCATCGGGTGCCGCCCCCTGGCGTCGACCGCACCGCGATTCCCCCATTCATGCAGGATCCGATCGACTGACGCTGGCGACCGAAGCGACGCGCCTCATGCCAGCGCAGGTACGGCCTCGATTGTCTCGACGACTGGCTGACCGTGGATGGGCGCGCGGCCCTGCTCCACGCTCTCGACGGGGAGCGTAACGCGCTCCCCGCGGCGGAGCGCTACGTCGCACGCGTGCTGTCGGCCGACACGGCCATGGCTGTCCCGGAACGGCCGACGCTCACGGAGGTCGCCGAAGCCGTCGCGGCCCAGCGGCGGTCGCTGGCGTCGACGCTGACGGAAAACTGGTCGACGAGTCAGCGGTGCGTACTGGCCCTGGTGGCTGGTGAGCCGGGCGCGGCGGAACCGCCGTACGACGACAACCCCGTTGCGGCGTGGGGGCGGCTCGATGACCGGCAACGCGACCTTGTCGAGCGGCTGGCGCCCGCCGTAGTCGAGCGGTTCAACCTGCGGCGCTGACCGCCCTGCACCGCGGCGCCCTCATAGCGGCGGGTCCAACCGCGGGCGCAGCCCCTCGCCCTGGGGCGGGGCCGCCGGGACGGTGGCGCGGAAGGGGGGTGGGGGCCGGTGCTGCTCTTGCCGTCCCCGGTTTCCAGCCCCGGCCGCGCCGGGGCCGGAGCGAAGCGGAGCATACCCACAAGCCAGCCGAAGCGCCCCCACAGCGCGCAACTCGGCTGGCTTGTGGGTATGTGCGTAAGCGGGGTCGGCTTCGGGTTGCCCGGTGCTGCCCCATCGCCCCTGGGCGTCCTTGCTACCGTCTGTCGCACCGGCGAATAGACGGTGTCAAACGACATCAGGAACCGGCCCCCTGGCGACATGAGGAATGGGCCCCCGGTTCAGCCCAGCGTCACTGCCGCTTGCAAGCCATGGTGAGCAACGGCTCCTGTGGGGCGGGCTCGGTCAAGCCCGCAGCCGCCGGAGGCGGAGGCCCGCAGGGCCTGGCTTGAGGGAGCCCGTCCCGCAGGAGATCATCCAGCCTGGATGCAGGCGGCGTTGGGCGGCCGGACATGGGACGGGTCGTCGGCGTGGTCATGCGGAGCCCTGCGCCTCGGTGGCGAACGGGGGTGGCTTGATCAGGCCGGAGCGGCGCTTCTCGCGCAGCCGGTAGCTGTCGCCGCGGATGGTGATCACGTGGCTGTGGTGAAGCAAGCGGTCCAGGATCGCCGTCGCCGCCACGGCATCCCCGAAGACGCTCCCCCACTCGCTCACGTTGCGGTTGCTGGTCACCAAGATGCTCCCGCGCTCGTAGCGGCGGCTCACCAGCATGAAGAACAGATGCGCCGCGTTGGTCTCCAGGGGCAGATAGCCGAGTTCGTCGACGATGAGCAGTTTCGGTTTGGCGAAGTGCCCGAGCCGCTCCTCCAACCGGCCATCGACGTGCGCCTTGGTCAGCATCGTCAGCAGCGTCGCCGCCGAGACGAACAGCACCGAGTAGCCGCGCCGGATCGCCTCGCGGCCGAGCCCGACAGCGAGATGGGTTTTGCCGACGCCCGGCGGCCCAAGCAACAGCAGCGCGTCGCCGTTGGCCACCCAGCGGCCGGTCGCCAGGTCGCGGATCTGCTTGGGATCGAGCGAGGGCTGGGCGTCGTACTCGAACTCCTCCAGGGTGCGCACGAAGGGGAACTTGGCGATGCTCATCGCCATCTGGATGCGCCGCTCGTCCTTGCGCGCCACCTCGGCTTCGCACAAAAAGGCCAGGGCTTCGCGCAGGCTCAACTCGCGCCGTGCCGCCTCGTCGAGCAGGGTGTCGAGTTGGTCGCGCAGCGCGGTCAGCTTCAGGCGCGGCAGCATCCGCGTCAGGTCGTCGGGATCAGCGCTCACCAGCCACCTCCAATCACCGCTTCGTACTCCGTCAGCGGTCGCAGCAGGTCCGGGTCACACGGCGGCACCGCGGCTTCCCCGAGGACGGAGGCCGCCGAGGGGCCGGAGCGGCTGGGTCGCACGCCGACCACGCCGTCGAGGTGATGGACGTCGATGACGCGCTGGCGGCGCCCGCTCACCTGGGCATGCCGCGCCACCTCGGTCCCGGCCAGCAAGACCCGGATCACGCTGTCGCTGACCTCCACCGTGACGCTCAGCCCGATCAGCCGCCAGGGTGCGAATTCCGACATCATCCGGCCACCCATTCCGATTTGATTCCGGCCACTGATTCCGATTTCACGTCGGCCACCCGTTCCGATCGGCTTCCGGCCAGGGATTCCGATTGGGATCCGGCCACCCCT
>Ga0196970_1001081_pt1 | contig 21455 bp, 27 predicted proteins | sample S1v_513CmetaG_FD_148672 | JGI IMG/M metagenome (GOLD analysis project Ga0196970, IMG submission 148672) | Soil microbial communities from Anza Borrego desert, Southern California, United States - S1+v_5-13C | ecosystem: Environmental > Terrestrial > Soil > Desert | place: USA: California...
CTCAGCAGCAGCCTCAGCAGATGCAGCAGCCTCAGCAGCAGCTTCAGCAGCAAGCCCCGGCGAGAATGGCCGGGGCCTTGGCCAATCAGCAGGCAGCGGCGAGTGGTTTGCCGCAGACGCAGCCGATGGCCGGCGCTGCCGGTGCGATGGCGTTTATGCAGCCGCAAGGCGCGCCGCAGGGCGCGCCGCCGGCGCAGTAAGTGTTCCTGGAGACCGGGGCGGTTACGCCCCGGTCATTTTTATGGGGTGAGCTACGATGGCCAGCAAAAAGAGCGAGCAGGATCCAGCGATGATGGATCCCAATGCACGCGTTGATGGATTGTTCGCGGCGATATTCGCGCATGCGCAGAAGGAGATCGGCGACCAGCTGATTTTCGGCGCCAATGCTACGGAGGTCTCGGTTGGAATACCGTTGCCAGCGCTGTGTCTGGAGTATCTGCTCTATAGCACGTGTTGGCCGTTGTCGCGGGTTGCAACGCTGGTCGGTCAGATGGCATCCGGCAAGACAGCGCTGGGGTTTGAGATCAGTCGCTGGCATCACACCTATGGCGGCGGTTCAGCTTATATCGACTGTGAGCACAAGGATGCGTCGCATGTCAGAACAGGCATGTACCGTCACAATCCGAACCTCATCGCGAGAGCAGCGACTGTTCCGTGCTACTTGATGGAAGACGCGCAGAAGGCTATCACAGGGCTGATCAAATCTGTGGTGAAAGCTGCAGCTGAGGCGGGAGTACCGCGGACGATCCCCACAGCCATCCTGTTGGACTCGCTGGTAGGTAATGTTCCGGACTCCGAGGCCAAAGATGTGGCCAAGAATGACGGCGCCGCCAAGAAGGGGCACCCGATTTCGGCGTTGCTGATCACACGCTATTTTCGGTTTATCCAGAAGGAGATGGAGACCAATCCGATCTCGTTGTTGGCAACGAACCATTTGCGGATCGGTACCGATCAGATGGGCAACACGATTCGTACCACGCCAGGTGGTACGTCCGTGCCATTTTTCGAGACGATCGAGATCGAGATGAAGAAGCTCGGAGGCTACGACCTGGCAACTCACGGCGGCCTGTCCACGACGTTGAAGATGTACAAGAACTGCGTGGGTCCGGCCGGTCGGAGTATTACTGCCGATTTGATCTGGTGGTGGGTCGATGTCCGTGACTCCCAGACAGGCGAGCTGGTGCTGGACGAATACGGCGTACCCCGGCGGCAGCAACATTTTGCCTGGGACTGGGATACGGCCACGATCCAGATGTTGAGGAACATCGAGACGCATAAGCCGTCTTTGTTCACCAGTATCCAGAATCATGCGTGTGACCTGCATTTCGTCGGCAGCGCCCGTAAGGGTGACGACGCGAAGGTCTGGTCACATGCACTGGGCATCCCGGAGAGCAGCCCCGTGATCCATCGAGAGGCTGGTCGGATCCTGCACAGTAATCCTGCTGCGATGTCGCGGTTGCGGTATCAGCTGGACATCATGCAGATGCCAGCGTTCCAGCCAGGCCGGGATTACCGGGCAGCTTTGCAGGCGGCGCAGGAAGAAGCCCAACGGCGCGTCGAATCGACAGCGCCTCAGACTGTTGATCTGCTGCTGCCACCGGCTGCAGGTGAGCCCGACCCGCAACAGGTCGTCTGATGGATATTTTTGCTCACTTTGGTGCGGACAATCTTGCCAATTACGAGCGGCGGATCGTTAAGGATCTGGCGACTCGTATGCGGGTCGAGAGATGTCCGCCCAATGCGGATTTCCAGTGGTTGGCAGAGGAGACACGGTTTCCTTTGACGCTGACGTGTGGGCGTTACCCAAACGTGCACTCGCTGACCATGTCGGACCTGGTCGGCAAGCGATTCATGCAGCTCCCGTTCGTCGGGGCCCTGGAGGAGATGCGGGAGCATGGGACTGGCGACAGGTACGCTGGTGTTGTCTTCCCGTGGCCGCATCTGGAGATCGAGGGTCACGAGATGATGATCATCCACGACGTGACTGCTGTCAGCACACCCTGCCGCTTTTTGTTTCGACGGCAGATGTCTGACAAGTCGGTTTTGACGATCCAGACGCTGCGCTCCCTGGTTGTAGATCTTGGACTCCATAACGCATGACGGCGTATCTGCGCGAGGCGGAGGCGACAGAATTCACTGCAGCGGAGCTGCTCAGACTGGAGGCTGCGCTGCAGCAGTTGCAGCGAGACCTTGTCGTCCTGCCGATCGCGTCGTTGTCCGACGTTGTTGTTGATGCGGCAGGTAAGTTGGCGTGCGGATACCGCATGCAGGAATCAGCCGTCATGGCACTGGCGGAACTTGTGTCGCCGGGACTTGTGACGTTGCTGCGCGATCTGACGCAAGACGGGGGACTCCCCTGGCGGTCGTACCGGGACTTGCTGCAGATCTGTTTTGAACAGCGATGGTCACTGGTCGGGAAGCTGGTGCTCTACGGGACCCGGCATACCAGAATCATTGATACTGTCGGCTACCGTGTGGACCACGTGGATTTGCTGGAGGCCTACGAGGCTGCCAAAACGCTAGGCTCCTTGCATTCTGCGCGCTTGCAGGGCCGCCGGCTGCAACTGTGGACTACGGCAAGGATGCTCTGCGGGGATTACTGCGCTGGGCATGTGTTGGAAGCCGAAGAGGGTGGCCGCGGAAGCTGGCGAGTTTCCAAGGCGATACTGACCCCGTTCGGCGGTGTCGTCGCAGGCGCTCGGACAGCTTCCGGTAAGACGCTGCTGACTCGCAGTCTCAAGGATCGAGTTGCTTCCTTGAATGCGCTGGAGTGGACCAATGACGCGGTGATGGTGACCAGGGAAACGATCACCCAGTTCCTGGAGACGTCACTGTCGCACGTCCTTGCGGGTACCCTGAGTGCTCGATACAAGCTGCGTAGGCGGCTTGTGGTAACAATTCTGCGGCGGTGCGCCCGGCAGCGCCAGCCGCTGACAGGCGAGGTCCTATTGAGGATGGCGCTCATGCATGGTGCCTTGCCGCTGCAAATATCGGTGTTCACTGACACAGTCCGTCGATCGGCCTATTACTGGCTGACTAGCAGGTAAGGAGGTTTGTATGGCTAAGGCGACCGGTAAGCGGGCGATGGTTCAACGTCGGACAACGGCGATTAACCAGATGAACGAGGCGCTGCGTCATCAGAGTGATGAGGTTGAACGTCTCGTCGACAATGAAATGGCGGAGACGATCACCAGTCACTACCAGATTGGTAAGGTCTGCCAGACCGTCACTGATAACCCTGAGAAATACGGCCCGAACGCCCTGCAGCTGTTGTGCGACGTGCATGACATGTCGAAGCGTACGCTGCAGCGGAATATTCGATTTGTGGAGTATTTCCCAAGTCAGCGCGATCTCGATCGTCTGCTGGAGATGATCGACGACGCGACTGGGAAGCGGCTGCAGTGGGCGCACATCGACGCCCTGCTGACGATCACCGACAACGAGCAGCTGCGCTGGGAGTTTGCGCAGAAGGCCGTGGTGGAGTGTCTCACGCCGAAGCAGCTGCTGGCGAAAATCAAGTCGCGGCTCAAGCGGTCGGGCGGACATGGCCGCCCGCACGCTGTTCCGCCGACAATTACCGCGCAGCTGCAACAGTTGCTTGACATGTTGACGTCGGTTGTGGAGAAGAGCGATCAGATTTGGTTGGGCACGCCGCAGGGTTACTCCATGTGGCGGACAATCAATGAGTTGAACGCCGAGGGAGTCACAGCGGAGCTGCAGCAGTTGATTCAATCTGTGGCAGCAAAGCTGGAAGAGGTGCAGGCGGCTATTGGCCAGAACGCTGCGCAAGCCACACGCGCGGAAACGCACGTGACCGGTGCTTTGCAGCGACAGGTTGAGCAGCAGGCTGCAGGAGAGGCTGCTTCGGCCCCCGTTGCGGGGGTTAAACGACGGCAGCGACGCGTTTCCGTTGCATGAGGCCATGGCGGTCGCGAATGGTTCGCGACGGTGGGCTCGCACAGTTCAGGACACTCCCGCTGTAGGGAGTGCGAATTGAAACAGGAGAAGTTGAGATGGGTACATCAAAGAAGGCGCCGGCAAAGTCTGCGAAGAAGTCCACGAAGGCCAAGCCGAAATCTGCGAAGAAGGCCAAGATGTCGCACCGGGCTGAGCCGGCAGGGCTCGAAAGTCGGTGACTGTTGACCAGGTGGAGAGACTGCGAGATCGTTTGATCTCGCAGTTTTTCTTCAGCAGATACCAGGTCGTCTGTGACGCGCAAGTCTTGACCGACTGGTCGAACGTCCTGGCGGAGCGGCTACGCGTTCCGCCTACGACCATCTTCGATTCCATGTCGTATCTAGTTGGCCGCCCGTTGGCGCGTGACGACGCGTTTCAGGTGGCCTGGCGCTTGGCGGGCGGCCTGGATTTGCTCAAGCAGGGGCGACCAGTATCGCCCTGGTCGCGTCAGACTGGTCGGGAAGAAGTCCTCGTTTACCTGCATAGTTTCGAGTCGAAGGTGGATCACCAGCATCGTCCTCTGGCGAGCTATGCCGGGACGATTTATACAGGCACGCCGTCCGGACTGGAGGGTAGTTGCGCCTGGCCAAGGGGGTTGCTGGCCGCGGTCGCGCGGCGTGTAGGATTTACCCACGCGCGAGGGAGCTATCCCATGCGGCACCCCTCTGAAATGGTCGGGTTGCGGGTATGCGTGGTGGTGGAGCCGCGGACCGGCGACTCAAAACCGTACTTTTCACAGATTGTCGAGAAGCCCGCGCTGGTGAACTGGAATCGGAAGAACGTCTTGGCGTATAGAACGCGAAAGATGCCTTGTCCGCAGCAGCGGATGAATCCCTGCCACGAGTGCCCGGTGGGTCTGGGGGAGTGCCGGGCGGCGACGCATCTTCAAACATTGCAAGAGGCAACACATGTCGAAGGACACGTCAACACCGATGCGACCAGGCCCGGGGGCTGAAGCTCCCTGGTACCGTCTTGATCGTGATCTTGCCCATATTGGGCTGGGGCTTCTGGAGAACGCCGTACAGATCCTGCCGCCGACGGATGCGGCGACATCGCTGGGTTATTGCGCCCGGCAGCTGGATGTGGATTTGCTCAAGTGCGTCGAGCTTTCCGACAGACTCGGCGGGGCGATCGCACGTGAGTGGTTCAAGACCAGCAGCGGGCTGCCTGCAGGGGACCTTCCCCCAGGCGCCCCCGCGGTTGCGCCGTATCACAGGACGTTCGATGCGGCCATGTTGGCCGCCGGCTGGTATGACCTACCGCCCGAAGTCCGTGGCGTCTTCCACATGGCGCTCGGCGAGTTGCTGCTGCCGATGTTGTTCGATTGCCTGCGCAGCGAGGTCCGAGTTGGCGGAGATGTTCCGACCGCTGATCAGCTGCAGGCTGTGTTCAAACTGAATCAAACTTCAGAGAAGAAGGCGAGATCGATATGGTCGATCCGACGATGGCGGAATTACTTCGCCGACTTCGCGCGACGCCGTCATGTGTCCTTGTGGATTTCGAAACATCAGGCTTCGGAGTAGCCACAGGAAAAGACGTTCCGCTGGATTTGGCTTACTGCGTGCTGGATGGGCAGTGCAACATTATCCGGGAGAAGGCGGTTCTCCTGAACTGGACGACTGTCCCTGGAACGGATGCGCGGCTCTTGAAGGAGCGCGTTGACAAGGTGGCCTCTGCGATGGGCGGCGGCCGGCAATTCAGCGCGACCTGGGAAAGGATGCTGGCTGAAGGCGTCCCCGCCCTGGAGGGCGCACACAACTGGCTGGACAGTCTGAATAGCGAACTGCGCGAGGGTCGGCGGCTCGGCGGAACCAATCTGATCGGCTTTGACATGCCGATTCTGTGCGGGTTAGCTGAGGCCTACGAAGGGTTCTCCCCCGGCTGGAATCGTGACGACTATCACGATGTCGGCATGATCGAGAAGGGTGTGCAGCTGGGTGTCATGCCCTACGACAACGAGCAGCCTGCGGATTACTACCGCCGGATACAGCACGGCGGCAAGGTCAAGTGGAATCTCCACGACTACTGCCGCACCAAATACGGCATCACCGATCATCACTGGTTTGCAAATCACGGGGCATTAAGCGATTGTCGGTTGGTGGCCCGTGTGCTGAAGCATCAGCTGATTGCAGGAGGCATTCTCGCGTGAAGGCTGGGATTCATCACGGCGATTGCCGTGAACTCATCAAGGATGTGCAGGACGGCACTGTTCAGATTGCCGGCTTCGATCCTCCATACAATATCGGTTACGGGTACGACGGCGAGTACGACGACAACTTGCCGAAGGAACGGTACATCGATTGGTCTGTCCAGTGGATGGCTTCGGTGAAGCCGAAGCTCAAGCCGGACGGCTCCTTATGGCTCATCATGTCTGATGAGTACGCGGCTGAGCTGAAGGTGGAGGCGGAGAAGCTCGGCTACCAACTGCGTAGCTGGAACATCTGGTACTTCACGTTCGGGGTCTTCTGCAAAGGCAAGTTTTCACGGTCACACCAGCACATGTTCTGGTTTGGCGTCGGTGATAACTTGCCGGCGTTCTACCAGGACCAGGTGCTGGTCCCCTCGGCGCGGCAGGCCCGCTATAACGACAAGCGGGCCAGGGCTGCAGGCAAGACTCCCAACGACGTCTGGATCCTCTTCCCGGATCAGCTTCCTGCGGAAGACGGGATGCTGGACGTCTGGCTGGAATCCCGGATTGCCGGGACGTTCAAACGACGCGATCCGGAAGCCACCAACCAGTTGCCGGAGTACCTGGTCGGCCGGATGATCGCCGCTTGCTCCAAGCCTGGCGACATCGTGCTTGACCTTTTCGCAGGGAGCGGGACTGTCCCGGTCGCGGCCAAGAAACTGGACCGCATCGGTATCGGGTTCGAGCAATCCAAAAACATCGCCAATCGGGCCCAGCGACGGTTCGTGAATGCAGAGGTAGGAGAGCCTCTGACATGAGATGCCTCCTGGCTGTTCACGGGACACGCCGCGCGGCTACTGCGGATACGATTGATTCGTTGATGCCGTTGCTGGCCGACGTCTCGTGCGATGTCGTGGTGGCTGCACCGGAGGCGTGGGATCTTCCCTGCTTGACGTTGGGTAACTATCAAGCCGACCAGCTCAGTCAGGAGATGTACGGGTTTCGCTTGCTGGCGCTGCTGCACGGCTGTATCCAGTCCGGGCGACAGTACGATGTGGTGTTGTTGACAGACGATCGCTGTCTTGGGATCAGCGGGGCGCCGCTGAAGCAAGGACTTAAATTGTGGTTCGAGGATCACGGTTTAGGTGCTGTCGGCGTGGCGGACGAGCACCAGCGGTACGCGCCTTTTGCAAAGTTCGCGCCGCTTTTGGCACGCTGGGACGTCCGGTATGCCGGCTGGAAGCCAAATCGTCCCCCGTTTCTGGGAGGGGTCCTGTTGCTTGGGAAACCTCTCGTTACGAAGCTGTACTCGCAGGGGCTTTTACCGCCGCCGCAATGGCGCGAGTGGCCGACGACGTTCGGTGATTTCGTCAGCGTCATGTGTGAGGCGTTCAAGCTCCCGAGCTTCAGTGTCGGGACACCCGCGAATCCGCGGAATCCGCTGTTTGTAGCCGGTGTGGATCCTGAAGGGCGGCGACTGATCTCGCCGCAGTTGTTGCGCGAAGAATTCATGATCTACCACCCGGTTGATCAGGTCTACGGTCCTTCCGAGCACGAGTTGCGCGCGGGATACAAGAATCTGAGAGCAGGTCGCCGATGAGTTTACAGGACGCAGATCCGGCTCTTCCTGAAGAGCCGGAGGACGAGGCGCTCCAGGTCACCGAGGATGACTTGCTGGAGCAAATCGATGACAACTCACCCGCCGCGCGGCATGCCAGGCGAAAGCTGAGAGCAGCTAAAGCGCAGGCCGAGGCGTCTGTCGCAGAAGCGCAGTTGGCTGTTAAGGACGCACTTGCGCTTCTGCTCGACAGTCCGCTTTGCGCGAACATGTATCCGTCGCTGGTTTCGCTCAACCAGGCCATCCGGGTTCTCAGGATTGCCTTGTTGCAGGTGCTGGAAGGTCGCTACGACGTCGCCCAGTCACAAGCGACAGCGGATGCCGTGCTCTTCCTGGCTGAGCAGGATGCCTCGAAATCGCCGACTGGCGCGCTCGATCTGCGGTTCAAGGTGAAGAAGCAGACGCTGGTATTACTGCGTGCCCTGGGCCGGGCGGCGCGTGAATACGATCCGGATCCCGAAGGCGACGAGGTGTTCAGTGCAGATAGCGTCCGATATTACAATCGAAGCCTCGGTGCCGCCGGAGCTTCAGCCGGTGAAGGGGGCAGCGAACGAGCTGACCCTGCGGGAAATCCAGACGCCGGTGAGCAACCAGCCGCAGCGGCTGAGTGAGCTCACGGACGAGTTCCAGCTGTTTACTCCGGCCTTGCTGAAATTGTCCGCGGCCTTCGACGTTGACCCGGCGGCATACGCCGCCGGTCAGACCGGGGTGCAGGACATTTTCACGATTGAGTCCCCGCAGCCGTTCCTCGACTTACCGTCGCCGTGGGACCGGACGTTGTGGGCTGTACCGCATGAGCATTGGCAGAAAATTCTGCAGGTGCTGGGGCGGCTGACGATTGTCAGCACGCCGCAGAAGCGGTACGCCCGGGTGCTGTACTACGACCTACAGATCCCGGATGTTCTGGACAAGCGGCTGCATGCCAGGCGGCCGGAGGTCGCTGTCTGCGCGTTTGCTGTTGATGCCAACTTCGGATGTTTCCTGCTCCAGTCGCAATCGCAGGGGCTGCCGAAGCTCGTTTCCCTAAACCCTCGGATAGAAACTGTCCGAGAGGCCGAAGCCCTTTTTGTGATCAGGAAATCACCCAATGAAAGTCCAGTACGTCCCGCCACATGATGTGGACTGCAGCGAGCTTCAGAAGACTGAAGGTGGCTGCGAATTCACTCCGATTGCCAGCGGCAAGAAATTCCCGCTCGGCTACCTTGTCGTGAACGACCCCCAGGGTAATGAATTCCGACACCGGCTGTTTCTGCTCCCCAGTGGTAACATCCAGGGCGAGCAGGTGCAGACCCGGCAAGGCTCGGCGACGCCTACCGCCAGTATTCCTCCGACCGCCTGATTACCGGGCGAGGTAGATTTGCATGACGCAGCCACGTTTCTCGATCCCGATTTCCGGGACGGCGATTACGCAACGCAAGGTCACATCGTTACCGATCTCGGGCGCGAAGCTCTGTTCGCAACCGAGGGCTATAGCGATTTCCGGCAGGCGCCGGGCAATCGTGGATCCAGGGGCCGGTACGTACGTCGTGGTGGTCCTTCCCGATCGGGATGAGCCCTACGTCCAGGATTTCAGTGATCGAGACGGGCTGTTGTTATTTCTCAGGGACGAAATCAGGCGAAGTACGGTCTTCGTGTTCCGCGGGTGGTTGTGCGAAATCAAGCAGCAGCCTGACACGGCACGCTACTACCTGAAAGATGAGCGCGGTTTGCTGCATGAACTCGGGCCGCAATTTGACGAGGAGTCGCTACAGCCTGTTCGTGGTCCAGCAAGCGTGGTCACCTAAAGATCAGCGCATTCCACGGCATTATCTCTTGGTGCGGCAGCTTAGTTTTCTGTCGCGTGTGTGTTTCATCACCGGGTCGGTTTCGACCAGCTAGGAGAGCCTGCGATGTTGGACTTCGGAAAACTCGTACAGCGCTTTGAGGAGCAAGTTCATGCCCGCCGTGGCGCTTTTCGGAGGGACATGCAGCGGTACGCGGCCGTGTCGTTCCGGATCAGGGGGGACCAAGTCTACCTCCCGCCATTCGCGAATGTTGACGATGTACTCGTCTTGACGCAGGTCCAGCGGACCGACCGGGAAAGGCAGCCCGGACGGATCTTCACAGACATCGACACCTTCACGTCGCAGGTCGCCGTCGAGAATGGTCATTTGATTGTCGGCTCCAAAATTCTGCGGCATCGCAATCTTGGCCGACGACCACAGTACCAGCCGTCGACTGCCAGCTTTTGTGCCAGCGAAAGCGCTTCGCTGTTCGAAGCGCTGGAGCTCGACTACGCCCGTGAGGCGACCTGCCGGGCAGTGGCTGACGGTGGGTTTGCGTCACAGACAGTGGCCATACCGCAGTTGATGGCCATGGTCGAACACGTGCCCGACAGCATGCGCACGATCCCGATTCCGCCATCGGTCTCGGGGTTGCCGTATTTCCTGATCCAAAAGGCTGAGCTTCGCCCAGAGATGGGTGAGCCGCTCGGCTGGTATCTGGACATGCGCGCCTGGCGTGGCCGGCAGTTCGACAACGAACTGTGGATCTGTATGCCGGAGATTGATAACCCATTGCGGGCGATCGTGGCCGGTTTGTTCCCCAGCGGCCTGGAAAATCCCAACCTCATGGAACTTCCTGAGGCGAAGCAGCAAGCACTCGTCGAAGCCGTGGACGCACAGCTTCCGGATATGCCGGATACGATGCTGACGCGCGCCATGGTTAATTACCTGAACCCTATCCGCGTGGTCCCTGGTTATGCCGTCTCATTGCCCGACTCGCTTGCGGCGGCGAGACGTCATCTGGGGCTTTACAGCCAGTCGGCGACGGACGCTGACATTCTCGCTGCACTGGGGAATCCAGAGTCTCCGATGTACCTGTCGGCAGCGCCGGCGGTACGGACGTTTCACTGGATGCGCAACGAGGATCGGTTCATCGGCGGCGAGTATGATTTCCAGTTCGTCTGGGACGTGGCCCCCGGAAAGCGGGCTACAACCCTGGCGGCTGACAAGCCGCGAGGGCGGCAGCATTCGGGGCGTAAACGTGGTCATGGGAAACGCGGTCAGGAGCCGCATCCCCAGGGGGTCCAGGATGTCGCTCGGGACATCGCCGGGCCAAGCTTGCCTGACCACGGTAAAGCGCCGAAGACGAAGAGGTCGAAACCTAGCAAGCGAGCAAGGCTCGCTCGTCGCCGCGCTGCCGCCGCAGCTGCCGAGACTGCCCCGCAGGGTAATCTCGAAGAGAACACCACGACGACTTCGCCAGTTGCGGAGCTTGTCGCGGTATCGGAGCAGTTTGCAGTCGAAGCCAGTGCCCCCGAATCCCGGGAGCTTGTCGGTGTCGGCTGTGAATCTGATGCCGTTGTCTCGCCCGCCGATCAGGGGGCTTCTTCCTGATTGATTGTTTCCTGTTCGGTTCCATTCTCCGGGTGCAGGCGATAGCTTCAGTGCTACGCCTGTACCCGGGGCTTTCTTCTTAGCTATTGAGCACCCATGTGGATCGGACAGCCACCTGCCGCCGCGGCTTATCAGTTTGCCGCGTATCAGCAACCGTGGGTGCAGCAGCCACAGCAGTGGGGCGGTACACAGCCCGGGATGCCGCCGCAGCAAGCTGCGTTTGGGCATCCCAGAATCGATGTGCGGCCTGACGCGCCAATTACACTTATGCCAGCAGAGGGCGGTATCCAGGCTCCGCCGACTATCGGTGAGTTGAGCGAGCTGGCAGATTTTGCACCGTATGGCGACCTTAACAAGGTCGTCATTTATGAGGGGCTCGACCAGATGGGTCGGCCGCATTCCCAGTATTGCCGTGTCGGCGATTTACCGATGTTGTCCAACCCCAGGTTTGCAATGGCCCAACAACCCCCTTCGATTCAAGGCGCAATGTTGCCCCAGCAGTCGCAGATGCCTCCTGGTTATCAGCAGAACGGCTACCCGCAATTCCCGCCGTCAGCCCAGCCGCAGCATCCGGCCCAGTACGGTCAGCCTTACCCGCAGCAGTACCAGAACCATCCGTACCCGGCGCAGTCGCCGCCGCAGGCGCCACCGCTTCCGTTGCAGCAGCCGCCGATTCAGTCGCCGCAACAGATGCCTCAGTACGCCATGCCGCAGCAGCCCATGCAGCCGCAGCAGCCCATGCAGCTGCAGCAGCCGCCCGTGCAGCCGCAGCCGCCGGCCAAGCAGGCTGCTGCGGAGCTCTCTGTGGGTTTCGATACGCCCTATGGACTCTTCCAGACACCATGCTGTTTCATGGCAGTTGAGCCGAGCGTGTTTGTCGTTCTGGGATTTCGTTCGGGCGTGATCCCGCCGACGATTAAGGAATCGGCACAGGTCATTCTGCACCTGCCGGGGCTCGGACCGCACGTTGCTGTCGCCACACGGGTTGCTTATGATGCCCCGACTGAGGATGGCGAGACGGCGCGGCATTGCCTGTTCGTGTTCCCCCCGGCAGAGCAGCTCGACGATGGGCAGCCGATGTTGCCACAAGCCTAGCGACCACCTTAGGTTAAAGAGCGCATCGGAGGCGCGGCCCTGTGTCAGACTACCTCGCCACTCCGCCGCCGATCAGTATCACTGATCGACGCGCGAATTCGCAGTTACCGCCTGACCCATTCACGTCGTTTACTTCCACAGCGTTCCCAAAAACGCTGCATGACGGCTTCCGCTGGATCGAGCGGATCATTCTGCGGAACGGGCACTACCGCGAAGCTATCCGGCGACTGGTCGCCTATTTCGTCACCGAGATCGTCATCACGGATAAGGACGGCCAGGACAACGTCAGTCAGGAGATCCAGAGCAAGTACATCGACTTCCTCGAAGACACGCTCAACATCCGGGCCGAGCTGGGTTACGCGGGAGAAGACTGGTCGATCTACGGCAACTACATCGGCTCGGTGCTGCAGCGCTTCGAAAGCTATCTGACCTGTAAGGCCTGCGGGTTCCAGCAACCGTTTGAGCGGGCTGCGGAATCATCGGCGTGCAATCTGCAGTTCGCGAATTGGAAATACCGCGGGGTTTGCCAGCGGTGTAAGTCAAACGCCGAGTTCAATCGAGTCAACAATCGTATCCCAGGCCCGGAAGGTATCTGGATACGGCGCTGGTCGCCGTATGAAATCAACATCACGTATTCCAGGATCAATGACGCACGCCGGTACTACTGGCAGATCCCTGAGCAGACTCGTTCTGGTGTGCGATCGCCAGGTCCCGGAAAGTGGTGGGAGCTGCAGAATGCTCCCGAGGAGGTGGTGACGGCGGTCCAGAAGAACGAAGTCATCCGCCTGCACCCGAAGCTCATTTTTCACGCGCGGGACGAGGCCCCGGCCGGTATCGATACCGGCGGCTGGGGCTTTTCGCGTGTCCTCTCGAACTTTTCGCAGGCTTGGTACTACCAGGTCTTGTCGAAGGCCAACGAGACCGTGGCTTCCGGCTACGCCGTACCCATGCCGGTTGTGACGCCAGCCAGTCCAGGGACATCGACCGTCGTCGGGGAGCCACTCTACGCCCATTACAATCCTCAGGATTTCGCAGCGCAAGTGAGTCAGATGGTTGCGCAGCACCGTAAGCAGGCCAACAGCCTGTATACGTTGCCGGTACCTGTGAACTTCCAGCTGTTCGGCGGCGATCTGGACAAGATCATCAGCGAGGATCAGCTGGAAGCGGCCCTCGGGCGACTTCTCGATTGCATCGGTATTCCCGTTCAACTTTACCGCGGCGATCTCACGATGGAGACGGCCGTGCCCGCCATGCGGCTGCACGAGGCGTATCACGCCCCGCTGGTCAATATGCTGAACCGCGTGTTGCAGAAGGCCGTGGACGCCGCGGCATCGCTCCTGAACTGGGAGCCAGTCCAGGCCACGCTCAAGCCTGTTCGGCATGCGGATGACGTCAGTCGATCGGCCATGCTCCAGCAGTTGGCGATCAACGGCAAAATCTCCGACTCGACTGCGCTGTCCGCCCTGGGCATCAATGCCAAGGACGAGGCCAAGAAGATCGTCGAAGATCAGATGCGTACGGCCGAGATGCAGGCCGAGGCGCAGCAGAAGCTTACGGAGATGGAGACGATGATGAGCCTGACACGGCAGCCAGGCGATCCTGCCATGCTGCCGATCAACCAGGCGATGATGGCACTCCAGCCCCCTGGCGGGGCTGCGGGCGCACCCGCAGGAGCCGGCGGCGCGGCCGGCGCAGCCCCGCCGGCGGGCGGTGCCGCAGGCGGCATGGGCGCACCAGCCGGTGCCCCTGGGATGATGGCTGGTCCGCCGCAAGGCGCGGCGGCCATGTATAACTCGACGGCACTCAATATGGGCAGTCAGCCCATGACCGTGCAGGAACTCAACGACAAGGCTACCGGTATTGCCCAGCTCGTGTTGTCCTGGCCGGACACGCAAAGACGTGGTTACCTGGCAAATCTCAAACGCCGCGAGCCACAGCTGCATGCCATCGTATCGTCGATTATCGACGACCAGCGTAGGCAGGCTGAGCTGCAGGGGCGAGACGCAATCATGCAACAACAATTTGGTGCGGCGTAATGCATGTCTAAGCCAAAACCGCTGATTCCCTCGACGGTCTTTGCGAAGCTGCGGAACCCCGAAATCATGGAACAGTTCCGTGGCCCATTCAAACTGGCGCTCGGGCTTGATCTGGGTACGAATTGCGGGGTGGCGATCGCCAGGTATCATTCCTCGCCCGGTCCCCGGTATGCGCAGATCCACGAGTTATTCTTGGGTCAGTGGTCCCTGGAACTAGGTCGTAATGATCCGGGACCCTTGCGGTTCCTCATGCTCAAGACATTCCTGAATGTCCTGCAGCCAAACGTCGTCTTCTTCGAGGACGTGAAATACGACGCGCCGGTCGACCAGTTCATTGGTAAACCTGTGGGGGCCATCGTGGCGCGTGTCGCGACGGCAGCAGAGTTCCTCGGAAGCCTCAAAAGCACTGTCGGTACATGGTGCCAAGAGCACAATGTGCCGGGGCAGGGCTACGGCATCGCCGAGATTAAAAAGCACGCCACTGGAAAAGGTAATGCTGGCAAGGACAAGATGATTGCTGCCTGCAATGAGAAGTTTGGCACCACGTTCTCTGAGACAGATTATGCAAACGCTGGTTGGGACAACGTGGCGGACGCCGCGCATGTCCTCGATCTGGGTCTCCTGACTTATGGACCAGGCTTGTGAAGGTGTTTCTTGACGATCTTCAGGTTTCTTCTAATCGTGTCGGCTACGGCCGGCTCGGTCTTGGTGGTCGGCTGGGTTATGAAGAAAAGCCAGTCGTACATCGGAACGAGCTTATTCCGCATGCTGTTTCGGCGCATCCGCCATCGTTCGTCGAGTACGTCCTCGGTCAGGCCTACAGCCGGTTCTCGGTTGTAGCTGCGATCAACGAGGACATCCCGCTCGACAAGCAGGCTGAGGCGACTTTTATCGTGAAGGGTGACGGGCAAGAACTGGCTCGCGCCGTTGTCAACAACCAGAATCACGGTGAGATTTCTGTCGATGTCTCCAGTGTTTCTACGCTGCGACTGGAGGTCGAGCCGGTCAAGTTCGCGTATTGTCACGCTGTCTGGGTCAATCCGTGGCTGGAGCCCAAGTCGCTGACAGAGCAGCCTGACTGCCTGGGGCGGACTACGATCGATACGGATCGATCGGCAGCGGCGCTGTCTCTCAAAGCCGACCGCGCACTTGTGACAATCTGCTCAGCCGGCTTCGATGGCTGGCTCCAGGATATGCTGACTTCGCTGTATGCCGTGGGCGGATGTACTGCCTACCCGCTGATCGTCTTCATGGTGGACGCTGACCAGGCCTGTCTGGACGTGGCGTGCAAGTTTCCGAACGTGCATCTGATCTACGGCCGGTCGCTGACTCCGAGGAACCCAGGCCTCAAATCTGCCATGTACAGCGTCGGCAGGCTCGTGCCGGGTGTCGGCGCCTTCTTGTGCCTGGACGCAGACATGATCGTGTACTCGTCCCTGGCGAAGATCTTCGACGTACTCGATGTCGGACCTCGGTATGCAGTCGCGGCCTGTCGAGACATCGGTAATCGTCCCACGCTGGGCGGTGCACTGGAGAAGGCTTACAAGTCCAGCAAAGACGAGTTCTCGCGAACTTTCGGTGTCAGCACGGATATCCTGCATTTCCCGTTTGTGCTGAATGACGGACTGTTCGCGTCGTCCGGTGAAGCGCTCCGTGTCATTGACACAACCATCCGGAACTGGCCCGAGGCCAATGCCTGGACGTATGCGCATCCCAAATGCACGTGGCGCAACCAGTTCGTGTTCAACCTGGCGCTTGCGGTAAACCACGAAATCATCCCTCTGGATCCGGCCTTCAATGTGCAATTGCACAAGATGGCCGTGACCTGGGGGGACAGCACGCCGTACTGGCAGGGACAGCCCGCGAGGGTTCTGCATTTTACGGGGCCCGCCAAGCAGCAGCTGAAGTCCTATCGCCGATTACCTCCCAACGTCTGATGTGCTAGGCTGCGTGTGTCAGGAGGACGTGCGATGTCATCGAAGCCTCATCAGTCTGGACAGGAACTGCTGGCGTTGATTCGTCAGGCGGGGACCCAGTCGCGGCTGCAGCAGCTTCCAGCGGCGGTCAAGTTTGCCTTCAATCAGATGGTGACGCCGGCGATTCGCGGGGCCGGCATGCCAGCGTTTTCCGGGCTCACGGCGGGTCCCAAGATCCCGACGGCGCCGCAGCCCGCTGTCCCGAAACCACCCGGAGTTCCGCAACCGCCAAAGCCGAAGACGTTGGGCGGTAATACGCCGACGTTGAATCCGATCGGCTTACTGGGACAGATTTCGACAATGCCGGGGAAAATTACCGGCGACGCATCCTTTTCTGGAGCAAAGATGGCGTGAGTGAGTCCAAGCAGATGGTCCGCCCGAAACGGGCGGTCACTCTTCCTGAGTTCAGTATCGGCCGAAAACGAATCCGCGTGGGGACAGCGATCCGCACGCGGATTTCTTGTTCTTCGGGACCTGTCTATCGGCGCTCGCACCCGCAGGGGGAGTCCGGCGTGTTCCTGGTGCGCGAAATCTGGTCGGTCACAGTCGGCCGTTCAACCCGCGTCTATGTCGAAGCGGACGGGGCCGCAACGGCCCGCGCTGTCACGTTGTACATTTCGGGACGGAAGTATAAATCTCCGGCTCCGAGTACATGGATGTATCCCTACATGTTCTCTGTCAAGAGGCCCAATGCGACCACCAAGAAAGCGCGGGGCAAGCGACGCGGCAAAGTCGCAACCGTTGCAGTTGGAGCTGCCGCTGTTCAAAGTACCGGCGGCATCGTCGATGCAGCCGGCGGATAGTCAGCTGCCGACGCTCACAATGCTCCAGGAGCTGATTCGTTCGACAATTGCGGAATGCAATCCGCCGGGCGGGGACAACCCGTTTTCGCTGACGCACTGGTATGTCAAAAAGATGGGCGGGGTCGAACAGGCTCTGCGACATCTGACCGGCTACAAAGCCGGGAAATATGTCATTGACGGAAGTCCTGATGGCGAGGTGACCAAGGTCACCCTCGAAATCGCTGGAAGTCCGATTCGCTGACGAATTAATCGGAGACGCGCAAGCGACTGCTTGCCGTGAACTATTTGATAGTCCTGATCGCGATGCTGCTCATCGGTTTGGTGCTGCACATCGTCATCAAATTCACGAAGTGACCTCGTGTCCTACGAGAATGATCTGATTCGAAGTATCGGAGAATCCGCAGACAGGGCGTTCCAGGCCCACGTCTGCGAGCTTGCTGATAGCGGGAAGCGGATGAAGCTCTGGTATTGCCATCAGCCAGACACCATCATCCACAGCTTCTACGTTCTGGTTCGGCCGGGGTGGCTCATTGTAAGCGGTGACAACGGCTTCTTGCCGTTGTCCCGCTGTTGCAACATGGTCGAGTGGTTTCGCCAATCGCGAGGCTCCTACAGGTATATCTGTGAAAAAATCCCGAGGCCCGTCGCTGGCGTGTATTTGAAGGACGCGCCGGAAGCACTGGTCGAGCGCCTGCAGGAAGCGCTTGCAGCTGATGCTGACCGGGGCGAGGCAGTTCCGTCTGCTGATGATGCGGAAGTCTTCAGGGACATCATCCGGCAGTTGGATGATTCGGCGTACACGGTTGCCGAAGCGTATCGTCGGCTGTATTACGCCACGTCGTACTACGACGGATGCGACCTTCCGAGATGTGAGTCGCTGACTGCTGATTTTCTTTGGCCTTACCACGCATTGTGCTGGTGGCTGGAGCACTGCGACCCCGCAGAGCTCCGTAATGGAGAGTTCACTTACGAGGAGAAGACGTGGCGTCAACGCGTGAAATCCATGTTCACCAGATTGCGAAAACGGTGGTCGACCGGGAAGCGGTCAAGCGCTGGCTCGACGCGATCGGGGCCGAAGGCTTCGAATACCCCGATCCCGAAGTCGTCGCAGATCCAGCCTTCCTGATCGCGCTGGCGGGTAAGCGCTGTTACTTATCTTTCACCGAGTCACTTAATAAAAACGTGACGCAGATTCGCAAGGATTACGTCGAATACTTCGACAACATCCTCAAGAGTGGTCACGGATCGGTGCTGGAGCACGCTGTGTTCAGCTACGCGATCGAGAACGTGACTCGCGTTTTCACGGGTGAAATGAATCGGCACCGTGCCGGCATGGCCATCAGCGAAGGCTCGATGCGCTTCATCCGGTTCGATAAGGACGTGCCGTATTGGTTACCGACGTCCTTGCGACCTGCCGAGGGGGATGACGACGCGCTGGCTGCGAAGAAGGAAGCCTCGCGGAGGATCTTCCAGAAGGCCTTCGAGCACCAGCAGGAGTGCTACCAGGAGCTCGTCAAGGTCTGGGAGATGGACGAGACGGACAAGAACTTCGACTACAAGAAGAAGGTCACGTCCTGTCTCCGCCGGATCATCGGCATGGGTTGCTGCACAGGGGGTGTCTGGACTGGTAATGTCCGGGCGCTGCGACACGTCTTCAATATGCGGTGTGCCCCGGCGGCCGAGGAAGAGATCTTACTGGTCGCTTCGACCATCTGTGCGGACATCGCGCGCGAACAACCGCTGCTTTTCGGGGACTTCCAGCAGGACGCGAACGGCTTCTGGCGTCCCCGTTTCCCCAAGGTCTGACGACGTTCTGGCGGAGACATCGCGACAGGCGTTGTCGTGACCCGCTTGTGGGTCGTGAGAGCCGATAACGACTGTCGCGATTTTTGTTTGACAACATTTCCTCAATGGAGTGCCGCATGAGTAATGTGAAGAGTTTCAGCGCAACGGCGGACAAGGGCACGATCCTGCATTTTCTCGGCGGACTGGGGCTGGTGCGTAATAACGATTTCGATCTGCTCTGGGAGAATTTCTGTTTGCGTGTGGACGCCTGGGCCAAACTCAAAGGTTGGCGTAGTCAGCCTCGTGGGGTTGTCGAGTTCGCCAATAACGCCAACGGCGAGCTGTCCGAGGCCTGGGAGGAGTATCGGATCGGCGAGATAGCGCCGTACTTCAAGTCGTCATCTGCGACGATTCGCATGGACGCGCTTGCGATGGTCGACGAGTCGCCTGACGTCTGGAAGCCCGAGGGTTACTGGGTCGAGATCGCCGATCTGGTGGTGCGTTGCGCTGACACGATGACGGAGTTCGACGTGCCGAGTCAGCTCGACGTCTTGCGACTCGGGTACGGTTTCGACGAGCTGGTGTTCCCGCTGACCTACGCCAATATCATCACTCAGCTGCGTACTAAGCTTAGTGAGCTGGACGTGATCACGGATGAAGCTGTTACGCTCAAGGAGCGGCCAGGCTTGAACATGGTTCCGGTACAGACTTGCGCAATGGCGTTCGTGGCTGCCGGCGCCTGCGGTGTGGATCTGGTCGAGCTGCTCGATTTGAAGATGCGCTACAATGACACCAGAGCCGCGCGCCACGGTGGGAAGATTGCCTAGCAGCCATGATGTCCCCGAGTCCTCGGCCTTCAAGCAATTGTCGGTCGAGGATTCGGGTCTTGAGTTGGACCAACTGGTCGCGATGCTGCGACGCTTTCCTGATGCGACTGGCATCGGTGTGTGGCAGAATCTAGCAATGGACTCAGGCATGGTCGGCGCCAGCCACGGAATGGTCTTCGGTCCGTCTAACACCTACCAGGCGCTGGACTCTTTACCGGACGCGTATCCGGGCAATGTCCCAGTACATTGGGCATACCGTCTGCGGGGTTACGTGCCAGCGGAGGCAGTTCGAGAAGCGCTCGTGCAGGGGTGAAAAGCCGCTTGCCGATCAGATTGCTGAATAGGTACTCTGCATTTCCAACACGGGGGTACGATGCCAAACCCGTTACGCTTCTTGGACAAGCTCCTCCAGTTGGTTGGATGGGCGATCATTTGGATCCTGAGCCCTGTTGTCCCCAAGCGGCCGAAAATGCCGCGGTTCTCGCTGGGCTCACCGAAGGAGTTGGAGATGGGAAAGCTGATGTATCCGCTGCAGCTCGATCCGCCGGGTGCACCGGATGTGGTCAAGCGCGAAATGGTCCTCACGACGCCGACAGGCACCGTGACCAAGGAGCTGCCCGCAGATTTGCGGGATCTTTCGGTCATCGTCTTTGAGGACTCGACCAATACGTTGTCGATGACGGATATCGACGAGCGCGGGAATCGGTCTGCGCCGGCTGTGCTCACCTGGCAGGCAATCGACACGATTCCTCCGCCGGCCCCGGGCATGCGTTTCATGCAGCCGCCTGCGGAAGTTGGTGACGATGCGGAAGCCCTGTTGATGGCCCCGGCTGGTGGATCGCCTCCGGAACCTGAACCCCCGGTCGATCCGGAACCCCCGGTCGATCCGGAACCCCCAGCTGAACCGGAAACACCGGCTGAACCGGAAACACCGGTCGAGGCTCCTAAAGAGGAGACCGCGGCTGGTGACGAAGAAGACGCCGAGTCTCAGGAGTAAAAGCAGCTTGCTGACACGAGGTAGCAGCCGGTGGAAACGCCGGCTGTTTTTATACAATGCTCCCTGAACTGCTGACAGCAACGACGAACTTCCATGTCTTCCCGCTGAATTATCAGTCGGGGACGTGCCGCTTTTGTGATCGGACCTATACCGATTACGTGACGTACGACAAGAGTCGTGTTGCGCGGGTCTGTCCCTACTTCGGCGACATCCCGAGATCGCAGGTCCTGGGGTTGGTGAACTTCGTACCGAGTGATCTGATCGCTCGGATCATGGACGGGCACCGCCAGCTGCGCAATGAGATGCGTGGCGGAGCGTATGCGCCACGCGCATCAGATAACTGGACCTCTTTGGCGAACGAGTTCCGCTTTCTCGTGGAGCGACTCAGGGGCCAGCAGGCGGCCGGGCTTGCCAATGACCCTATTCCCAGCGAGATGCAGCCGCCGATGTCGCTGGGTGAGCCTGTGAGCGCTGGGGAGATGGCGGACGATGTGCCGCTGGAGCCTGGTGTGGTCAACAGCGGCTATGCCGCCGGTGCACGTCGAGCGCAGCAGCGGCAGCAGCCGTCTCGGTCCAATCGACAATCGTCGCGGAGTGCTGGGTCGCCCGCACCGCTGCAACCTGGGCAACAGCGGCAGGTTCGTCCGGGCGATGTCGCTGATATTGTCAATGACAACCTGGGTGCAACTGATCTACCGACGGCTCCCAAGAACCGTCAAAGGAGAGTCAAGTTCTGAGTAGCACGTATGTCGCTTGTGTCGTGCGGATCGCTGGGTTTGTAGCAAGGCTTTCGGGCGGGGGAACCTGTTCGAAAGCCTTGCGTCGTTTGTCCCTCACTCAATGGAGCGTATTCAAT
>Ga0196970_1001082_pt1 | contig 21443 bp, 22 predicted proteins | sample S1v_513CmetaG_FD_148672 | JGI IMG/M metagenome (GOLD analysis project Ga0196970, IMG submission 148672) | Soil microbial communities from Anza Borrego desert, Southern California, United States - S1+v_5-13C | ecosystem: Environmental > Terrestrial > Soil > Desert | place: USA: California...
TGCCGTTGAACTGGTCGGCCTCGGTGTCTGTGCCAAACAGATAGCGGTCGACGGTCGTACCGACACGTGCGGCGCTGTCGCTTAAGTAAACGTAGCCAAAATCATCGGTCAACTTGCTGTAACGCAGATTGCTGCGCAGTACAAAGCCGTTGTCGAAGTCATGGGTAACGTTACCGCTGAGGCTGGTGCGCTCGACATCGTGGAAGTTGTAGCTCGGCTCACCGTAAAACTTGCTGCGGTCGTATTCCTTGTCCAGCGGATAACCGCCACTGTTGGGCGAACTTTCGGTTTTCAGGTAATCCAGGATCACCGTCGCCGATGTGTAATCCGACGGAGCCCAGGTCAGGCCACCCATAAACAACTGGTTGTCGTCCTGTGAATGATCGTACTCGCGGTCGCTGTTCTGGCCTTTGGCAGTGAAGCGGCCAGCCAGGGTTTTCTCGTCGTTCAGCGCATCCCCCACATCGATGCCGGTCTCGACATGGTCGAACGAGCCGTAGGTCACATAGCCCTGACCAAACTTCTCGAAGCGCGGCTGTTTGGTCACGAAGTTCACCGAACCGCCGGGGTCCGCGGGGCCAAACAACGTGGAGTTGGCGCCACGCAGAATCTCGATGCGCTCATAGGCGAATGGGTCTTCGCGTACGCCGCGCATCGAACTCAGGGTCAAGCCGTCACGGTAGGTAGTGGCCTGGAAGCCGCGGATCTGGAAATAGTCGTTGCGGTCATCCGTGCCATAGAAGTCACTGACCACGCCCGGCGTGTATTGCAGCGCTTCTTCGGTTGTGCTGACGCTGCGTTGCTGCATTTCCTTGTTGGTCACCACCGACACCGATGCCGGTGTGTTGAGAATGCTGGTCGCCACCTTGCCGCCCACCCAGAGTTCCTTGGCAACCACCGAGTTGGTGTCGTCGTCGGCACTGACCCGGACCTTGGCATTGATGATGAGAGGAGCAAGTCGGTAGTCCTCGACGTCCGTTGCGTCGAGCTCCAGCGGGCCGGCCGGCTTTGCCTGAGGCACCAGCAGGTAGGCATTCGGGCCTTGCTGTTCGATTTGCAATTCGCTGCCTTGCAGCAACGATGACAGCGCTGCCGATGTATCGAGCGTGCCATTCACGCCAGCCGTGGTGCGGTTCGCGACACTCGACGCGTCGAAGGAAAGACTGACGCCCGCCTCGCGCGCAAAGCGATCAAGCGCCGGCGCCAGTGGGCCCGCAGCGATGTTCCACGGTTTGACTTGATTGCTCTGGTCAGCGCTCGACGTTTGCGCCAGCGACGGCAATGCGTAGCTGCTGACGATCAAACCCAAAATCGCCGCGTGCAAGGCGCGATTCAATGGACGGCGCTGTGAAACCGGGGACGAACTCATTTTCTCGCTCCAAGAAGGGACATCGACAGACTGGCCTGTATTCCGGCCTTCCAAAGAGGTCGAACGAGAATGAGAAACCACCTCATTATTTTTCACGCACTACGAAATTCAGCTCGCAGCGGTCACGGTCACCCAATAACGGGTTCGATAATCAACGTGCAAATGCAGAGATTGCGCGATCAACGCCAGGACCTGATCGTTGTCGGCAAGCTGGAAGGTCCCGGAAACGCGACGGTCCGCGACCTCTTCGGCGCAGCGCAACACCCCGGGGCGATAACGCGACAACTCCGCGATGAAATCACCGAGGCGCATGTTGCGCGCACTGATCACCCCGTCACCCCAGCTCCAGGGATCAAGGCCCTTGTCGCTTAACGTTCGCACGCCACTGGATGTGAACAGCAACTGATCGCCTGCCTGCACGTTGCGGCTTGCCGGCGTTTGATGGGCGCCGGGGAACAGCGTGAGGGACCCTTCCTGCGCCGCGACCAGCGTGCCATCGTCACGCTCGCGAACCAGAAAACGCGAACTGTGGGCCTGCATGAGGCCGTCGCGTGATTGCACCCAGAGCGGTCGCGCTGGATGCGAGTGTTGATCCGCGCCGACATTCACGATGATTTCACCCCGTCGCAGGATGATCAGGCGTCGCTGGGCGTCGAACTCGCTGTCGACGGCGCTATCGCTGTTGAGCTGGACCAGGCTGCCATCATCGAGCTGAAAGCGGCGTCGCTCACCGGTGCTGCTGCGTTGCTGCGCAAGCATGGCGGGTACCGGCGTGTAATCCCGGCCGAGCCAGGCTGCCGTGCCAACAGTCGCCAATACGCCCAGCAGCTTCAGGCTTTCGCGCCGGCGCATTCCCTGACGGCTGCCATCAAGGGTTTGTCGGGCCAGTTGCGCGGGCACGCCTTCGAAGTCATCGCCAAGGGTTTCCACACGCTGCCACGCCAACCCATGCTCCGGGCGCTGCTGCAGCCAGTGCTCAAAACTGCGCTGTGTCTGTTCATCGGCTTGATTGAAGCGAACGCGCACCAGCCATTGGATCGCCTGCTCGACAATGGCCGGATCGAGCGCCTGCGGCTCAAGCCTCGACATAGCGCAAGCGATAGCAATGTTGCAGGGCCGTGGCCAGGTCGCGCTCCACCGTCGCGCGGGAAACACCGAGCTTTTCGGCTATCTGCGCGCAGGTCAGACCGTCGAGCCGGGCAAACAAAAACGCCTGTCGGACTCTTGGTTTAAGCGTACCGAGCATGCGGTCTATGCGCTCGAGCGCATCCAGAATGATCAGCCGACTCTCTTCCGAGGGCACCTCGTGTTGAGGCAACAACATGACGCTTTCCAGATAGGCACGCTCGAGTTCGCGACGACGATACTGATCAATCATCAGTCCACGGGCGATACTGCTCAGATAGGCGCGCGGTTCGCGCAAGGGGCTGGACTGACGGGATTTGAGCAGACGCACGAAGGTGTCCTGCGCCAGATCGGCAGCGTTATCGCGACATCCAGTGCGCCGGATCAGCCAGCCCTGTAACCACGAATGGTGGGTGCGATAGAGCAGCCCTAGATCAGCAGTGCCTAGTGTTTCGTCGCTGCGCATCGGAATCCCGGCGAATACATGATTGATAATGAATCGCATTCTACTCACGGGATGGGGCCTTAGGCAAATACGTGGCGCTCAGCGTTCACTTTGGGCCGAACGCGGACGGACGGCCCCCTCACCCTAGCCCTCTCTCCCGGGAGAGGGAACTGATTCGGGGATATTCGAGAGTTGCGCCGACCTGAACGTGTTTCACTGAATCCAGACTCGCTGAAGCTCATTGAAGCCATAATCGCTAAGGTCTTGCAGGTCGATGCATCACGCAAGACACCTCGGTCGGCCCCCTCTCCCTCCGGGAGAGGGCTGGGGTGAGGGTCTCGGATACCCCGGCACTCACATCACTCCAGCAACTGCAAATTAGCCAACGCCCGATTAACCGCCAGTTGGCCAAGCGTTTACCCTGGATGGTTTTCGTACAAAATCGCGCGTTCGGTACGCCTGATCTGTCGCAACCATTCCTTCTGGGCGAAAGCTGCCTGTCATGCTGACTCTTGTGTTGACCCAGATAGGCATTTACGTAGAATCGCCACCCCCCAAAATTCAGCTTGCATGACGAGAAGGAGCTTCGATGCGACGGGTGATGATTGTTGGCCAACCTGGATCAGGCAAAAGCACATTGGCGCGTGAACTGGGTCAGCGCTCGGGCTTGCCGGTCATTCATATCGACACTATCCACTGGCAGCCCGGCTGGATCGAACGCAGCCGGGACGAAAAAACGCAGCTTTGTCTCGATGTAGAGGCCCGAGATTGCTGGATATTTGAAGGTGGCCATTCAGCTACCTGGGACAATCGGATAGCCCGCGCAGATCTTTTGATATGGATTGATCGTTCGGCGACGCTTCGATTCTTGCGTGTATTGCGCAGAACGTTGCTCCAACGCGGTCAGTCCCGACCCGACCTGCCGGAGAACTGCCCGGAACTGCTGGCGAACCTGCCGGAGTTTTTCAGATTCATGTGGCAGACGAGAAAAACCGCGCGAGAAAAGATGCAGCAACTTACGGCGACAGCGCCATCAACTTGCCGCGTGGTGTGTCTACGATCTAATCGGGATATCGCTATTTTTCTAGCCAGCACATCCCTGGGTGCTGACGGCGGCCATCGTGTCGATTGACGCGCCGTCAGCAGAATCAATCTCAGACGATGCTATCGATCACCCCGCCGTCGACGCGCAACGCTGCGCCCGTGGTGGCGGACGCCTGTTCGGAGCTGACGTAGATGATCATGTTGGCGACCTCCTCAACGCTGGCGGCACGCTGGATGATCGAGGAACTGCGGTGGGCGTTGACGAAATCGGCGGCGACCTTCTCAAGGCTCTCGCCGCTGCTTGCGACGGTGGAACTGAGCATTTGCGCAACGCCTTCGGACAAAGTCGGCCCGGGCAGCACGGCATTGACCGTCACCCCGGTGCCCGCCAGACGCTTGGCGAGGCCGCGCGACACAGCGAGTTGCGCGGTTTTGCTGAAGCCGTAATGGATCATGTCAGCCGGAATATTCACCGCCGACTCCGACGAGATAAACACGATCCGCCCCCACTTGCGCTCCACCATGCCCTGCGCATAGGCGCGCGACAGGCGCACGCCGGACATGACGTTGACGTCGAAAAAGCGTTGCCACTCGCTGTCCGGTATCTCGAAGAAATCCTGCGGATTGAACACACCCAGATTGTTGATGACGACGTCGAAAGCACTGTGCTCCGCGACCAGTTTGTCAACCCCAGCCTCACTGCCCAGATCACCGGCAAAACCGATGGCCTTGGCGGCCAGCGCGCCCAGCCGTTGCAAAGCGCCGTCGACGCTTTCCTGGCTGCGACCGTTGATCACCACCTGCGCACCCGCCTGCAAAAAGCCCTTGGCCGTCGCAAAACCGATGCCGCTGGTGGAACCCGAAACCAAAACCTTACGTCCGGTGAAATCAATGTTCATGATGACCTCGCAATGGGGTGAATGGCTGGATGATGCAGTGCTTGTAGCGCCTCGATAGTCCGCTTGGATTAGAGATGACTTTTGGAGTTTGTCGAATTATGGTCGGTGCGTCGCCGCTCAAGGTTAATCGCTTATGGGCACGCGGGTTACTGCATTAGCTCAAAGAAAGGCACGTGCCTGCGCGTCGATACCAATGGCGAACAATTCAATGACATGACCGTGACGCGCTGGACCCGCGAATGCCATGAAGCGCCTCAATAACCCGGTAAATTCGACGCAGAAAAGTAACCGCCCCACTCCCACAGGTCCCAGCCCCGAACACAACATCCGCGACCAACACCAAACCCTGTGGGAGCCAGCCTGCTGGCGATAGCGACCGATCAGGCAACAGAGACAGCGCATGAGCCACCGCTGCCCGCCCTACTCCGCATCACTCCGGCAACTGCAAATTATCCAAAGCCCGATTCACCGCCAGCTCCCCGAGCATGATCAACTGCGAAATCCCCAACAACGCCCGACGCTGCGACACCGGCAACAGACTGGCGACGTTCTGCGCAAGGGTCTGGGCCGAAGCGAGCGTTTCACTGGCATCGATCAGCAACTCTTCGTTTTTGTTATCCGCCGTTACGGCGTACATCCCACGGTGTTTACGCGGCGGAGGCGTGGAACCGGGCTGACAGAGGTAATGGTCAAGCGCACGGTCGGCGGCTTCATGCAGTTTTTTGGAATTGGTGGATTCGTAGGGGGATGTGGGGTTGGATTCGGGTGGGTTGGGGGTTGGTTTGATCATGGTGAAGCTCCCTGATTATTGGAGCCGCCACATTTCGCTGCGAAACGAATGGAGGTGGCAGCTGTACGCAGGTTCGCAGACCGGGAATCAAGGAACCCGGCATACCCGAAGGTATCCCGCGCACAGCCGCCATAAAGCACCGTTACCAAATTTTTGAGGGCAACGATCTGGAGCGCTGTGCGCCTTGATTAACCGGGCTGCGAAACCCGATCGCTGATTCGTCAGCGACCGGACCACAATAGAACCCGCCCCCAAAGCGCACAAGCCGGCGGATTCTGGCGTAGATGTAGGCAAAGGCGCAAGGAGGTGTAGCCTGGGAGAGTGTTTGGAGATGTCTTTTTAAACGTTGGTGTTTATCGAGGTCTCATTGCGTTATCGCCTCTGACAGATTCGCCCCTCATCCCGCCTCCTAGAGCCTTTTGAGCATGATAACGGCCGCCGCTATCAGCCATAATCAGCCTGTCGCTTCGAACGAAAGTCGGCTGTGATTCTTTCTCCACAATATCTCGCAGGACCATGTGCCGGAGTTGCTTGGAGATTCAAACGACGCTTGCCTCGACACTCATTCTTTAGAATTTCTGTACGGATTTGAGGGTTGGGTCTATTGAGCTCTAGACCTTCAAATTTTAAGTGTCCGGCGCCACAAACCATGATGAGAAAATAAAGTTTAATCTCGGCATGATCCAGTAGAAACAAAAATTATCCTGAAGGCAACCAATGACATCGACGACATTAGCAGTGCGAACTAACCCTCTGGGCGACACTACTGCAGAAAACGACGAAAAAATGTTGTCCAATGCTTTCATTGAAACTCCAGATTTTCGTACTCTAGTAGAATCTGATGACAGAACTGTTGTTGTAGGCAGGCGAGGAACGGGTAAAAGCGCGCTATTCATAAACTTAAAAAAACATTGGTCCAAGGACAAAAAAGTAATAACACTTACATTCTCTCCAGAAGACACAGAGATAATTGGATTTCGGTCGCTCCTAAAGCCATTCTCCAACTCATTCGTATTATCTAGAGCTGCAACTAAATTACTGTGGCGCTATGCAATGCTAATGGAAATCGCGAGCTATATATCCAAGCATTACAAGCTTGCTGAACTTGTTGCTAAAGAGGAGGTTCTTAGAGAGCATGTTGCATGATGGAACGACTCACAAGCTCCATTTTTAACTAAGTGCAGACGGATCGCGAAAGCTTTTTTATCAGTCGAATCACCCGAGGAAGCAATCGGAGATTTACCATTTAATTTAGATCTAAGTACAGTTGAAGATCTAGTATTGAGAATTTTACAAAAAGCTGACCGGCGGTTAGTTATACTGATGGATAGACTCGATGAAGGTTATGAATCAGACGCGATAGGCATTGGCATTATTGCTGGCCTAGCTTATGCGGCTGTAGAACTTAATCAAAAATCAAAACTCATTAGACCTATAATATTTCTGCGAGACAACGTATTTAGAGCACTGGCAAAGGAAGATCCTGACTATTCTAGAAATTTAGAAGGTCAAGTAATACGATTACATTGGGACTGGCCGCTTCTTTTGCAATTAGCAGCTACTAGAATGAAGCTAAGTTTCAAGGTCGACATTGAGAAGGATCAACGGGTTTGGGACCGATGTACAGCAGGGGAGCTACAGGGGCGAGAAGGCTTCAAAAAATGTCTCCAATTTACGTTATATCGCCCTAGAGATTTACTCTCGTTACTTAATGAATCTTTCTTTTGTTCATTTAGGCACGGACGCGACACCGCAATATTAGATGACCTTGAATACGCCGCAAAGTCAATCTCAGTTGCGAGGCTTGAAGATTTATGGAAAGAGTACCAAAAAATATTTCCACCTATACAATCAGTCACAAGCGCTTTTAAAAACTCGGAACCAGAACTATCGGTAATGACAGCCTTGGGTAAGATTGGTCTGGCAACTGAGTCATTAGAGGATAGCGATGATCAAGCTTCGCTAGCAGAAGCTCGTTTACTAGGGTCTACTGGATTGCTGCAATCGCTATACAGTATCGGCTTTATTGGTTTACACGATCAAAACCTTTCCTCATATTCGTTCTGTCATGATGGACGCACGCCAGATAAAGGATTTGAAAGCGCCGATAGAATTCTGATTCATCCTTGCTATTGGCTTGGCTTGAACTTGAGTCGAAACGCACTAACGCCGGAGGAAGCAGAAGAAATAAATGATGAATACGACATTAAAGTTGATTCGCTAAATCCGAAAATAAGAAACACTAAAATTGGTCAAATTGTTTCGCAGCTTGATAAGATCCCGTTAGGACGCGAAGGTGATCGTGATTTTGAATTGTGGTGCCTAGAGGCATTAAAGGTGATTTTCGCCGCCCATCTGCTGGGATTGCAACTACATTCGAATGGAGCGGCTGTTCAACGTAGAGATATCATAGGTACGAACCGTGGCAAATCGGATTTTTGGAGCCGCGTACTACTCGACTATAAAAGTAGAAATGTGGTATTCGACGCAAAAAACTACCAGGAGCTAGGCCCGGATGAGTATCGACAATTACAGTCCTATCTCACCGGCTCGTATGGAAAGCTTGGGTTTATAATTAACAGGGATGACAGTGAAAACCTTACTACTGGCAAAGATCTCGACTGGACGAAGGAGATGCATATTTCTCATCAGTGCTTGATAATCAAACTTCCCGCCAAGTTTATCAGCAAGTTACTTCAAAAATTGAGGAGCCCTGAGAAACATGATGTAGTGGACCGACAAATGTGGAACCTACTTACAACGTACGAAACAAATTATCTCGGCCTAAAAAGCACAAGAGCTCGTAAAAAACCCGCTAGCGTTAAGCGGGTGTAAGCATACGTATGAACCAATCTATAGGCGTCGACTGCGGCTCTAAATCATGCTTGCATTAACCACAGCCCCTAGATAACTAGCTAGCTTCTAATTTTCGGCTGTCTAAAAATTCCACAACTGATCTTAATGCGGATTTAAGGCTAGATGAATGATGCAAGACCGAGGAAAGGAGCGCCCTCATGTCTTCAACATTATTGTACTTGCCTTTAGCTCCTGGCTTGATCTGGATGACTTGTTGTCGAATATAACGCTGAAGTGATGTCTTCAGCATTTTCCCGGGAAATGCATCGATCAAAGTTCCAGAACACTTAAAGTGTCTAGCATAGTATGCTTCAGCATCAGATACATCTTGGGCTGTAGGAGCAAGTTTTATAATGAGCGCATTAATTTGATCGCTGCTCAACTCCCATGTACTGTTACCACAAAGAAACTCATCACTCCATGACTGCTTTGACGCACTATCAACTAAATGCACTGCATGACGTTGATAGTAGAACAACACTTTAATGAGCACCTCAATAGCGCGCGTCGTTTTTTCCGTGAACTCCGTCAGATCAAAAGCTTCAACTGCGTCCCGAAACTTACAACTAATGGCAAACTTAACGGAGTGAGAGATTACTTCCTCACATATAAAATAATTTTCGATTGAATAACGATCGAGCGCGGCAACCCTCTTATCAGCAACAGTAAAATCGTCGAAATCTTTATCTACGATAAACATAGCATTAGTGCTCTGACTGGAAGCAAGAAACTCGCAAATTGCTTTCTTCCCGCCAGAGTAAATGACGTCGAAATCTACTGCTTTGGCTTCCATCATTAAGCAGGACTCGTACAAGGGCACGTCGTCGCTTCCTTCTACGACGATGAAGGTTAGACCTTTCTGCATTTTAAGACGCCGCATATTTTCTTCGGCAGAGAAAGCTCTAATGGTAGTCATACCATGCACTCCTCTAGATCTATATCTCTCGCACCTCTCATACGGATTGCCGGCGAGTGTGTTGCAATAATAACTTGAGACTTAGGAGAAAGCTTAGCGATCGAAGGTAAAATCATCCGTTGCCAATCAAGATGGAGCGACAGCTCGGGCTCATCCGCTACGAAGATTGCGCCCTCTTTACGGCTCAACGCAGCTCGCCCTAGGATACTGATAATGTGCTTTTCCCCTGAGGACAAATCAGAGAGTCGTATGTGCGAAGTCCGGGTCATCACGCTCAGCTCTCCATCCTCTGAGACATGAAAAACCTTTTTCGGCTTTAGATACAGGTTGACTTCCTTTTCGTATTCACTGAAAACCCTAGTCACCTCAAAACGGGCGGCCTGCATCAACTCCACATCATCAACTATGGATAAGAATCGATCGTTGAAGTTACTCATGGCGATGAGGTTGTAATATGAAGAATTAAACTTTCCCGCTGCCTCGTTATGCTTTTTTGTTCCTTTTTCAGAAGTACCTAGAGAGCGCATTATCTTAAATGCATCCCTTACATTATCATTCAGCTGTTTCCAAATCGAAAAATGCTCTTTGATCTTTCCTTCAGGAACATTGATTTGAGCCTCGCTTAGCTTGCGAACATAAGCAGAAACGTCCACATCCTCTAAAAAATCCGAGTTCATGGCTTTATGGGCGCGTGATAATGCTCTATTACTTAGCCTTACGAGACTCTCATCTATCATAACTTTTTCGATTATTTTAGATCGCAAGTCATCTAATTTTTCGGTAATCTTCTTTCTCGCCGAGTTTGCCTCACTTACAAACTGGCGTTCTAGCGAATTTAAAACCTTTACGCTAGGATCTAATATCTCCGTGATTTGCGACTGAGAAATATGCTTTTGACGAAGCATGGTCTGCAGAAATTCGTCTCCGCTATCCCTAGACATGTTGATTTCAGAGTCATGCATCCGCAGTAAAGGCACGTGCGTTAAATTTAATCTCTCTCTAATCTTATCTCTCAATTCCTCAGGTGGGTTTTCATCTAGCCGCTCCGACACCTTTGCTACTCCGCCTCGGACCTTCATTTCAAACGCATAAGTCACCGCGCTCTCGAACTCATAGTAAAGATTAACGATACCCTGTAGCTTTCTTCTGCGGCTGAGATGTAAATATCTGAAGGCGCGAACTTGTCCGGTTTTTGCTAAAAACACTGTAATAGAGCCGAAGGAAATTCTGGAAAGAGGTTCCAGATCTACTGATAATGAATTCACGATCAGATTAATAATGGTCGTTTTGCCAGTACCATTCGGGCCAAATATACAATTGCAACCTTCAGAAAAATCTATTCTATAGTTATTTCCCGATTCAAAAAGATCTGAAATTAACACTCGCCTTATATAATAATCCAAAGGTCACATCCCTGATTTAAGGAAACATTTACATGACAGCAAAAAGCCATCAGTGCTCTGCTACTTATATCCTAATGCAAGAGCTTCTGCACTCTTTCTTTCGATCATACGCTTATGGTTATGCTCGACACAGCTGCACATCCAATATTGAAAGCTGCGGGCCTCGCGATCGCTACACCAGAGTGAGAGGTGGGTTGCTTGCGATCCGGTGTATCGTTAGCCAGCGATTAAACGATGGTTAGTCCTTGCTATTGACTGGTGGTCATAAAAAGGCCCCTATTGTGATAGCGGATCCTACCGACCTTGCACTTCCAACGATAAGCGAGCACGGACGCTCAAACTTACTCATTGATTCTTCTTGTAATTCTCTCGAATTACTCGCTAGCCAAATGGCAATACTGACAACTTCAACTCAAAAATCACGGCCTCGTCAGTTTAGGCAAAACCACCCCCTCCCCCAACCTCTCCACCCCCAACCGCACCCTCTCCCCCCCTTGCTCCACCACAACCCCATCCCCCTCAACCGCCACCAACCTCACCCCAACCCCAACCCGCTCCCCCGCCAAAAAGCTCCTCGGCGGTCCATCATTCAAACTCAATATCGCCACCGCCCCGCGACTCCCCGCCATCACGCCGCTCACCTTGATATCCACCGGCGCGGTTTGATTGGAAAACCACTGCAATGCCGGGCTATCACTCCTTGCCGCCAACAACTGCGGGGCCGCGGCCGGTGTATGCGATTCGGCGGTGGTCAGCAGCAGCGACGACCATGTCGCGACGCCCACCAATGCGGCAAGCAGTGCGAGGGCCTGGGCCGTTTGCGGTGGCGAAAAGCGTGTGCTGAGTCTCATGGGGTGAATCTCCTTTTTGTCCCTGTTGCCAGCCTACGCGGCAATTCTCTCCGTTTTATTTCACACGCCTTACATGTTGGCCGTGCATCTTGGCTGTTCGGGACATGGCGGGACGCGAAGGAGCGTGCGATCGATGGACGCGGGCAAGCAACGGGGTTTTACGCTGATCGAGTTGATGGTGGTGCTGGTGATCATCGGCATTGCCAGTGCGGCGATCAGTTTGAGTATCAAGCCTGATCCTGCGCAGTTGCTGCGCAAGGATGCCGAGCGCGTGGCGCAGTTGCTGCAGGTGGCGCAGGCGGAGGCGCGTGCGGATGGGCGGCCGATTGTCTGGGTGAGTGATGCGAAGGGGTTTCGGTTTAGTCGGCGTAGTGACGGTGGTCGCGGGTTTGAGCATTTCAAGGATGACGCGCAGTTGCGGCCGCGTGCCTGGCAGAGTCCGAAGGTTGAGGTGCGTGTGGAGCCGAAGCAGCGGGTGGTGCTGAATGCTGAGTGGATCAATCCGCCGTTGCAGGTGACGCTCTCCGATGGTTTGAATCGGTTGAGTGTGCTGCGTGATGGCTCGGGTCGGATCAGTCTGCAATGAGGGCTCAGCAGGGGTTTACGCTGATCGAGGTGATGGTCGCGATTTTGTTGATGGCGGTGGTCAGTCTGATTGCCTGGCGTGGGCTGGACAGTGTGACGCGGGCGGATCGGCATTTGCAGGCCAGCAGTGAGCAGAGCGATGGGTTGTTGCGGGTGTTGAATCAGTTGCAGCGCGATGTGGATATGCGTGCGGGGGTTGAGTTGACCGAGCCGCGCAAGGTTGGTGTGGATGATGAGCCGCCGACTGCGCCGCCCGCGATTACGGTGCGAAGCAGTGACAGCAAGGGGTTTCGGCTGGATGTGATTCGCACGGAGGCGGATCAGCCGGGAGCGTTGCAGCGGGTGCGCTGGTGGTTGAAGGGCGACACGTTGTATCGGGCGGTGGCTGAGGCGCGCAGTCGGTATCCGCTGCCGACGCCTGGGGCTGGGGTGGCGGTGTTGGCGGATGTGCGGGATTTGCAGGTGCGGGTTTGGGAGGTGGACAAGGGTTGGCGGCAGTTGAGTGGGAATCGGCGGGAGGATCCGCAGGGGTTGGAGATTCGATTGAGCCGGGGAACGCCGCAGGGGGTGGAGGTTTATCGGCAGGTGATTGGGCCGTTGCAGTGATGCTTTTTTGTAGGAGTGAGCCTGCTCGCGATTGCGGTGGGTCAGTTGTTGGAGAGGTTGGATGGTGTGGCGCTATCGCGAGCAGGCTCACTCCTACAATTGGATTGGGGTGAGTCAGTTTGGGGTTGGTTGGCTGGGCGGGCGCTATCGCTGGCGAGCCAGCTCCCACAGGGATTGGGGTTGGGCAGTGGGAGATGGGTTGGTTGGTGGATGGCTATCGCGAGCAGGCTCACTCCTACAATTGGATTGGGTTGGGTCAGTTTGGGATTGGGTGGCTGTGGGGGCGCTATCGCTGGCTGGCCAGCTCCCACGGGGATTGGGGTTGGGCAGTGGGAGATGGGTTGGCTGGTCGGTAGCTATCGCGAGCAGGCTCACTCCTACAATTGGATTGGGTTGGGGCAGTTTGGGATTGGTTGGCTGTGGGGGCGTTATCGCTGGCTGGCCAGCTCCCACAGGGATTGGGTTGGGCAGTGGGAGGTGGGTGGGTGGGTGGGTTGGTTGGTTGGTCGGTAGCTATCGCGAGCAGGCTCACTCCTACAATTGGATTGGGTTGGGGCAGTTTGGGATTGGTTGGATGTGCGGGCGTTATCGCTGGCGAGCCAGCTCCCACAGGGATTGGGGTGTGGGTGGGGATGGTTAGCTGAGGACGACTACGCCGCCTGGGAGTTCGGTGCATTTGATGCCGTAGGCGTCGCGGATCAGTAGGGCGACGCCGGCGAGTTGGTCGAGGTTGAAGCGGGCCTGGACGCGGCGTTGGCCGAGGTCGCGGTTGAGCAGCAGGAGCATGCCGGGGCGGTAGCGGTTGATTTCGTCGATCATCTGGCTGAGGGTGGCGCCGTTGAAGACCAGGACTTGTTGGCGCCAGTTCATCACGGCGGCGGTGTCGACGGTTTGGACGCTGCCGATTTGGCGGGCGTCGTAGGTCACTTGCTGGCCGGGTTCGAGGCGCAGGCTGCGGCCGTCTACGTCGACTTCGACCGCGCCGTCGAGGCAGGTCACGCAGACTTGCTGGTCGGTGTTGCGCAGGTTGAAGCGGGCCTGACTGGCGCGTAACCACCCGCCTCCGGCCTGCATCGCCAGCGGCAAACGTGCGGTTTGTACTTCGACTTCGCCGCTGACCAGTTCGAAACCCTGCACGCCTTCGGCAACAGTGCGCTGGTTGATGCGGGTCTGGGTGTTGAGTTCCAGGCTCACGCCTTGCGCTGGTTCGACGCGGCGTTGCTGGCCGACTTCGGTGATGTAGTCGGCGCCGAGCCCTTCGAAGCCGCCGGGGATGGTGCCACGCACCAGCAGGAAGGCGGCTGATGCGGCGATGGCGCCGCCGAGGAAGGCGCGTCGACCGAACCCGCGCGGTGCCTGCACGCCTTGTGCGGCGGGTTGCAGGTTGTGCCACAACACTTTGGCCTGCTCGAACGCCTGCGCATGTTCGGCGCTCAGTGCACACCATTCGCGCAGGGCGCGGGCGTCGGCGACGGTGGCACGGCCGGAGGTCAGCAGGATCAGCCAGTCGTGGGCTTCGCTGTGCAGATTGTCGGCCGCCGAGGGTTCGGCAGGGGTCAGTCGAAAGATGTTCAAACGCGCAGATTCTCAACCAATTGATCGGGCTCTATTCAGAAGACGGTTTTCCGGCCCCGCGACCGAACCGTTGAAACACTTTTCTTTCCAGTTTCGCTGCGCAGTAGCCCAACGCGGCTTTGATTTCCTTCTCAACCATGCGCGTGGAGATGCCGAAACGCTGGGAGATTTCCAGGTGCGGCGCCTCTTCCAGGCGTGCGGCGATGAAGATCCGTCGGCGTCGCGCGGGCAATTCGTAAAGGGCGCTGAGCAGTGACTGGATTTCCTTTTGCCCGCCGACCACCCGCGACGGATCGAGCGATTCGTCGCCGATCTGCAGCAGCTCTTCGACTTCCTCGCCGGTGAGCAGGCGCGCGTCGGCCTGACGCCGGTCGGCGGCGATGTTCAGGGCCATGCGATAGAGGTAGGCATTGGGCCGCAGAACGTTCGGCGGCGTCTCCATGCGGTCGACGCGCAGCCAGGTTTCGTGCAGCACGTCGTTGGCCAGGTCCTCCGAGCCGAGACGTCGGCGCAGACGTCCGCGAAAGTCCTCGTAGGACGTCAGAAACAGTTGCGCCAGCGACCCTTGTCCGGTGTCTTTCATCCCCCGGAAACTCCTTCCCATGTGGTGCATTCCATGCGTTTCCCTGACGACTCCGGTAACAACAGCAACGTGACCGGCTGACGCAAGGCACTGGGCGTCGGCCGGTCGATCCTGAATTGGCGAAAACTCTCCACCAGCGCGTTGTCGCGCCGTACATCGCCGGTCGAAGTGACCAACCGGTTGTGTTGCACCACGCCGTCGCGCCCGACCCAGACCTGCAACAGCGCGCGGTAACTGCCCGGCCGGGTCAGCGGCGAGCGACACAGATTGCGCTCGACCGCGGCCTGCACCGCCGTGGCGTAACTGCGGCTGACGGCGATGCTTTCCGCCGACTGCTTTGGCGGCGGCTCCGGCACGTCTTCGACCTGCGCCACTTGCAGGGTAAACGCGTCGGCGCGGGCATACCGCGCCATCAAGCCACTGCCGCCGAGCAGTCGACGCAAGGCATCGGCGGCGGTGTATTCACCGTCCACCGCCAACGAGCGGCGGCCGCGACTCAACTGACTGTCGACCAGCACCGCGACGCCGGTGGCGTGGCTGTACTGGTCCAAGGCATGCGCGAGGTCCTGCGCCGGAATGTGCAGCGTCATGCGCACGTCCGCCGGCGTCGGTTGCGCGCCGACCGGGCTCGCCGCGCAGCCAAGCAACCACCCCAGACAGATCCGGCGCACAAGAATCGTTGAACGCTGAAAACCGCCTCGGGAAGTGCCTCGCTGCACGGCTGACGAATCCTTGAAAATCGTCATCCTGAGGGCTGTTTATGAATCTGGTGTGACGGCCGGTGCAAAAAAACCATCACGGGAATTACGCAAGGCTTGCACTAGACTCAAGGCATCGTGCGGCCGCATTGGCCGGCCAGGAGGCGAGCATGAAAACACTGTGGCGAATTACTCTCGGCGGGCTGTTGCTGACCGCCGCGTCGGGCGCTTATGCCGAGGAACCGTTGGGCTGTGTGGAGGTGACGGTCGGCGGCTACAAAGCGCCGAATTACGATTGCCTGAGCCAGCAAATGGGCAACAACCCCGAAGGCGCAGCGGCGGCGCAGAAGAATCTGGAAGCGCTGAATGTGCCGGTGCACAAACGAGCGCCGAATCAGGTCGGCCTGGCGACACCAGCCGCGACCAGCACGCGAATGGGCAATACATTCGGCACATCGGTGAAACCGCAACGCCCACCGCAATAACCCCACCCGCTCACTGATCGTTCCCACGCTCTGCGTGGGAATGCAGCCCGGGACGCTCCGCGTCCCCTCCAGAGCCGAACGCGGAGCGTCCGTGGAGGCATTCCCATGCGGGAGCGTGGGAACGATCAGCGTTGCCTTAGTCGCTCGGCACCTGGCGAAAACTCACCGCCAAGCGATTCCAGCTGTTGATTGTGGTCACCGCCATGGTCAGGTCAACCAGCTCTCCTTCGCTGAACTGCTCACGCGCCTGCTGATAAACGTCATCCGGCACGCGACTGTCCGCCAGCAGCGTCACCGCCTCTGCCCAGGCCAGCGCAGCGCGCTCGCGCGGGTTGAAGAAGTTGCTGTCGCGCCACACCGCAATCGCATACAGGCGCCGATCACTCTCTCCGGCCCGCCGTGCGTCCACCGAATGCATGTCCGTACAGAATGCACAGCCGTTGAGCTGCGACGCGCGGATCCGGATCAATTGCAGCAGCGGCGGCTCGATACTCAGGTTGGCGGTCAGCGCCTCCATGGCAATCATCGCTTTCATCGCCTTGGGCGAAGCGTTGTAGTAATCCAGGCGCGGGGACATGGGCAGGTCTCGGTGGACGGAATGATGAGTGCACCGTAAGCGTTGGCGGGCGCGGGTTACAGCCCCAATATTTCGATTTATGGCTACACCATTAATCTCGGAATCACGCGATCCCCTGTAGGAGTGAGCCTGCTCGCGATAGCGGTGTGTCGGTTGGTTAATTGGTGCCTGACACACCGCTATCGCGAGCAGGCTCACTCCTACAGGGGTTGTAGGCCAATTCCGGGTATTTGCGGTAGGCAACTATTGCCAATCGGCCAATAGCAGTAATCTGCCCGACACTTCATTCACCGCCCCCGGAGCCCTGTCGGTATGGAACTTCATGTCGTGATCAACGGCCGCAAGGACCTGGCCGGTCAGTTGTATCGACAACTGCGCGGGGCGATCGAATCCGGGCGGCTGGCGGCGGGCACGCAATTGCCGCCCAGCCGTTTGCTCGCCGAGCAATTGGGCATCTCACGAAAGACCATCTCCGACACCTATGCGCAGCTGACCTACGAAAACTTCCTCACCGGGGTCATCGGCAAAGGCACCTACGTCAACGCCCGCCCGGCGCAAATCCAGCGCAAGCAGAGCCACAGTGAACTGGCCAGCGCCGAGGTGATCGAGAGCTGGTGCAATCTGCCGGTATTCTTGCGCCATCCGACGCTGGAAGGTTCGCTGCGCTACGACTTCATCGGCGGCGCTACCAGCAAGGGCCAGTTCCCCCACGATGACTGGCGCCGCTGCGTGTCCCACGCGATGCGCCAGATGGCCCAGTCCAAGGGCTTCTACAGCCTGCCCGAAGGCCTGCCGGCGCTGCGCAACGCGATTGCCCGACACATCGCCTTTTCCCGCGGGGTCAATTGCCAGGACGAGGACATCGTCGTGTGCAACGGCGCGCAACAGGCGCTGGACCTGATCAGCCGCGTGCTCACCCGCCCCGGCAGCATCGTGGCGATGGAGGACCCGGGTTATCCGCCGGCACGCCTGCTGTTTGGCACCCATGGCGCCGAGGTGGTCGGCGTTCCGGTGGATGCCGAAGGCATGCAGGTCGAGCACATTCCCGATGGCACGCGCCTGATCTATGTCACGCCCTCGCACCAGTTCCCCTTGGGCATGCCGATGAGCCATGGGCGCCGCGAAGCTCTGCTGGCCCGCGCCTATGAGCTGGGCGCAATCGTCATCGAGGACGATTACGACAGCGAATTCCGCTACGAAGGCCGGCCGACCGATTCGCTGTTCAGCCTGGACCAGCGCGGCATCGTTGCCTACGTCGGCACCTTTTCGAAAACCCTGCTGCCGGAGCTGCGTCTGGGTTACGCGATTCTGCCGCCGGCGATCCTCGAAGCGGTGATCCGCGCCAAGCAGCTTACCGACCTGCACGCCTCGACCCTGCCGCAATGGGCGCTGGCCAAGTTCATTGCCGAGGGCTGCCTGCTCAAGCATATTCGCCGCTGTCACACCATTTACGCTCAGCGCCGCGAGCGCATTCTGGCGCGCATGGCGGACGATCTGTCGCCGTGGCTGGAAGCGGTGCCACCGAGTGCCGGTTTCCATATGACCGTGTGGTGCAAGGTGCCGATCGACTTGCCGCTGGTGATCGAGCTGGCGAAAAAGGTCGAGGTTGGCCTGTACGCGATCAACGGTTTCTATTACCAGCAACCGGCGAAAAACGGTCTGTATTTCGGCTTCGGCGCGATCGAAACCCTGGACATCGACGCCGCGCTGGATCGCCTGCGCGACATCCTCGAACAGCTCACCTGAGCCATTGGCCTGAGGATTTAACCGCCGATTGGTTATTGGTCTTCGAGGGTTGCAGGCCTATTCTGCACAGGCGTTATCCCTCAATGAGCAGGATTCGTCCGGCCTGATTCAGGAGTGTGAGCAATGTCCAACGAAGTGATCAACACCGTGCAGGTGCAGGCTGTCGCCGGCCGCTCGGAGGAGCTGGGCAAGCAGTTGCAGAGAATCGTCGACACCCTGCGCGAAACCCCAGGCTGCGATTCCTACCTGGTCGACCGCTGCCCCGAGGACAGCCACCGCTGGACAGTCAGCGCGCGCTGGCAGTCGGAAGCGGCGATGCAGGCGCATTTCAACCGGCCCGAGGCGCAGGGGTTTATCGACCTGATCGATAGCCGCTTGGCCAATAGTGTGGATTTCAACAGCTTTCCCATCGTCTGAACCGGCCCCTTCGCGAGCAGGCTCGCTCCCACAAGGTTACGTGTTGCTGACGAGACAGGTGAGCAACCTCGAACCCTATGGGAGCGAGCCTGCTCGCGAAGGCGTCAGCCTGGTCAACACTGGTATTGTCTGACCCACCGCTATCGCGAGCAGGCTCACTCCTACATGGGTATTTGCCAAGCCACAAATCTCACCCAATCCCCGAATCCCTGTGGGAGCGAGCCTGCTCGCGAAGGCGTATTGCGCCGCGCCGCAAATCCCTCTGACACCGGCAATTGGTCACCCCATCTTCCCGAACATTGGCCGTTTGAATGCTCCAGACTGCGGACTACTGTGATCAGCAACACCCATCATCACAGGTAACCTGCCATGAAAGCCCTGCCCCTGCTCGCCGCCGCCCTCGCCTTCAGCCTTTCGACCGCTGCCCTGGCCCACGACCCCTCGGAAAAAGTCACCGTGCTGCAAGAGCAACTCCTCAAAAACGCCCCCGGCAAAAAAGCCATGATGATCGAGGTCGACTACCAGCCTGGCCAGTCGTCCATCGCCCACAAACACGACGGCACAGCGATGGCGTATGTGCTGGAAGGCGAAGTGATTTCCCAGGTCAAAGGTGAACAACCCATCACGTACAAGAAGGGTCAGTTCTGGTACGAACCGGCCGGCTCCGAGCATCTGGTGTCGAAAAACGCCAGCCAGAGCAAGCCTGCCAGGTTGTTGGTGTTCATGGTCCTGGCCCCTGATGAACCCGTGCTGATCCCGCTGAAAGACTGATGGCTGCCGGATCAGCAAAAGCAGAAAACGCTAATCGAAGGATCAGGGCTTGTATCGATAACAAAGGATCTTTCGCTAGCAGGCTTGCTCCCACATTTTAGAATGGTTTCCAGGTGTGGGAGTTGCACTGGCGAAGTTTTGTCGCCCGTACATATCCCCACACGTAATCCTTTTGGACTTCGTCAGTAGCACCCATTAATGTCCATACGCGAATGCTAAACAGACATTCACACTGTTGATATCGCCAAGGAATGGACGAGAACATTATGAGCACTAACGTAGAAAAATCCTTCATAGCCAGAGTTAAATGCAGCGCGACGCGCATGACGTACTTCAATCAACACCCTGATGCCGATGAGTTGAAGGGGTCGGGGCATCTTCTTACTACCGCTCATGCCTATTCGCGACTAAACATAATGGCGCCCTATTACGAAAACGGCATCAACCCTGTCCACATAGTGGCTTACTTCCGTTGTTACGATGATTACTACAATATTCAGATTCGTAGCAGTCACTATTTTGGTAATTTTTTCAGCAAGAATGATGATCGTATTCTTGGTGCATTCCCGGCAGCGGGTGGTGATACTACGTCGTTCAATCTTTATAATTCCAATAGCGAACTTGTAACCCTGGACAACCTTGAAGGCAGTCACGCAACGGTTTATCTGCGAGCTCGAAACGCGGGTTTCATCAATAGACAATTACGCGAAGACGTATACGTCTACACGTATGGCGACGCACCGGGTGACCCGGTGACGTTCAATCTGGAGATTCTTGAGCGGAATGTCGATTATCCGACTTCCGATGTGCCCTACGCTCAAGCGTGATCAACGCATTGAATAAATAACCGACAATAAAAAGCCCCGGCATCTCACGATACCGGGGCTTTCTCATTCAACCACTACTTACGCCAATTCAAGCTCGGCATTCGCAGCAGCCACAGGCACGATGGTCTGCCCGCTCAACGCCAGATCCAGCAGCTCGCGGTTGGCCACCGCGTACATGGCGTAGTCCGTGCCGCTCGCGGCGCGGATTTCCACCAGCATGGCGCGCCAGCGCGAGATCATGCTTTCGTGCTGTTCCATCCACAGCGCCAGGCGTGTTTCCACGTCCTGGGTGCCGTCGCCCTGTTGCAGGACGGAGATGGTGATCGCGCGTTGCTGCCAGTCGACGTCGTCACGGAACGCTTCACGGGCCAGCGCCTGCCAGTTGTTTTCAACCGGCAGTGCGCTGATCTGTTGCAGGTACCAGGTGATGTCCAGCGCCGAACCCACGGCGAAGTAGGCCTTGGCCACCTCGGCCGGGTTCTGCCCGGTAACGTCCGAGGCTTCGATGATCGGCAGCAGCGTGTACAGGTGCGAAGTGCCCGCAACCATACGCGCCAGCAATTCCGGCACACCGGCGGCGACGTAAGCCTGATAACGCGCCTGCCAGTTTTCGCGGATTTCGCCGCTCAGCAGCTCGTCGAGTTTCAGACCCAGCTCTTTCAGGTGCGGACCGAAATGCGCGACGTCACGGGCAGCGTTCTGCTCGTTGCGACGGGCACGCAGGAACCAGCGCGTGGCACGGCGACCCAGACGCATCAGCTCGTCCATCAGCTCCAGCTGCACGTCAGCGGAGACCTGATAGTCCAGCGCTTCGATCTGACGGAACCAGTGCGGGAGGTGGAAAATGTCACGCACGATCACATAAGCGCCTGCCA
>Ga0196970_1001083_pt1 | contig 21428 bp, 20 predicted proteins | sample S1v_513CmetaG_FD_148672 | JGI IMG/M metagenome (GOLD analysis project Ga0196970, IMG submission 148672) | Soil microbial communities from Anza Borrego desert, Southern California, United States - S1+v_5-13C | ecosystem: Environmental > Terrestrial > Soil > Desert | place: USA: California...
AACGTGCGCAACCCGCTGCCCTTCATGGAGCTGCAGGACGTGCAGGAGCTGACCAACTTCTTCGAGCGCCGCGTGTCTGCCTACCAGGTGGGCGTGCAGGGTGAAGTGGGCTTCGACCACGCGTTCTAGGGGAAGGCTTTCCCGCTTCGCGGCTGCGCCCCCAAGATTTGCTACGCAAACCTTGGGCCCCTAGCTGCGATGCCTCCGATCCCCCGCGCCTTTGGCGCGCCCCCCTTACCAAGGGGGGCTCTGCTCCAGCCGGCTTTGGCGAACGGTGTGATTGCACTCTGCAATTGCACAGTAGGAGGGGCTTCAGCCCCGACCATGGGTCCAATACACCCGGCAAAGGTCCGCAGGTGCACAATGCACCTGACCCACACCCCCTTGCCACCATGACCCAGACGCTCGCCGACACCTGCCCTCCCGCCGATATCGCTCCCGCCGTCGCGCCCACCGAAGTGCGCATGGCTGAAATCGTGTTCCCCAATCACACCAACCACATGGGCACGCTGTTCGGTGGCCAGGCGCTGGCGTGGATGGACAAGGCTGCCTTTCTCGCCGCGGCGCGCTATTCGCGTCACACGGTGGTGACGGCACGCTCGGACCAGGTGGATTTCAAATTGCCGATCCGCCAGGGGCAGATGGTCGAGACCATCGGACGTGTCGTCGAGGTGGGCCGAAGCTCGATTCGTGTCGAGGTGGAGCTGATTGCCGAAGACCTGGCGACCGGCGAGCGCAAACTATGCACGCGCGGGCATTTCGTGATGATCGCGCTGGGTGCCGATGGCAAGCCCACGCCGGTGACGCCGCTGCCCTGATCGGTGCACTGTAGGAGCGGCTTCAGCCGCGACTGTGATTTCATAGGTCGCGTCTTCGCTCGTCGGGGCTGAAACCCCTCCCACAACGGCCCCAGGCGGGATTTGTGCAGGTTCGACATCCCCGGTCGCGGCTGAAGCCGCTCCTACCACCGCTCCTACACAGAGGCTCGCTGCAACTGATAGGCCTGCAAATGCACATACGCGGCCATCAGCCACGGGGCATTGCGGCCGGTTTCGCGCACGCGGGCCAGCATGTCGCCGACGATCTGCCGCGCCTCCACCTCGCGCCCGGCTTCCAGGTCGCGCAGCATCGACGCCTTCAACTCCGAGCCCGGCTGCAGCAAGGCAGCCAGCGCCTTCTCCCTGGCCGGCATCGGGATGACCTGGCCGTCGGCCTCGGCGGCGATCAGCGTTTCGTTGTACAGCCCGTTGATCAGCGCGCGACCGTCGTCGGTGGCGACAATGCGGCCGATCGGCGCACGCATCAGGCAGGTGGCCGCGGCCAGGCTGCACAGGAAGGTGAACTTGATCCACTGCTCCTGCGCGATCGCCGGTGAGGCGACGTGGTCAATGCCAGCCTGTGCGCAGGCTTCAGCAAAGGCGCGCACGCGCGGGCTGAGGTGGGCGCTGTCGCGCTCGCCGAAGGTGAGCGAGGCCGGCTTGCCCAGGTGCAGGATTTCACCCTCCGCGCCCTGCGCGGCACTGATGAAGCACAGCCCGCCCAGCACCCGCCCGCGGCCGAAGGCCGCATCCAGCGCCGCGTAATGCAGCAGACCATTGAGGATGGGCAGTACGGTGGTCTGCGCACCAACGGCCGGCGTGATGGCCTCGATCGCGCTGTCCAGGTCGTAGGCCTTGCACGCCAGGATCACCAGGTCGAACGGCTCCACCGCGGCAGCCGCGCCCACAGATTCGGTGGTGACGTGAGCCACGGGAATATCCACATCGCCCAGCGGACTGCGGATGCGCAGCCCGTCGCGGTCCAGCTGATGGCCGCGGCGCTCGCGCACGAGAAACGTCACGTCCAACCCGGCCTGAGCCAGCCGTCCGCCGAAATAGCCGCCGGTGCCGCCGGCGCCGAGTACCAGGATGCGCATTGCCGCTCCTCAGCTCCTCAACCCCACACCCCGCCGCAGCAACCACAGCGCCAGCGCGCCAAGCACGACGACAAAGCCCAGCATCAGCGTGTAGGCCACCCACAGCGGCACGTCGCTGGTGCCGAGCAGGCCGTAGCGGAAGGCGTTGACCATGTAGAAGATCGGGTTGGCGTGGGTGGCCGCTTCGGCCCACGGCGGCAGCAGCTTCACCGAATAGAACACGCCGCCCAGGTAAGTAAGGGGGGTCAGGATGAAGGTCGGCACGATGGCCACGTCGTCGAACTTCTTGGCGTAGACGGCATTGACGAAGCCGGCCAGGGAGAAGATCGTCGCGCCCAGCAGCACCGTGGTCAGCGTGACCAGCGGGTGCGGGATGCGCACCGGGGTGAAGAACATCGCGATAATCAGCACGATCACGCCCACCATCAGGCCGCGCAGCACCGCGCCGGCGACATAGCCGGCGAGGATGACCCAGTTCGGCATCGGCGAGACCAGCAGTTCCTCGACGTGGCGCCCGAACTTGGCGCCGAAGAACGAAGACGAGATGTTGCCGTAGCTGTTCTGGATGACGCTCATCATCACCAGGCCGGGGACGATGAAGGCCATGTAGTCGTAGCCGCCCATCTGCCCCACGCGCGAGCCGATCAGCCCGCCGAAGATCAGGAAGTACAGCGTCATCGTGATGGCCGGCGGCACCAGGGTCTGGCCCCAGATGCGCAGGATGCGCTTGACCTCACGGCGCACGATGGTGCCCAGGGCGGTGAAGTTGCGCTGGGTGTCGGTGGGGCCGGCGGTCTGCTGCACGCTCATGCCGCGGTCTCCAGGTTGGCGGTGAGGCGCACGAACAGTTCCTCCAGGCGGTTGGACTTGGTGCGCATCGAGCGCACGCGGATGCCGGCTTCCTGCAGCACGGCGAAGATGCGGTTGAGGTCCATCGCACGCGGCATTTCCACGTCCAGCGTGTGCGCGTCGGTGGCGATGAAGGTCACCCCTTCGATCACCGGCAGCTGCGCCGGGAGCTCACCGTCGATGTCGAACAAGAAGCCCTCCACGTCGAGCTTGGCCAGCAGCGCGCGCATCGGGCCCTGCACCACGATCTGGCCGTGGTTGATGATGGCCAGATGCCGGCAGAGGCTTTCGGCCTCTTCCAGATAGTGCGTGGTGAGGATGATGGTGGTGCCGGCGGCGTTGATCTCGCGCAGCACGCGCCACATGTCGCGGCGGATCTCGATATCCACGCCGGCGGTGGGCTCATCGAGGATCAGCAGGCGCGGGCGCGTCATCATCGCCCGGGCAATCATCAGCCGCCGCTTCATGCCGCCGGACAGCGTGCGGCTCATCACCTGGGCCTTTTCCCACAGGTGTGCGCGCTTGAGCTCGGCTTCGGCCAGCGCCTCGGCTTCACGGCGCGGCATGCCGTAGAAGCCGGCATAGTTGACCAGAATGTCGAAGGGCTTCTCGAACAGGTTGAAGTTGATTTCCTGCGGCACCAGGCCGATCAGGCGCATGGCGGCGCTGCGCTCGCGCACCAGGTCGGTGCCGAAGACCTCGACCTGGCCCTCGCTGAGGTTCACCAGCGAGGACACAATGCCGATCAGCGTGGACTTGCCGGCGCCGTTGGGCCCGAGCAGGGCGAAGAAGTCGCCAGGCTGCACCTCCAGCGAGACGCCCTTGAGCGCCTGCACGCCGGTGTCGTAGGTCTTGCGCAGGTCCCGCACGCGCAGCGCGGGAACCTGGGAGGGGATGTCCGGATTCAAGCTCATGCCTTCGCGCCAGGGGCGGGCGCCGGGGAAACAGCCGTTATTATAGAAGCCCGCCGGGGGCCTGGCCCCCGCCACACATTGTTCCATTCCGCTCAGTGCCCGCCCAATTTCCGCTCAAGCTTGTCGACCGCAGGATGATCGCGCCCACGGTCGGCCACTATTGCTTCGTCCGTGACGACGGCCAGCCGCTGGATTTCCAGCCCGGCCAGTTCATCCAGGTGCATTTCCACTACGCCGACGGCACCCCGGCCCGGCGCAGCTATTCGCTGGCGACCATCCATGACCACGCGCTGGGACCGGGCGAGGCGGTGGAAATCGCGGTGAGCTTCGTCCCCGGCGGCGCGGCCACCGCGCTGTTCGAGGGCATGGCTCCGGGCGATCCGCTGCAGGCCAGTGGCCCGTTCGGGCGTTTCTGCCTGATGCCGGGCGACCACAACCAGCGCTACCTGCTGATCGCCACCGGCACCGGCGTCACCCCGTACCGTTCGATGTTGCCACTGCTGGCCGAGAACATTGCCGCGCGCGACATCGAGGTGGTGTTGTTGCAGGGTGCGCGCAACGAAGAAGAACTGCTCTACGGCGATGACTTCCGCGCCTTTGCCGACAGCCATCCGCAGTTCCGCTACGTGCCGTGCTTTTCCCGTGGCCTGCCCGACCGCGCTCACCCCGACGCCCGTCACGGCTATGTGCAGCAGCACCTGGCCGAGTTCGCGCCGAACCCGGCCGGCGATATCGCCTACCTGTGCGGCAACCCGAACATGGTCGATGCCTGCACCGAGGCGCTGAAGGCCGCTGGCCTGCTGTCAGCGCAGGTGCGACGCGAGAAGTACGTCAGCAGCAAGTAGCCGGCCGATCGGCGGCAGCGGTGGAACGGATCGTCCGCTGCATTGCTGCCTGTTTCGCGTCGCCCCTCCTTGTCGAGCCGGGTATTAAGAATGGGCTACGCCCCGTAGCGCCCATTCCTCACTGGCTGACCATGTCCCACTACTCTCTCGCAACGACCGCCCTTGGCAACGGCAGCGGTGTGTTGCTCGCGCACGGCGCGGGCTCCACCGTCAATGAATCCTACGGCCCACTGCTCGATACCCTGGCCGCGCGGCACCGCGTCGTGGGCGCCGACTATCCTGGCTCGGGCGCATCACCGGCGGTGGAGGGGCCGCTGTCACTCGATGAGCTGGCCGATTCGCTCGTCGCCGCCGCTGATGCCGACGGCCTGCAGCGCTTTGCCGTGGTCGGTTACTCCCTGGGTGGCCTGGTTGCCCTGCGCGTGGCCGAGCGGCATCCGCAGCGCGTATCGGCCCTGGTGCTGACCGCGACCTCCGGCACTCCCCCCACTTCGACCCGCCTGCTGGCCGGCGCGATCCAGGCACTGCACGCCGATCCCGCTGCGCGACCGGCATTGGCACGGGTCATGACCGCGCTGGCCTTGAGCAGCCAGACGCTCGAGTCGCTGCCGGCCGAACAGTTGGAAGCGATGATCGGCGGGCTTGCGCAGGGTCTGCCCGCGGGCACCGGCCAGCAGTTCGGCATTGGCAGCGCGCCGGGGCTGCGGGCGAATCTGGCGAGCATCTCGGTGCCGACGCTGGTCGTGGTCACCACGCAGGACCGCATCATGCCGCCGGAGGCGCAGCGCGCACTGGCGGCAGGCATCGCTGGCGCCGAGACCGTGGAGATTCCCAGCGGCCACCTCATTGGCATGGAAGCAGGCGAGCCGTGGCGTGATGCGGTGAGTGGGTTTCTGGCGCGGGTGGGGGCGAAGTAAGCGACGTGGTTGTTGGGGGGCCAAGGCTCTCGCGCGCCAGTCGTGGTGCTTGTGCTGACAGCGCAGATGTAGGCCGTTGAGTACGAAGCCCCGCAGTGTCGGGGCTTCGCTTCGGGTCGGGACGACGACGAGAAAACGACAGCAGATGCACGGCTCAAGTAGGCGTGCGTCCTTGCCGCCCTCCTGCTACTTGTCAGGCTTGGGCTTCGACTGCCCAATACGAGCGTCCCGAATCTGCGACATCAGAGACTTGCCTGAGCTGGTGTTTAGAAAGCTCCGCACATCAACCGTGACCCCAGACCTGTTGAACTCACCATAGGTAGCGCTCTTCAACTGCGAGCCGCTAAGGCGTTTGGAAGTCGGCATGGCTACAGGTCCTTTGCTGGCGCGGAGTCGCCATGCAAGAAAGTGTCCCGTTCGTGTGGACCCGGTGCAAGCAAGACACGGGACGACTCTGTGTCAGGAAAGGCAGTTGATGAGCGTAATTGGCCCAGCCGCCTGAGGGACGCCATCGCTCCACCCCTGTCAAACACCCTTGACATCCCCCCCCATGACCCCCGATCCTCCTGTCAAGCGACGTTGACAGGGGAACGGAGTGAATCATTGGCTTTCGCGCGGCAACCGCCTGCGCGGCCTGGCGCTGTTGGCCGCCGCCGCGGCGCTGGCTGCGTACCTGCCCGCTCTGGGTCTGCCGCCGCGCTATCAGGACTTCACTGCCGGCCTGGCCTGGGGCATGGGCGTGGCCCTGCTGCTGGCGGGCGCACTGCATTGGTGGCGTCCGCAGTGGTTGCCTGACGAAGACGATCGCCGTCAGCAACAGCTGGCACATCGCTACCTGCGCGACGCCGCACCCGGCCTGCTGATCTATCTGGCGTTGCTGTGCGCGGCGCCATGGCTGGCCGCGCATCATCCGCCCGGCTGGCTGTTGCTCGCGCTGTGCCTGCTGCCGCTGCCCGCGTTGCTGGTGTTGCTGCGCGCGACGCTGCGCTACCTGCGCGATGCCGACGAGTTGCAGCGCCGGATCGAGCTCGAAGCCCTGGCGATCGCCGCGCTGGTGGTGTCGCAGGCGTGCTTTGCGGCGTGGGTGCTGCATCGCTTCGGCATGATCCACCTCGACACCGAGCCCGCGCTGGCGTGGGTGTTTGCCGGTGTCGTGCTGGTGCGCCTGCTGGCCAGCGTCTGGCTGCGGCGCAAGTACCAATGAACAACCGCCTGCGCGAGCTGCGCGATGCGCAGGGCTGGTCGCAAGGCGAGCTGGCCGAACGGCTGGGCGTATCGCGGCAGACGGTCAACGCGCTGGAAACGGGCAAGTACGACCCGAGCCTGCCGCTGGCATTTCGCATCGCGGGCCTGTTTGGGGAAGCAATAGAACGGATTTTCTTGTACGAAGCATAGGCAGTGAGCGTGGGACGCAACGGCGCGGTCACATCGGCCGGGCCGGCGCGTCCTGGAACCAGAACCCAGGCAAGGAAACGCAGATGTCGAAGAAGGTCAGGATCATCCTGGCGCTGCTGGTAGTGGCGGGGGCACTCGGCTACCGCTATTGGCACGCACGCCAACCCGCGGACAAGCCCGCACCCGCCATGGCCACCGCGAAGGCCGCGCCGAGCGGACAAGCCGCTTCGGCGAGCGAGCAGGCGCCCACCACCCGCACCCGCGGCAAGCTGCAGTTCCATCCGTGCACGCTGACCTCGGCCCAGGCCGCGGGCAACGTCGAGGCGCAATGCGCGACGCTGCAGGTGCCGGAGAACCCGTCCGCGCCGCAGGGGCGCAAGATCGGGCTCAACATCGCCTGGCTGGAATCGAAGAACGACGTCGCCGCCGATCTGGAGCCGGTGTTCTTCATTGCCGGCGGCCCCGGCCAATCGGCTACTGATGTGGGCAGTCTGGTCGCGCTGGCCCTGGCCGAAACCCGCAAGCAGCGTGACATCTTCCTGATCGACCAGCGCGGCACCGGCGGCTCGCATCCGCTCGAATGCCTGGGCCCGGACGGCAAGGCGCTCGCAGTGCCGGAGGAAGAGGTCGAAGATCCCGCCAAGGCGGTGGCCGATTACGCCGCACGCTGTGCCGCCGCGCTCAAGCCCGGCACCGACACGCGCTTCTACACCACCAGCGAGGCCGTTGCCGACCTGGATGCGGTGCGCGCGGCGCTGGGCGCACCGCGGGTGGACCTGATGGGCGTGTCCTACGGCACGCGCGTGGCCCAGCAGTTCGCCAAGCGCTATCCGCAGCATGTGCGGGCCATCGTGCTTGACGGTGTGGCGCCGAACGATCTGGTGGTCGGTGGCGAGTTCGCGACCACCTTCGAGGAGGCCATCGCGCTGCAGTCGGCGCAGTGCCGCAAAGATGCGGCCTGCAGCAAGCGCTTCCCCACCGACACCCGCGAACAGTTGCGCAATGTACTGGCGCGCCTGCGCGAGGCGCCGGTCGAAGTGAACTACCGCCATCCCGGCACGGGCGAGATCGCGCAAGGCAAGGTCACCGCCGATACGGTGGTGGGCCTGGCCTTCGCCTTCTCCTATGCGCCGCAGACGGCCTCGCTGCTGCCACTGGTGCTCGACGAGGCGGCCAAGGGCCGCTACGAGCCGCTGATGTCACTGGCGCAACTGGCCAACCGGCAGATGGGCGGGCAGATGAACCGCCTGATGCAGTGGTCGGTGATCTGCGCCGAAGACGCTGGACGTTACCAGCCGTCGGCGGCCACCGCCTCGACGCTGCTCGGCCCGGAAGTCGCGCGGATCTTCTTTGCCGCCTGTCCGGTGTGGGCGACCGGCAGCGCTCCGGCCGACTTCACCGCGCCACTGCGCAGCCAGGCGCCGGTGCTGCTGCTGTCCGGTGAGCTCGACCCGGTCACGCCGCCGCGTTACGCCGAGCGCGTGCTCGCCGGCCTGCCGAACGGCCGCCACCTGATCGCGCCGGGGCAGGGCCACAACGTGATGGCCCTGGGTTGCATCCCCAAGCTCATCGGCCAGTTCTTCGATACCGCCGACGCCAAGTCGCTCGATGCCAAGTGCGTGCAGGATCTCAACCGCGTGCCGGCATTCACCACGTTCAATGGATGGGAACCCTGATGCACGCCATCGCTTACACGGAGGACGCGGCATGATCGTCGCCGAAGACCTGCACAAGTCGTTCAAGACGCGCACCGGCCTGGTCAAGGCAGTGGACGGCGTCAGCTTCAGCGCCGGCGACGGCCGCGTCACCGGCTTGCTCGGCCCTAATGGCGCGGGCAAGACCACCACGCTGCGCATGCTCTATACGCTGATGACGCCGGATAGTGGCCGGGTCACCGTCGATGGCATCGATCCGGCCGTTGACGCAGTGGCCGTGCGCCGTCGCCTCGGCGTGCTGCCAGATGCGCGCGGCGTCTACAAGCGCCTGACCGCGCGCGAGAACATCGCCTATTTCGGCCAGCTGCACGGCATGTCCAGCTCGCATATCGCCGAGCGCATCCGCGTGCTGTCGCGGGCGCTGGACATGGACGACATTCTCGACCGGCAGACCGAAGGCTTCAGCCAGGGCCAGCGCACCAAGACCGCCATTGCCCGCGCGCTGGTGCACGACCCGCGCAACGTCATCCTCGACGAGCCGACCAACGGGCTGGACGTGATGACCACGCGCGCGCTGCGCGGCTTCCTGCGCCAGCTGCGCGAGGAGGGGCGTTGTGTGATCTTCTCCAGCCACATCATGCAGGAGGTGGCGGCGCTGTGTGACAGCATCGCCATCATCGCCAAGGGCACCGTGGTGGCCGCCGGCAGCGCCGACGAGCTGCGCGCGCAGACCGGTGAGGAAAACCTGGAAGACGCCTTCGTCAAGGCGATCGGCACGGACGAGGGATTGCACGCATGAACCACGCTCAAGTTTCCCGAGGCATGTTCGGCACCGTGTGGACGGTGCTGCGCAAGGAGTTGCGCGACATCTCGCGTGACCGCCGCACGCTGCTGCTGTCGCTGCTGCTGGCTCCGCTGCTCTATCCGATCCTGATCCTCGGCCTGGGTGCACTGGCCGAATCGCGGGTCAAGACGCAGATCGACAAGCCGCTGGACATCGCCACCGTCAACGCCGCCGCCGCGCCCAACCTGGTCGCCTTCCTCAAGGCGCAGGGACTCAACGCGGTTCCGGCACCGGCCGACCTGACCACCGCCATTCGCGAGCAGGACATCGACGTGGCGCTGCGCATCAGCGAGGACTATCCGCAGGCCTGGCGCGAGGGTCGTCCGGCGCTGGTGGAAGTGCTGCGCGATACCACCCGCCGCGATGCCGACATCCCCAGCACGCGGCTGCAGGCGGCGCTGTCCGCTTACGGCCAGCAGGTCGGCGCCTTGCGTCTGCTGGCGCGCGGCATCGATGCGCAGGTCGCGCGGCCGGTGGACATCGGCATGCAGGACCTGGCCACGGCCGATGCCAAGCGCGGCATGTTCATGGCGATGATGCTGCCGGTGCTGCTGATCATCACCTCGTTCCTGGGCGGCGCGTACCTGATCCTCGACGCCACCGCCGGTGAGCGCGAGCGGCAGTCGCTGGAGCCGTTGCTGGCCACGCCGGCGCCGCGCAGCGCAGTAGTAAGCGGCAAGATCGCGGCCGCCTGCGTGATCGGCATGGTCTCGCTGGTGCTGACGCTGCTGGCCTTCAAGGTCAGTGCGATGTTCGCCACCGGGGCCGGACGACAGCTCAATGTCGGCTTCATGCCGATGGTGCAGATGCTGTTCGTGCTGCTGCCGATGCTGTTCATCGGCACCTCGCTGCTCACCTACCTGGCCGCCGCGGCCAAGAGCATGAAGGAAGCGCAGAGCCACATGACCTGGCTGATGCTGTTGCCGATGCTGCCGGGCTACGCCTTGATGGTGTATCCGCTGAAGACGCAGCTATGGCACTTCGCTGTGCCCTTCCTGGCGCAGAACCAGATGCTGCTGAAGATCATCCGCCACGAGACCATCGATGCGCAGGTCTGGGCGGTCTATCTGGTGGCGGGCTTTGGCCTGGCGGCGCTGCTGTCGCTGGCCGCCGTGCGGCGCTATCACCAGGAGCGGCTGGCGATCAGCGGCTAGCCGCTGTAGTCCCCGGCGGCGGCACTGGCCGCTGCCGGGTTGCGATGGCATCAGGCCGCGGCGGCGCGGGCCTGGCGCAGATCGCGGGCATCGAGCATGGGTTTGAACGGCCAGCTGAGTTTCCAGCAGGCCTGGTAGGCACCTCGCAGCGACAGGCGGGCCTTCCCGTCCGGATCGGCCGGGCGCAGGAAACCACGCTCGGTCATCGCCTGCAATTCGTCATTCATGTAGTTGGCGATGGTCTGCAATTCCTCGCCCGCCGGCAGGGGCACTACGTCAGTGCGCGCCATTCGCGCGCGGATGGCCTGGAAGCGATCGAGCAGCGTGGCCGCATCGGTCACACCGCGCAGGCGATAGCTACGCCGCCGCCACCAGGGCGGATAGACGCCGGGGATCGGGCTGTTGTTCACGCCCAAGGCCACGCCGTCGGCATGCAACTGGTTGAACTCCATCACCGCCAGTTCGCCGTTTGGCTGGCTGGTGGCCAGCAAACTCGCCGTGAGCAGGTCTTCGTCGCGGCGATAGATGATCATCGACGAGGTCGAATGCGACATGGCGAACCCGCTCGCGCCGACCGGCTTGAAGCCCAGCTCCAGCAGCTGCTGATGATTGAAGAGAAAGGCCGCGCCGCGCACGTGCAGGAACGCGGCCAGGTCCTGCGGCGGCAGCACATAGCGGCCTGGGAAGTACTGGTTGCGATACACCAGCAGCGGTGCGACGAGCAGGCGCAACAGCAGTGGGGTGGCAAGCGCCACCACGAGTATCCAGAACAGGATCCAGAACAGAGTCAGCATATTTTCCCCCTTGGTGCCGGTGGATGCTATTGAGGCCGCTGCCGCCCGGCAACGCTTGTCGGGGCTGAAGCCCCTCCTACAACGACCCTGGCCGAAGCCATGGGGTCTGCCAAAACGCTGAAAACGATTTCCGGCATCCGCATACCTCGCACCGCAGATTCTTCGCGAACGTTTGACACCCCGGCAACAATCCCGCGCGCAGGCTCGCCACACACCCCAACATGCGGAGGGCAGGATGAAACACAACAAGCTGATCGTCGCCATGGGCGCGCTGCTGCTGATCCCGGCACTGGCCAACGCCGGCGACGACAAGTTCAAGAAGATGGACACCAACGGCGATGGCGCCATCACCAGCGCCGAACATAGCGCCGGCGCCCAGCAGATGTTCACCGCCATGGACACCAACAAGGACGATCAGGTCACCTCGGCGGAAATGGATGCGCAGTGGGCTGCCAAGAAAGGCAAGGACGGCAAGACCGACGGCATGAAGATGTCCTCGGCCGACAAGATCAAGGAAATCGACAGCGATGGCGACGGACGCCTGTCTGCCGCCGAACATGCTGCCGGCACGCAACAGATGTTTGCCAAGCTCGATGCCAACGCCGACGGCAAGCTCACCGAAGCCGAAATGCAGGCTGGCCACGACGCGATGCGCACGCCGGCGACCAAGTCACCGTAACGCCAGCACGAGCGCTCGCGGTCCCAAGCCGCAAACTGACACCACCACGCGCCGCCGGCCTCCCACCGGCGGCGCGTGCTCTTCCGATGCCGGCTCACATATCCAAGGCAATCTGCACGTAAGGCGTGCGCGGCTGGCCGACGTACATGCCGCGATTGACGTCGTTGTAGGAGCGGGTGAAGTAGCGCCGATCGAACAGGTTCATCACGCCCACGCCCACGCCGACCCGCGCACCACGCACACTTTGCAACTCGTAATTGGCGCGCAGGTTCCACAGCCCATAACCGGGAATGCGCCCGGTACTGCCATCGGCACTGGCCACGCGGGTGTTGGCGTTGTCCGCGTACTGCGCCGATTGCGCCTGCAGTTCCAGGTCCAACCGCAATGGGCCCCGGCCATAACCCATCGCGGCCAGGCCCTTGTGGCGCGAGGAGAACGGCACCCGGTTGTCGTAGTTCTCGCCGCGCTCGCGGATACGCGCATCGACATAGGCGTAGTTGACTCGCACGTCCAGGCCCTCCAATGTCGGTGACCACTGCCCCAGTTCCCAGGCCAGCCGACCTTCGATGCCGCGATGGCGGGTGCGTCCACGCGCGATGACCCGCTCGGTGGTCTGGCTGCTCTCGTACTGGTTGTTGAAGTTGACCAGGAATGCGCCCAGCGCGGCGCTGATGCCGCCGGACTCGTAATGCGTGCCCAGCTCCCAGGTACGCGCCTTTTCCGGCTTGATCTGATCCACCGCGACACGGTTGGGCATCTGGCTGTATTGCACGCTGCCAAACGAGGTTTCGGTATTGGCGTAGACATTCCAGCCGGGATTGAGGCGGTACAACACGTGCAAGGCTGGCAGCGGCACGCGGTAGCGCGCCTGATAGGGACGCGAAGTGATCAGGTTGCGCTGCGACTGGCTGATGAACTCGTAGCGCAGGCCAGGAGTGATGGTCCAGTCGCCGATATCGATGCGATCGTCCAGGTACAGGGCATTGGCACGGGTCTGGCCGCGGGTGTCGCGGTCGTTGCGGCTGCTCGGGCCGGGCAGCGCGCCCCCGGGCGGCGCGCGGTAACGCAACTCATGGCTGCTTTCGTCGAGGTAGCGCCAGCCGGCGCCGATGCGGTGGCTTGCCGCGCCCCACTCCCAGTTGCGGCCATAGCGTGCTTCCACGCCGCGCACCCAGTAGTAGCGCGGTGAGGACGAGACGAACTTGCTCTGGTCGAGCACGCTGCTGCGCAAGGTCTTGGTGAAGTAGGCATTGGCCGAGAACTCCTGGCCAGCGTCCTCATAGTCGTAGCCGGCGCCGAGCAGCGTGCGCCGCCCCCAGAAGCGGTCGAGCGGACGTGTCGACTGGAACGGGTCGGCCGCGTACGCGGCCTGGCTCAGGCCGCCAGGCATTTGCGCCTGGCCGTCGTAGTACTGGGCAATGGCATGCACGCGATGCGCCGCATCGGGCTGGTACTGCGCCTTCAGCATGACATCGTCGATGCGCGTGTCGCTGTGCTGGCGATAGTCGCCGCCGCGCGTACCCGAGTAGAGCAAGGCCGCACCCAGGCCGTTGCTGCCGGTTCCGCCCAGCAGTGCGTTTGCGGTCCGGCGCGGCCCCTCCGGCGCGGAGGCCGGGCTGGCCTGCCACTGCATCGCCGCTTGCGCGGTGGGCGCCTGCGGAATGGCGCGGGTGACGAAGTTGATGATGCCGCCGACGTTCTGTGGCCCGTAGCGCACCGCGCCGCCGCCACGCACCACATCGACCGCCTGCATGTTCCCCAGCGACAGCGGTGCCAGCGACAACTGCGGCTGGCCATAAGGCGCATAGGGCACCGGGATTCCATCCATCAGCACGGTGGAACGCGAAGCCAGGCGCGAGTTGAGGCCGCGCACGCCGACGTTGAGCGCCAGGTCGTGGCTGCCGGTGCCGTTGTTGTCCGGCGCGCTGACGCCGGGAATCCGGTTGAGCGCTTCGCGCGCGGTGGTCGCGCCGGTGCGGAGGAAGTCGGTGCGCGTGGCGATGTCGCGCGCGCCCGGATGGTCGAAGCTGTCATCGCTGGCGGCCGGGCCAAGCCAGTCGCTGGTGACGTGCAGGGTGGGCAGCGTGGTTTGTGGGGGTGCCGGGTCACCTTCGCCGGCATGGGCCGACAGGCTCAGCGTGGCGAGAAGTGACAGCGTCCAATGACGTGGGGCGCGGACGGGAACAGAAAACGAAGCGGGCAATGGCGTGGCCTTTGTTGAGAATTATTCTCAATTTGGCGTGGCGCCGAATGCCGCTCAAGGCACGAAAGGAATCCGTTCTTGCCCAAAATTGACGAGGCCCGGTTGCCCGGGCCTCGTCGCTTGTCAGTAACGCAGAAGCTGCCGCGGCTCAGGTGCCCGGGCTGAAGGACAGCGTGCGGCGCGTGGTGACTGGTGCGGCCACTGGCTCGAACTTCCAGCGCTTGGTCGCGTTCAATGCCTCGCGGTCGAACACGCGCGCCGGGGTGGCGCGCAGCACGCGCGAACTGGTGACCGAGCCGTCGGTGCCGACGGTGATCTCGACCAGCACTTCGCCAGAGGTACCCGCACGCAGGGCTTCAGGCGGATAACGCGGGGCCGGGGTGCTGATCGGGCGCAGCGTCGCGGCGGCCGCAGCCGGTGCCGCCGCGGCAGGGCGGGGTGCAGGCGTGGCGGCGCGCTGTTCGGCTTCGCGCCTGGCCGCGGCCTGGCGCTCGGCTTCGGCGGCCTGCTGGCGCGCGGCTTCCTGCTGCGAGGCGATCTGCCTGGCGGCCTCGGCTTCCTTGGCCTGCTGTTCGGCTTGCTTCTTCTGCTCGACCAGCTGCTGCGCCTTTTCCTCGGTCTGCTTCTTGAGCTTTTCGGTTTCCTGCGCGGTGCGCGTGGCCGCGTTCTGGATGCCGTTGGTCACGCCGGCCTTCAGGCGCGGCAGCGCCGGGGCCTTGTCGTCCACCTTTTCGATCAGCGCGATCAGGCGCTGTGCTTCGGGGAACTCCTCGCGGGTGATGCTCTGCTCGGCGGCGATCAGGGTGTAGGGCGTCAGGTCGGTCAGCGCGCTCTTCACCGTGGCGTCCTGCGGCTGCTTGTCGCGCAGGGCCAGGTAGTACTCGACCGCGTTGTTGCCGGCCGGCGCGTACATGCGGTTCTCGCGCAGCGCCAGCGAGGCGGCTTCGCGCAGCTGCTCGACCGACATGGCCTGCACCTGTGCCGACACCGCGGTGTCCGGCGTCGCCGCCGGCGCCGCTGCCGGGCTGGCCGCAGGCGTCGTGGCGGCGGCAGGGCTGCCGGCGGCAGGCGCCGTGGCCGCGGCCGGCTGGGCTTCTTCCTTCTTGGAACAGGCGGCCAGGGCCGCCAGCAACAGCATCGGCACAACCAGGCGTGCCGTCCGGCGCGAATTCACATCGAACATGTTTTCCCCCTTGACCCCGAATTCTGGTGGATGTTTGCGGGGCCGCCGCCTTCCCTCCCGAAGACGGACGGCCAAGCCGGCAATCTAGCATTGCCAGCCTGCCCGCGCGCAAGAAACGGCGAAAACGCGCCCGATCATTATGTGATCAGGTGCACGCCTCCGCGCCGGTCAGTGGCCCGATGCCCGGGCCGCGCCCGCACCGGCGCCGTGGCTGGCGGCGTTGGACATCAGCCGATCGGTCCAGGCGATGCCGATGGCCGACAGGATGAAGACGCAATGGATGATGGTCTGCCACATCACCCCAAGAGGCGTCAGCGACGAGCAACTGGCCTCGCCGATCTGCGCCGCCGCCAGGTTGATGTTGCTGGCCGAGCACAGCGGCAGGCCGCCCAGCGCGCCGGCGGCAATGAAGGTCTTCAGCAGGTGGATGGAGGAGATGCCGATGATCGCCATTGCCAGCTTGACCTTGAGCACCGAGGCGTTGACGTGGCTCAACCACTCCGGCTGGTCCGGGTGGCCCTCCAGGCGCAGGCGCGAGACAAAGGTCTCGTAGCCGCCAACGATCACCATCACCAGCAGGTTGGAGATCATCACCACGTCGATCAGCCCGAGCACGATCAGCATGATCTGCTGCTCGCCCAGGCTCGGCGCTTCGTGGATCAGGTGCCACAGTTCCTTGCCGAACAGGAACACATACACACCCTGGGCCAGGATCAGCCCCAGGTACAGCGGCAGCTGCAGCCAGCGCGAGGCGAAGATGAGGGCGGCGATCGGGTTCAGGCGTTTGGGGGGCGACATGCGTGGAACGATCCGTGGCGGGAAGGTGGCAGGGTAACGGCGCCCGGGCAGCCCTGCCAACCCGGGCCCGGCGCTACACTGCGGCCCCACACTTCGCGGAGCGCGGCATGATCGACCTGTACTACTGGCCCACGCCGAATGGGCACAAGATCACCCTGTTTCTGGAAGAGGCGGGGCTGGAATACACGATCAAGCCGGTGAACATCGGCGCCGGTGACCAGTTCAAGCCGGAGTTCCTGGCCATCTCCCCGAACAACAAGATGCCGGCCATCGTCGATCACGCACCGGCCGACGGCGGCGCACCGATCAGCGTGTTCGAGTCCGGCGCGATCCTGCTGTACCTGGCCAACAAGACCGGCCGCTTCTTCGGCAACGATGTGCGCCAGAAGGTGGCGGTCAACCAATGGCTGATGTGGCAGATGGGCGGGCTCGGTCCGATGACCGGGCAGTACGGCCACTTCCACGTCTACGCGAAGGAGAAGATTCCCTACGCGATCGAGCGCTATACCAACGAGGTGCAGCGCCTGCTCGGTGTGCTCGACAAGCAGCTCGATGGCCGTGAGTTCGTTGCCGGGCCCGACTACAGCATCGCCGACATGGCGATCCATCCCTGGATCAATCCCTACGACCCCGCGCCGCTGGACCTGACGCCCTACCCGAACGTGCGTCGCTGGCATGCCGCCATCGCCGAGCGTCCGGCCACGGCCCGCGCCTATGCCCTGAAGCACCAGGTCAACCCGAACGCCGGCAAGCCGCTCAGCGAGGAAGAGCACAAGCACCTGTTCGGCAAGAAATAACCCTTCGAGACCCTCCTTCCATGCGCCATCTGTTTGCTGCTCTTGCCCTCATGCTCGCCACCGCCGCCCCCGTGCACGCCGAAAAACTCACCCTGCAGGCCATCACCGGTGCGCTGCCGCTGTCCGGCCCGACCTTGATGAAGCCGCAGGTGGCGCCGGACGGTTCACGGGTCACCTTCCTGCGCGGCAAGGACAGCGACCGCAACCAGCTGGATCTGTGGGAGTACGACATCGCCAGCGGGCAGACCCGCCTGCTGGTGGATTCCAAGGTGGTGCTGCCCGGCAGCGAGCAGCTCAGCGATGAGGAAAAGGCGCGCCGCGAACGCCAGCGCATTGCTGCCTACAGCGGCATCGTCGACTACCAGTGGGCCCCGGACGCGCGCACGCTGCTGTTCCCACTGGGCGGCGAGCTGTACCTGTACGACCTGGGCAAGCAGGGCGCTGCGGCCGTGCGCCAGCTTACCCATGGCGAAGGCTTCGCCACCGATCCGAAGATTTCGCCCAAGGGCGGTTACGTCAGCTTCGTGCGCGAGCGCAACCTGTGGGTGATCGACCTGGCCAGCGGCAAGCAGCTGCAGCTGACCGGCGACGGCAGCGAGACCATCGGCAACGGCGTGGCCGAGTTCGTGGCCGACGAGGAGATGGACCGCCATACCGGCTACTGGTGGGCGCCGGACGATTCGGCGCTGGCCTTTGCCCGCATCGATGAATCCACCGTGCCGGTGCAGAAGCGCTATGAGGTCTATGCCGACCATACCGACGTGGTGGCGCAGCGCTACCCGCAGGCCGGCCAACCCAATGCCCGCGTACAGCTGGGCACCATCGCGCCGAAGGCCGGCGCCAAGCCGCGCTGGGTCGACCTGGGCGCGAACCCGGACATCTACCTGGCACGCGTGGACTGGCGTGACCCGCAACGCCTCACCTTCCAGCGCCAGTCGCGTGACCAGAAGACGCTCGAACTGATCGAGGCCACTCTGGCCAATGGCAAGCAGCGCGTGCTGGTCACCGAGACCAGTCCGACCTGGGTGCCGCTGCACAATGATCTGCGCTTCCTCAAGGACGGCCGCTTCCTGTGGAGCTCCGAGCGCAGCGGCTACCAGCACCTCTACCTGGCCTCGGAGGATGGCGCGACGATGACGCCGCTGACCTCCGGCGAGTGGATCGTCGATGACGTGCTGGCCGTGGACGAAGCCGGCGGCCGCGTGTATTTCAGCGCCACCAAGGACTCGCCGTTGCAGCGCAACGTCTACGCGGTGCCGCTTGGCGGTGGTGCGGTCGAGCGCCTCTCAAAGGCCGATGGCACCCACGCGGCCAGCTTTGCGCGCAATGCCAGCGTGTTCGTGGACAACTGGTCCAACACGACCACGCCGCCGCAGATCGAGCTGTTTCGCGCCAATGGCGAAAAGATCGCCACGCTGTTGCGTAATGAGCTGGCCGATCCGCAGCACCCGTATGCCCGTTACCGCGATGCGCAGCGGCCGGTGGAATTCGGCACGCTCACCGCCGCCGATGGCCGCACCACGCTGCACTACAGCCTGATCAAGCCGGCCGGCTTCAACCCGAACAAGCGCTACCCGGTGATGGTGCACGTGTACGGCGGCCCCGCCGGGCAGACGGTGACCGATGCCTGGGCCAGCAAGGGCGACGCGCTGTTCAACCAGTACCTGGCGCAGCAGGGCTATGTGGTGTTCTCGCTGGACAACCGCGGCACGCCGCGGCGCGGACGCGACTTCGGTGGCGCGCTGTACGAAAAGCAGGGCACCGTCGAGGTTGATGACCAGTTGCGCGGCGTGGCGTGGCTCAAGTCGCAGCCGTGGGTGGACCCGGCGCGCATCGGCGTGCAGGGCTGGTCCAACGGCGGCTACATGACCCTGATGCTGCTGGCCAGGCACAGCGAGGCCTATGCCTGCGGTGTGGCCGGCGCGCCGGTGACGGACTGGGCGCTGTACGACACGCACTACACCGAGCGTTACATGAACCTGCCGGCGGGTAACGTCGATGGCTATCGCGAGGCGCGTATTGCCACGCACCTGGATGGCTTGAAGTCGAAACTGCTGCTGATCCATGGCATGGCCGACGACAACGTGCTGTTCACCAACTCCACGTCGTTGATGAGCGAGTTGCAGAAGCGCGGCACGCCGTTCGAGTTGATGACCTATCCCGGCGCCAAGCACGGGCTGTCGGGCAGCAATGCATTGCATCGCTACCGGACCGCGGAAGCCTTCATCGACCGCTGCCTGCGCGGCTCCGCCGGCTGAGCCCGTTGTAGGAGGGGCTTCAGCCCCGACCGGCGAAGCCGCGAGCTGGCAGATGGCGGTCGCGGCTGATGGCCGAGAAGGCCACAAGAGCCGCTCCTGCAGCCATTGCAGTAGCGCAGCCACGCCAGTAGCGTGCAGCTTTCCTTGCCCATGGAGTCGCTCATGAAGCCACTTGCTCTCGCCATCTGCCTGGCGCTGGTCGCGCCGCTGCCCGCCGTCGCCGCTGCTGCACCACCGGCGGGCACCGCCGCCAAGACCAACCCCGCGCCTGCCTGGGTGGAGCGCAGCAACGGCTTCGCGCAGATCCTGCTGCAGGCGCAGGGGCCGTTCCAGCCGGAGCTGGTCAGCTTCTTCGGCGTGCCGGGCTATGACGACAAGGTGGCCGACCTCGGCCCGGACCACGACGCGCGCTACCGCGCCGCTCTCGGCAAGGCCCGTACCGAACTGCAAGCCAAGCTGGCGGTGGAGAAGGACGCCAACGTGCGCCAGGACCTGGCCATCCTGATCCATGCCATCGACCAGGAAGTGGAGGGCAGCGAACTCAACGAGCGCTACCTGCTGCCCTGGACCGACGTGCCGCAGATGGTCTTCGGTGGCATCAACAACCTGCTTTCCGACCAGACCCCGGCACAGCGCCGCCTGAGCGCGCTCGGCCGGCTCAAGGCCTACGTTGGCCTGGCGCCGGGCAGCACGCCGATGACCGACCTGGCCAAGGCGCGCTACACCGAGCGCCTGTCCAACTCGCAGCTGCTGCAGCCGACCCGGCGCGAAGTGGAGCAGGCACTGGCCAACGTCGATACCTACATCCAGGGCATCAAGGACCTGTTCGGCAAGTACCAGATCGCCGGCGCCGACGAAGCCTTGAAGGCCGCCGCCACCCAGCTGCAGGCCTATGCCGACTGGACGCGCACCCAGGTGCTGCCGAAGGCGCGCGAAGACACCCGCCTGCCGCCGGCGCTGTACGCCTTCCAGCTCAAGCAGGTCGGCATTGGCATCGAGCCGCAGGCCTTGATCGACCGCGCGCAAGTGGAGTTCATGGAAACCCGCTCGGCGATGCGCCAGCTGGCGCCGCTGGTCGCCCAGGCCAAGGGCCTGCCGGCGGGCGGCGACTATGTGGACGTGATCCGCGCGCTGAAGCAGAACAAGATCGCCGATGACCAGCTGGAGCACTACTACCGCGGCGTGATCGACCAGATCGACCCGATCATCCGCAAGCAGGGCATCGTCGATGTGCCGCAGCGGCCGATGCAGATGCGACTGGGCTCGCCGGCCGAAAGCGCCGCCCAGCCGGCGCCGCACTTCCTGCCCGCGCCGCTGGTCGGCAATACCGGCCAGCAGGGCCAGTTCGTGCTGCCGCTCGGCAATCCGGCGGCCGATGGCGGCAAGAAGGAACAGTACGACGACTTCAACTTCGGCTCGGCCGCGTGGACGCTCAGCGCGCACGAAGGCCGCCCGGGTCACGAGCTGCAGTTCACCGCCATGGTCGAGCGCGGCATCTCGCTGGCACGCAGCATGTTCGCCTTCAACTCGGTCAACGTCGAAGGCTGGGCGCTGTATGCCGAAGCCGAGATGGTGCCGTACGAACCCCTGGATGGGCAGTTGATTGCATTGCAATTCCGCCTGCTGCGTGCCGCCCGCGCCATGCTCGACCCGATGCTCAACCTGGGCATGATTGATCGCGAGCGCGCGCGTCTGGTGCTGGAGAACGACGTTGGCCTGTCCCCGGCCATGGCGCGGCAGGAACTGGACCGCTACATGGTCCGCGCGCCCGGCCAGGCCGGCAGCTATTTCTACGGCTACAGCCGCATCCTGGAACTGCGCATGCGCACCGAGCTGGCGCTGGGCGAGAAATTCGACCGCCTGAAGTTCAACAACTTCCTGCTCGACCAGGGCCTGCTGCCGCCGGATCAGCTGGCCAAGGCAGTGGAGGAGCGTTTCATTCCGTCGCAGCTGGGCAAGGCCGCCGCGAAAAAGAAGTAGGACCGGGCAGCCAGGGTTCCGGTGGGCACTCCCCCGGAACCCTGGCGTTCAGCGCGCCGGCACCGGCTGCGGAACCGGTGTGGGCACCGGTTGCGCCGGCGTTCCAGGCGGCACCCAGATCGCGATGCCGGCAGCGCGTTTCTGCTGGGTCGGGATGCCGATGCCCAGGCCGCCGCCCACATGCGAGCCCCACGAGCCGGCGCCCACCGATACCGACGCCGGTGAGCCGCCACCCGCGCCTACACCCA
>Ga0196970_1001084_pt1 | contig 21413 bp, 21 predicted proteins | sample S1v_513CmetaG_FD_148672 | JGI IMG/M metagenome (GOLD analysis project Ga0196970, IMG submission 148672) | Soil microbial communities from Anza Borrego desert, Southern California, United States - S1+v_5-13C | ecosystem: Environmental > Terrestrial > Soil > Desert | place: USA: California...
CCGGCGCAGCATGCCCATGGAATCGCTGTACGAGTACGGTTCGCGCGTCGGCGTCTGGCGCATCCTGAAGCTGTTCGAGCGCAAGGGCATCCCGCTCACCGTCTTCGCCGTCGCCATGGCGGCGGAGCGGCACCCGGACGTGATCCGCGCCATGGTGGACGCCGGGCACGAGATCGCCAGCCACGGCTGGCGCTGGATCAACTACCAGGACATGGACGAGGCGGAGGAGCGCGAGCACCTGCACCGCGCCATGGAGATCCTGACGCGGGTCGCCGGCAGCCGCCCCCTGGGCTGGTACACCGGCCGCGTCGGCCCGAACACCCGGCGGCTGGTGGCGGAGTACGGCGGCTTCCTCTACGACGCCGACTCCTATGACGACGACCTGCCGCACTGGGAGCTGGTGGAGGGCAAGCCGCAGCTGATCGTGCCCTACACGCTGGACTGCAACGACATGCGCTTCACCCAGGTGCAGGGGTTCAACAGCGGCGACCAGTTCTTCACCTACCTGAAGGACAGCTTCGACGCGCTGTACGAGGAGGGCGCGGAGACGCCGCGCATGATGTCGGTCGGCCTGCACTGCCGTCTCGTCGGCAAACCGGGGCGCATCAAGGCGCTGGAGCGTTTCCTGGACTACGCCGCCGGGCACGAGGGTGTGTGGTTCTGCCGCCGCGCCGACATCGCCCGGCACTGGCACGAGCGGCACCCGTACGGGGGTGAGTGATGCGCCCCGGCGAGATGGACCGCGACGCCTTCGTCGCCCGCTTCGGCCCCGTCTTCGAGCATTCCCCGTGGATCGCCGGGCAGGCGTGGGACGCCGGGCTGCGCCCCGACACCGCGGAAGGCCTGCACGCCGCCCTGGTCGCCGTGCTGCGCGACGCCCCGCGCGAGCGGCAACTGGCCCTGCTGAACGCGCACCCGGACCTCGCCGGCAAGCTCGCGGTGCGCGGTGAGCTGACGACGGACTCGACGGCCGAGCAGGCGTCGGCCGGCCTCGACCGCTGCACGTCCGCGGAGTTTGCCCGCTTCACCGAGCTGAACGACGCCTACAAGGCCAAATTCGGCTTCCCCTTCATCCTGGCGGTCAAGGGCAAGAGCCGCGCCGAGATCCTGGAAGCGTTCGAGCGCCGCATCCACAACACGCCCGATGAGGAGTTCGCCACCGCGCTCGCCCAGGTCGAACGCATCGCGCTGCTGCGCCTGCAGGACCTGCTGCCATGAGCGCCCTCATGGAGCGCCTGGACGCGTTCGCCGCGTTCTCGGCCGAGGACGGCGCGCTGACCCGGCTGTGCTTCACGCCGCCGCACCGCGCCGCCGCCGACCGGCTGATGGAGTGGATGCGGGAGGCCGGCATGGCCGTCCACCTCGACCCCGCCGGCACTGTGGTCGGCCGCTACGAGGGCGCCCGGCCGGGTTCGCCGGCGCTGCTGCTGGGCTCGCACATCGACACGGTGCGCAACGCCGGCAAGTACGACGGCAACCTCGGCGTGCTGGCCGCGGTGGAGGCGGTGGCCGAGCTGAACCGGCGCGGCGAGCGGCTGCCCTTCGCCGTCGAGGTGCTGGGCTTCGGCGACGAGGAGGGGGTGCGCTTCCCGGTCACCCTGACCGGCAGCCGCGCCGCCGCCGGCCGCTTCGACCCGGCGGCGCTGGAGGGCCGCGACCGCGACGGCGTGCGCTTCGCCGACGCGCTGACGGCGTTCGGCGGCGACCCGGCGCGGATCGCCGAGGCGAAGCGGGACGCGCTGGCCTACCTGGAGGTCCACATCGAGCAGGGGCCGGTGCTGGAGGCGGAGGGGCTGCCGCTCGGCATCGTCACGGCGATCAACGGCGCCACGCGATTCACGGTGACCGTCTCCGGCATGGCCGGGCACGCCGGCACCGTGCCCATGGACCTGCGCCGCGACGCGCTCGCGGCCGCGGCGGAGATGGTGCTGGCGGTCGAGGCCCGGGGGGCGTCGGCGCCGGGGCTGGTGGCGACGGTCGGGCGGCTGGAGACGTTTCCGGGCGCCGTCAACGTCATTCCGGGCAAGGTGGTCTTCACCGTCGACGTGCGCGCCTCGGACGATGCGCTGCGCCGCGCGGCGGTCCAGGCGATCCGGGAGGACTGCGCGGCCATCGCCGGCCGCCGCACCGTCGCGCTGGACATTCAGCCCGGGCACGACGCCGATGCGGCGCCCTGCTCGCCGGACATCGTCGCGCGGATCGAGGCGGCGGTGCGGCGCGCCGGAATCCGGCCGTTCCGCCTGCCGAGCGGGGCCGGGCACGACGCCATGGCCTTTACGGGCGTGCTGCCGATGGGCATGCTGTTCGTCCGCTGCAAGGGCGGCGTCAGCCACAACCCCGCCGAATCCATCACCGCCGAGGACGCCGACCTGGCGGTGCGCGTCCTTCTCGACATCGTCCGCAACTTCGAGCCCGCGCCATGACCGACGCCCACGCCATCCGCGATTTCCTGCGCGCCTCGCAAGAGGCCCAGACCCGCTTCCTGGCCGAGCTGGTCAAAGTCCCCTCCGACAACCCGCCCGGCGACTGCGCCCCGCACGCCGAGCGCGCCGCGGCGCTGCTGGAGGAGCTGGGCTTCACCGTCGAGCGGCACCGGGTTCCGGACGACCTCGTGCGCGCCAACGGCATGGTCAGCGCGGTGAACCTCGTGGTGCGCCGGCGCTTCGGCGACGGCCCGGTGGTGGCGCTGAACGCGCACGGCGACGTGGTGCCGCCCGGCGAGGGCTGGACCAAGGACCCGTACGGCGCCGAGATCGTGGACGGCTGGATGTACGGCCGCGGCGTGGCGGTGTCGAAGTCCGACTTCGCGACGTACGCGTACGCCCTGCTGGCGCTGGAGACGGCCGGCCTGGACCGCGGCGCGGTCGAGCTGCACCTGACCTACGACGAGGAGGCCGGCGGCGAGATCGGCCCCAAGTGGCTGCTCGACGAGGGGATTTCGAAGCCCGACTACGCCATCGGCGCCGGCTTCAGCTACGGCGTGGTCACCGCGCACAACGGCTGCCTGCACCTGGAGGTCGAGGTCAACGGCAGGTCGGCGCACGCCGCCTTGCCCAGCACCGGCATCGACGCGCTGGAGGCGGCGACCGGCGTGCTGAACGCGCTGTACGCGTTGCGCAAGACGTACGCGGAGACGGTGTCGGCGGTGCCCGGCATCGGCTCGCCGCAGCTCACCGTCGGCCTCATTCGGGGGGGCATCAACACCAACGTGGTGCCCGACCGCATCACGCTGCGCCTGGACCGCCGCATGATCCCGGAGGAGACGCCGGAAACGGTGGAGGAGGGCGTGCGCGCCGTGATCGCCGAGGCCGCCAAGGCCTTCCCCCAGGCGCGCGTCGCGGTGCGGCGCATCCTGCTCGCCCGGCCGCTGAAGCCGCTGCCCGGCACCGACCGGCTGGCCGGCATCCTCTGCGGCCACGCCAGCCGGATCATGGGCGAGCCGGTGGAGGCCAAAGGCGTGCCGCTCTACACCGACGCGCGGCACTACGCGGACGCCGGGGTGCCGATCATCCTCTACGGCGCCGGCCCGCACACCATCGAGGAGGCCAACGCCCACCGCGCCGACGAGCGGTTGCCGCTGTCCGACCTGCACAAGGCGACCGAGGTGGTGGCGCTGACCCTGGCTGACCTGCTGGCGGGCTGACGGGATGGCCGACGCCGTCCGCGTGGAGGGGAGCCGGTCGCCGGCGGTCTGGCATCTGGTGGGGCTGCTGCTGGCGGTGGCGGGCGTGCTCGCCTTCTCGCTTCGGCCGGTCATCATCAAGACCGCCTACACCTACGGCGTCGACCCGATCACGCTGATCCTGCTGCGCATGGTCTTCTCGCTGCCGTTCTTCTTAGGGATGGCGGCATGGAGCGGCTGGCGCGGCGGGCGGGCGCGGATCTCCGGGCGGGACTGGGCGCTGACGCTGGGACTGGGCGCGCTCGGCTACTATCTGGCGAGCTTCCTGGACTTCCTGGGGCTGCAGTACGTCAGCGCCGGCATCGGGCGGCTGCTGCTGTTCCTCTACCCGACCATCGTGGTGGTGCTCTCGGCGCTGTTCCTCGGCAAGCGCATCGGCGCGCGCGAGGTGGTGTCGCTGGCGGTGTCCTACGCCGGCGTGGCGCTGGTGGTGTCCACCGAATGGCGCGACGGCGGGGCGGCGTTCGGCTGGGGCGCGCTGCTGGTGTTCGGCAGCGCGGTCTGCTACGCGGTCTATCTGGTGGCGGGCAGCAAGGTGATCGAGCGCGTCGGCTCGCTGCGCTTCACCGCCTACGCGCTGACCAGCGCCAGCGTGTGCTGCATCGTGCAGTTCCTGGCGCTGCGCCCGCTCTCGGCGCTCGACCTGCCGGCGGAGGTGTACGGGCTGTCGGGGATCATGGCGGTGGTCTGCACCGTGCTGCCGGTGTTCATGACCGCCGAGGCGCTGCGCCGCATCGGCGCCAACACGGTGGCGCTGGTCGGCGCGCTGGGACCGGTGTCGGCGGCGGGACTGGGCTATCTGGCGCTGGGCGAGGACGTGACCTGGGTGCAGATGGCCGGGGCCGCGCTGGTGGTCTTTGGTGTGATGATCATCAGCCTTAAGGGTCGGCGTTGAATTGACGCGTGACAACGTGTCGCGGGTCCTTTAGCATTTCGCCAGTTCGACCCCAGGGAAGTTCCGCATGTTTTCCCTTGCCGACCATGGCGGATCAACGCGGATGTGCACCGGGATCCCCGCCACCCAGGGCGATGTCCGGCATTGCGGCGAATGCCGCAGCTTCCTCGACGGCCAGTGCCGCGGGCGCGACCCCCAGGTGCCGCTGCAGGTGTCCTGCGGCGTGGCGCTGCTGGGGCTGATCCTGGTCGGGGCGGTGGTGTTCTCGTAGGCAGGGCTTTGCGGCGCCTGACCTGTTCCCAACACCCTTTAATCGTCATCCCCGCGAAGGCGGGGATCCAGGAAGAGCCCCGACAGGGGCGACATGATTCATATGGCTCGCGGACGCGAGCGTGGATCCCCGCTTTCGCGGGGATGACGGTCGAATGAGCGATCCGCCCCGCCCCTACTCCCACCATTTCGGCGGCGGGCCGTCGTAGCGGATCGGCTGCAGCGGCACGATCTCGTCGAGGGTGGGGGCCAGGTCCACCTCCTCGCGCAGCTCGGTCGGGCGCTTGACCGGCCGGCGGCCGAGGTCGGCCATCAGGCGGCTGCGGGCGCGCCCGGCGCCCTCCGTCTCGGCGTCCTGGAGCGCGGCCTTCGCCTCGATAAGGCGCTCGCCCGGCTGCGGGATCTGCGGCATGCGCAGCCGGCCGCGCTCGCTGCGCGCCAGCTCGTAGGCGCGGTCGACGATCCGGCCGCGGAAACTCGGGTCCAGGGAATCGAAGGCGACGGCGGCATACTCCAGGTCGGTCCGATTGCGCGAGGTGGCGGCGCGCGCCAGCGCGTCGGAGGCGACCGAGAACTCGACGATGCCCGGCACGCGCTCGCGCTGCACGGCGAGCGCCAGAACCTGCACCGCGGTCGCGGTGTCGTCGTCCAGGGATGCCGGGGAGGGGAGGGGCGCTGCCATGATCGGCGTTTGAGTCCGGGAGTCAACGAAGCCTGGCAACTATCTGATTCCCATGGTAGGTGCGTCAACGTCCGGTCGCGGGCCTCCGTGCACGAAACCAGGACGTGTTGCACGGCGGACTCACCCCGCCCGTCCCCTGGCCGGGGGCGTCGGTGCCCACCACCTCCTAGCGATCCCGCCCGAAGGCCGCCATGCGTGACATCCCCAACGAACCCGCACCGCCGTCCCTTGCGGACGAACTGCTGATCGACGCCGAGGACGGCGCCATCGCCGAGCGCCCGCGCCACCCGCTGCTGATTGCCGCGGCGCTGGTGCTGATCGCGCTCAACCTGCGCCCGGCGTTGTCCAGCCTCGGCCCGGTGCTGGCGGAGGTGGTGCGCGACACCGGCGTCTCCGCCTCGTCCGCCAGCATCCTGACCACCGTGCCGGTGGTTTGCCTGGGCGTGTTCGGGCTGGCGGCGCCGGGGCTGGCGCGCCGGTTCGGCAGCGAGCGGGTGATCCTCGCCATGCTGGTGGCGCTGGCCGCCGGGATCGCGCTGCGCGCCGTGCCGACCTTCGCCGCGCAGGTGGCCGCGGCCCTGGTGGTCGGCGCCGGGATCGGCGTGATCGGCGCGCTGCTGCCCGGCCTCGTCAAGCGTGACTTCCCGGAGCGCGCCGCGCTGATGACCGGCGTCTACACCATGGCGCTGTGCGGCGGGGCGGCGCTGGCCGCCGGTTCCACCGTGCCGCTGTCGCACGCGCTGGGCGGCTGGCCGCTGGCGCTCGCGTCGTGGGCGCTGCCGGCGCTGGTCGCCGCCGCGGTGTGGCTGGCCGGCCTGCCCGACGCCGGGGCGCACCATGCCCGGGGCCGCTGGGAGGTGCGCGGGCTGTGGCGCGACCCGCTGGCGTGGCAGGTGACGCTGTTCATGGGGCTGCAATCCTCGCTGGCCTACGTGGTGTTCGCGTGGCTGGCGCCGATCCTGCGGGACCGCGGGCTCGACCCGGTGACGGCGGGCTTCGTGGTTTCCAGCTCGATCCTGGTGCAGCTCATCACCGCGCTGACGGCGCCGATCGTCGCCGGGCGGCGGCGGCACCAGGGCGGGGTGGTGCTGGTCGTGGTGGCGCTGACGCTGGTCGGGCTGCTCGGCTGCCTGTACGCGCCGATCGGCGGCGTGTGGGGGTGGGCGGTGCTGGTCGGGCTGGGGCAGGGCGGCAGCTTCGCGCTGGGCCTGACGCTGATCGTGCTGCGCGCCGGCGACCCGCACGTCGCCGCGGCGCTGTCCAGCATGGCGCAGAGCGTCGGCTACACGCTGGCGTCCTGCGGGCCGCTGCTGGTCGGGCTGCTGCACGACCGCACCGGCGGCTGGGGGCTGTCGGGCGTGCTGTTCGCGGTGGTGATGGCGGCGGCGGCGGTGTTCGGCGTGCTGGCCGGGCGGCCGCTGCACGTGCGGGTCGTCAGCCGCCCCGTTTGACTGCTAGCATGCGCGCCATGGATGCCGCACTCGCTCCCCCGAACGAACCGCGCAAGCCCCGCCGGACGGGCACGCCCCGCGATCCCGAGGGCACCCGCGCCCGCATCCTGATCGCGGCGCGCGACGAGTTCGCCCGGCACGGCCTGGGCGGCGCCCGGGTGGACCGCATCGCCGAGGCGGCGGGCACCAACAAGCGCATGCTCTACTACCACGTCGGCAACAAGGAGGAGCTGTACCTCGCGGTGCTGGAGGCCGCCTACGCCGACATCCGCGCCGCCGAGCGCGACCTGAGCCTCGAGACGCTGGCGCCGCCGGACGCCATCGCCCGCCTGATCGCCTTCACCTGGCAGTACTTCATCGAGCACCCGGAGTTCCTGGCGCTGCTCAACACCGAGAACATTCACCGCGCCGAGCACCTGAGGCGGTCGCAGAACGTCGCGACCATGCACTCTCCGTTCGTCCGGCTGATCGCCGACGTGCTGGCGCGCGGCGAGGCCGACGGAGTCTTCCGCGCCGGGGTGGACCCGGTGCAGCTCTACATCTCCATCGCGGCGCTGGCGTACTTCTACCTGTCGAACGTTCATACGCTGTCGGCGATCTTCGGCCGCGACCTGTTGGCCGACTCCGCCAAGAGCGAGCGCCTCGCCCACATGACGGAACTGGTGCTGGCCTCGCTGCGGCCCTGACCGGCGGTCAGTGGAGCGACGACAAGTCCCGCTGCATCTGGATGCGCTTCTCCACGTCGCGGCGGATCTCGGCGGCGCTGCGCCCGTCGTAGGTCGAGCCGTACGACCGGCCGGCCGACCGATCGTACTCGCGCGCGGTCCGGCCGCTGAACACCCGGCCTTCAAAGTCCGAGCGGTCGTGGTAACCGTACGCCGGCCGGTCGTAGCGGTCGACCAGCGGGCGGCCATGATAGCTGTACCCATAGCCGTCGTCGTAACCCGGCCCGATGCAGGCCGACAGCGACAACGCCACCGCTCCGGCCGCCAGCACGTGCGTGATCCTCATCGTCTCCTCCATGGGTTCATAAGGGGATGAACAGCGGGGGAGGCGGTTTCATCCCATTCCCTGCCGGAAGCGGGGGAGGGCGAATGATCCGCCTATCCATCTTGGTGGATTGACGGGCATAGGCCCTCGCCGGTAGCTTTTAACCAGCCGGTTAAAACGCGCACGAACGAGGCGCGCGCCGGCGGGGAGGGAGCGATGGACCGTCGACGCGGCGTGACCGCGGCTGAGCGCGTGCTGAATTCCGGCTGGCTGCGGCCGCTGATCTTCTTGGTGCTGCTGACCCTGCTGTGGGACGTGACGGTGCGCGTCCTGAAGATCCCGCCCTATCTTGTTCCGGCGCCGAAGGACGTGATCGTGGCGCTGGTCGCCGAGTGGGACGTGCTGCTCGCCGCCGCGGTGCCGACCACCATCGCCACGCTGGGCGGCTTCGCGCTGTCGGTCGCCTTCGGCATCCCGATCGCCATGCTGATCGCCGGCTCGCGCACGGTGGAGGCGTACGTCTACCCGCTGCTGGTGTTCTCGCAGTCGATCCCCAAGGTCGCCATCGCGCCGCTGTTCGTCGTGTGGTTCGGCTTCGGCATCGTGCCGAAGGTGATCTCGGCCTTCCTGCTGGGCTTCTTCCCGATCGTCGTCTCGGCGGTGCAGGGCTTCAAGTCGGTGGACCAGGACATGATGGACCTCGCGCGCTCGATGAAGGCGTCGCGGCTCCAGACCTTCCGCATGGTCAGCCTGCCGCACGCGCTGCCGGCAATCTTCGCCGGCCTGAAGGTGTCGGTGACCCTGGCTGTTGTTGGGGCCGTGGTGGGGGAGTTCGTGGGATCGAACTCCGGCATCGGCTTCGTGCTGCAGCGCTCCATCGGCAACTTCGAGCTGCCGACCATGTTCGCCGCGCTGATCGTGCTGGCGCTGATCGGCGTGGTGCTGTTCTGGATCATCGACGTCGTCGAGCGGCTGGCCATCCCCTGGCACGCGAGCCAGCGCCACCTCGTCGTCGCCACCGCGTGACGGACAAAAGCAAAACGGGAGGGAACGGATGAAGAAGGCTTGGTTCGCGGCCGTGGCCGCGCTGTTCGCCGCGTCTCCGGCGTTCGCGGCGGACAAGGTGACGCTGATGCTCAACTGGTACGTCTACGGCGAGCACGCGCCCTTCTACTACGGCAAGGAGAAGGGCTATTTCGCCGAGCAGGGCATCGACCTGGAGATCCAGGAGGGCCGCGGCTCCGGCGTGACGGCGCAGGCGGTGGCGGCGAAGACCGCCGACTTCGGCTACGTCGACGTGCCCACCATGATCAAGGCCGCCGCCAAGGGCGCTCCGCTGGTCGCCACCGGCGTGCTGCTGCAGACCAGCCCGATGTCGGCCATGGGCTTCTCCGACAAGAACATCCGCAAGCCCGAGGACATCAAGGGCAAGACCGTCGCCGTCACGCCGGGCGATTCCATGTCGCAGATCTGGCCGCTGTTTCTCAAGAAGACCGGCCTGAAGGAGAGCGACTTCCGCACCGTGTCCGGCGACGCGCAGACCAAGCTGAACGCCGTCATCAACGGGCAGGCCGACCTGCTGCTCGGCTACGTCATGGACCAGTCCATGAAGATCAAGGACGCCACCGGCAAGGCGGTGACGCCGATCCGCTTCGCCGACTACGGCATCAAGATGGTCAGCTCCGGCATCGTGGCGAACACCGACTTCGTCAAGGAGAAGGAGGGGCTGGTGCGCCGCTTCATGGCCGCCGCCACCAAGTCGGTCGAGGAGGCGTCCAAGCACCCGAAGGACGCGGCGCAGGCGATCCTCACCGCCAACCCCAAGGGCGGCCAGCTCGCCACCCTGACCGAGGGCTTCGAGCTGACCATCCCGCTCTACAAGGACCCCGACGGCAAGAGCAAGCAGCCCTTCCGCGTCTCCGACGACAACATGAAGGAGTCGATGGACCTGCTGGTGGAGTACGGCGGCCTCGACGCGGCGGCGAGGGGCAAGCTCGCCGGCTTCTACACCAACGCCTACCTGCCGAACCCCGGCAAGTGACGGAGGAGGGCGGGATGGCATCGCACCTGAGGCTGGTGGGGGAGACGCCGGCGACGGCGCAGCGGCCGCCGCAGACCCTGATCCGGGTCGAGGGCGTGTCGAAGACCTACCGCACCCGCGACGGCGAGGTGCCGTCCCTGCAGCCGCTGACCTTCGACGTGCGCGAGGGGGAGTTCCTGGTGATCGTCGGGCCGTCGGGCTGCGGCAAGTCGACGCTGCTGAAGATGGTCGCCGGCCTGCTGCCGGCGACCGGCGGCTCGATCCGCATCGAGGGCACGGAGATCACCGAACCGCACGACGACATCGGCATCGTGTTCCAGAGCCCGGTGCTGCTGGCGTGGCGCTCGGTGCTGCGCAACGTCATGATGCCGGTCGAGGTGCGCGGCCTGCCGCGCGCCGAGTACCTGGAGCGGGCGCAACGCCTGCTGCGCATGACCGGGCTGGAGGGCTTCGCCAACAAGTACCCCTGGCAGCTGTCGGGCGGCATGCAGCAGCGCGCCGCGCTGTGCCGGGCGCTGGTGCACGACCCGAAGATCCTGCTGATGGACGAGCCGTTCGGCGCGCTCGACGCCATGACGCGCGAGCGCATGAACCTGGAACTGCAACGCATCCAGACCGAGACCGGCAAGACGGTCCTGCTGATCACCCACTCGATCCCCGAGGCGGTGTTCCTCGCCGACCGCGTCATGGTGATGAGCGAGCGGCCCGGCACCATCGCCGCCACCTACGAGGTGCCGCTGCCCCGCCCCCGCACGCTGGACGTCATGGGCGACCCGGTCTTCGTGCAACTGACGCAGACGATCCGCGGGCACTTCTTCTCCCAGGGTCATTTGGATTAGGGGTCATCTTGACTGACATGGACGCCCCGAAGCTCCGCATCCGCGCCGTCGAGTTGTTCGAGCGCCCCGTGCGCTTCCGCAAGCCCTTCCGCTTCGGCGCGGTGACGGTGGACGCGGCGCCGCAGGCGTTCGTCCGCGTGCTGGTCGACGTGGAGGGGAAGGGCGAGGCCTGGGGCTGCACGGCCGAGATGATGATGCCCAAGTGGTTCGACAAGCGCCCCGACCGCAGTCCGGCGCGGACGGTGGACGGGCTGCGGCGGTCGCTGCACTTGGCGGCGCAGGGCTATGGCGGCGGATCCCGGCCCGGCACGGCGTTCGGGCACCACGCGGAGGTGCGGGGCGCGCACGAGGCGGCCTGTCTGGCGGCCGGCGAGACGCGGCTGACCGCGGCCTACGGGCCGGCGCTGCTCGACAAGGCGGTGCTGGACGGGCTGCTGCGGGCGGTTGGGGTGGATTTTTTCGCGGGGATGGCGGGGAACGTCGCCGGCATCGACACGCACCTGACGCCGGACCTCGAGGGGTTCGGGCTGGACGGCTTCCTCAAGGAGCTGCGGCCGCTGGCGGCGGTGTGTCTGAGGCACACGGTTGGGCTGGTGGATGATGTGGAGTCGTTGAGGGCGCTCGTCACGAGCCCCCACCCCTTACCCCTCCCCCGCTCCGCAGGGGAGGGGCATGCCGCCCTCCCCTGCGATAGCGGAGGAGGGAGGGGACCCGCGCCGGAGAGCGCGGGGAGGGTGGGGGCAAGTGGTTGCCCCCGTCACTTCAAGATCAAGCTGTCCGGCGACCCCTCGGCCGACCTCGACCGCCTGCGCGCCATCGCCTCCGTCCTCGATCCGGTGCTCGGCACCTACCGCGCCACGCTGGACGGCAACGAGCAATACCCGGACACCGCCGCGCTCGCCGCCTTCCTCGACGGGCTGGAGGCCGACCCGGCGCTCGCCGCGTTCCGCCGCGCCCTGCTCTACATCGAGCAGCCCATCGCCCGCGAGCGCGCGCTCGACGAGCCGCTCGGCCCCGTCGGCAAGCGGCACGCCGTCATCATCGACGAGTCCGACGAGTCCTACGACGCCTTCCCGCGCGCCCGCGCCATGGGCTACCGCGGCGTCTCGTCGAAGGCGTGCAAGGGCCTGTACAAGGCCGTCCTCAACGCCGCCCGCTGCGCGGCGTGGAACGGCAACGGCAGCCGCCACTTCATCTCGGCCGAGGACCTGACCTGCCAGGCCGGCCTGTCGGTGCAGCAGGACACCGCGCTGGTCGCCCTGCTCGGCATCGGCCACGCCGAGCGCAACGGACATCAGTACGTGGACGGCTTCGCCGGCGCTCCCGACGAGGAGGCCGAGGCGTTCCTGGCCGCCCACCCCGGTTTCTACGCCCGGCAGGACGGCCCCCATGGAGGTGGTGTCCGGCTGAACACCGGCGACGGCAGCCTGCCCACCGCGCCGCTTCGCGTCCCCGGCTTCGCCCATGCGGCGGAGCCGCGCTGGGACAGCCTGCAACCCCTCGCCGCTCCGGCCGTCGTCAGCAAGGAGACCGTTTCATGAGCACGCGCCGCCTCGGGATCATCATGCACGGCGTGACCGGCCGCATGGGGATGAACCAGCACCTCATCCGCTCCATCCTCGCCATCCGCGCCCAGGGCGGCGTGGCGCTGTCCGACGGCAGCCGCGTCATGCCCGACCCGATCCTGGTCGGCCGCAACGAGGAGAAGATCCGCCGCCTCGCCGAGCAGCACGGCGTCGAGCGCTGGACCACCGACCTCGACCGCGCGCTGGGCGACGCGAAGGACGAGCTGTTCTTCGACGCCGGCACCACGCAGATGCGCCCGACGCTGCTGGAAAAGGCCATGCGCGCCGGCAAGCACGTCTACTGCGAGAAGCCCATCGCCACCAACCTGGAGCAGGCGCTGCACGTCGTGCGCCTCGCCAGGGAGCTGGGCCTGAAGAACGGCACGGTGCAGGACAAGCTGTTCCTGCCGGGCCTGCAGAAGATGCGCATGCTGAAGGACTCCGGCTTCTTCGGCCGGCTGCTGTCGGTGCGCGGCGAGTTCGGCTACTGGGTGTTCGAGGGCGACTGGCAGCCGGCGCAGCGGCCGAGCTGGAACTACCGGGCGGAGGACGGCGGCGGCATCATCCTCGACATGCTCTGCCACTGGCGCTACGTGCTCGACAACCTGTTCGGCGAGGTGCGCAGCGTGTCGTGCCTGGGCGCCACCCACATCCCCGAGCGCTGGGACGAGCAGGGCCGGCGCTACGACGCCACCGCCGACGACGCCGCCTACGCCACCTTCCAGCTGGAGGGCGGGGTGATCGCGCAGATGAACTCGTCCTGGACGACGCGCGTGCACCGCGACGACCTCGTGACGTTCCACGCCGACGGCACGCTGGGCTCGGCGGTGGCCGGGCTGCACGACTGCGTGATCCAGCCGCGCGCCGCGACGCCGCGCCCGGTGTGGAACCCCGACCAGCGGCAGGCGCTGGACTTCTACGACGCCTGGGCGACGGTGCCCGACAACCAGCCCTTCGACAACGGCTTCAAGGCGCAGTGGGAGATGTTCATCCGCCACCTCTGCGAGGACGCCCCCTACCGCTACACGCTGATGGAGGGCGCCAAGGGCGTGCAGCTGGTCGAGGCCGCGCTGGAGAGCTGGAAGGAACGGCGGTGGGTGGACGTTCCGGCGCTGGAGGTGTGAGCATGTCCCTGACCATCCGCCTGCCGCGCCCCGACCGCACGCTGGAGCCCTACGAGGTCGCCCCGGCGCGCGGCTTTCCGGGCAGGATCGCCGGGCCGCTCAACCGCGTCGCCTTCGCCGCCGCGCACGTCGTGGCCGACCCGCTGGCCGACGCCGACCCGTGGCTGACCCCGGCCATCGACTGGGACCGCACCATCGCCTTCCGCGAGCACCTGTGGGACCTCGGCTTCGGCGTCGCCGAGGCGATGGACACCGCGCAGCGCGGCATGGGGCTGGACTGGGCGGCCTCGCAGGAGCTGATCCGCCGCTCGCTGGCCGCCGCCAAACCGCGCGGCGGGCTGGTGTTCAGCGGCGCCGGCACCGACCATCTGGCGCCGGAGGATGCCCGCTCCCTCGACGACGTCATCCGCGCCTACGAGGAGCAGGTCGCGGCGGTCGAGGCCATGGGCGGGCGCATCATCCTGATGGCGTCGCGCGCGCTGGCCCGCGTCGCGCGCTCGGCCGACGACTACCTGCGGGTCTATTCCCGCATCCTGTCCCAGGTGAAGGAGCCGGTGATCATCCACTGGCTGGGCGACATGTTCGACCCGGCGCTGGCGGGGTACTGGGGCACGAAGGACCTCGATGCCGCCATGGACACCGCGGTGGCGATCATCAACGACCACGCCGCCAAGGTGGACGGGGTGAAGATCTCGCTCCTCGACAAGGACAAGGAGATCGCCATGCGCCGGCGGCTGAACCCGCAGGTGCGCATGTACACCGGCGACGACTTCAACTACGCGGAGCTGATCGCCGGAGACGAGCATGGCTTCAGCCACGCGCTGCTCGGCATCTTCGACGCCATCGCGCCGGCCGCCTCGGCGGCGCTGGCGGCGCTGGCCGGGGGCGACGCGAAGACGTTCCACGCCATCCTGGAACCGACGGTACCGCTGTCGCGCCACATCTTCCGGGCACCGACGCGCTTCTACAAGACCGGCGTCGTCTTCATGGCCTACCTGAACGGCCACCAGGACCACTTCACCATGGTCGGCGGGCAGGAGAGCGCGCGCTCCACCCTGCACCTGACGGAGATCTTCAAACTGGCCGACACGGCCGGCCTGCTGCGCGACCCCGAGCAGGCGGTGTGGCGGATGGCCGACGTGCTGGCGGTGCGCGGGATCGAGGCGGTGTGATGCGCGACTTCTCCCAGGATCACCGCTGGCTGTCGATCAACACCGCGACCGTCAAGGCGCAGGGCGACTTGGTCCAGATCGCCGAGGCCTGCGCCCGGCACGGCATCCGCGCCGTCTCCCCCTGGCGCGACCAGGTCGCGGCCGTGGGGCTGGAGCGTGCCGTGCAGGCGGTGCGCGCCGCGGAACTGGAGCTGTCCGGTTATTGCCGCGGCGGCATGTTCCCCGCGGACGCCGCCCACCGCGCCGAGGCGCGCGACGACAACCGCTGCGCGGTGGACGAGGCGAAGGCGCTGGGCGCGCGCTGCCTCGTGCTGGTGGTCGGCGGGCTGCCGCAGTTTTCCCGCCCCGGCTCGGCGCCGTCCAAGGACCTCGCCGCCGCGCGGGGGCTGGTGGAGGACGGCATCGCGGAACTGCTGGAGTACGCCCGCGGCGCCGGCATGCCGCTGGCCATCGAGCCGCTGCACCCGATGTACGCCGCCGACCGCGCCTGCGTGAACACGATGCGCCACGCGCTCGACCTCTGCGACCGGCTGGATCCCGGGCGGACGGGCGCGCTGGGCGTGGCGGTGGACGTCTACCACGTCTGGTGGGACCCGGAGCTGGAGGCCCAGATCGCCCGCGCCGGCCGCGACCGGCTGCTGGCCTTCCACGTCTGCGACTGGCTGGTGCCGACCACCGACCTGCTGCTCGACCGCGGCATGATGGGCGACGGGGTGATCGACATTCCGAAGATCCGTGGTTGGGTCGAGGCGCAGGGCTATGCCGGGCACTCGGAAGTGGAGATCTTCTCCAACCGCTGGTGGGCGCGGCCGATGGGCGAGGTGCTCGCCACCTGCATCGAACGGCACCGGGCGGCGGTCTAGGCCGTCGCCTCCCACACCTCCAGCAGCGCCGCCTCGAAGGCGGCGGTGAAGCGCGCGGCGTCGCAGATGCCGGCCGTCATGTCGGTGCGCAGCGCCGTCCGGCGCGCGGCCAGCGCCGCGGGGGCGGCGATCAGGCGCGCGGCGATGTCCAGGTAGGCCTCCGGTGTGGCGGCCACCAAGTCGGGGTGGCCGATCTGGCGGAGGATCGCCAGAGACTGCCGCGCCACCGGCCGGCGGCCCTCCAGCGTCACCACCGGCACGCCCATCCACAGCGCCTCCAGCGTCGTCAGGCAGCCGCAGAACGGGAAGGGATCGAGCGCCACGTCGATGTCGGCGTATTCCGTCAGCATCGCGTCGTGCTGCGAGGCTCCGCGCAGGTCGAGGCGGCCGGGATCGACGCCGCGCGCGGCGAAGGCGGCACGGACGGCGGCGCGCTCCTCCTCGTCCCCCAGGGTGTGCCACTTCAGCACGAGGCGGGCGGCTGGCATCCGCTTCAGGAGTTCCGTCCACAGCGCGACCACCGCCGGAGTCAGCTTGGACAGGTTGTTGAAGCTGCCGAAGGTGGGGAAGCCGCGCTCCAGCAAGGGCGGCGGTGCGGTCGGCGGGCTGGGCTGCGGCGGCGTGTAGCAGAAGCGGCCGGCGGCCAGGGGCACCACGCGCTCGCTGAACCAGCCGTGATGCTCCGGCGGGACGCTGGCGGCGTCGGTCAGCAGCGCGTCGATCGTCGGCAGGCCGGTGGTGTGGAAGTAGCCGAGCCAGCTCACCTGCACCGGCGCCGGCTTTGCGGCGAACACCGCGAGGCGGTTGCCGGCGGTGTGCCCGGCGAGGTCCACCAGGATGTCGATGCCGGCGCGGCGCACCGCGTCCTCCAGCGCGGCGTCGGACCAACCGGCGCAGTCATGCCAGACGTCCGCCGCGGCGCGCAGGCGGGCGGTGAGGTCGTCTGGCGTGCGGACCTCGCTGAAGACGTGCACCTCGAACCGGCTGCGGTCGCGATGCTCCAGCGCCGCGGCGGCGAGATAGCCGACCGGATGCCGCTTGACATCGGGAGAGACGTAGCCGAGCCGCAGCCGCTCGTGCCGGACGCGGGCCGGCGGGCGCGGGCGGGCGACGGCGGCGCCCCAGGCGCGGTGTGCGGCGGCGAGGTCGTCGTCGCCCACCGCCGGGTCGTAGTTGAGCGCCAGCAGCAGGTTCGAGGTGGCGCTCCCGGCCCGGCCGGCGAGGGCCTGCGCCCGCGCCAGCGCGCGGCGCGCCCGCTCCGGCCAGCGCCCGGCGAGCAGCGCGACGCCGAGGTTGTTGCATGCCTCCGCCGCCTGCGGGTCGAGCGCCAGCGCGGTGGCGAGCGCCCGCTCCGCCGCCCGGGTCCGGCCGCAGCGCGCCTCGGCGACGCCGAGCGCTGCCCGCGCGGCGGCATCGTCCGGCCGCACGCGGATTGCGCGCAGCGCGCACGCCCGGGCGCCGGTGCCGTCGCCGCCGTGCAGGTGGATGCCGGACAGAACGCGCCACGCCGCCGTGTCCGCCGGGTCGAGGGCGAGGGCGGTGCGCGCCGCCCCCGCGGCCCCCGCGGTGTCGCCGCCGCGGCGGCGGGCGTCGGCCAGCGTGAGGCGGAGCGGCACGTCGTCGCACGGCGTGCACAGGCAACGGCGCAGCGCCTCCGCCGCCTCCGCCGGCCGGCCGACGTCGAGCAGGCCATAGCCGAGATTGAGGTGCAGTTCGGGGACGTGCGGAGCGCTTGCCGCGGCGCGGCGCAGCCATGCCAGCGCGGCGTCCCCCCGCCCCAGCCCGCGCAGGGCGCTGCCCAGGCCGGACAAGGCGGCGGCGTGCGCCGGTGCCAGCGCCACGGCGGAGGCGAGCTGCGACGCCGCCTGCGCCGTCCGGCCGAGGTCCAGGCAGGCCAGCCCGATCAGGCGGCGCGGCTCCGCCTGCAGCGGGAAGCCCCGCGCGACCAGTTCGTAAAGGCCGAGCGCGTCCGTCGTCTTGCCTTCGGCGTGCAGTGCCATCGCGCGTTTCGCCAGTGTCTCGGCGATGGCTGGAGTCATCACGTCCGTTCCATTGTCATGCGAACAGTCCTGCTTTTTGCCAGTTCTTTAGGCGGGCGGGCGCGGTCCTATGAGCTTTGTCCGGGGGCTGGTCCGCCAGAGTCATCGAGGGGAAAGGCGTGACAAGCATTTGACTCTTTACCAATCTTGAACTATATTGCGGACTTGAAGGTGGTGTGACATGGGCATCGACGCGCTCACATCCGCATTCGCGACCCTTCCCACTCCCGCCGTCGGCACGGCCAACGTTCCGCGGGAACGCCGGGAGTCCGCTTCCTCCTCGGAAAGCGCCCAGCCCTCGGTTCCCAAGGTCGTTTTTAACCCGCGCAGCCACTTCGACGCCAGCGCCGGCGTGTTCGTGATGGAATACCGCAACGCCGACACCGGCGAGGTGGAGCGCCAGTTCCCCGACGAGAACCAGTTGCGCGCCTACGCGAACGCCAAGAGGCTGGAGGCCGAACCGGCCGCGGAGACGACGGTGCCCGACGCGCCGGCACCCGCCGCCGCGCCGCCGCAGGGTGGCGCCACAGCCCCGTCTCCGGTCCGCATCCAGGTCTGATCCGGTACAGGTACGGTCGGCTGGGTTGAGCGTCGGCGAAGCCCAACATGCGGACTGCGCGGATCCGGCCACCCAGTGACAAAATATTAACCATTATTGCCCGACACTCCCGTTGCCGAAGACGTTCGGCGTCCAGCGGGATTGTGCGTGCATGAGCGAGATCGCGACCTTCGACGGCATCGGGCCCAACCTGAACGGCGCCCAGATCCTGGTGACCGGGGGGACCGGCTCGTTCGGGCGCGCGTTCGTCCGCCATGTCCTCGAACGCTACCGGCCGGCGCGGCTCATCGTCTTCTCGCGCGACGAGCTGAAGCAGTACGAGATGGCGCAGGATTTCCCCACCGCGCGCTTTCCCTGCATGCGCTATTTCATCGGCGACGTGCGCGACCAGCAGCGGCTGGAGACGGCGATGCGCGGCGTCGACTACGTGATCCACGCCGCGGCGCTGAAGCACGTGCCCATCGCCGAATACAACCCGATGGAATGCATCCGCACCAACATCACCGGTGCGGAGAACGTGGCGACCGCCGCCATGAGGGCGCGGGTGAAGAAGGTGGTGGCGCTGTCCACCGACAAGGCGGCCAACCCGATCAACCTCTACGGCGCCAGCAAGCTGGCCTCGGACAAGGTTTTCGTCGCCGCCAACAACCTGAGCGGCGAGGGCGGCACGCGGTTCTCCGTCGTGCGCTACGGCAACGTGCTGGGCTCGCGCGGCAGCGTGGTGCCGTTCTTCCGCAAGCTGATCGCCGAGGGGGCCGCCAGCCTGCCGATCACCGACCCGCGGATGACGCGCTTCTGGATCACGCTGAAGCAGGGCGTGGCGTTCGTCGCCTCGTCGCTGGCGATGATGCAGGGCGGCGAGATCTTCGTGCCGAAGCTGCCCAGCATGCTGATGACCGACCTCGCCCGCGCGCTGGCGCCCGACCTGCCGCACGAGGTGGTCGGCATCCGCCCCGGCGAGAAGATCCACGAGGTGATGATCCCCGCCGAGGTGTCGCAGAACACCATCGAGCTGGCCGACCGTTACGTCATCATGCCCGCCTTCATGGAATGGGGCGTGTACGAGAAGCCGGCCGCCAGCCGGGCGGTGGCGGAGGGCTTCTGCTACTCCAGCGACCAGAACTCCGACTGGCTCGACGCGGCACGCCTGCACGCCCTGCTGGGGAGCTGCTGAGCGTGACCGCGGCCCCGTTCCTGCCCTACGGCCGCCAGTCCATCGACGAGAGCGACGTCCGCGCTGTGGTCGAGGCGCTGGGGGCGGAGGCGCTCACCACCGGTCCCGGCGTGCCGGCCTTCGAGACGCAGTTCGCCGGCGCCGTGGGCGCCCGCCACGCGGTGGTGTCGAACAGCGGCACCGCCGCGCTGCACCTGCCGCTGCTGGCGCTGGGGCTCGGGCCGGGTGACCTGGCGCTGGTCGCCTCCGTCAGCTTCATCGCCACCGCCAACGCGGCGCGTTTCTGCGGCGCCGACGTGGCGTTCGCCGACGTCGACCCGGCCAGCGGGCTGGTCACCCCCGACACGCTGCGCGAGGCGGTCGAGCGCGCCGGGCGCACGCCGCGCGTCGTGCTGCCGGTGCACCTCAACGGCTGGATCGCCGATCCGGCGGGCGTGGCCGAACTGGTGCGCGGCTGGGACGCCGCCGTCGTCGAGGACGCGTGCCATGCCGTCGGCGGCCGCTATGACAACCATTCCGTGGGGGCGTGCGCGCACGCCGCCTTCACGGCGTTCTCGCTGCACCCGGTGAAGACCATCACAATGGGTGAGGGTGGCGTCACCACCACCAACGACGAGGCCCTGGCCGAGGGCATGCGGCGCGCCCGCAACCACGGCATGACCCGCGATCCGGCGCGGTTCGTCAATCCGGAGCAGGCCTTCGCCGCCGACGGCGCGCCGAACCCCTGGTACTACGAGATGCAGGAGCTGGGCTTCAACTACCGCGCCACCGACGTGGCCTGCGCGCTGGGGGGCAGCCAGCTGCGCCGGCTCGACGGCTTCGCGGCGCGGCGGCGGCAGCTGCAGGCGCGCTACGACGCGGCGCTGGAGCCTTTGGCGCCGCACGTGCGGCCGGTGACGGCGCAGCCGGGCCAGAGCCCGGCGCTGCACCTCTACGCGGTGCGCATCGATTTCTCCGGGCTGGGCATGCCGCGGGCGGCGGTGATGGAGGCGTTGCGGGCGCGCGGCATCGGCACGCAGGTGCACTACATGCCGATCTACCGCCAGCCCTACTACGAAACCCTGTACGGCCGCCAGCGCCTGCCCGGCGCCGAGGCCTATTACGGGTCCATCCTGTCGCTGCCGTTCTTCCCGGCCATGCAGGACGAGGACGTCGACCGGGTGGCCGGGGCGCTGCAGGCGGTGCTGGGGATCTGACGAGGAGAGATTCGGTGGAGCAGGGCACGAACAGGGCGCTGGACGCCTGGCAGGGCGCCTTCGGCGACGAGTACACGAAGCGCAACGCCCCGCTGCCGGAGGTGCTGGGCGCGCGGCTGAAGATGTGGTCGCGCATCCTCTCGTCGCTCGACGGCGCGCCCCCGGACAGCGTTCTGGAGGTCGGCGCCAACCTTGGCCTGAACCTGCGCGCGCTGCGCCTGCTGACCCAGGCGACGCTGACCGCCGTCGAGCCGAACGCCAGCGCCCGCGCGCGGCTGGTCGAGGACGGCGTGCTGCCGGCCGATCGCGTGCACGACGGCTTCGGGTCCAGGCTGCCCTTCGCCGACGCCAGCCACGACCTGGTGTTCACCAGCGGCGTGCTGATCCACGTGCCGCCGGCCGACCTGGCCGCCACCTGCGGCGAGATCGTCCGCGTGGCGCGGCGTTACGTCCTCGCCGTCGAGTACAACTCCGAACAGCCGGTCGAGTTGCCCTACCGCAACCACGAGGGCCTGCTGTTCAAGCGCGATTTCGGCCAGTTCTACCTGGAGACCTGCCCGGGGCTGCGGGTGCGCGACTACGGCTTCTTCTGGCGGCCGGCCACCGGGCTCGACAACCTCACCTGGTGGCTGTTCGAGAAGCCGTGACCGTGCGGCTGCGCCCGGCCACCGCGGAGGACGCGGCGGAGCTGTTCCGCTGGCGCAACGACCCGCTGACCCGTCGGCAGTCGTTGACGACCGACGCGATCCCCTGGGACGCCCACGTCGCGTGGCTGGGCCGCGTCCTCGCCGACCCGGAGCGGACGCTGCTGATCGCCGAAGTGGACGGCGCCGCGGTGGGCAGCGTTCGCTGCGACGCCGATGGAGCGGGG
>Ga0196970_1001085_pt1 | contig 21404 bp, 23 predicted proteins | sample S1v_513CmetaG_FD_148672 | JGI IMG/M metagenome (GOLD analysis project Ga0196970, IMG submission 148672) | Soil microbial communities from Anza Borrego desert, Southern California, United States - S1+v_5-13C | ecosystem: Environmental > Terrestrial > Soil > Desert | place: USA: California...
CTCGTTGTAGCCGACGAGGGCTTCGCCGGGCTCGTCCTGAAAGTCGCCGTTCGCGGCATCTCTGCGAGTCACTTGAACGGCAACCAAACGCTTTTCGACGTCGGCGCGGGAGAAGATTGGGACAACTTCGTAAACGCTGCAGTCTTGCAGAACTGCTCCGGCCTTGAGTGCCTCAGCGGCATCCCCGGTACCGTCGGCGGCACCCCAGTACAGAATGTCGGGGCTTACGGACAGGAAGTCTCTGCAACGATCCGCCACGTTGAGGCCTTCGACCTCGAAACTGGCGACCTGCGGGTGTTTCCAAATAGTGAATGCGGATTCGCCTACCGCACCAGCCGTTTCAATACTGTGGACCGCGGCCGATACATTATCTTGCGGGTCTGCTACGCACTCCGTCGAGGCGGTCAGCCCGAACTCGCTTACGCCGATCTTAAGAAGTACTTCGCTGGCCGGGAGCAACCGTCGTTAGCGGAGATACGTGAAGCTGTCATCAACATCCGGCGCAGCAAAGGCATGGTCCTCGACCAGTCCGACGCGGATTCTCACAGTGCCGGATCGTTCTTCAAGAACCCCGTGCTGTCGGATGAGCAGTTCCAAGCTCTCGAGGAGCGTGCAGCGACTCGGGGACTGAAGGTGCCGAATTACCCGGCGCTCTCTTCGCAGCGCAAAGTGTCTGCAGCGTGGTTGGTTGAGCAGTCGGGCTTCTCAAAGGGCACCGCACGAGGGCCGGTTGGTATCTCGAGCAAGCATTCTCTCGCTCTGATAAATCGGGGCGGAGCCAAGGCCGCCGACATCATCGCACTAAAAAACGACGTCCAGCGAGCCGTCGCCGATCAGTTCGGAATTCACCTGGTTCCCGAACCCGTATTCTTGGGCTTCAGCGACTAGTTGTTCGTTCCCAAGTCTTGCTTGTCATTCCGAGTCTCGCGCCACGGCGCGAGGCGAGGAACCCCGATCATCATCTCTCAGTCCCTCGCCTCACTCTGGAATACAGCCCGCGCCAGTCACTTCTTTCGTGCAAAGATCGACCACGGATGCTCGAAGCTGACGTACAGGAACACACCCTTCTCATTTCGGCTAGGCCCCACGCCGATTGGAACCGCGATTCCAGGCACTATCTGCAAACCGTTCTTAAAGTCGTGCGCCCACCGAATGCCTGGGCTCAGAAGCAAATCGTGCTCGCGTTGGGTACGGTCGCGGCTGATAACCGCCTCACTCCCGGTCCACAGGGTTTCAAACATCACGTTGAACTTCGAATGTGGCGCCACGATGACGCTGCCGCCAACGTTGTAGCCCGTCGTCAGAGCCGTATCGCCAACGATGTTGCGGGCCGAAGGAGTGATCGTTGTGCCGACGTTCCAGTGAGTCACAACGTGCTTATTGAGCACGACGCTCAGCGGCAGATTCGCCTGAAAGCCATAACCTCCGGAACCGTGGCCCTTGCGACTGTCTCCCGTTGGTAGCAGAAGCGAAACTCGCGGCGAGAATGCAACTCGAGTTTCTCCGCTCCCGATCGCCTGGTACCGATAGTTGATCGCCAAATCTCCGACCCCGCGCGTTCCCAGTTCCGGGTTGTTCAGTATCGGAAGCGTATAGCTCAACTGGCTCTTCTGGCCCCGCACAGGGAATTCCTGGGTGAAGCTATAAGCCCACTGACGGCTGTCCGACAGGCGCGTAAACGTGCTGATGTGCTGCACGACCCCGTCTTCCTGATTGTAGGCTTCCTCGATGAGGAAGCTGTTGTCCTGAATCGGCTTCTCCGGCTCGGAGTTCGCGGCGTTTTGCGAGACAGCGTTTGGGACGCATAGCAACGAGGCTGCACTCAGGGCTGCACAGGCTACCAACTTAAGGGCAAGAGAACGAGAAAGGCTCAGCATAGGCTCCCGCATCAAGTGAAAATGATTTTCATTTCCACGGGCAGAGTACCATTCTCCCGAGTTAAGCCCGAGCGCTTTCATCACTGCGCGCTGTGACCCGCATCACTCACGGTATTTTCCTCATTCGCGTTTGTACAGCAGCTCGGAATTTAATCCGATCCTGCCTCCGCAACCCGAGTTCACTCGGATCCCTAAACGAACACTGATTGTGAGCGAAAGTCTCGAACAGAGGCTGCTTGAAGAAATTCAGCTAAGACTCGCGATCTGAACGTTGAAGAACATGGCACGAATGAGTTTTGATGATCAGCCAAACGGGGGATCCCTCCCGCAAATCGAGTGCCGACTGGGCACTATGGGTAATGTGTGCTTCGATTGTGATTCCACAATCCACCTGCACCACGACGACGGCATCGCGTCGGATCAGGTCGACAATTCGACCGGGGAGCACATTTCGCGCACTGATTCCAACCGGCTTCTCAGACGCTACCAGGATATCCCCGGCACGAATTCCGACGCGCACAGCTTTACCCGAGTGTCTCGCCAACGGAATTTCGAGGTTTACCTCACCGATGCTGCAGGTGATCGTGCCCCCATCTTCGTCTTCTCTCAACACACCTGCGTCGAAGATGTTCTCGAACCCTGCCCACGATGCGGCGACTTCATGTCTGGGCGTGTCCAGTACCTCATAGGGGCTACCTTTGCCTATCACGCTCCCCTTCTCCAGAAGAACAACGTGGCTCGCTAGCGCAAAAACCTCTTCCCGGCTATGCGTTACGTAGAGCACTGGGATTTGGTGCCTGTCGATCCAGGAGCGCAGGTCATCGATGATTCGCGACTTTGTTGGCGCGTCGACCGCCGATAGCGGCTCGTCCAATAGCAGCACTGAAGGATCAGTCACCAGCGCGCGCGCCAAAGCTACACGCTGTCGCTCACCTCCAGAGATGTCGCGCGGTTTGCGAGAGCGCAGGCCAGAGATACGCATGGCCTCAAGCATCTCGTCCGAGCGCCGCCGGCGCTCCCTGCTGTCGATGTGCGCAATTCCGTACTCAACATTTTCTTGCGCGCTCAAATGAGGGAAAAGGGCAAGCGTCTGAAAGACATACCCGACCCGCCGTCGGGCCGGCGGCAGATCGATTATTCTGCTGTCGTCGAAGAAGACCCGGTCACCGACTTGAACAACGCCGCTATCAGGACGGGTCAATCCTGCGATGCAGTCCAGAAGCGTGGTCTTTCCTGCTCCTGACCGACCCAGGATAACCGAGATGCCGGCTGCCACCCCGAACTCCACCTGCAGAAGAAAATCGCTGTCGGTATCCGCACTGGCCGGGAACCTCTTGTTCACACGCACGAAAAGCCGCGCTCGCTCACCCCTCGTGTCGCTCGTCAAGCCCGCAAGATGTTTCATTTGAATGGCCATGCGGCCCACACTTTCCGGTTCAGGGCATATATGACAGACAAAACTACAAACGAGAAGAGCAACAGTATGAGCGCCGTCTGCCCCGCACCGGCGTATTCCCCAGCCTGCACCCGATCGTAAATATCAATGGAAATCGTTCGCGTCACACCTGGGATGTTGCCGCCGATCATGAGCACAACCCCGAATTCGCCGACAGTATGAGCAAAACTGAGCGCAGCTCCCGTCGTAATACCCGGCACCGAAAGGGGAAGAATGACGCGACCAAACGTCTTCAGGCGCGACGCTCCCAAGGTGGCAGAAGCGGCAATTAACTTCGGATCAACCGAAGCGAACGATGCGGCAACAGGCTGGACGGCGAACGGCAAACTGTACAGGATCGACCCGACTATCAGCCCCTCGAACGTGAAAGCCAACGTTTGACCAGTGATGGATTGCCACCAGCGTCCCAACGGACTCTGAGCTCCGAAAGCAATCAGCAGATAAAACCCGAGCACGGTCGGGGGCAGCACGAGTGGCAGTGCCACAAGCGCCTCGATAAGAAACTTCCATTGCCACTTCGAGAACGTCAACCAATACGCTATGGGCAAACCTATGACCAGGAGTATTCCAGCTACGATCAGCGCCAGCTCAACCGTCAATGTCAGCGATTGCCAATCCATGGTTGCTTCAGCGATGGCTCTCCCCCGTCCTTCATATCGAATAGAGTTTCAATTTCCGTCCCCATCTAAACACAAAATAGGGCCGCCCTTCGGCGGCCCAATATCTTGGTTTGGTATCAGCTTACCCGTTTAGTTCTTAGGCTGCCATTCCCCGCCGGAACGCACGAACCGCTTTATCTTCACCTTCATAAACGTCGAACACGGTGAGCAGCTTGGTAACCTGCAGCAGGTCTCCGACTCGCTGGGTCAGGTTAGCTAACTTAATCGCCCCACCCGTGTTCTTTGCCGACGTATACAGGGAAACCAGTGTACCGAGACCGGCGCTATCGATGTAGTTGACTTCCGAGAGGTTCAAGACGAGCCGCTGGTCCTCTGCGAGCATCCTCTTGACCATGTCTCTCAGCGCCGCTGATTCCTCTCCGATCACGATTCGACCGCTGCAATCCAATACGGGAATGCCATCAAGCAGACGGCTACTCATTTTAAGCATCATGGCGGAATCCTCCCGAGAAAACCGGAGCCGAGCGACTCCGGCAGCGCAGGCACAACCACACGCCGCAAGGTTAGCTCCGACTCAAATGTCTTTGCAAGTCGGACTCCGCTTCGCCAACGCAAGTTTTTATGCAGCAGCCGCGCCTGCGCGAATGGCGTTGATCTGCTGGGCATGGTGTTCGGTGTGCTCTGTCGCTCCGGTCACCACATCTAGCAACGAGAGCTCTCCGCGCTCTTCGTGCACTCCTGTTCTCGACCACGCGTTTTCCGGCAGATTCCTCAGCAATGTTGCCGTTCCTTTTCGCAACGCAAGAAATAGCGCCAAGGAATCCTTCACTTCTCGTCTGCCATACGCCAGGTTCTCAGCCCACAAATCCTGGTCGTAAGCCTTCAGCGCCGAGCCCGGCTCCGCAGCGATCCACCGCAGGCGCGCTGCGGTCACCAGTTCCGCATCGGCGATATGTGCTGCGATCTTCCAGATGCTCCACTTCCCCGGTCCCGGGTCTCGGGTCTCTAAATCTCCCGGTAATCCGCGTAGCGCGTTCTCTACGCTCGTCGCACCCTGCTCGAAACGATCGATGACCGCTGTAGCGTTTCCCATCCTGCACCTCCGAAACTCACCGCATTGGATGCCAAGCCGGTCTGCTCGTCTCCAATACCTTTCCGGAACCCGCCCCGCCGCTATCGGCGGACCAGGCTCAAAGTTGCCGTCGCCTCACAAACCTGAGCAGTTATAATCGACTGTTCCCATGAGCTATCAGGTACTGGCGCGCAAATACCGTCCGCAGCAGTTCAGCGAGGTCATCGGGCAGGACCACGTCACCAACACGCTGAAGAACGCTATCGCCCAGGGGCGCATCGCACACGGCTACATCTTCAGCGGACACCGTGGTATCGGCAAAACCACAATTGCACGAATTCTGGCCATGGCCCTAAATTGCCAATCGGCCTCGCAGCCGGTAGCTGAACCTTGCGGAAAGTGCGACTCTTGCCTCGAAATTCGAGAAGGCCGTGGGTTCGACGTTATCGAGATCGACGCAGCGACCAACCGCGGCATAGACGAAGTCCGCCGCATCCGCGACGAAGCTCGCGTCCAACCTGCGCGCGACCGCTTTAAGATCTTTATCCTCGACGAAGCACATCAGATTACCGACGCTGCATTCAACGCCATCCTGAAGACGCTGGAAGAACCGCCTGACTGGGCCGTGTTCATGATGGCAACCACGCAACCCGAGGACATTCCCCAGACGATTCGTTCCCGCTGCCAGCACTTCAGTTTTCATGCGGTAAAGTTCGATGAGATCGTGGGGCAACTGAAATCGATCTGCGAAAAAGAGGGCATACCCGCCGACGACGATGCCATCGCCCTGCTCGCTGAAGCCGGCGATGGTTCAATGCGTGATGCGCTCTCCATTATGGATCAGGCCATATCCTGCTGCACTGGACGCCTCACCGCCGAAATGATTCGCGGTCTTGTGGGCGCAGTTTCGTCCGAGGTCCTCGAGCAGGTGATGCAGGCCATCGAGCGCAATTCGAGTGAGGACGTCCTGCGGCAGATTGACAAGATTGTGACTGAGGGCCAAAGCCCCGTACATTTCGCCCGGCAGATGGTTCGCTTCCTGCGCAATGCCATCGTCGCGAAAGTCGCAAGGCCCGACTCGCCGCTGCTCCAAATGTCCAGCGACGAACGAGCCAGAGTAGGCAGGGTAGCAGAGCTGTTCAGCGAAGAAGATCTCACGCGGTTTTTACAAATCATGCTTCGCACGCACTCCGAACTCGGGTACAAGCAGGAACAACGGTTCCACTTGGAGCTCGGCCTGCTCAAGCTGGTGCACGCTGCGCGTCTGCTTCCTCTAGAGCAGCTCTTGAGCGCTGAGTTCACCAATGCACCGGGTACACTCGGAAGGCCCGCCTCGGCTGGTTTCGCCGCGAACACGGCGGCAAGAACACCCCACACCTCGGGGGGGCCAGCCGTATCGCGACCCGCTCCACGGATATCCCCATTTGAGTCCGACGTCTCGCGAAAAACTACAAAGCGTAGCCAGAGCATCACAGAGCCGATTTCCCATGCTTCATCTGGCCCGCGTGATGACTCTAGTGCGCCTTCATCCGCCTTCGACGCTCCACGCCCTGATGTTAGCGCCGCTCGCGTCGGCTTTGCTGGAACAACGCGCGCTGAGTCGATCGGCTCCCTGGCAGCCGCCGTGGCTCCGGCACCTGAGCCCGTTGCTGTTGCTGATCCAGTCGCTCCGGCGAACTCAATCTCCGTCGAAGCTCTGCGTGACCACATTTTGAACGCGCTCGAAAACGCAGATCAGAAGACTCTGCCTTCAATGCTCGAAATCGGCGAGTGGAAGATACAGGGCAACGAGATCGTGATTCACGTTTCGGTATCGCCCACTGTCGTGGAACTCACTGTCAACAACGACGCCCAGCGTATGCTTAACGAGTTCGCGACTTCGGCTAACCGGCGTCCAACGAAAGTCAAGGTCATCGGAGGCGCTGCGGCGGTCGCTCGTCCACAGCCACGCAGTTCATCCGGAGGGACCAGCGCGCGCGCACGCGCGGCTCAAGATCCGATTGTTCAGCGTATGCTGGACAAGTTTGGCGGCGAAATCCGGACAGTGATGGACCAGAGCAAGGATTAAGTTGCAGTTCCCAGATCCCATTCTGGGCTACTCTTGTAAGAGAGGTTCTTATGGGTGGCTTCAATCCGCGCCAGTTGCAAGAAATGATGTCCGCTGCCAAGAAGCAGTACGAAGACCTTCAGCGCAAAATGGCTGAGACCATCGTCGAAGGTTCTGCCGGCGGCGGCAGCGTCACAGTCAGAATGAACGGGCAGAAGAACCTGCTCAACGTTAAGATCGAACCCGATGTCGTGCAAGCGGGCGATCTGGAGATGCTTCAGGACCTAATTACGGCTGCCGTTAACGACGCGTCGCGTAAAGTCGACGAAACCGTGCAGTCCAGCGTCGGCGGCATGCTCGGCGGACTTCAAGGACTACTTTAAATTCAGAATCGCGGAATCGGCTAAATGCGTTAACTGAAAAGATTAAAGGTGTCTGTAGAAGCCCGTATCGCTCAATTACCGATTTCCCGATTCCCAATTACCCAATTCCTATGGCCCGTTTCGCCGAGCCGATGGCTCGACTTATCGAAGAACTCAAGAAGTTGCCGGGCGTCGGCAGCAAGAGCGCGCAGAGGCTTGCCTTTCACATCCTCCGCTCCAGCGATGAGGATGCCTCCGCGCTCTCTGATGCCATTCGCGAGATCAAAGCTAAGCTGCGCTTATGCTCGGTTTGCAACAACATCACTGATGTTGATCCGTGTGTCTTCTGCACGAATGCCACGCGCAATCAGCGGCTAGTGTGTGTCGTTGAGGAACCCACAAACATCTCGGCGGTTGAGAAGACGCGACATTACAATGGCGTCTACCACGTCCTGCACGGTTCCCTCTCTCCGCTTCATGGCATTGGTCCCGATCAGCTTCGAATCTCAAGCCTCGTTCGCCGAGTTGACGCTGGAGAGATCGACGAACTGATTCTCGCAACCAACCCGACCGTAGAAGGCGAGGCTACTGCGGTATACATCTCGAATCTCGTCAGGCGGCCAGGTTTGAAAGTCACCCGCATCGCCACAGGTATTCCCGCCGGTGCCGATATCGAGTACGCCGATGAAGTCACGATCTTGAAGGCAATGGAAGGGCGACGCGAACTCTGAGCCGCGTTGGTGCCGGGCGCGAAGGCACCCGTTTCGCGTAGAACTTTCAATATTCCAAGCGACACTCACCCGCGCAGCTTAGCCAGAAGATCAGCCGGGTGTACCGGCTTGGCCAGGATCTCGAACTCATGTCCCTGTGCACGCGCGGTTTCCAGCAGGTCTGCGGTTGCAGCTTGGCCTGAGAAAAGAAGAATTTTGCAGGATGGCAAGAACGAACGAATATTAATAGCCGCCTCGATGCCATTCATGTCCGGCATAATGACATCGCTGATGATCAAATCCGGCTGGACCGTCCGCGCTCGCTCTACGGCTTGCGTTCCTGTGTACACCGGAGAGGCGTCATACCCATGCTGGTTCAGGATCATTGCTAACGTGTCGGCTATCACTCGTTCGTCGTCGACTACCAGCACTTTGGGCTTCGGCTTCTTAGCGTCCATTCGTCTCTCCTTGCAGTCCACGCGCCGTCCACGTGGGCTACACTGATTATAAACTGATGACCTTAGCACCACGGACGATTCAGGTGGTGGGCACCGACTCGCCACTTTTCGGAACCACCCTTCCCACATTCACGGCGAAGACGCGAATCGGCAGCACCGAATCATACCTCTTGGCACGGGAATAACCATAACGGCAGATCGAGCGCGGTGAGCCAGACCGGCTGCGTTCGATCAGCTCGAGACTTTGGGGACGACACGAACTTAGCTCAGACGAAGTCTTGTCTGCTCAGGAACGCACCGGGTCCCGCAGCACGGCCGAACACGATTGGCAGCAAATTGCTGACTCGAAAACGTCAACTGGCAGCATCAAAAGATCGTCGGTCGAGTGACTTGGTCGGCTGCTGATATCATCATGCATCGTACGTAGCAGCCGCATATACAACAGCATAGCTACTCTGCCGCATCTATTCTGATGCGGCCTCAAAAAAGAACATTGACGACAGCAAAAAAAATACTGGCTAGCGGCATATCTGAAGCAGAGGCGATTGAACGGGCCAAACACGGCGACCCACAATGTTTCGAAGCTTTGTACGGGTTGCACAAGCGCCGCGTTTACTCGCTCTGTCTGCGCATGACTGGAAATACGGCCGAGGCGGAAGATCTCACGCAGGAAGCGTTCCTGCAGCTTTACCGCAAGATCGCGACCTTCCGTGGAGAGTCGGCATTCTCGACATGGCTGCACAGGCTTGCCGTGAATGTGGTGCTCATGCACCTCCGCAAGAAGGGCTTGCCTGAGGTTTCACTTGAAGAGAGCATGGAACCTCAGCAGGAAGACGGACCGAAGAAGGACATTGGTGCCCGCGACAACGTTCTAGCTGGCTCAATTGATCGAGTGAATCTGGAGCGAGCCATCGAGAGCCTGCCGCCAGGTTACCGTATCATCTTTGTGCTGCACGATATCGAAGGTTACGAGCACAATGAAATCGCTGAGATGATGGGTTGTAGTATCGGCAACAGCAAGTCTCAGCTGCATAAGGCACGCATGAAGTTGCGCGACCTCCTCAAAATTAGCAGAGCCGAAAAGGCCGTCAGACGATGAGGAGGGAGAGTAGGCATCATATCGCTTGGCATGGCGAATGAGCTTACAGGCGGTACCCGGAAGACCGGGGAAAGATTCTGGGGGAGAGAGACATGACGTGTGCAGAGTTCCAGCGGGTTCTGCCTGAAATCATCGAAACGGGCGGCAACGCCGAACAAGAGGCTCATCTGAAGTCTTGCCAGGTCTGCTCAGACCTGGTCGCGGATCTTCGGTACATCGCCGAGGCCGCGAAGCTCTTGGTGCCGATGGAAGATCCCAGCCCAAAGGTTTGGGACGGCATTGAGAGGGCCCTCGTGAAAGAGGGTCTGGTTCGCCCTGCTGGGCCCGGGAGGCGACTTCTAAGATCTAGCGCTTGGGGAACCGTCCCATGGATTCGTATGATGTTTTTCTTCATCCTGGTTCTTGCCACTTAGCGAGGCGATTACTCATCCTCCGCAAAAGATAACCCGTCCTGCTGAACTCAGGTAATCCTCCTACCAGCGCGGAAAGACTTGCCAAACGCGCCGTCTTGACCCACTATTCCCAACAGGAACATGGCTCATCCTGCCTCAAAACAGCCCTTGGAGAGCGACTCGCTCCGCCTGCGCACCGCTGTGTTCCTGGTCGGATTCATGGGGGCGGGCAAGACTTCTGTTGGCCGTGCGCTGGCGCGCCAACTGCATTGGCGCTTCATCGACCTGGACGAACGCGTTGAAGCTAGAGAACGTCGTACCGTCGCCGAGATCTTCCGGGACCGCGGCGAAACAGCATTCCGGCAAGCGGAATCAGCCGCTCTGCTGGAATTGCTGGACGAACTTCGCTCAGGTACGCGGGCCGTCATCGCTCTAGGCGGAGGAGCTTACGTGCAGCCCCAGAACGCTGACTTGATTCATGCAAGCAACTCCGCGGTCGTGTTCCTGGACGCGCCAATCGAGGAATTGAGGCGTAGATGCACGGCGAAGGGTGATGTTCGTCCGCTGTTCCAGGACGAAGATCAGTTTCGTAAGCTGTACGAAGCACGTCGCGCTCATTATCTTCACGCTGACTTCCTCGTTAGCACTATGGACAAGTCCGTGTACGACGTCGCGCGAGAAATCATTTCGCTCTCAGGAATCGAGAACCGATGAAAGCCGGTGCTACCTCATTCATAAACATCACAGGCCGCCTGACGTTACTGGCTGCTGTGTGCCTTTCGCTCTCGATGGTCGCGACCGCAAAGAAGCCGGAGAAAGCGCGCGTGGTCGATTCCGGATCTTTCGGAATATTCGTGAATGGCCGGCGTGTCGCGACTGAAAAGTTTCAGATCGAGCAGCGCAGTGACGCCAGCGTTGCCACCTCCGAGTTCAAGGCTGAAGACTCCTCGGGCAAAATGGCGCAGAAAGCCGAACTACAGATCGCCTCCAACGGCGATCTGCGCCGCTACACCTGGCGAGAACTGGATCCTGGCAAGGCGCAGGAGATCGTGGAACCGGCCGATCAGTTCTTGGTCGAACACATCATTCCGAACCCGCCCGACAAGCCACAGGACCATCCGTTCTTGCTACCGATTTCGACCATGGTGTTGGACGACTACTTCTTCAGTCACCGGCAGATTCTTGCATGGCGCTATCTGGCTCAGGCCTGCGGTGGAACCAGTGCTGCCGGGTGCAAGATGACCAAGACTCAATTTGGCGTGATCATCCCGCGTCAACGCTCGTCCGCGCTGGTCACTCTGGAGTATGCCGGGAAAGAGAACGTCACGCTACGCGGTGTTAACCGCGAACTCGACCGATTCAACCTGACGGCCGAAGGCGAGCAGTGGGCCCTTTACCTAGACGAGAACCTCAAAGTGCTCCGAATCTCGATCCCGGCGGAAAACACCGAGGTTCTGCGCGATTGACCATGAACATTCGCCGCTCCGACATCGTGTTCTTCTTCGCTCTTGTGCTCGGGCTCTACGTTGCGTGGCTTGCGCGAGGCGTGCTGCTGCTGGTCTACGTGAGCGCTCTCTTCGCGGTGGTCATCAGCCCGGCGATCCGCGCGGTACGCAAGCTGCACATCAACGGATGGCGTCCAAGCCGAGGTGTTGCGATCGTCGTTGTTGTCATCGCTGGCCTTCTGCTGCTCTCCCTGATCGTCGGGTTTGCGCTGCCGCCGATCGTTCGGGACGCGCAAGGACTCGCTTCTGCGTGGCCGAAGAACATGTCTGCGCTGGCGGAGCGAATACGTCACGTGCCGCTGATCAGTCATATCGATCCGGCGTCGCTCCAAGAACATGCGGCCAGCGCGGTTGGCGGTGTGTTCGGCGTGTTCAAGGGAATTGCGGGCGGAGTGTTCTGGTTCTTCAGTTGGCTGATCCTGACGGCTTACTTCATCCTTGACGGTGATCGCGCTTTCCACTGGTTCATGTCGCTGTTCCCTGCTGGCACGCGCGCGCGACTGAAGCCGACGATGATCCGCGCCGAAGGGCGAGTTCGTCACTGGCTGGTCGGACAACTTGCGCTCATGCTGATCCTCGGGCTTTGCAGCCTTGGCGTGTTCTGGGCGCTGAAGATCAAGTACTTCTATGCGCTGGCCGTTTTCGCTGGTCTGGCGAACATTGTGCCAATCGTCGGACCGCTTGCATCGGTTGTGCTCGCAAGTGTCGTCGCGGCTTTTGATTCGTGGCCGAAACTCATTGGCGTGCTGATCTTCTATTTCGTTTATCAGCAGCTTGAGAACGCGTTCTTAACACCGCGAATCATGAGAAAGTCGGTCGACTTGCCTGCACTAGCGGTGATCATCGCGCTGAGCCTTGGCGGATCGCTCGCCGGAGTGCTGGGTGCGCTTGTTGCTGTCCCGACGGCTGCCCTGGTCGCAGTTTTCATGGAGGAATACCTGGTCAGGCCGCACGCCGATGAAGTGGACTCTGCTGCAGGTATTGAAGAGAAAGGTGATGCAACGGCGGTCTAGACTGTGACATAACATTGAGAAGCCCCGCGTTCCTGCGGGGCTTTTCTGTTGGGAGAGTCAGTGCCGCCTTTCCAGTTTGCGGTCGATGGACATCGCACCCGGGCCGTTGAACAACAGGAACAGCGAGCCGGAGAGCATGGCGAATGCGAGTGCGGCGCGCGGATATGGGTCGCCGATGTGAACCATGAGCAGCGCGACGACGAAGTTGACGACCATCACCGCGGCCGCCCAGCGCGTAAACAACCCAAGGATGAAGAGCGCTCCACAGATGAACTGCGCATAAACGGACAGATGTGCGGAGAACAGCGGGAACGGGAACCCATAGCGCGCGAGGAAGTCGCGAAACTCGATCATGTGGGCCCAGCTCAGGATGTTGTCTTGCACGCCATAGATCAGGTGCCAACCGAGAAACAGCCGCACGAAAAGCGGCGCGTAGTCCTTGTGCCGCTCAAACCAGCCGAGCGGCCCCCAATAATTCACTCTGCCCAGTGCAGACGAATTTGTCGACAAGCCTCACCTCCTGCAAGAGCGTTGGACGCCGAGCGGCAGCTAAGGTAAGCATGCACGCAGGTCAGAGGTTTTGGATGGCGGTTTGGAGCGCGTAGATGAGGGCCGTAGCGTCTTTGGCCTCGATTTCGTTGCGCATCATGCGGTTTACCGTGTCGATGAGCGCGTCGTGTATGGCCTGACGATTGTCGAGAGCGCGGAACTGCATGATGTCGCGGTAGCGCGTGTTGGTGCGTGGGCGGCGGGTCGGGTGATCGCGGCGCTGGCGATCGTGAAAGTAGCAGAAGTCGCGCCCACGGAGCGCAGGTGAACCGCAGCGGATGCCGTTGTCTTTGCGGTGGTGGCATTGCGGGACGATGATGGTCGTGGACATGGGTATATATCCTCCCCTCCCCTATACCGAGGGTCTTTCAAGGCAAAGGCTTTTCGGAGTTATGACGGCAATTCCGAAGGTTTAAAGAAGTTACGCGGAAAATCTGGGCAACAAAGGGTTTGTGTCTCGCCGTACGAGGTTCGGTCGATTTACCGCATCCAACCCAGACCTTCCGGACTGGTCTGATAAAACTCGCCGCTACCGGGCTGGATTGAGTGTCTGCACGTATGGGGCTGCGTTGGTGCGCCCCACTACTCACAGTAGGACAAGTGACTGGGGGCAAGACCGACAGGTGGAGAAGAAAAATATTCGGCTAGGATTCAGCAATTTGAGGAAGTTCGCGCCAGCAGAGGGGCTTGACACTCGACGGTCTTGTCCTGATCTGCGGAGGGTTGATGGAGTTCACCCGCGTTCCTGCTCAACGGAGATTCCGCCGAAGTGGACGGCACTGAGCCGTCCTCTTGACGCCCAGACAGTTCAAGACTTACTTCAGATAACTGGGTGTAAGTGATTCTTGCCGCGTCGAGAAGCGGCCTGTGCCTGGTTAAAAACTCCCGCGATCTCGGTGCCGCAGTGCTTGCACTTTCCGTCGCGTACGTGGTTCGTCAGCACCCTATGCCAGTCACGCTGAATGATTGAACGCTTGCACCCCGGACAGATCGTGTTGCCACCGTCACTGAAGATATTGCCCTCGTAAACGTACTTAAGCCCCATGTCGAAGGCGATCTGACGAGCGCGATGAAGTGTTTCCGGCGGTGTGGCACTCTTGTCACGCAGTTTGAAATCCGGATGGAAAGCCGTGAAATGCAGGGGGACGTCATCTCCCAGATTCGCAAGCACCCAATCGCAGAGCTTTTTCAACTCGTCTGCGTCGTCGTTGAGCGTGGGAATGATCAAGTTCGTTAGTTCAAACCACACCTCAGTTTCATAACGCAACCAAAGAAGCGTGTCTAAAACAGGGTTGAGGTGCGTCAGCGTCACCTTGGCGTAGAAGTTTTCGGTGAAAGCCTTCAAATCTATGTTGGCCGCATCGATGTGCTCGTAAACGTCGAAGAAAGCCTCCCGCGTGATATAGCCGTTTGAGACCATCACGGTGTTCAGACCTTGTTCGTGTGCAAGACGGGCGATATCGATTACGTACTCGCCCCAAATGGTGGGTTCGTTGTACGTGAACGCCAAGCTGGGGGCGGTATATCTCTTGGCCAGCGCCACGACTTCTTCGGGGGTAAGCGAAGCCGAATGCACCTGGTCGGCCTTCGCCTTGGAGATGTCCCAATTCTGACAGAAGAAGCAGCCCATGTTGCACCCGGCGGTGCCCATGGACAGGATAGCCGTGCCCGGGAAAAAGTGGTTCAGCGGTTTCTTTTCTACCGGGTCGATGTTCAGAGCGGCCGGGCGCCCATAGCCCAATTGGACCAACTTGCCGCCTTCGTTCTTCCGAATGAAACAGAACCCGGACTGCCCTTCCCCAATGTGACAATGGCGAGGGCACAGGTAGCAGTGGAGCCGACCGTCTGACATCGGCGCCCACCAACGTGCGTCGTGGTTTTGTGTTGTTACAGCCATTTCGACAGCTCTTACAACAATTCTAGCCGCAAAGGTACTTGGATTCGAGGCACCTTCAGGATCTCAGCAGATGGGCGGGCGAGCGCTTTTCGGTCAACGGTGCCAAAAAAAAGAAGCGCCGGAATGCCGACGCTTTATCAGGAGGTCTATCTCCTGTGTTCTGATGCCGGTAAACATCCTGACGATTCGAATATAACGGGCCGGTGATTACATGCTGGACAAAAAAGCCCTCCGTTCGGAGGGTAGTTCAGGAGAGAGGAAGGTCTAGTCGTTCAGAACCTTCGCCATCAATTCGCGCATTCTCAACCTGGCCTGATGCAAGGCGGCACGGCACTCGTCGTAGGTGATACCGATTGTCCGCGAAATGCGAACGTGATCGTAACCTTCAACGTCATGCATCAAGTACACGAGGCGCTCTGTGGGGGGAAGCTGCACAACCGCGCGCTCCAGATGAATACGCATCGCATTTCGGCGGACAGCAGCAACTTCTGTGGCGGGCTTGCATTCCAAAGTCACGGTCCCGACTGGCATGAGATCGCGCAACTCAGTGACGAAGGCCCGATCTACCGTCTCGTCGTCAGGATCAGCATGGCGCGAAAGAACACGGCGAAAAACGTCAAGCGTCAGTTCCTCTGCTACCAGTTCGTTGTCAGTCATCCAGAAAGCAAAAGAGTAGATACGGCGCCGATGCGTCTCGTATATCTCTCGACGTTTCTCCAGGCTCGCTACCTCTAAAGAGGGTAAATAAGCGGCGAACCCTGTAAGTTTTGCTTGCTGGAAAAAGCTTGCCATTACGTCCCCCGGTCTGAAATCAAGCGGGTCAGCCACATTGGCCATCCCACCCTGTCATCGCACCCCGATAGCAGCAGTTACGTCGCCACTCCAGCACTCCACTTGAGTTGGCGAACGTGCTCGGGAAACTGGTTGGCTTTACCCGCCGAAGAGACAACTCGTTCAAGTGACGGGCGCAAGAGACGAAAGATTCCCCCTCTAGGCTGCAAGCAATTGGTCAGCCCAACTGAGTAGATGGACAACCCGTGGGGGTTCGGAATACACGAAAATCGTTCAGCATCAACGAAAAGCGCTGGACGATACATTTTCGGACATCTCTGTTGGGCCCGGAGCTAAGGAGGCACAGTTGTTCTCTCGATTGGCACTCAAATGCCAACCTTGAGCAAGATGGGGCATAAGTGCGCGACGAAGGATCTCGCACGATCGTGGTTACCTCTTAAGATGTCGCAAAAGTCAGACTGGTAGGCGAAAAAGTTTAATTTTGTCCGTGGAAGAGCAGGTCGGTGCAACCGCAGCGTTAAGAGGTTTCCTGCAGCGCTGGCCGACAACTTGCGATAGAATCCCCTTTATCCTCAACACACGAAAACGGCACCAATGCAAGAGCGCATCCTCGTAGTCGACGACGAAGAGCCGATCCGGGAAATTGTCTGCTCGATGCTTCGAGCATCCGGATATCAATGCACTCAAGCAGCTTCTGGGACCGAAGCCCTAGCTGTCCTGGACTCTGGCGAGGAGTTCGAGCTCATGTTGTCGGACCTGATGATGGCGGAGCTTGATGGCATAGGGCTTCTGGAGCGCACTAAGGAGCGCTACCCCGATATGCCAGTCGTCATGGTGACGGCCGTCCATGACATATCGGTCGCGCTGGCTGCCATTCGAAACGGTGCTTACGACTATCTGCTGAAACCGTTTGAACGCGAACAGCTACTTGCCACGGCGCGCAGGGCTCTCGAAAATCGTCGCCTGAAGATGCAGAACCGGGCGTATCAATCGAACCTGGAAACGCTGGTGAACGAGCGCACCGAACAACTCCGCCAAACACTCACCGAACTGGAGCGTTCATACGACATCACGCTTGAGGCATTGGGGGATGCTCTAGACCTGAAGGACGCGGAGACAGAGGGTCACTCCAAACGCGTTACCGCGTTCACGATAGCTATTGCTCGCGCGATGGGTATCTCGGCCGAGAAGATACGCGTAATCGCCCGCGGGGCTTTCCTTCACGACATCGGCAAGATGGCCATACCCGACGCGATTCTACGCAAACCCGGCAAGCTGACCCCTGAAGAAATGGAGATCATGAAGGAGCATAGTTTCCTCGGTTACCAGATGCTCCGGAAGATTCCTTTCCTTGCCGAGGCCGCTGAAATCGTTTATGCCCACCAGGAATGCTATGACGGCAGCGGGTACCCAAGGGGCCTCAAAGGGGAAGAAATAACGATCGGCGCACGGATATTTGCAATCGCCGATGCCCTCGACGCCATGAGATCGGACCGGCCCTATCGCCCTGCCCTGTCGTTTGCCGCCGCAAGGGAGGAAATCATCCGCTGGTCCGGTCGGCAGTTTGACCCGGCTGTCGTCCAGGTCTTCTTGTCTATGCCAGAAGCGATGTGGGAAGAGTTGCGCAGGGAGATCGATGCGCAGGTTTACCAGTTTCCCAGTGCGCACCGGCTGACAAGAACCGGCGTGGGCAACGCGTAATCGGTGAAACGCTTCTGTTCTGCCAATCATCATTCGTCGGACAGAGGAGGCCCGCATGGACCTTATACCCGACGTGGAGCTTCGCAGGGTTCTCTCGGACCGACTGAGCACGTGGGAGCTAGACGGCAAACGCCTGCAACGGGTGTTTCGGTTCCCGTCTTTTCAACTGGCGATGAAGTTTGTCAACAGGGTTGCCGAGTTGGCTGAGGAGATGGACCACCATCCCGATATCGCGATTAGCTATGACAAGGTGTCGTTGGCGCTGATATCTCACGACAGTGGAGGAATCACTCGCCGAGACCTTGCGCTCGCCGCACGAATCGACGAGATTGCGCCGGGCTCGCCACCAAAGGGGCTGCAAACGGCGTAGCTACCCAGTTCATCACATCCGCGAGGTGACGATCAGCGCGCCGCTTCCAGACTCTGTGCAACTCGGTTAAGTGCCGCCTGAATGTGATCCAATTCTCGCTGAGCGGCCTCGTTCCACTCGAGCAGTGCGTCGGGGGCGCGGTGAAGGTTATCAAACACCCAACGCATAGCGTTCCGGCCACGATCTGTGAGGAACAGCAACCCAAGGCCGCTAATGCCGATCACAGTTACCGGCAGGTACCATCTACGCATATTAGGGCTCTCCTCCAGCCCTCCCTGCATACTTTGACGCTCCTACTAAAACACCAGTTACAGTGCGCGTCAATTTTTGTGTTGCACGTTCAGGTTACCACCGAAGCCCCATGCGGCAGGAAGATCGCCGCATCTTGGAACGGCTTGCAACGATTCCCTTGTTATCGATTCCAGCGATGATTTACAAAGGTGTGCTAGCGTTTAGATCGCAGGTGAGCCAGATGCGCTGCTGCGCGTCTGCAAGTCAGATCAGACTTGCAGCAACTGGGCAAGCGTCGAAGGCTTGGTGGCCGGCGATCGTCTGGGGAGGGCTGTGAATGGCGCGCTATTTGGTAACTGGAGCCGCGGGATTCATCGGTTCATCATTGGTTCGTGCTCTGCTCAACCGTGGTGAGACTGTGCGCGGGATTGACAACCTCAGCACCGGACATCTGGAAAACATCGCCGACATACAGGACCGCTTTGATTTCCGAGTCGCCGATGTGCTCGATAAAGGCGCTGTCGCCGAAGCGTCAGAAAGCATCGATTACGTCCTGCATCAGGCAGCCATTGCGTCTGTGCCGCGGTCCATATCGGATCCCGTTTCCAGCCACGATGCGAACATCACCGGCACACTGAACGTTCTGCTCGCCGCAAGAGATGCGGGGGTCAAGCGGGTTGTCTTCGCATCTTCGTCGTCTATCTATGGGGAAAGCCCGACCTTGCCGAAGCACGAGGACATGCTCCCCGATCCGATTTCGCCGTACGCAGTTTCGAAACTTGCGGGCGAAATGTACATGAAGTCTTTTTACCGTGTCTATGGTCTGGAGACGGTTTCGCTGCGGTATTTCAACGTGTTTGGGCCGCGACAGGATGCCAGTTCGCAATACTCGGGCGTGCTCGCTAAATTCATCACGATGATGCTGCACGGGGAGCGCCCGGCTGTGTTCGGCGACGGCGGACAGAGTCGAGACTTCAATTACATCGACAACACCGTTCAGGCAAACCTGTTGGCGTGCACGGCTCCAGCAGCCAAGGTAGCCGGTTTGGCTTTCAACGTAGCCACCGGGACACGTGTAACCCTGAACGAAACATATCGGCTGCTCCAGAAGCTGACCGGATACGATCAGGACCCCACCTACGGCGAGGAAAGGGCCGGAGACATTCGGCATTCTCTTGCCGATGTCGCTCTTGCTCGCGAAAGCTTCGGTTACGATCCGAAGGTTGGATTCGAAGAAGGCCTGCGGAAAACGGTCGAGTGGTATCGAACTCAGGTGTTCGACACTGCCAGTGATCGCAGAGGTTGATGCTGAACGCACTGGCCGATTTTGGGGCGATGTCCTTTGGATTAGCAGAACGCGTTGCTACAATGCACTTAGATCAATGACAACCAACACAGTCCAGCAGAAGCCCAGCAAGCCCGTCCCCATGCAGTTTCCGTTTCTGGATTTGCAGACACAGTTCGCGTCGATGCGATCCGAAATCATGCAGGCCGTAACCGGCGTGCTCGAGTCGCAGAAGTGTGTTCTCGGCCCCGAAGTGGACGCCTTCGAGCGTGAGGTCGGTGCTTACATCGGCTCGAAGTTTGCGGTCAGTTGCGCGTCCGGTTCGGATGCACTGCTGCTTGCGTTGATGGCGTACGAGATCGGGCCTGGTGACGAAGTCATCACTACGCCGTTCACGTTTGTCGCGACGGCGGGTTCTATTGCACGACTCGGGGCGCGTACGGTTTTCGTGGACATCGATCCCGTCACCTACAATCTCGATCCGACAAAGCTTGACAAGGCGATCACGCCGCGCACACGCGCCATCATGCCGGTACACCTGTTCGGACTGTCCGCGGACATGGATGCGATTTTGGCGGTGGCGAATGCGCACAAGCTTCCCGTTGTGGAAGACGCGGCACAGGCGATCGGCGCACGCTATAAACAGAGCCAGGTGGGGACCTTCGGCGCGTTTGGCTGCTTCAGTTTCTTCCCTTCCAAGAACCTAGGCGCTGCCGGCGACGGCGGCCTCATCACAACGAACGATCTGGGACTTGCGGATCGCCTGAAGATTTTGCGGGGTCACGGCAGCCGCGAGCGTTACTACTACGAGATTCTTGGGACGAATAGTCGACTCGACTCCATACAAGCCGCGATCTTGCGGGTAAAACTTCGCCATCTCGACGCCTGGGCAGAAGGCCGTCGGCGCAATGCTGAGACATACAAGCAACTCTTCGCTGAACGCGGCTTACTGGATCGCGTAACGATTCCGACTCAGCCTGCGGACGCCTATCACGTCTATAACCAGTACACGATTCGCGTGCCGCAACGCGATGAATTGAAAGCGCACCTCGCCGCTTCAGGCATTCCAAGCGAGATCTACTATCCCTTAGCGCTGCACATGCAGCGTGCGTTCACAAACCTCGGGTACAAGGAAGGTGACTTCCCACATTCTGAAGCTGCGGGACGCGAAGTGCTGTCGCTGCCCATCTATCCCGAACTCAAGCCCGAGCAACTCGAGGCCGTTGTTAACGCCATCGCGCAGTTCTACGCGAAATAGCACGCCCGTTCCGGACGGGGTCATAACGCCCCGTCCAACTCCTGAACGCAACGTCACCTCCTTGACGCTTTCTTCCGCGGTCAAATACTGTAAGTGGTCACGCTACGAACGCTGATGCTTGCACGCTACCATTTGCCCTCGCTGTTCATCATTGCCGCTCTGTGCTGCACGGTCGCCCTTGCAGACGACATCTCCAAAATACGTCCAACGTCTTACGTTACCGATCTTGCGGGGGTAATCGATGCTTCGACCAGGCAGCGCGTTGAGGCGCTCGGCACGGAGGTCGAGCGCAAAACAGGTGCGCAGATTGCAGTGGTGACGGTCCGCTCACTGGACGGGCGTCCGATTGAGGAGTACGCGGTCGATCTTTTCAAGCACCTTGGGGTTGGGAAACAAGATGATCGCGGCGTACTGTTGCTGCTTGCCCCGAATGATCGACGTTATCGGTTCGAAATTGGTTATGGCGTAGAACCGGTCATCACCGATGCTCGTGCCGGCGATATAGGCCGCGAGATGGTTCCACTGCTGCGGCAGAACAGGTACAGCACGGCGGTAGAACTCGGCACCAGCAGAGTCGCCAGCCTGATCGCCGCTGACAAGAAGGTGAAGCTCAGCGGTACCCCTATTCCCGCGTCCGAGCAACCCGAAGAGAGACCGCGATTCCCCTTGTGGGTCGTGCCCCTCGGCTTGTTCTCGGTGTTTACGCTGCT
>Ga0196970_1001086_pt1 | contig 21362 bp, 20 predicted proteins | sample S1v_513CmetaG_FD_148672 | JGI IMG/M metagenome (GOLD analysis project Ga0196970, IMG submission 148672) | Soil microbial communities from Anza Borrego desert, Southern California, United States - S1+v_5-13C | ecosystem: Environmental > Terrestrial > Soil > Desert | place: USA: California...
GCGCCTGGAACGCCCTCATCCGGCAACCGGGGCGCATCCGATCAACCTGCGGATACCCTTGGGCGCTACAGGTCGAAACTTCCTGAACATGGTATTATAACTATTCTAAGCAATCGGTTCTGACCGTGCATAGAAACTTGGCGCGCCGTTCTCCAAGGTTTGTCGCAGCACGCGGGTGCTCTCGTCACAACCCTCTTGGAGACGGAAATTGACCGCCCCTGAACCTCCTCTCGTAGACCGCCTCACCGCCCGCCGCATGTTGGGCGGCATCGGCACCACGCTCCTGCACAGCCTGATCAACCGCGGGTTGCTGACGCGGGTGAAGATCGGGGCCAAGTCGTTGATCACCACGGCGTCTATCAACTCCTTCATCGCCAGCTTGACCGCGGCGGACCAAGGCCCGTCGTCCCCTGAGCCCCCCTCGTCCATCGACCATCAGGCTCCCCACCCTACTGAGCCTTGCCGCCGTCGCCGGCCACGTGAAGGCCGGAGCCGGGCGCGAAGGACAGCGTGATGGGGCTTCATCTCCTGTGCAGGCGGGGGTGGCGATGAGGCGCGTCCGCGAAGCCTTCGCCGCCTCGCTGGGCTTCATGAAGCTGAAGCATGTCGAGTACATGGCGGCGCTGGGCGTTCCGCGCGAACTCGCAACCCGATGCGGCCCGCGTCCCCTCTGGAGCGCGGCGCCGATCCTCACGGATGCCGCCGGGACGTTCCAGGTCGCCGAGCACGGCCCGCACGCCGTCATCATGCCCGTCGGGTTGCCCGGTCCGAATGGCTGGTACGTCCTCACGGATCTGGTTGCCTTCTTCCCTGAGGCGCCGCTGTGCTGGTGGCTCCTGACCGGAGCTGGCGTTCTCCTCGGAGAGGACACGGTCGAAGACGCCGCGCGCGGCGTCCCACTGCGGCTTCTGAGCACGCCGCTGGGGTGGCTCCAGGCCAGCGGCAACGGCGCCGTCGTCCTCCGGTGGGACATCCTGAACCCGAGGACGGCCTTCCTGGGCGTCGAGCGCATCGAGTGCGACACACCGGCGCTGGCCACGCGTCTGGCCGTGCGCGTCGCTGAGTGCAGCCGCCCGATCTTCGAGATCACCCTCGCCGACGGGGGAGCATGCCATGCCGCATAGCGCCCTCGGTTTCACCGCTCCGGACACGGACCGCTTTGCCGACGCCGGTCCGCCCCCCGCGGCCGAGACCGATAACGCGACCGCCATCGACCCGGTGAGCATTTCCGCCCGCGCATGGATCGGGCGCACCATCGAGCCGGTAGAGTGGCTGCTCGGCCCCTTCGCCACAACGACCCGCGCAATGGTGTCCGCACCGAGCGGAGCTGGAAAAACCAACTTCTCGCTCGCTCTGGCCGCCCACATGGCCGCCGGGCAGGACTTCCTACACTGGAAGTCGCACCGGCCCGCACGAGTGCTCTACATCGACGGTGAAATGCCGCGCGAACTGATCCAGCAGCGCATCCAGGACACCGAGCGGCGCCTAGGATGCCCGGTAGATGGGCTGTACATCCTGGCACTGGACGATCACCCCGAGATGCCGCCGCTCAACACTCCCGAGGGGCAGGCGTTCGTTGATCAGTGGATCGACGCGATCCGTCCCGACTTCATCGTCTTCGACAACGTGATGTCGCTGCTCTCCGGCGAGATGGCCGACGAGACCGGCTGGCTTCCGGTCAAGCCGTGGATCGCCGCGCTCACGAACCGCCGCATCGGGCAGTTGTGGGTCCACCACTGCGGCAATGACACCAGTCGCCCCTTCGGCACCTCCACCCGGACCTGGAACTTCGACGCGTCCATCCTCCTGACGCCGAGGAAGGGCGATGAGGACGTTGCGTTCACGTTGGAGTTCCAGAAGGCGCGCCGCCGCACCCCGGTTACTCGCGGCGACTACATCGCCGTTACCGTTACCCTCGCCAACGATCAATGGACCGTCTTGGCCGCCGCCGCGCCAGTCCGCGACAAGCCGGTCCGCGGGAAGCCGCCGAGCCCGACTGCCCAGCGCTACCACGACGCCCTGCTCAACGCCATTGTGGACGCAACCGGGAATGATCGGCGGATCGGTCCCGGCCACATCCCGGCGACGACGATCGAGGCATGGAAGCGCGACGCCGTTCGGATCGGGCTCATCGACAAGGACGAGCCGACTAACCGGCAGCGCGCCAAGTTCTCCAAGTACCGTACTGAACTGGTGTCCGCGGGGTGGGTCGGCGCCGACGGTGAGACGGTGTGGTCGCGGCGCAGCGGAGACCTCGAGCAACCGCAGCGCAACCATGGCGCAACCGTCACCCGCCCGCCCAAGAGCAACCATGGAGCAACCGCGCGCAACCCCTTGAGCAACTGCGGCGCAACCATGGCGCAACCGTCGCCCGTCCCTGCAGGCGCAACCGAGCAACCGTCCCCCTTTATAGGGGACGGTTGCTCGGTTGCGGGGTTGCGCGGTGGTGACGAAGGGGCCGGCACGGCTGAGCCGGAGCCCGGCAATGATGTGGAGGTGTTTTGATGGGCACCGCCACAGTCCTCTCCACCATCACTGCTGCCGGCCTGACCGTGGCCGCAGACGGCGACAAGCTGATGGTCCGACCAAAAGACCGGATCACACCGGAGTTGCGCGCTCTGATCCGCGCCCGCAAGGCCGAACTGCTGATGGTGCTGGCGTCTCCGGCATCAGGCCCTGGCGCGGCCGTGATGACCGACCTCGCCGATGTCAGCAACGCTTGGGAGGAACGGGCCGCCATCTGCGAGCACGACGCCGGGCTGTCCCGCGCCGACGCCGAGGCGCTGGCCGTCGCCGAGTTCGGACACCACGCTACCACCGCCCCGATCCTCGACACGACAGGCGTTCCGGCCGCACCCTGCCCACGGTGTGGTGGCTTGGGTTTCTGGCGGCTGTCCCTGGTGGCCGGGGAGCCGTGGCGCTGCCGGCGCTGCGTTCCGCCACACCCCATGGTCACCACAGACGCTTGCTGGATACCGCGGGAGGGCTGGAGCAATGGCTGATGCCGCCGCACCCGCACTACGCCGCTGGCTGGCGGCAGGAGGCGGACCATGACCCGCACCGCCGACCTCTGGGGGCCGTTCACCCCCGGCCTTGACCCGGGCGAGCGTACCGCTCGTGCCCGTGTGCTGGCGGCCCTGGCGCGGGTCTACGGCGGGCCGGGAGCCGACGCACTCGTGAAGGCGCTGCGCCGCCTCGAACGCGATCCTGGGGCCGCTGACGAGGCGCTGGACCTGCTCAACAAGCTGCCCACCCGGCCGCGGCGGCATGCGCTCAGCAGCTACGCCGTAATCCACCGCCCCCCTTGACCACCGCCGTGGGCGCTTCATCGAGAGGCACCACCGCCAGGCGCGCACCCAACGCCTGGACCCAACAGGCCAGAATGAAGGCGTTCGGCGTGCGGATGCCCACCTCGTACTTGGCTAGATGGTGTTGGGTCAGCCCGACCCGGTACACTACGTTCTTCTGAGTCAAGCCGAGTTGGTGGCGCCGCTCGACCAGTTGCCGCCGCAGATCATCGACCCACGGATCACATTGCGCTTGCGACATCAAACCGCCTCAACGGGTTGTTAAAGCGAGAACGGACATCACGCCGGCTCATATGACTTTTTCCCGAACGCGATACCCGGAATTTACAAGCATCTCCAATAGCTTGCGTTGCATTAGGGCGACCGCACGAACAGTGATGTTTTCCTACTGACAAAATAGACTTTCCGGCTCGACTTGGAACTGGTTGCTCACCCAGGGGCCACCACACAGCGCTGCTGGGCAAGGAACGCACGGCGGAGGCACAGGACCACAGTCCTCGGACCTTTGACGGAAATTTTGCGTGAGCACCCCTCCCTCCTGGAGAGGACGCGCCGTTTTTTGACCCCCCACCCCCTTCCCGGAATGGGTCCCCCACAGCGTCTTTCCGCTGGCCACGTGCATGGCACGACGACGGCAGCGGCGCGAAGCCCGACATGGCGAGGCGATCCTTGCCCGAGATCCTCCCGCGCTCCCGCCTGGACAGTGCTGGCCAGGAACAAGCGCAGGGCGGGTCCCGCGCGGGCCCCTCCGACCGGGCAGAGGATCGTTCGCCGCCGACACGCTCGCCGAGATCGGCAGACGCACGGCTTGCCCCGGCATCGAGGCCGGGGCTCGCACCTCCGGCAAGACCAGCGCCAGTTTGCCTCTGTATTCCGATTACTAATCAGCACCCGCCGGAGGCTGCGCCGAGCGGCCGATCTAAGGCGAGCTACGCACCTTTACGCAAAGGGGACTGCTTTGCGTGTGGGTGAAGTTGAATAGCGTTAGCTGAGCGGATGCGGCCGGAGCGACCACCCGCGTACCGCGCAGGCTCGCTACTTTTGAGCTGCTCACAAGAACGCTCGCACGGTTCCGACACCTAGCGCACAGCAGTGCACCGCAATATCTATAACATCAAGTTTTTAATACCCCACCATCAACGATGACATCAACATGTTTACGCCCAATATATGGCAAGGCACCGGAACAACATGCCCCGTGCTGCGTTTATTTATACAGAAGCACGCGCTTGGCGCGGGCATGAAATCGCACCAACCCCATCAAATTACTGGGCCGCATGACCATTCCAGACATACTTTTTCATGGCACAACAGCTCGCCGCTGGCAGGGCATCCAAGAGGACAGGCTATTACGTGTCGCCCCTTTGGGCGTCAACGCCGTGAGCATGTCCGACGACCCTAGGGTTGCGCTCTACTTCGCCCGAATGGCGGTGTACGTCGAGTTGTCGGAAAGGCTCGGTCTCAATGCCGAGCCCATCATTCTGGCTGTGGACGCCAAAGCGCTCCTGAGCGAAGGCTACAAGTTGGAAAGGTTCAGCGACCCGATATGGGGCCAAGGCAATTGCGACTGGGAACGTGAGGTGGTGTGCTGGACCGACGTGCCGCTTCGCTTCGTTAAGGAAACCAACCTCGCATTTACCCTCCCCAACCGGGCCATAGATCGTCGCGGTGCGCGAAACCAGAAACGGCGAACAGCCTAACCGCGCAGCACCGTAGCTGCCACGCATCAAGCCATTGGTCGGATATTAGGCCGGAGCTTCCCCTAGAGAATTAGCGCCACGTGATCTCAGGGCCTCGTAGAGCTGCGCTGGCCCCAACAGGATCTCCAACAGCCCGTTGCGCACCTTCTCGGAGTCGAGCGCCTGCTTGCTCATCGCCGTATGGGCGGTGAAGGCATCCATGACCGCGTTCAGCAACTCGGTGCTCAGGTCCGGCGAGTTGGCGAACTGCTCCTTGGTGTTGTTCGCTGCTTGCTGGACCAGGATCTCGGACTCTAGCAGCTTGCCCTTCAGGACGTCGTTCACGTAGACGAGCTTGTCGTCGTCGGTCACACCCTCGAACAGATCGTTGAGCTTGGCGATGATCTCCGACAGCAGGGCCTTTTGCTTGTCGCGCACCTCGCCGCTGCCGGGTTCGGTCAACGGCTTCAGCTTGTCGCCCTGGCCCTCACCCAGCGCTAAGTCCCGCTTGCCGCGGTTCCGCAGGCTGTGGTGGGTGAGCGTCACCCCCGACAGGTCGACACCGTCACGCTCCCGGCCGAAGTCCAGGAGCGGCAGCAGCCGGCGAAAGAAGATCGACCGCTTCTCGATGTCCGTGTTGCCGTAGTCGAAGATCTGTGACAGGAAGGCGTAGACGCGCTGGAAGGCGCCCAGGTCGCGCTTGAACAGCACCAGCGCGTTCAGCTCGTCCTGCGCGTCCTTCTCGGCCTTGGCGTCCTGCGCCGCCCTGGCCGCCACCACGGCCTGCTGCACGGCCTTGTAGCGCTTCAAGAGGCGGTCGGCGACGGGCATCAGCGCCGCCGCGAGCTGCGCCTGAGACGCCTTCGGGTCCATCTCCACGTCCACCACGCGCTGGACCTCGTTGTCGTCGTAGTAGCCCATGCCGTCCAGCTTGGCGCGCAGGTCATAGACGAGGTTCGGGTCGGTGACGGCCTCCAGCTCCGCGGTCTCGTAGTAGGTCTTGAACGCCGCCAGGATATCCTCAGGCTCGTTCACAAAGTCGAGGATGTAGGTGGTGTCCTTGCCTGGATGCGCCCGGTTCAGGCGCGAGAGGGTCTGCACCGCCTGGATACCGGCGAGCCGCTTGTCCACGTACATGCCGCACAGCAGCGGCTGGTCGAAGCCGGTCTGAAACTTGTTGGCCACCAGCAGGATCTGGAACTCGTCCGTCTTGAACGCCTCGCGCATGTCGCGACTGTTCAAGGTGGGGTTCAGCGCCTTGCTGTTCTCGGTGACGCCATCGGGCGCCAGTTCCTCGTCCCTCACCTCCCCGGAGAAGGCCACCAGGGTGCCGATCTTGTAGCCCTGGTCCTTGATGTACTTGTTGATGGCGACCTGCCAGCGGACCACCTCCGGGCGGTTCGCGGTGACGACCATCGCCTTGGCTTGTCCGCCCAGCAGCGGAGCGACGGTCTCGCGGAAGTGCTCGACGACGACCTTGACCTTCTGGGCGATGTTGTAGGGATGGAGGCGGACCCAGCGCATGATGCCCTTCATGGCCTCGCTGCGCTCGACCTCCTTCTCATCCCATTCCTTGCCGCTGCTGGCGAGCCGGAAAGCCAGCTTGTAAGGCGTGTAGTTCTTCAGCACGTCGAGGATGAAGCCTTCCTCGATGGCCTGCCGCATCCCGTAGACGTGGAACGGAGCCGGCAGGTTGCCCGGCCCGGCGGGAAGCGAGGGGTTCGGCGGGCGGCCGAACAGCTCCAGCGTCTTGGCCTTCGGCGTGGCGGTGAAGGCAACGTAGGTGATGCCCGCCTGATTGGCCCGCGCCGCCATCTGGGCGGCGAGCAGGTCCTCGGTGCTGACCTCGCCCCCGTCCTCCAGCTCCTTCAGCTCCTCCGCCGACAGCACCTGCTTGAGCTTGGACGCCGCCTCGCCGGTCTGCGAGCTGTGCGCCTCGTCGGCGATCACCGCGAAGCGCTTGTCCTGCGTGGCGGCCAGCTCCTGCACGGCGTTGAGGGCGAAGGGGAAGGTTTGGATCGTGCAGACGACGATCTTCTTACCGCCCGACAGCGCCTTGGCCAGCTCGCCGCTTTTGCTCTGGTGCTCCCCCTTGATGGTGGCGACCACGCCCGTGGTGCGCTCGAAGGCGAAGATGGCCTCCTGCAACTGGCCGTCCAGCACCGTACGGTCGCTGACCACCAGCACCGTGTCGAACAGCTTGCGGTGCTCGGCGTCATGCAGGTCGGCCAGGAAGTGGGCGGTCCAGGCGATGGAGTTGGTCTTCCCCGAGCCGGCCGAGTGCTGGATCAGGTACTTCCGCCCCGGCCCCTCGGCAAGGACGGCGCCGACCAGACGGCGGGTGGCGTCGAGCTGATGGTAGCGGGGGAAGATGATCTTCTCTATCCGCTTCTTGCTGTCGCGCATTGCGACCACGTAGCGCCCCAGGATCTCCAGCCAGCTTTCCCGTTCCCAAACCTCCTCCCACAGGTAGGCCGTGGCGTGGCCGTCGGGGTTGGGCGGGTTGCCGGCCGCGCCGCCGTCGCCGCGGTCGAAGGGCAGGAACGTGGTGGCCGTGCCCATCAGGTTCGTGGTCATGCGGACGCGCGAGTTGCTGACGGCGAAATGCACCAGGGCGCCGCGCGGGAAGTCCAGTAGCGGTTCGGCCACCCCCTGCCCCTTGGGCCGGGGGTTTCGGTCGAAGCGGTATTGATCGACGGCGTCCTCCACCGACTGCGTGAAGTCGGTCTTCAGCTCCGCCGTGGCCACCGAGATGCCGTTGAGGAACAGCACCAGATCAAGGCAGTTCTCGTTGTGCACGGAGTAGCGGACCTGCCGCATCACCCGGAGCCGGTTAGCGGTATAGCGGGCCTGAAGGTCCGGGTTCATGGCCAGCGCCGGCTTGAACTGGGCGAGGCTGAGAGGCTGGCGAAGGCCGAGCAGTTCCACCCCGAAGCGCAGCACGTCGAGAGTACCACGGTCATCCAACTGCTTGCGGATGCGGTCCAGCAGCACCGTCTCGGCCGCCGCGCCGTGGCTCTTGGTCAACCCTTCCCACGCCTTGGGCTGGGTTTCCTGCACCCATGCGAGGATATCGGCCGGGAATAACGCCCGCTGCCGGTCATAGGCTGCCGCGTCGTTGATGTCGTACAGCCAGCCATGGGAAGCCAGATGGCCGCAGATGTCGTTCTCGAACTCGATTTCCTGGTGGAGGCTCATGCGGGTTCCAACGCCTCCGTCCCGAGTTGGCTTGCTTCCCATGCCTTGTAGGTCTGTCCCGTCCCAGGGATCTTCCATTCGACGGTGCCGTTTGCCGGACGCCCGTTCACGACAGCGGCGGCGGCACTGGGGCTGCGAAACGCATAGCTCTTGGCGAAGACGCACTGGTCCCCGTTGATGACCAGGACACCCGTCTTTTGAAGCTCCGCGTGAAGCTGAGCGTAGCTGCTGTCCCAGCTTCCCTTGCCTTCCCACTGAAGGCGAGCTGTCGATCCTTCGAGGACGGTGAAGTCGTCACCATCCAGCGTGGCTTTCGCCGTCAGTCCGTGCTTCTTATTGATCAGTTCGAAGACGGGGCCGGAAGCGCCAGCGGCCGGTGCCGTATCGGCAACCTTCCCACTGCTCGACTTCGCGTACTCCTGGAACATGTCGATGCGAAGCGCCGGAAGGACCATCAGGAGGTATTCGAGGAAGGACTCCATGTTCGCCTGAGCCGCTTCCGACAGGCTGGGGCGCGGCGGCGTATTCCCGTTCTCCAGATCCCTCCGCTTCACGCTCCGCGCGATCTCAACGAGTCGGGACTCCAGGTATTTCACATGCGCCTTGTTCAGCGCGTTGGCGCCTGTAGTGACCAGAACGGCCTGGGTCCACCAGTCCTTCTTCTGCTCATGGCTCTTGATGCGGTCGGAGATGTCCTCGCCTTCACCGATGTAGGCGATGGGCTCTCCTTCTTTTTCGCCGAGCAGGACGTAGACACCGGTGTGCTTGGCTTCCTTACGGTCGAGCGCCGCCTTGATCCGGGTGCGGGGCGTCATCAGGACGTGGCCGGTCCAGTTAAAAACCTCGGCGGTCTGCATCCCATCCGGCTTGCCGTCGATGAAGTACAGTTCAAGGGAGCGGCCGACGGTTCCCAACATCACGCCGCCTCCGCCGCTTCCGCGGTCACCAGACCGCGCACGTCAATCCTGCCTGTGACGGCAGCCGAGATGAGGGCGGCGCGGCGTTCCGTAAGAAGGCCGATGGCACGTCGGGCTTCGGCGATGAGGGCATCGAAGGCTGCAACCTTGGCGTCAAGAAATGCGATGATCTCCCGCTGCTCTTCCATGCTCGGGCAAGCAACTACAGTTGACCGCACTTGATCCAATCCCATCCCCTGTTTCAGCCCATACATCGCGCGAGACAATTGTTCTTGGCATGGAATCGAGAAAAGGCAGTATGCAAGAAATTTACCTAACGTCTGGGCAGATGGGCGCAGCAGACAGACGTGCTGATTGACGTATGCCTCTTCGATATTCTGAGGAACATGCGCGACAGCTCCAGTTCTCCCGCCAGTGATGCAGATAACAACATCATCACTTTTTAGGCGTGTTCGTTCTGCATCGGCATCTGAAGGAGGTGTGATCCTGTTAGATTCACCCAGTGATACTTCCATAGAGTACCCGATATTCTGGCTCTGAAAGAAGACAGCCCCGGTTTCCGATACCAGATCGGACCACCCTCTCGGTCCTGAGGTGGTCAGCACGACAAATCGCTTGAGCGGAGCAACCTCCCAATGGACCGGCACCTTGCCGAGCCATTCGATCCCGCTGTCCTTCATTGGCACCGCAGGATCAAGGCCCCTGGTAACGGCGTGGGAGATGATGGCCTGACGCTTCTCCTTCAGCAGCTCGATCAGCTTCTCCTGCTCGGCCACCAGCGCGTCGATCTTGCTGGTTTCGCGGTTGAGGAAGGTGACGATGGCCTGCTGCTCAGGAACGGCGGGTAACCCAATCTCGAAGTCGCGGATAAAGTCATCAGGAACACGCTTCTGTCCGCCCGCCCCATACATGGATGCCTCACCCAAGCGGCGGAATGTCGCAGACGTGTAGAGACAATGGAGATATTCGCTCGTTATATGGTCTCGACGTGGCCGCGTAACGATCAACTCCGTGGTTCCGAACCCTAATCCCTCGACCAAGCCCCTCATGACCGCCCCTTTGCCGTTTTCGAAGCAAGGAGTGATCTTGGCGACAGCGACATCATCCTCCCGAAAATATGTGTAACCGCTTCCAACCTCTTGGATCGGGCGGGTGCGTTCCAGATTTAGACTTCCATCGTCCCCAATCGCCTCCATCGGCAGGAACGATACCTCGGTGTCAGGAGTGAGCTTCGCCACCTCGCTCTTCGAAGGGTTGATTTCAACCACGAAGCGCAGTCGCTTGACTTCCCAGTGGCAAGGCACTTCCCCGAGCCACTCTACGCCGCTGTGCTTGTATTCGGGATACCTTGGGAAGCTCATGCCGTCAGTCCCTCGATCATCGCCTTAATACGGTCGGTCGTCTGCTTCAGCTCGGCGTCAATGACCTCCAGCGGGCGCGGCGGCGTGAAGACATAGAAGTGGCGGTTGAAGGGGATCTCGTAGCCGATCTTGGTCTTGTCGTGGTCGATCCAGGCGTCCGGAGCGTGGGGCAGCACTTCGCGCTTGAAGTAGACCTCAACGTCTTCGTTCAGCGGCACGTTCTCCGTATCGCGCAAGCTGCTGTCGGGCTGCGGCTTGCCCTTCGCTTTGCCCCTCTGGCCGAGCACGATCTTGCCTGCCGCATCCCTCTCCGGCCGCTCCACGGTAATGGTACGGTAGCCGAAGTCGCTGTTACGGAAGATGCGGCTGATGGGCTTGCCGTCCTGCTCGGCCTCAATGAACTGGCCGAACAGCCGGGTAATCTCCTCGATGTGGGTGTCGGACAGCTCCTTGCGCTTACTGCCCAGGCTCTTGCGCATCTTCTGCCACATGGCGGAAGCATCGATGAGCTGCACCTTTCCCTTGCGGTGGACTGGCTTCCGGTTGCTGACGATCCACACGTAGGTGCTGATGCCGGTGTTGTAGAACATGTCCGTGGGCAGGCCGATGATGGCTTCCAGGAGGTCGTTCTCCAGCGCGTAGCGGCGGATCTCGCTCTCGCCGCTGCCCGCCCCACCCGTGAACAGTGGTGAACCGTTCAAGACGATGCCGAAGCGACTGCCGCCTTCCGCCGCCGGGCGCATCTTGCTGATGAGATGCAGCAGGAACAGCATGGAGCCGTCCGACACGCGCGGCAGACCGGGGCCGAAGCGGCCGTTGTAGCCCTGCTGCTCATGTTCCTTGCGGACCTCCTTCTGAACCTTCTTCCACTCGACGCCGAAGGGCGGGTTGGAAAGCATGTAGTCGAAGCGCTTGTTCGGGTGTCCGTCGTCGGACAGCGTGTTGCCGAAGACGATGTTGGACACGTCCTGGCCCTTGATGAGCATGTCCGCCTTGCAGATGGCGTACGACTCGGGGTTCAGTTCCTGACCGTAGACGGTGAGGCGGGCCTGGGGGTTGTGCTCCTCCAGGTACTCGCCGGCGATGGAAAGCATGCCACCCGTGCCGGCGGTCGGGTCGTAGATGGTGCGCACCACGCCCGGCTTGGACAGCACCTCGTCATCCTCGATGAACAGCAGGTTCACCATGAGGCGGATGACCTCGCGCGGGGTGAAGTGCTCACCGGCCGTCTCGTTCGACAGCTCGGCGAACTTGCGGATCAGCTCCTCGAACACCAGCCCCATCTGGTGGTTGTCCACCGCGTCGGGGTGAAGGTCGATCTGGGCGAACCTCTCGACCACCCGATAGAGCAGCTTGGCCTTAGCGAGCCGTTCCACCTGGGCGTGGAACTCGAAGCGCTCGAAGATGTCCCGCACGGCCGGCGAGAAGGCCGCGATATAGCTGAACAGGTTCTCGCGGATGTGGTCCTGATCCCCCATCAGCTTCTTCAGGTCGAGCGGTGAGGTGTTGAAGAAGCTCTGCCCGGCCTTGCGTAGCAGGAAGGGTTCCGGGTTGATGCCCTGCTTCTGCTTCTCGGCGAACTCGGCCAGGACGGCGGGCTTGGTCGCCTCCAGCACGCAGTCGAGGCGACGTAGGACGGTGAGCGGCAGGATCACCCGCCCGTACTCGGACTGCTTATAGTCGCCGCGCAGCAGGTCGGCGACCGACCAGATAAAAGCGGAAAGCGCCTGTTGGTTCATGCCGAAAGGGTCTCAATGTGTGGGACACGCGAAAGCGAAAGCCGGGCGAGACTACGGCGAACCAAGAGTAGTGACAAGGCGGCGTATACCGCTGCCGGTAGTCAGTCGCCGCGGAAACCATATTCAAGATGCAGCGCCAATGGCCCCCTGGTGTCCGGCCGATGCCCCCTGGTGGGCACGGGCGCAGCGCCGGATCATGGCGGTATGGGTGCCGCGCTCTCGTCGAGGAAGATCCAGTCACCGGTGGGCCAAGCGGGCTGGTCGTCGCGCCACGCCACACGCTCGGTCTGGAAGTCCTCACGCTCCTACTCGCTGGCGCGCAGGGACCTTTCTTGCGACGCCAGCCGAGTCGTGGCAAAGCTCGACACAGCGCGGACGGTGAATGGTGCCGGCCGATCCGCTCCTCGATCAGGACAGCCCGAGTACGCAGGCATCCCGCCACTGGTGTGGGACGGAAAGTGGGACGATAATTTAGGGCTTTGAGATTTCTCTTTCCCTATCAAGCTCTTAGCTTGAGGGGATGGCGGAGCGGGGGGGATTCGAACCCCCGGTACGAGTTATCCCCGTACGACAGTTTAGCAAACTGCTGGTTTCAGCCACTCACCCACCGCTCCACGGTGGACGCCCTGGGGCGTCGTGGTGGAAAGCGTTCTAGCGGGCCAGGAGCGGACTTGTCAACGCCTAGCCGGAGATTAATTGCGTTCGATGTCGTCTCTCCCTTCGCAGCATCCTCCCATCCCGATTGCGATCACTCGTGACAAATAAGCATAAAATTTTATCGACATTCTATGCAGCTTTGGCTAGGATGCCAGCACTACGAGCGAAAATCCTGGTGAGGGGGTAGCCATGAGCCTGTCGAAGCGCTGCGCCGAAACGCTGCTGGACCTCGTCGAGATCAAGCTGAGCTATCTGGAGATCACCGACCGCGAGGACATGCGCGAGAAGGAACTCCTGGAACGCTGCCTTCAGGAACTGAAGGCGGAGGCAGACGGAAAGGACGGCAGCCTTCTCACCTTCCAGACGCCCAAGCGGCGCGGCCGGCGTCCGAAGCACCTGCAATACCACGATCTGCACGCCGCGTGACCTTACAACAAGAGAAAAGCCTAGGCGCTGTCGTGCCTCTCAATACGGAGACACAGGGACACAGAGATCTTTCTCCTCCGTGCTCCCCTGTATCTCTGTGTTGACTGTGTGCCAAGGCATGCCTTTCCGGCCAATATATGCCCTCAGGGCACCGTCATTCCCTTCTGCACCGCCGGGCGGGCGCCGACTTCGGCCATCCAGCGCTTCACGTGGGGGAAGACCTCCAGGTCGATGCCCTGCCAGTCGTAGCGTTGCAGCCAGGGGAAGATGGCGATATCGGCGATGCTGAAATCCGGTCCTGCGAAGTACGGCGATTCGGCCAGCCGCCGGTCCATGACCGTGTAGAGTCGCTGCGCCTCGTCACTGTAGCGCTTGATGGCGTAGGGGATCTGCTCCGGTGCGAACTTCCGGAAATGATGCGCCTGCCCCAGCATGGGCCCGACTCCGCCCATCTGGAACATCAGCCATTGCAGGGTCACCGCCCGTTCGCGCGGGTCCGTGGACAGCAGTTTTCCCGTCTTCTCCGCAAGATAGACGAGGATGGCGCCCGATTCGAACAGCGCCAGCGGCTTGCCCCCCGGACCGTCCGGGTCGGCGATGGCCGGAATCTTGTTGTTCGGGCTGATCGCCAGGAAGTCGGGCGCGAACTGCTCGCCATTGGAGATGTCGATGGGGTGCACGCGGTAGGGCAGCCCCACCTCCTCCAGCATGATGGAGGCTTTGCGGCCGTTCGGCGTCTTCCAGGTATAAAGATCGATCATGACGGCTCCTCGATTGGGACGAGCTTATGAGGTAATCAGCGCCGGCTCGTCCGCCACCGCCTGCTCCACCCGCCGCGGCAGGATCAGGGTGAAGCGCGTCCCCTGCCCCAGGCGCGAATCGACGGCGATCCGGCCGCCCAGCGCCTGGGTTACCGTGTTGAATACGATGTGCAGGCCAAGCCCGCTGCCGCCCTCGCCGCGCTTGGTGGTGAAGAAGGGGTCGAAGATCCGCGGCAGCACATCGGGCTGGATGCCCCGGCCGTCGTCGGCGAACACCAGCACAACCTCGTCCTCGCTCTGCGGCTGGGCGGCAATTCGGATCGTGCCGGCCTGCCCCTCGGCGTAGGCGTGGACTATGGCGTTGATCGTCAGGTTGGTCAGCACCTGGCTGAGCGCGCCGGGATAGCTGTCCATCCCCAGCCCCTCCGGGCAGTTCACCTCGACGGAGATGCGCGTGCGCTTCAGGCGCGGGCGCAGGCTGAACAACACCTCGCCGATGTAGGTCTTCAGGTCGAAGGATCGGCGCTCGCCCGAGGATTGATCAACCGCCACCTGCTTGAAGCTCTGGATCAGCTCGGCCGCCCGGTTCAGGTTGGCGACCAGCAGCTTGGTGCCTTCGCCGACGCTGTTCAGGTAATCGGTGAAGTCGCCACGGCGGATCGTGCCGCCTTCGAACAGTTCGCGCACGCACGCGGCCTGATCGGCCAGATGGGTAGCGGCGGTCAGGCCGATGCCGATAGGGGTGTTGATCTCGTGCGCCACGCCGGCGACAAGCTGGCCCAGCGACGCCATGGTCTCGGCCTGGATCAGGCTCTCCTGTGCGGCGCGCAGATCGGCCAGCGCCCGCTCCGCGGCCTCCTTGGCGGCGGTCAGCTCCGCTTCGGCCGCCTTGCGGTCGGTGATGTCGTACAGCCAGGTGAGGTAGGCGGCTTCCCCGTCGAACTCGATGATGTCCCACGACGACAGCACCCACACCACGCTGCCATCGGCGCGGCGGAAGGCGACCTCCGCGTCGCGGAAGGCGCCTTCGCGCTCCAGCCGCGCGCGCAGGCTCAGCCGGTCTTCCGGGTTGACGTAGAGCGCCGGGATGAACGTGCGCGTTATCTCCTCGCGCGTCAGGCCCAAGATCCGCGCCGTCTGTGGATTGGAAAACAGCAAGCGCCCGTCCTTGGTGCTGATGTTCACCGAGATCGGCGACGCCTCGAGGATGCGCAGCAGCCGCTCCTCGCTGGCGCGCAGCAATTCCTCCTGCCGGCGGCGTTCGGCGATGTCGGTCATAATGCCGACATAGCGCACAGCCTTGCCGGACTCGTCGTAGACCGCACGCCCCTTGGCCTCGATCCACATCCACGAGTCGTCCTCGCGCCGCAGGCGGTAGGTGTACTCATAGGTGGCGCTCTCGCCGCGCAGGTGGGCGTCGATGTGGGCCAGCACGCGGCCGCGGTCCTCCGGATGCAGGCGCCGCTCCCAGAAGTCGGGCGGCATAGCCGGCAGTTCGCGGTAGCCCAGCATGCGCGGGAAGGTGTCCGACCACCAGCAGGTGCCCGACACCACGTCGGCGTCCCAGGCTGCGGCATTGGTGGCCTCCAGCGCCATGGCGAGCCGCTCGGCGAGATCGCGCCGCTCGGCGTCGGCTCGCATCTGCTCGCTGAGGTCGTAGAGCCACGTGATGTGGCAGCGGCGGCGGCGGTATTGCGTGACCGCCGAGGTCATGGAGCCGACGTAGGTCTCGCCGGTTCCCTTGCGCAGCAGCATCTGCTGTTCGACGTAGAAGCCATCCCGGTAGATGCGCTCGATCAGGCGTGCACGGTCCGCCGGGTCGGCGTAGAGAGCCGTCACGCCGTCCGTCTCGAACTCCTCGTCGGACTTCTTGAAGAAATCCCGGGCTCGGGCGTTGCGGTAGAGGTTCTCGCCCTCGCGCGTGTTGATGATGACGCCCACCGGTGCGGTGTCGAGCAGCTCGCGCACGCGGATGTCCAGGGCCTCCGCCGCCGGCCACCGCCGCCCAGCCAGGAAGCCGAGCGCGGCTCCCAAGGCCAGCACCGCCAGCATGACCAACATCGTGAACGGCAGCCCCGCAGACTCCATCGAACCTCCCTCTGGAGAACAATGGAAAACTTGCATTCGGGGAAATGCAATTTCTTTATCGTCACAGGCGCAGTGTATACGGGAATATGCACCATCACGCCGACAACAAAACCTGTGCAACCGCCCATCAACCACTGAAAAAGCGAAAACGCCACGGACCAATGGCCCGTGGCGTCTCTGGCATCCTCGGATAAGGCGGGATTAGCCGTTCAGCTTCTTCTGAAGTATTTCATTGACAAGCGCCGGATTTGCCTTGCCCTGCGTGGCCTTCATCGCCTGACCGACGAAGAATCCGAACAACTTATCCTTGCCGGACTTGTACTCGGCCACCTTGTCGCTGTTGGCGGCGAGGATCTGGTCGATGGCGCCCTCGATGGCGCCGGTGTCGGTGACCTGGCGCAGGCCCTTCTTCTCGACGATGTCCGCCGGCTTCTCGCCGGTCTCGAACATGATCGCGAAGACGTCCTTGGCGATACGGCCAGAGATGGTGTTGTCGGCGATCAGGTCGATCAGACCGCCGAGGTTCTCGGCCGACACCGGGCTCTCCTCGATCTCCAGGCCTGCCTTGTTCAGCGCACCGAACAGGTCGCCGGTCACCCAGTTGGCGGCCATCTTCGGGTCGCGGCCCTTGGCGACCGTCTCGAAATAGTCGGCCTTGGCCTTCTCGTTGACCAGCACGTTGGCGTCGTAGGCCGAGAGCTTGTAATCGCTGATGAAGCGGGCCTTCTTCTCGTCCGGCAGCTCGGGCAGGGTGCGCTTGATCTCCTCCACCCACTCCGGCTCCAGTTCCAGCGGCAGCAGGTCGGGGTCGGGGAAGTAACGGTAGTCGTGCGCCTCCTCCTTCGAGCGCATGGAGCGGGTCACCAGCTTGGTGGTGTCCCACAGCCGCGTCTCCTGGACAATGGTGCCGCCCTCCTCCAGCACCTCGATCTGGCGGCGCGCCTCGTAGTCGATGGCGGCCATGACGAAGCGGATGGAGTTGACGTTCTTGATCTCGCAGCGCGTGCCGAAGGGCTGGCCCGGCTTACGCACCGACACGTTGCAGTCGCAGCGCATGGAGCCTTCCTCCATGTTGCCGTCGCAGGTCCCGAGGTAGCGCAGGATCGAGCGCAGCTTGCGCACGTAGGCACCAGCCTCCTCGGCCGAGCGCAGGTCCGGCTCCGACACGATCTCCATCAGCGCCACGCCCGACCGGTTCAGGTCGATGTAGGTCTTGGACGGGTGCTGGTCGTGCAGCGACTTGCCGGCGTCCTGCTCGAGGTGCAGGCGGGTGATGCCGACCGTGCGCGTCGAGCCGTCGGGCAGGTCGAGCACGATCTCGCCCTTGCCGACGATCGGCTGCTGGTACTGGCTGATCTGGTAGCCCTGCGGCAGGTCGGCGTAGAAGTAGTTCTTGCGGTCGAACACCGAGTACAGGTTGATCTGCGCCTTCAGGCCCAGGCCCGTGCGCACCGCCTGCTCGACGCAGTATTCGTTGATGACCGGGAGCATGCCGGGGAACGCCGCGTCCACGAAGCTGACCTGGCTGTTCGGCGCCGTGCCGAAGTCCGTGGCCGAGCCGGAGAACAGCTTGGCGTTCGAGATGACCTGGGCATGGACCTCCAGCCCGATCACCACTTCCCAATCGCCCGTTTCACCCTGGATGTACGACATCGCTTTCTTCTCTCTCGAACCTTCCGCGGTCTCTCGCGAAGGCCCTTGTCTAGCGCGATTTCAGCTGTTCCGCACGCTGAATCGCTAGGGCTTTCACCGTTTCGTCCACCGGCGTTTCGGCGACCCGCTGTGCCAGGATGGCCGGATCGGCGAGCCCGGCGCGCACTGCGGCCCCCACCCATTCCAGATCCTTATCGCGCCCGGCCACAAGCTTCGACGCGGCAAGATCGTGGATCTCCGGCGCGATGGCGATGGCACCACCGGTGTTGGCGCTGGTGTAGCGCACCGCCCGTTCCTTCCAGGCGACCGGCAGCTTGGCCGTGGTTTCGTCCACACCGTCGGCGTAGTAGCCGAAGGTTGAATGAAACGGCGACTCCTGGCCTATGGAGCCATCGATCAGATCGGCCATCTCTGGCTTGCGCAGCGGATAGAGATCGGCCTCCATTGAAATCAGCATCTCTCCAGGTGCTGTCGGATACTGGACGAGTACGGCTTGGCTGCCGAGCACGACAAACTCCACCTCTCCGGTGATCGCCGCGGCAGCTCGCAACACGTGTTCCAGATCTTGCCGCTTCACGCTGCCTTCCCCGCCGCGTGGATGCGGTTGCGCTCCTCGCGCGAGAAGATGCCAGCGAAGGGCGCACTCGCTCGCAGCATCTGGCCTTCGTCGGTGTCGGCCATCAGGACGGCGTGGATCTCCTCGACGGGTCGGTCCAGCAGCTCCCGCCACCGCTCCCAATACCAGGGATGGCAGGTCCGGTTGCGCTCCCAGAGATCCACGAGCACCCGCGCCTTGGCCGTCACGCCCGCCGGGTCGCGGGCGAGGTGTTCGAGCGCCAGCCGGCACATCTCGAAGGCACGGTGATCGGAAGCGTTCATGGTTCGCCCAAACCGCGTTGAAAGCCAGATGCTCTTAAGCAACGATAGGGCTACGCAATTCTGAATTCAACGTGACGCACCATGGGAGGGGCAGTATGGCGGATACCGACACGTATATCCTGCGAGCCTCCTTGGGCCGAAGCGTGCACCGGGATATCGAGATCCGGGCCTCGAAATCGCTGCACGACCTGGCCGCAGCCATCGTCGGTGCCTACGATTTCGACTTCGACCACGCCTTCGGTTTCTACAGCAAGCTGAAGGGCCGCTACTACGATTCGCCCGAGAAGTACGAACTGTTCGCCGATATCGGGGAGTCCGACGCGGGCAGCGTCAAGAACACGACGGTTGCACAGGTGTTCGACCGGCCCAGGAAGGCGATGCTGTTCCTCTTCGACTACGGCGACGAGTGGCTCTTCAAAGTCACGCTGGTCGGTCGAGGCACGGCGGAAAAAGGCATACGCTACCCGCGAGTCGTCGCCTCCAAAGGCGAAGCGCCCGAGCAGTATCCGAGTCCAGACGACGAAGTCTGGGACGAGGACGAGTGAAGGAATTCAAGGGCCGGGGCCCTCAGCGGCTGCTCACAAGGCATCCGCTGAAAGCCCCCCGGCCCTCGGTCACTTACGCCATGAACGGCGGGGTCGCGGTGAACTGCGCGGCCTGTTCGATCACGCCGCCGACGCGGAACAGCGTCTCCTCGTCGAACGGCTTGCCGATGAGCTGGAGGCCCAGCGGCAGCCCGTCCGCGCCCAGGCCGGCGGGCAGGCTCATGCCCGGCAGGCCGGCGAGGTTGACCGGCACCGTGAAGACATCGTTCAGGTACATCTGGATCGGGTCGTCCATCTTCTCGCCGATGGCGAACGCACCGCTCGGTGCTGTCGGCGTCAGGATGACGTCGCACCTTTCGAACGCCTGGTCGAAGTCCCACTTGATGCGCGTGCGCACCTTCTGCGCCTGCAGGTAGTAGGCGTCGTAGTAGCCGGCCGACAGCACGTAGGTGCCGATCAGGATACGGCGGCGCACTTCCTTGCCGAATCCCTCGCCGCGGGTGTTCTCGTACATCTCGCTGAGGCTGTTGCCATCGACCCGCAGGCCGTAGCGCACACCGTCATAGCGCGCCAGGTTGGACGAAGCCTCGGCCGGGGCGACGATGTAGTAGGCCGGCAGCGCGTACTTGGTGTGCGGCAGGCTGATCTCGACGGGGACCGCACCGGCTCCGCGAAGCCACTCGATGCCCTTCTGCCACATCTCCTCGATCTCGGCCGGCATGCCGTCGACGCGGTATTCCTTCGGAATGCCGACGCGCAGGCCGCGGATGTCGCCGGTCAGCGCCTTCTCGAAGTCCGGGACCAGCATGTCCACCGACGTCGAGTCCTTCGGATCGAAGCCGCACATGGAGCGCAGCATGATGGCGCTGTCGCGCACCGTGCGGGTCATCGGGCCGGCTTGGTCCAGCGACGAGGCGAACGCCACCACGCCCCAGCGCGAGCAGCGCCCGTAGGTCGGCTTGATGCCGACGATGCCGGTGAAGGCCGCCGGCTGACGGATCGAGCCGCCGGTGTCCGTACCGGTGGCGCCCAGCGCCACGCGCGCCGCCACTGCGGCGGCCGAGCCGCCCGACGAGCCGCCGGGCACCAGCTTGCGCGACCAGTTGCCGGGTTCGCCCGGGCTCCATGGGTTGATCACGTCGCCGTAGTAGGAGGTGATGTTGGCCGAGCCCATGGCGAACTCGTCCAGGTTCACCTTGCCCAGCATCACCGCGCCGTCGCGCCAGAGGTTGGACGTGACGGTGGACTCGTAACGCGGCTGGAAGCCGTCCAGGATGTGGCTTGCGGCGGTGGTCAGCACGTCCTTGGTGCAGAACAGGTCCTTCACCGCGATGGGCAGGCCGTCCATGGGACCGGCCTCACCCTTGGCCCGGCGGGCGTCGGACGCCTTGGCCATCTCCAGCGCCTGATCCGGCGTCTCGGTGATGAAGGCGTTGAGGGGGCGGGCCTTCTCCATGGCGCGGATGTGCGCCTCGGTCAGCTCGACCGCGGTGAACTGCTTTTCGGCCAAGCCCTGGAGGGCATCGGCCATGGTGAGATGGGTGAGCTGGGTCATTATTCGACCACCTTCGGCACGGCGAAATAGCCCTCGGCCGTCTCCGGACCGTTCTTGAGGACGTCCTGCGGGTACCCGCCATCGGTCACCTCGTCCTTGCGGCGGCGCAGCTTCTGCGCGGCGACCGAGGTCATCGGCGGGACGTTGCCCGTGTCCACCTCGTTCAGCTGCTCCACGAAGCTGAGGATGTTGTTCAGCTCGCCAGCGAGATGGTCGAGCTCTTCCTCCGGCACCTTGATGCGGGCCAGATGCGCGATCTTGGCCACGGTGGCCTTGTCGAGCGACATGCCTGGTACTCTCTTCCGCGACGTCTGGGAAAAACGGCTCGGAAGCTAGCACCCACGGCGGTGGATCGCAACGTCGCAGGGGAGATCAGGAGAGTTCTCGCATTGGGCCCCACCCGACCCTCCCCGTCGAAGATGGGGGAAGATGCCCGCGTAGCGGGCGAATAGGGGCCCAGCACCCGGACCTAAGCAGCCGCCATTAACGCGGCCGACGGATCTGGCTTTCGCTCGCGATTGAGATTGTCGACGGCTTCATGGATGGAGCGCTCCAGGTCATCCGCGTCGGAGAAGGTGCGGTTGGCCAAGTGGTGC
>Ga0196970_1001087_pt1 | contig 21353 bp, 17 predicted proteins | sample S1v_513CmetaG_FD_148672 | JGI IMG/M metagenome (GOLD analysis project Ga0196970, IMG submission 148672) | Soil microbial communities from Anza Borrego desert, Southern California, United States - S1+v_5-13C | ecosystem: Environmental > Terrestrial > Soil > Desert | place: USA: California...
TTGCGATGCTTTGCCTGAGGTTTTCCCTTGCCGTAGGGTCAAGTACACCATTCACACCCGCCAGTACAGTGTCCAACGTGCCAATCGCATGCCTCATATCCTGCAGCAAAGGGGTTATTTCACTGCTGATGGCGTCTATTATTCCGCCCTGTACTTCCGCTGGCAATGTCTCCTCATCCTGCACCAGTTCCTTGCTTCTGGTAAGCTCCAGGCTAATAGCCTTGCTGCCCAGCAAATCTGTAGACGAAAGCTTGGCTACTGTCCCCTTGGGTACTTTGGTTCCCTTGTCTACTGCAAGCACCACCTGTACTTTACCATTCTCATGCAGACTGATAGATGCCACCCTTCCTACACTCATCCCCTTTATCAGTACGGGAGAGGAGGCCTGAAGACCCTGAACATCATCATAGTAGACATAATACTCGTTCTCACCAGAGAAGATATTCGCACCCTTCAAAAAGTAAAATCCTGCAAAAAAGATCAATATTGCGCCTGCTACCAATAGTCCTATCCTGGCTTCTTTGGAAAATTTCATATTGTGTATGTCAAGGTTTCGTGCGGCAAAAATAGGGAAAAGGGTTTCACTTATGATTTATGCACTTATATATGCCTATACATTAAATAACCATGCCCAGCTTTATGGGCTTGCTAGTTGTCACATCGGGTTGGCGTTCGTTGACTTATCTCCACTTGCAGGTAGCGCCAATTGTTTCGTCCAGGCTTTAAGCTGAGACTCCATTTTTGATTTACTATCTACTATTACCCGTAACCAAAATCGTAAATCCAAAATCGTAAATCCTAAATCCAAAATCATAAATCTGCTTAAGGAATCACCGTCAGTTTCGACACCCACTGGTCATATTCCTTTATCGGATTAGATGGGTAGAAAGTCACGGTGTCTGTCTCAGCCAGTATAGTGCCATTATCGTCTACGATAGTCAGGTGAAAGTTGGGCCCTTTCCTGCTTTCTGCAAACAGCATCATCTGGCTACCAGTCAGTACTGTAGCCGGTATGTTATAGAATCCGGGATTTACAAGAATCGAGTCATTCGCAATATTTCCCTTCACGGCATCAGTATACACGGCCCGCATAAATTCTATTGCAAGGTTGGAATCATTCGTCTCCACGCGGTACACTATGTCCCTGTAGGTTATAGTCTTAGACAATGTTTCTTCTTTCTTGCAGGAATATAGCCCCAGGGCAAGTATTGATAGGTAAAAAAGCCGCTTCATCATCGTAAAGCTAGTAAAAAATATGTGTTAATACTTGTGTCACATCGGGCGTTCCAAAGCTTTTGTGTTTAATTAACCTGTCTTGGCTGCGTTTTTTTAGTTAGCTGGCATGAGATACCTGGTAGCCATAGCATTTACAGTCATTTCAGCAACCGGTTGCCAGCGCCAGGAACCACCGGTTATAAAGAATGCACCTGCTGCGAATCAGCCTTTGTTAAGGCAATCTCCGGATACACTCATTTACGATGACCCGGGTGTTCCCTACATTCATACTGGTAATGTGCAGCCCGCTGAGGTAGTCGCCTTTGCCAAAACGCTGAAGGGCATTCCCTATAGCTATGCCTGCGCCACACCCGAAACTGGGTTCGATTGTTCAGGTTTTATCAACTACGTATTCGACCAATTTCAAATCGTAGTTCCCAGGTCTTCCCGCGACTTTACTACAGTCGGTAAACAGGTTCCTGTAAGTGACGCGAAACCAGGCGATCTTATCCTTTTCACAGGCACAAACCCTAACGTCCGCACAGTGGGGCACATCGGCATTGTTGTCTATAACGCAGCGGATAGTCTCTCTTTTATCCATTCATCTTCAGGCTCTGCCAATGGGGTTACCATCACACCATTGAATGATTATTACCAAGGTAGGTTTATGAAGATCGTAAGGATATTCCGCCAGAATGAGGAGCCGGTGCAATAACACCAAACACAAATAAAAAAGGGGCCGAAGCCCCTTTAGTTCGTCTATGCGCCGTGTTTATCCTTGTCACGGCTGTTGGCCTTCTTACCAGCCTTGTTTGTTCTGTCTTTGTAGTTTACTTCCTTACGCTCCCTGCTGTCCAGGTTATCGCGTATTTCCGGGCGTGGGGTATTTACTGGTCCTTGCTTGTTCTGTGGCGTTTCCCGCCCTCTTGATCCTTTCATTGTCATAACGTATCGTTTCAGAGAAAGGCTAAAAAAGTATTCCATTGCAGCCCTTAGATCGGGTGTCGACAACAGTTTTAACAAAAAAAGAGCCCGGCAAATGCCAGGCTCTGTCATTATGCTTCAATTGAATTATTTCACTTCTTCATATTCTGCGTCAGCCACATTTCCGTCGTTTCCGCCTGCAGGTTCCTGCTGTGCACCATTAGCTCCCGGTTGTTGTTGCTGAGCGTTATAGATGTGCTGGCTGGCAGTCTGCCATGCTGCGTTCAGGTCTTCCATTGCCTTGTCTATCGCAGCCAGGTCTTCCGACTTGTGCGCTTCCTTCAACTTGGCTACAGCGTCTTCAACCTTTGTTTTCTCGTCAGCAGGTATCTTGTCACCGTACTCTTTCAGTTGCTTTTCAGAGTTGAAGATGAGGCCATCTGCCATATTCATCTTTTCCACTCTTTCACGCACCTGCTTGTCAGCTTCTTCATTAGCCTTAGCCTCATTCCTCATCTTTTCTATCTCTTCCTTGCTCAGTCCGCTACCTGCTTCTATGCGGATGTTCTGCTGCTTACCTGTTCCCTTATCCTTAGCGGTTACATGCAGTATACCGTTAGCGTCTATATCAAAGATTACTTCTACCTGTGGTACTCCGCGTGGTGCTGGTGGTATTCCGTCCAGTATGAATCGTCCCAGAGATTTATTGTCCTTAGCCATCGGGCGCTCACCCTGCAGAACGTTGATCTCAACGCTTGGCTGGTTGTCACTTGCTGTAGAGAACACCTCGCTCTTCTTCGTTGGGATAGTAGTGTTTGACTCTATAAGCTTGGTCATTACACCACCCATTGTTTCGATACCCAGCGATAACGGAGTAACGTCCAGAAGCAGCACGTCTTTTACATCGCCGGTCAGTACACCACCCTGTATAGCTGCACCGATTGCAACCACTTCATCTGGGTTTACGCTCTTGTTAGGCTTCTTGCCAAAGAACTTCTCTACCACTTCCTGTATCTTAGGTATACGGGTTGAACCACCCACCAGGATCACTTCGTCAATATCACTTGTAGACAGTCCTGCATCTTTCAGCGCTCTGCGACATGGCTCCAGTGTACGCTCTACCAGCTTGTCTGCCAGTTGCTCAAACTTAGCACGTGTCAGCTTACGCACGAGGTGCTTAGGCACTCCGTCTACTGCTGTTATATATGGTAAGTTGATCTCAGTCTCCTGTGAAGAGGACAGCTCTATCTTGGCTTTTTCAGCTGCTTCCTTTAGTCGCTGCCATGCCATAGGGTCTTTGTGCAGATCCACAGCCTCGTCCTTCTTGAATTCGTCAGCCAGCCAGTCCATGATGATCTTGTCGAAATCGTCACCACCCAGGTGCGTATCACCATTGGTAGACTTTACTTCAAACACACCATCACCCAGTTCCAGTATAGAGATGTCGAATGTTCCACCGCCAAGGTCAAATACCGCGATCTTGCTGTCCTTGTGCTGCTTGTCAAATCCGTAAGCCAGTGCTGCAGCCGTAGGCTCATTGATGATCCTGCGAACGGTTAGGCCTGCTATCTCACCGGCTTCCTTAGTAGCCTGGCGCTGAGAGTCATTAAAGTATGCCGGAACCGTAATAACCGCTTCTTTCACCTCAGTACCCAGGAAGTCCTCTGCTGTCTTCTTCATTTTCTGAAGGATCATAGCAGATATTTCCTGCGGTGTATACATTCTGCCTTCTATGTCAACGCGGGGAGTATTATTATCTCCCTTTACTATCTTATAAGAGTTGTGCGTCATTTCGCCAGTCACCTCGTCAAAGCGGCGGCCCATATAACGCTTAATGGACATTATAGTGTTAGTCGGGTTAGTAATTGCCTGGCGCTTCGCAGGGTCACCTACTTTCCTTTCTCCGTTCTTCAGGAATGCCACCACCGAAGGTGTCGTCCTTCTGCCCTCGTCGTTTGCTATTACCACTGGCTCGTTTCCTTCCATCACGGATACGCACGAGTTCGTAGTTCCTAAGTCGATGCCAATTATTTTTGCCATAGTATCTTGTTGTTTTAAGTATTTCTGTTTACCCAGTTCTTCTATGTCAATCAACATGCCATTCAGGGAAAGGCGGTAATATTGTCAGCCATACTGCCATTCCGAAATAAAAATGCCTTAATGTGCTAGCACTAAGGCATTTCAATATAATAAGTCTGTTAGTTTACTTGCTTGATCTTCCCCTTATCATCAGCGGTGCAGTGATGGCATTTAGCCTTAGCGAGTCAATGGTCAGGTCATCGATCGGTATATTGTAGTCGGCAGCGTAGTTGCGGGTGCTGAATATTCCGTAAACGTCACCTCCTTTCAGATTGGTATAGATTGGCTTCACCTGGTCTGCAGTTAGGCCGCCAGACTGCAATTGGGTGGTTGTTATGTAGTTGTAAAAGTCCACTCCTCCGCCATATATGAACATGTCGACGCTGTCCATTAGTCGAACGATATCTGCCGGTGGTGGCTGCATCGCATCTTTCAGCGCAGTGTATAGGGAGGTATGCAATACTTCCATCGCCTGACCATCTGGTGCTTTGGAGGCAAACATATAGTCAGTGGAGTCATTTCTAAGCTCTCCCGTATTCAGGTTGCTATCCACCCAATGAAAGCGTACTACCCCTTCCAGGTACCGCACGTCCGTAGTCGGGTTTACGAATATCTGGTACTTGGCGGACGTGGCAGGTACTAGTCTGCCAAAAGAAAACACCGGCTTCCAGGTCACCTTTATATCGTTAGAGTCTACTATACTGATCTCGGATGAGTCCACATCTCCGGTATTGTTATTCAGGATCACCAGCCTGTACCGGTTGGCGGGGTTCAATGCCTTCTTGAATTTATAAGCGTAGTTTGGTGAGGTAAAGAACGCCCCCGGTTGTTTAGGGTAGCCTTCAGTGTTCATATCCACGCGTTGCAGCTGTATTACGTCTACCACAGCAGCTCCTGACAGCTCCTTTACCCTTACGTCCAGCGAATTATGGAAGTTTGAGTCAGCCTCCTTTGCCATGTCTATCGCACTCTTATTCTCGTCCAGGAAGGCCTTTTGTATTCGCACATAGTGGGCTGTGTCGCGCATGTTCAGCAGTCCGTAAACCACGGTAATGTCTTTATACGGTGCAGATACCTCAAAATCCTCAGAACAGCTATGTAGGCCAAGCGCCAACGACAGGATAACAGTGGAAACCAGTAGTTTTTTCATGTATCAAATGGGAAAGCTGACAAAGATAACGGAATTGAATTACAGACCAATAACCCTAAAAGAACCCCCGCTATAAATGATATTTCAATGACATGTGGCAGGCCCTGGCGGATTTCCTCTTAGTGACTCAATAAACATATAACAAAAAACGGCCAGGCACCTGGGATATCTATGGCTTTACATTGGAGTTGCATTGGCTTTGCCTTGGCATTGCAGTGGAATTGCACCCGATCTCCACCATAGGTTCCAACCCTTTCCATATAGTATGTCGACCATCTGCTTACCACCCCGGAGCCAGTTGCAGCGGCCATGGCAGGTTAAAGGTAGGTTTCAGGTACTTTGAAGCAGGTATAAAGCATAAATATCCCAGGTGCCTGGCTGTTTTGTTTAGTGTATTCCCGCGGCTGGCGTTCACCTGCCCGCCGCCTGAATGGAAGCGTTCCTCCTGCGTCGCTCCCGCCGGTAAATGTAAAGCCCCAGTCCCAGCAGCAGCCACACCGCCCACAGCTGCAGCACAAATACCGACAGCGCCCTCAGGAAGCTAAGCCCAGCCTTAAACGCCTGAAGCAGCTCCGCGCCATACGGCGGTGCGGTCACATGCTCCGGATTCACTGTCACCACAGAGCTCACCTGCATCGGTTGGTAAAAGGCTACAATAATGGTTGCATAGTTCACCTCATCCAGCAGATGAAGGTTTTCCACTTTGCGGGTTATTTCCTCTTCCGCTTTCTGGTCGGCGTATTCGGCCGCTTGTATCGCATCTTTTGTCTTCGATGCCAGTGCCGCCGCATTGCTGCTGTTACCCATGGCTGCATTGCGAAGTGCATTTCCCAGATAGTTCAGTGTAACGTCAGACTGGTTAAGTGTGCGGTAATCAACGAAAGCCGACAAAGCCGGTATCACCTTCAATACCGTGTCCAGCTTTGCGGCAGGTACGCGAAGGGTAAGGTGCGCGGTGGTAGTGTATGTCTGAGTTTGCAGGTTAGAGTCTGGTTTGTAGTAGATGGTCTTTGCACTAGCCACCTCATTAGACAATTTACTCTCCTGGATGATTCCGCCCAGCAAAAGCGTCAGCGTCTCTAGTTGGGTAGTTGCTGAATACACATCGGTAACGCGTGCCCGGACGTCTGCCGTGCGAATAAACTTTCGGGAGGGAGAAGAGAGGCTTTGCAGACCGGCAGCGAATGAGGTCGAGTCAGCAGATGCCAGGTAATCGTTAGCGGCTGCCGCCTCGCTTACCGTAGATTGATCGCTGTTGCCATTACCGCATGAGCCTAGTAACAGCACCGCAGCAGAAAGGAGAAGAATTCGTGAGCGCATAAACAGAAGGTTTTATTTCTATTGATACGCCCTCCCGCAAAAGGTGATGGCTTCCGGATGTTAAAGATTGTACAATAAACTTTCTGTTGCCTTTTTACCTCACGGCATCATCATAGATAGCACGCGCGATATCCGCTATCAAGCCAGCGGCGGAGTCCACCGGCAAACGCACGTCTGATAGGTATACAGAAACTGCCAGTTGTGAGCCATCGGGCAGAGAGATGATGCCCACATCGTTACAGCCCTGGGTAACGCCATCTCGTGTTCCGCCAGTGCCCGTCTTATGCGCCACCGTAGTTCCCGCAGGCAGCTTGCCAGGCAGGCGATTAGCGCCTGTAGGTGCGGCCTCCATGTATTGTAGCAGGTAGCTTCTGTTGCTGTCACTTACCACATCACCATTGTAGAACTTCGCCAGGAGGCGTGTCATAGCCATAGGCTGGCACCAGTTATGCTTGTAAGCATTCAGGCTATTCATCTCCGCAACGGTATTCCTGATCTCAATACCAGAGATGCCTAGTCTGCTGATATAGTCGTGAACAGCAGATGGGCCGCCAGCTATTTCAAATAACTTATCACAGGTAACATTGTCGCTATACGCCATCGTGTACCAGATCATTGAGTCCACTGTGATGTTTATGTCCTTACCAGTACTGTGTGTCTCCAGGAAGATCCCGTGATCGTACCTGGCTAGCTCCCTTGTGGTGATCACTACCTCCTGGTCCAGCCTCAGTTTGCCTTGGTCTACTAGCTGGAGCACCTTCAATGCAAGCGGAAACTTATACGTGCTGAACATTGGGAACTGCTGATGGCCGTGGTAGGAGAAACTGTCTCCTGCCGGCATCGAGATAGCAGCCACCCCCACCTCACCTGGTACCAGACTGATAATACTCGTCAACCTGTTTGTGAGGGCAGCATAGTCATGAGGTTGCGTAGTAGCTTTCGTGGCTGTACCATGTTCTGGTTCACCGCAGGAGGAAACAAATACACAAAGCAGTGTAACGACGAAAAGTTGGCGGACGCAATTCATCAGATAAAAATAGAACGCATTTACTGAAATAACCCTAATATCCTGATGGTATCGAATGAGGGCCGCACGTAATTGCCAGAATGACAATTATTTTTCTATCTTGTCTGAAAAACTGACCTGTTATGAAACGTCTGTCCTTGCCTTTGACCCTGATGATCTTTACACTCAGCCTGGCATTCGCAAGCTGCGAAAGATCATACAATTGCACCTGCAGAACCAACAACGGGCAACCCCAGTACTCCAGCGTCACATCATCCAGCAAAGGAAAAGCGCAAACCGAATGCCAGAAGCTAAGCACCATAACCACGCAGTGCCAGCTCGAGTAACTTCAAATCCGAATTATTAGACCTCCCGATGAGTTAACGGAGTAAACATCTGGCGCAGGAGTTAGCGCAGCGCTCCTGTGTCTACACGGCCCCCACCTCACCTTACGACGATGACCTTTTGCACAGAAACAAATTTCTTAGTCGTAATTATGACGAGATTCAGACCAGGACCTAGTTCTTTCAATTCGTACTTTGTTGAATGCAACTTTGAGATTTTAGGCTGACCTACTTTGCCGTCACCTGTAACAACCTTTATGTCGACATGTTGCCACTCATCCTTCAGTTCCAATATAGCTGAGCCATTACTAAGTGTAGGAAAGAGCTTGACGGCACCTTCAGAGTAATTGGGTATGTCATCAATGGCAGTTTTCGTGTTTAATTTGAATACCCAGATATCGTAAGAAAAATTGTTTGTACCAGCCACAAGATCATGATCCTGAGAGTTGGTAAAGGCTGCAAAAAAGTAGTTACTATCCGGGGCCTGAGTCACTGAAGGGGATACCTCATTTCCTGATCCTCCAGCAGTGCGCTTCCACTGTATCATTCCTGTGTCATCAATTTTAACCATCCAGAGATCTTGATGCCCGTAGTTCATTCCTACTTCTCCATCGACTGAGCGGGTTATTCCGGTAAGTAAGTATCCTCCTTCATGGCTTTTGATTAATGAATACATTTTGTCAACCAACGTGCCACCGTATCCTTTATGCCATAATTTATTGCCTTGTGAATCCAGTTTAAACAATACGAAATCGTAGATACTGTTATAGCCTTGGAAATCTCCATCAAGGGATCCATTTAGCAATCCGAGCATAAGCGTTCCATCACTATTCTCCACTAGCCCACTTAATTGATCGTCGCTTGTTCCACCAAAACATTTTGACCAGATCACATTTCCGTCAGTAGGCGAAACTTTCATAACGAAAATATCAACAGTCCCTAACTGCGAATGATTTCCGACGATGTCACCATCATTTGATCGGGTACGCCCAGCAATAACCAAGTTCCCATCTGATGTTCCGATAACTGCCTCTCCAAAATCAGAATCGGTACCTCCGATGCACCTCTGCCAGACTATACTCCCGGAGGAATTCAGCTTCACCAGCCATGCATCGTAGCTGGTAGAATCATGCAACCCGCTTACATCAAAGTCATTGGAAATAGTATGTCCAATAAACACAAACCCTGAATCTGGTGTTTGCATGATTGTAGTAGCCCTTTCTTCAGATGTTCCACCTACAGCGGTTTCCCATATAGTACTGCCTGACGAATCCACCTTTACTATCCAGCAGTCATTGGATAATGAGTCATGACGGCTGGAAATATCACCGTCCGTAGAGTTTGTGAAGCCGGCGATAACCAGCCCTCCATCAAAGGTTGGTTTAATGCTCCCCCGGTCTCCGGCCACATCATCACGACTGCCTCCGAGACACCTGCCCCACTTGAAGTTTAACGACCAGTCTAGCTTGACAAGCCAGATGTCTCCATTTCCCTGGAAGCCACTAACCATCCCATCACTAGATGTCGTTGCTCCTGATAGATAGATATCTCCACCAGATACTGTTATTGATCCTGAGTAGTCATCATCAGATCCTCCAAGTAGATGGCTGGCTCCTATACTTGGAGTTTGCTGTCCATACATACTTATTGACAATGCAAGAGCAGAGCAAATCAGAAAAGTGAATTTCATACAGACAGCTTTAGCATAACAAAGTATAATTTACTGCATTTCACTTACTGATCCGGCACGCAACTCCCTACTAGCCCAGCTCCGCCATCCTAATTTACGCTTCAATGATAAGTTTCCTTAATAAATAAGCTATTTTTATAAAGCAAACTTTAATCAATAGGCTTAAAAGTCCGACAAAACGAATACAATGAAGAAAATATCGCTAATCGTTTTGTTGTTGCTCGTGGGCTTTTCAAAGATTACTAGTGCTTGCCAGTGCAATGGAATTATGCCGGATTTTTTTGACTTTATGGTGAAACAGAAGCCGTTTTGGCATTTGATGGATGTAGCGATAGTAAAAGCTACAGTGTTAGAGCCTGTACATGGCTTAGGAACAAGTCTGAAAGTACACCATAGCTATTACGGCTCAACCAATAATGATACAGTAGTTTCCTGGGGCAACTCAGGTCAGGATTGCAGACTTTCCCTGAACGATATATACAGTCCTGGCGATACGATTATCGCAATCCTTGAGCGTAACATTATATGCTATACCCAATACGAAACCACCGATGACTACTATGTGTGGATGTGTGGCTTTAACCATGTGTTGATAAAGGGCGATTCCGTGTATGGCGGAGCTTTTACGAGTTTCTCCTTTTACGGCTTTCCACTCTCCGGCTTCGAAGATTCCCTTAGTCATCATCTGCAAGTACTAGACTTACATGATGTCCCTAAAGAGGAGAGTTTTCATGCTCAGGTATTTCCTAATCCTGCTTCAGGGATAGTAACAGTGGATTGGAACATGTCTGTTTCCGGACTAGTTGGGATGACCATAACTGATATCTCCGGGAAGACAGTAAAAGCACATCCTCAGAGAATTTTCGACAAAGGAAGAAATATAGTCACCATAGACTTTTCTGAATTTAGCAGGGGTATTTACTTCATAGTATTGTACAACCAGGAAAAGCGACAGATCATTAGGCTTGCTGCCCAATAGCTCATGATATACCAACACTAAACTCTATTCCCCCATCTCCGCTATTGCATCCTCTTCCTCCAACGTAATATCCACAATAGCATAGTAACGAACGGAAAGTATCAGCATCTCATCCATTACTATGACCAGATCCTCCTGTCCCCGCTTGCCTGTGCCTCAGTCAGCAGAAACCATCACCCGCTCTAACACTCCACCCCGTCATCGCGGCGCTGAATAGAGCCCCTTCAGCCCATTCAGGTGTGCCGGAACTTTTCTCATGTAGCGCAGCGAAATAATCTACTATTTCCGCCAAAGCGGAAACTATTACTCGCAACAAGACCCTCTCCCCCGTCCTTGCGAACCCTTGCCCAGCCCTCGTGCCCAGCCAAGGGTGAAGCAATCTCACGCAACACAGACCGGGCAGCATGGACAAGTACTCGCTACTGGCAACTCGCGTTGGAATATACTCGCACAGTGCACTCGCATTGGGTCTCCCCCCTTTTGAGCAGAGCAAGCCCACCCCTTACAGCCCCACTTAAACTTCGTATAAAACACCAGTACATCACCCCACACAATAAAACAACCACCCCAGAGTTTGTATTACCCAAAAGACTAATAGCACTCTCATTTTCTGTATATTCATGTAGCAAGCAAAGTGCTTATCACATAAATATTGTGTCTGAGGGGAAACTATATCACCAAACCTGGGTTATGACAAAGACTACAAAAACTAGCTCCCACAGCATTCTCTTCTGTTGCATCGGCGCATTATTTTTCCTTGGGGTATCAACCAGTCACGCGCAGCAGCTCTTTTATAGAGACTTTAATTTGCACAACCAACCTAATAATTATTATTGGACAACAAACACTTTTATCATTCCGAGTGGAGATGGTGGATATATGGTGCTGGGACATACCAATGCTGCTCGGAAGGGCCAACTATACCTCGTCAAGTTGAACGACCAGTTCGATATGGTTTGGAGCAGGTTTCTTGGCATTCAAGGGGTGGTCGGAAGCAGTTCCATTATGCAAACTAGTGATGGGGGCTTCGCAATTTGTGGCAACACCGCTGATTCGTCTGCTAAGCCCAAAGGAATCGTGTTCTTTAAAACAGATAGCCTTGGAAATGTCGAACTGAAACAATCATTAGGCGGTTCTGCCATTTATGATGCAAAGTGTGTGAGGCAGACGAGTGATGGCGGATATATTATCAGCGCTCACCTCACTAATAGTCCTTTTAATGCTGGCACGGCCTGGCTCATAAGGTTAAATGCATCTGGCGATCTGCAATGGACGAAAACCTTTGACGGTATTGCGGATGTCGCCTCTGTCAGGCAGATGTTCGACGGTGGTTATCTTCTCGCATGCGACCGGTTTCTGTCTCTGTCGCAAACTGAGCTTTGCCTCATCAGGACGGATGCCGAGGGCAATCTTGTCTGGGCGAAGCAGTACACGGATATCGGCTCCCGCAATGTTGCAAACATGATTGTGGTAAATGATGGTGTTATGCTCGTCGGCAAATCACTGGTCATGAAAACTGATCTGGAGGGACATGTTATTTGGGCAAAGAACTATGACACCCACCATTATTATCCTTCTTTCACGAACATTTGGAAAACCACTGACAACGGTTTCATCCTTATGGGTGGTAATGGTGCGATCGGACTGGTGAAGATTGACGAACATGGAGAAATCCAATGGAGTAACACTATAGCCTGGACCCTATTCTCTCCGGAATTGTATACGGGAACATCTATTATGCAAACACCTGATGGAGGGTATATTCTCACGGGCTATTATACGGATTTTTATAACAGAGCCGGGCTGATTAAAACGGATGCTTCAGGACATACCGCCTGCAAAAATTCACAGTCTGCGTACGTAGTAGATGGTATAGAACCTAATATCATTACACCATCATTTACAATAGGCGCTCACGATACTCTTCGCAGTATATCAGTAGTGCCAGATACCGGAGGTTATTTCAGTACGCGCTGTAGTAGGAGTCTCGGCATCGAGGATGAAGACGTTCTAAGCCATGATATCCGCATCTACCCCAATCCCGTATCCACCATTCTCACCATTGAAAATAACAGGGGAAGGGAGCTCCACATTGTTTTGTCCGATGTCTCCGGCAGGGAAGTATCCAGAACAAACTCTTCAATGTCCACCATCAAGATACCAATAGAGACCCTTGCCCCTGGAATGTATTTGTACATCATTTCAGACGGTAGCGAAATAAACCAAGTCGGAAAGATTGTAAAAGAATAACCTACTTATCAGTAGTAGTGAGATGACCTAAAATTCCGAAAATACTGTCACCAAACGGCCGTTATCCCGGACCCGAATAAAGCTGCAAAAGGCGAGCAGAATAAGCCGGGGCCTACTATTTCCGCAAAAGCGGAAACCATCACCCGCTCAAACATTTCACCCCTTCACCCCGGCGGCGATCAAAGCTAAAATTGCTGAGCAGAGTAAGCCGGAACTTTTCTCATGGAGCGCAGCGGAATAATCTTTGTTTTCCGCCCCAGCGGAAACTATTATTCGCGAGCAAATGGTATAATTCTGGCGCAGGTGTCAGCGCAGAGTCCCGTATCTGACCATTCACACAGTCTCCACTGACATTATCTCTGAGTGGTCCCGACACAGGTAACATCAATCAAACAAATCAAACAAATCACAGTTCAGACAATAAGCTATTTTTGCGCCTAAAGAGACCAACCAATGACGCTCGCTGCGCAAATAAGACTAGCTGCTGAAGATGCTTTGAAACACCTGTTTCCTGATGTTACCATACCCCCGGGCACAGTAGCCGTCAACCAGACGAAGCCTGAATTCAAAGGAGAATATACCATAGTACTGTTCCCCTTTCTCAAGCTGCTGCGTACAAAGCCCGATCTTCTTGGCAACCAGCTAGGCGCTTACCTCGTCGAGAAGACACCGCTGTTCACAGGCTTCGAGATAGTAAGCGGCTTCCTCAACATGAGCGTGAAAGACAGCTTCTGGACCAATTTCTTACAGAATCACTTCAACGATCCACACTTTGGCGAAAAGCCAAAGCACGACAGGAGAGTGATGGTAGAATACTCCAGCCCCAATACCAACAAGCCCCTCCACTTCGGGCATCTTAGAAACATCTTCCTCGGCTATGCCGTGTCGGAAGTGCTCAAGGCTAATGGCAATCAGGTAGTAAAAGCAAACCTCATCAACGACAGGGGCATCCACATCTGCAAAAGTATGGTGGCCTGGCAAAAGCTCGCTAATGGCGCCGTCCCTGAGACCGCCGGCATGAAGGGCGATCACCTCGTTGGCGAGTACTACGTCAAGTTCAACGATGTATACAAGCAGGAGGTCAGCGAGCTGATGGCTGGTGGCATGGACAAGGAGACTGCTGAAAAAGAAGCGCCGATAATGAAGGAGGCCCAAAGCATGCTTCGCGATTGGGAAGCTGGACATGAAGAGGTGCGCCGGCTATGGGAAATGATGAACGGATGGGTGTACCAGGGTTTTGATATCACGTATAACACGCTGGGCATAGACTTCGACAAGAAGTACTACGAAAGCGAAACATACTTGCTGGGCAAGAGTATTGTAGAGGAAGGCCTCAGAAAAGGGTTGCTGTACAGAAAGGAAGATGGCAGCGTATGGGTAGACCTCACAGACGAAGGCTTGGACCACAAGCTACTGCTCAGAGGCGACGGCACATCAGTCTACATCACGCAGGATCTCGGCACCGCAAAGCTAAAGTTCAACGATTACAAGCTCGACCAGTCCGTCTATGTCATAGCCGATGAGCAGAACTACCATATGCAGGTGCTTAAGCTCATCATGAAGAAGCTTGGCGAGCCCTGCGCTGATGGAATTTACCACCTCTCCTACGGCATGGTAGAGCTGCCTAGCGGAAGGATGAAAAGCCGGGAAGGTACCGTAGTAGATGCTGACGACATGGTGGCAGAAATGATAGCGCTTGCAAAAGAACAAACAGAACAGGCTGGTAAAACCGAAGGCTTTTCCACCGAAGAGCTCGAGCGGCTCTACGAAACCATAGGTCTCGGAGCGTTGAAGTTCTACCTGCTCCGGGTCGACCCAAAGAAGAAGATGATCTTCGACCCAAAGGAAAGCATAGACCTCCATGGCTATACCGCCACCTTCATCCAGTACGCACATGCCAGGATATGCAGCATCCTCCGGAAGGAAGGTTGCCCGCTGCTGCCAAACAGCACAAAGTTCCAGTCACTGCACTGCAACGAGCCACTCGCCCCCGCCGAAAAGATGCTCGCCCTCATGCTGGAGCAATACCCCGATGTGCTGAGCGACGCGGGCAAGGAGTTCAATCCCTCTTCCCTGTGCAACTATGCCTTCCAGCTCGCACAGCAGTTCAACTCATTCTACGACGTCCACAGTATCGCCCACGCCGAGAACGAACAGAAGAAGCAACTGCGACTGCTCCTCATAATCATGACAGCCAGTGTCCTAAGGCATTCCATGCACCTCATGGGCATAAGGCTTCCTGAGAAGATGTAGTCCACAAGGAGACCTGGTGGTTGTACTTGCACCTGGCCCTCTGCAGGCTATGTACAAGCAATCTATATGCCTTCAGTATCGAATGAATGGTGGCTGAGCAATGCTTACGCACTGCTTATAGGTCTCTATAAGGTCTCTATAATGTCTCTATAAGGTCTCTATAAGGGGGAGGGAAATTGCTTTCGTTTCGGGAATAATTCCCTCAGTAGATTGATGAAGTGCTAGCTAGCCTTAAGGCTCGGATCCTGCACCCTGGTTGAACGAATGGCGGGGTACCACGCGGCGAGTAGTCCTACTACCACCACAGTTGCAAAGATAACGAGAAAGTCTGTAAACTGCATCGTCACCGGGTAAGCTTCTATAATAAAGGCTCCCTCCAGCCTGATCCAGTGGAATTGCTGCTGACCCAGGCACAACAGCCCGCCTATCAGCAAGCCCAGGCTGCCACCGGTAACTGCCCACAGCACTCCCTCCGTAAGGAATAACCCGCGTATCGACCTCGCCTGCGCTCCCATAGCCCGAAGGATGGCAATATCTTTCTGTTTTTCCAATACCAGCAGCGTCAGCGCCCCTATCATGTTAAATGAAGCAATCAGCAGTACCAGCACTAGTATCACATACACCGCCCACTTCTCTGTCTTCATCACCATGTACAGGGTCCTGTTCTGCTCGTAGCGGGTGTTTACTTCATATTCTTTCCCCAGCAGTTGCTGCAACTGCTCTTTTATCATATCAGCGTCCGCACCCTGTGCAAGGCTAAGCTCTACTGACGAATATTGCCCCGGCTGTAGGAAAAGCCCCTGAACTAATGCTATTGGCGCCAGTATAAATCTGCTGTCAAATTCATCTTGTACCCGGAACACCCCATCCGGCTTCAGTTGCAGGTTCTGAAAGGCAGACATTGGGTTCGCTGCCAGATTCTCCACTTCAGTATTAGGGTAGTATATGTGCAGCCGGCTGAAGACATTGTTCACATCCATGCCCAGCTGGTTCACGATCCTTAGTCCCGCAATAGCCGTAGGTACGGCTCCTGCCGTCACAGAGTCCCTCCCCTCTATAATGAAGGGCTTCACATTATTCACCTCCATATAGTGCCGGTCTATTCCCTTCAGGGTTGCCACATACTGCTCGTCATTGCTATTGATCAGCACGTTATCTTCTATCACAGTAGTCAGCGCAGTCACCCCATTCAGAGTGCGTACAGCCGTCAGCTTCTGTTCGTTCAGAGCAAAAAACTTCCCTTTAGCAGGGCTTATTCTTATTTCAGGGTAGAAGGCCTTGTACAGGTCCTTTATCAGGTCTTCAAATCCGTTGAATACAGAGAACAACACTATCATCGCGCAGCTACCTACCGCTATAGCCACCATGCTTATGCGCGAGAGTACGGGTACGGCATTAGCGCTGCGCTTTCCTCTAAGGTATCTCCATGCAAGCTGCCATACTAGCGTCATCTATTGTACAGGTGTCGTGTAAAGAGGTGAAAACTAAAACTATTTATCAGCAGTAACCTTATCGAAGCAAAGGTTACTCAGCATCTTCTGCGGGCTTGTCACCCTGCTTACCGGCTTTCCGTGCCTCGTCTTCTTCTTTTATCTTCTTAAAGATCTCCTCCATCTTAAAGACATAGTCAAGCGTGTCGTCATTGAAGAACTGCAGCTCAGGTACCCTCCGCAACTGGTTCTTCAGCCGCGCGCCCAGCATCTTCCTGAACTCCCAGGTGCGGTCCTTTATCTGCTGCATCAGCGCAGCAGGGTCTTTTATCTGGAACAGGCTCAGGTACACCCGCGCCTCCAGCAGATCAGGAGTAACCGCCACCTTCGATATGGATACCATTCCACCTTCTATGATATTGACGCCCTCCCTCTGAAATATATCACTAAGCTCCTCCAGTATCTGCTTTCCTACCTGTTTCTGGCGCTTACTTTCTTCCATAATGCTTCATTAACTTGAACCAGTAAAGATAGATGAAGATAGCGAGACAACGAATGCGGGGCGGCCGCGGTGTGCAGGTGTTTCCCAGGCAGGCTCAATAACTCACAAATAAGTGTCTGCATATCAACTAATCGTACAATGCATTATCTTCGTATGCTATAGCTTTTAGCATAAAAATGAGAAAGAGATTACTATCCATAATAGCCGGGAGTGCTATTATACTAAGCGCATGTGAGGAAAGAGGCCCGGCAATTGACTTCTCGAATGTAGAGAAGGTGGACACCACCTACGTCATCGCACCTGAGGCACCAGAAGCCAGGCGAATACTCATCGAGGAGGCGACTGGGGTAAAATGTCCCAACTGCCCTGCTGGAGCAAAGATCCTGAGGCAGGCCGACTCAACTAACCCAGGCAGAGTAGTGATCATAGGGCTACACGCTGGTATACAAACGTCTCCGCTTTCAGAGTCTAAGTACGACCTCCGCGACAGTACCATCATGAACCTGTTCGCCTATTTTGGTGGAGAGCCCAACAAACCTGCGGCGGTGTTCGACCGTACGTTGCAGAACGGAAAGTATTTCCTGGACAACAGAACAGCATGGCCAGGCCTCATCAATCAGCGCCTTGCAGAGCCTACCCCCGTGCGTCTGTCCATGACCAGCAGTTATGATGCTGCCACTCATGAGGCCACCATTCGGGTACGGGTTTCCTACGCAGCTGCCGTCAGCAAGCCACAAAGCATAGGTGTAGTCATAGTTGAGGATGATATTGTGGACCCTCAGGAAGACGGGCTTACAATAATAGAAGATTACGAGCATCAGCACGTGCATAGGGCTTTCGTTACCCCAATTAATGGATCCAGCTTCCTTGATAGCCTTGCTACCAAAGAGGCGGGCAGGGTCTTCGAAAGAACGTTTACCTACAAGCTGCCTGATGCAGCGCTTGTACAAGGCCTGAAACAGTGGAATGTAGATAACCTTCATGCAGTAGCTTATGTGTTTAACAACGCAGGGGCCGACCAGGAGGTGCAGCAGGCCGCTCACGTGAAGCTGAAGTAGAAAGCCAATACAGCAAAACTTTAATTTACTTTGCCCTGCCATAAGCGGCAGGGCATATTTATATGATAAAGCATCTTACTATACCCGCAGCAGTCCTTACCATAGGAATCATGCTGCTTACTGTATTTCCATCCTGCAATGATGATAACGAGGGGCAGGATAGCACTGGCGAGACTCAAGAGGTCCCGAGGGTCGACAAGCCAGATTTCAATGCAGATAGTGCGTATGCATACATCGAGAAGCAGGTGAGCATGGGCCCACGTGTACCGGGCACACCAGTGCAAATAGAATGTGCTGCCTGGATGGAACAGAAACTCAGACAATTTACTGACACAGTTTACCGTCAGGAGGTGGAAGTGAAAGCCGGTAATGGCGAAAAGCTGCCATGCATTAATCTTGTTGGATCAATAAACCCCGGTGCAACCAGAAGAATACTGCTACTCGCACACTGGGACACCCGCCCCTGGGCAGATATGGCCGCCAATGACCAGGACAAGCCTGTTCTTGGTGCAGATGATGGTGGTAGTGGGGTAGGGGTGCTGCTGGAACTAGCCAGGCAGATAAAAAGTAAGCCGCTCCCGGCAGACCTTGGGATAGACATACTGCTTGCAGATGTGGAGGACTATGGCAAGAGCGAATGGGGAGAAAACAGTTATGCATTAGGCACTCAGTACTGGGCTTACAATCCGCACGTGCCAGGCTACAAAGCTGAGTTCGGCATCCTGCTCGACATGGTCGGCGCGCGTGATGCGCGGTTTCCCCTCGAAGGTTATTCCACCAGGTACGCCGGGCGTGTACAGCAGAATGTATGGCAGGCAGCAGTTCGGGCGGGCTTTTCTTCTTACTTCCCCTTCGTCCGCGGAGCCGAGATCACAGACGACCACGTCTTCGTAAACGAGATCATTCGTATACCTACTATTGATATCATCAACCTGAATGGTACCCCTGAAAGTGCCTTCGCGAAACACTGGCATACACACGAAGACGACATGAGCGTAATAGACAAAGGAACACTTGAAGCTGTAGGAGAGACCTTACTGCAGGTGATCTACGAGATGGTGGCGCCAGAAAGCTGAAAGGAACAGCATCGATAAATAATTCGGGAAAGTAAAAGGGCCACTCTGCTGAAGGGCCCTTTGTTGTGCTTATAATGTCGCTCTTAAACTGATAATGAAGTTTCGGCCGGGTGCCACCAGCCCCGAACTATAAGGCCTGTATCGCTGATCGGTGATATTCTCAAGACCAGTGGTAACCGTGAGCTTGTCTGTCAACTGGTACATAGCTTTTAGATTAAGCGTATACCAGCCTGGTGAGTAAGGATTTCCGTTCTCGTCAATTGCATAGAGGTAGGCCTTCCCTTGTTCTTCAGCAGGAAGATCCTCGAAGTCGCGCTTGGCGTTATACACTGTATACAGGTCTAGCAACAGCTTTTGCTTCGAATACCTTAGCGATGTAATACCGAACATAGGTGCGGCATGCCTCAGCGGACTGGTAGTACCGTCATCCAGCTCTTCCTCTCCTTTCTGATAGTTTAGCTTGGATGATAGGGTAAATCCTTTCGGCAGGCGCACTTCCAGGCCAGCCTGTATCCCGAAGATGCTTGCCTTCGCTGCATTCTGAATAGCTTGTACCTGGCTTAGTGTACCATCGTAAATAATGCTATCCTGACCGTTGAAGGTCGAGTTTCTTCTCACAAGTGCATTTTGAAGAAGTGTGTAGTATCCTGTCACATCCACTTTTACGCTATTGCCAAACACCTTTGCTATGCCCGCTTCAGCGTTATAGGCATATTCCTCTTTAAGGCTTGGATTCGGCAACACCACTGCGCCTGGCTCAGAGTCGAATACCTTACCGGCATCGTCAACGTTCGGCGAACGGAAACCGGTCGAGAGGTTCAGACTAATAGCCCATTTGCTGGTAGGCCGCAAAACAGCGCCTATACTTCCGGTAAGGGAACCATTTTTCATATCCGCCGTTGTGAACGGAAATGGATAGAAGCTGGTGTCAAACGCTGCTTGCAGCCTGTAGCTGTTGTAGCGGGCTCCAGCTTGTACTGTAAGCAGTCTTGAAAAGTGGTGCTGGTAAGTTGCATACGCAGCGTACGAGGACCATGTGCTTTGCGGATATCGGGCAGGGCCGGGCATGGAAACATTTATAGTAATGTCCTCATCATTGCCTGTAGAGACAATGTCATTCAACACTGCTTCCAGTCCATAGAACAGGTTGCTCTTGCCTATGGTCCCAAGCGATTTGGTAAAGTCAAGGTTGGCTGAATAGGCATTCACCTTCTCCGCTCTGGTTCTTCTTTCTGCCTTGTTGAAGTCTCTGTCTATCCTGCTCTCCTTAAACAGTTGATGTGCCAGCCGCAGCGTCGCAACGTCATAGATCCCGTTGGCGCCATTGTGGGTAATCCCGAGGTTATTCATCATCCACACCTGCGGGCCATAGTACCATTCCGCAGACCTTGGAGCCCCATTACGCAGCATGATTAGCCGGTCATAACGGTCATAGTTGCTGGATTCCGAATAATGAAACCCATAGGAGATATCCCACTCCTCGTTTGGTGCATACCGGAATTTCTGCATCAGGTTCATCTGACTGTACCCAGTACCCTTTTGCACTAAGGGATCATCGTTAGTTACTATAACGTCAGCACTGTCTACCCTTTGTACGTAGAATGGCCTTAGGTATTCGTCTGGTCCCTGGCGCCCCATGCGAAGGTCACCGTAGTCAAAGTAGGAGAAGCTGGTTGCAGAGGCAAACTTCTTCCAGCCAAGGTTCAGGTCAAAATGGCCTGTCTTCTCGTTGTTTGCAGATGAGTAACGGGTTACAGCGCTACCGGAGATCAGAGCGTCTGCTGTTTGGGAGAAGTTCGGTGTTAGTGTCTGAAAGCTCATCACCCCACCTATAGCATCACTACCATATATCACCGACCCCGGACCGAAGAATACTTCTGTGCTCTCAATAGCGAAGGGATCAAGCGAGATTACGTTCTGGAGGTTACCGCTCCTGAAGATGGCTGTGTTCATTCTTACGCCATCCACTGCGTAGAGCAGCCTGTTTGTAGAAAACCCTCTGATCATTGGGCTCCCGCCGCCTTGCTGGCTCTTCTGAATGAACACCTCACCAGACACACCCAGCATGTCAGCCGCT
>Ga0196970_1001088_pt1 | contig 21343 bp, 24 predicted proteins | sample S1v_513CmetaG_FD_148672 | JGI IMG/M metagenome (GOLD analysis project Ga0196970, IMG submission 148672) | Soil microbial communities from Anza Borrego desert, Southern California, United States - S1+v_5-13C | ecosystem: Environmental > Terrestrial > Soil > Desert | place: USA: California...
ACCCCGGCGCCAACGCCAACGCCCGCGACCACGACGCCTCCGGCGAGCACGACCCAGACGCCGACCACGCCCGGGACGACGACCTCGCCGTCGACGACCACCGCTAACGATGGTTCCCAGACCACCGACGACAGCAGCGCCCAGCGACCGCCCTACCGCGGCGCCCAGACCACCACGTCGGGTACAACGACCACCGCGACGCCGTCCGGCGTGCGTCCGGCGACCCCGGCCACCTCCGCCACGCCAAACCCAGCCGCTGGCCCCGCTACGCGCGCCACGCCGGCCACCGCCGCCTCGCCGAGCGGGGGCGCGCGCCTGGAAGCCGGCGCGAACGTGCTGGGAACCGGCGGCAGCCAGATCGGCCAGGTCGTCAGCGTCGACCGCGCCGCCGACGGCACGACCTCGGTGATCCTGCGCACAACGGGCGGCGACCTGCGCACCCTGCCGGTCAACGCCTTCGGCGTCAGCAACGGCCAGCTCGGCACCAACTGGACCGACGCCCAGATCGCCGCGGCGCCGGCCGCGCAGATGCCGTCGACCACGCCAGCGCCGGCGGGCGCAACGCCCTCCACCAGCACCGACGCGGCCGCCCCGGCTCGTCCTGCGACTCCGGCGACCCGCGCCGAGCCCGCCAACCCCGCGGCCGGCGTGACCGGCGCCACCCCGGCGACCCCCGCCGCCCCGGCGGCGGCGGGCACGCCCGCCGCCGAAGACGACGAGAACGTCTCCGGCGAGGAGGCCAAGGCCGACAAGCCCGCCAAGGCCAAGCCGCGCCGCGACAGCACCGAAGAGCGGCCGCGGGTCGGCAAGCCGCGCTACTGATCGGCGCCTTTCATTGACGGCGAACGGCGGGGCCGCGGTCCCGCCGTTTTCGCGTCCGTCACGTCCCTGTCGCGCATCCCCGGTTCTCCTGCGGCACGAGCCTTGCCGCGTTACAGGCGAGCCGTCCCGGAATGGTACGGCCGACCAGAAGGATGGACCGGGGGTAACAGGACCATGGCGACCGATATCGACCTTCATCTCGGCAGGCGCCTGCGGCGTCGCCGCCGGCTGCTCGGGCTGACCCAGCAGCAGCTGGCCAATTCGGTGGGGATCCGCTTCCAGCAGATCCAGAAGTACGAGTGCGGCGCCAACCGGATCTCCGCGGCGCGCCTGTGGCAGCTGTCCGAGGCGCTCGAGACCCCGGTCGGCTATTTCTATGATGGCCTGGCTGAGGCTTCGGAGCGCGCCAACCTGGAAGCGGACCGCGGCGGCGAGATGTTCTCCCGCAAGGAGACCATCGACCTGATCCAGGCCTACTATCAGTTGAGCGAACGGCCCCGCCGCCGCCTGCTGGACCTCGCCAAGTCGCTGCACAGCGAAGGCGAAGCGCCCCGCCCCGAGTAAAGTCCGCCCGCGCTGGACCCGGCCCCCGAACGCAATCTAGGTTCGGGTCCATGCGCGCGCTTCTCTTCGCCGGAGCCTTGATCGCCGCCGCCGCCGCCGCCTCGACGGCTTCGGCCTGCCGCGAGTACGTCGGCCCAAGGCCGTATGTGGCGGCGGAGCCGTCTCCGGATGAGTGGGACTTCGTCTACAAGGCTGCCCGCGCGTCGTACCCCGAGATCAGGACGACCGCGAAATCCTGCACCGGTCTCTCGGTCCCAGGGACGCTGGTCGCCGGCTACAAGGCCGGGCTCACCACCGCCGCCGCCCAGGCGCGGTTTGGGACCGACCGGCCACTCCTGGGGGTTCTGTTCTTCGACATGCTGCTGGAAAGCGGCGCGAGCGTCCCCGGCGAGCGGCCCGGCACGAGGTGGGAGGCCGACTTCCTGCTGGTGGTCGGCGACGCGCGGATCAACGCCGCGCGTACGCGCGAGCAGGCGCTGGCGGGGCTGCGCGGCTACCGACCCTTCATCGAGATTCCAGTACTTCCGTCGGCCGAGGGCCGTGCGCTCGCCGCCGCGGACCTGGCCGCCGTGAATGTCGGCGCCTGGCGCGGCGTGTTCGGCGACGAGCGGCCGCTCTCTGCCAACGCGCTGACGTCCCTGGCCGACATGCGGGTGCGCGCCTTCGATGGGTCCGGCGCTCTGCTGGCCGAAGGCAAGGGGTCGGACGCTCTCGGTCATCCCCTCGATGTGGTGCTTTGGGTAAAGGACCAGGTACTCGCGCAAGGCGGCCGCCTTCGGCCGGGCGACATCATCAGCGTCGGCGCGTTCACGCCGCTGACGCCGCCGAAGGCGGGGCAGACGATCCGCGTGCGCTACGAGGGGTTGCCGGACGATCCCGAGGTCAGCGTCCGCTTCCGCTAGCTGCCGGTCTTCTCTTCCGGCGCCGGCGGGATCTCGAAGCCGGTCGGCGCCGGGGCGGCGGGAACCGGCGCGGCCGGCAGTTCGACAGCGGCCGGATCGAGGGCCGGCGCTGCCGGCTCCGCGGCAGGTTCGGACACGTATGGGATGGGCGCTTCGGCGAACTGCGGGGTCGGCTCGGGCGTCGGCTCCGGGGCCGGCGCGGCGGGCTGGACAGGCGCAAGCGGCGCGGGTCCGCTAAGCGGGGCCGCCGGTGCGAACGCCGGCTCGGCCGCGGGCGCCGCGAAAGGCTCGGAAACGCGGGCCGGCGCGATCGCGTCGGCCAGGGCGTCGAACTCCATCAGGAACGCGGCGCGCTTGTCGTCCGCCTCCATGATCACTTCGTGCCGGGCGCCCGGAACCTCGACGTAGCGGCCGCGCGGCAGGCGCTTGCCGGCCCAGCGGGAGGTGGTCTTCCAGACCCGGTCGTCGTCGCCCGACTGGACCACGGTGACCGGCTGCAGCACTTTCTTCAGGGCCTTGGGCTTCAGGGCGCGCTCGCCCACCTCCAGCCCGAACGCGAGCCACCCCCAGGTCACGCCGCCGACGGCCAGGTGCGGGCAGGCGTACAGCTGCTCGCGCCAGCGCTCGTAGCGCTCGCGGTCGGTGGTCAGGGCGTCGGTCTCGAAGCTGTGCTCGAACGGATCGTCGGGATCGTCCAGGACGTACTCGGCCGCCTTGCCATGGCGGATGTTCCAGCGCGCGGCGAACCGGACCGACCAGAGCGAGCGCTTGCCCGTCTTTATCTTCAGCATCGGGCTGGACAGCAGGGCGGCGACGACGCGCCCCTCGCCGGTCTGCAGCGACAGCAGGTTCAGCGCCGCGCCCATGGAATGGCCCACCGCGATCCAGGGCTTGGGCGCGCGGTCCTCGTAGGCGTCCAGCAGCCGGGAATAGTCGTCGAGGAACTCCTCCACCGCCCGGGCGTGACCCTTCAGCCGGTCCGGCGTCAGGCGGGCGGACAGCCCCTGGCCTCGCCAGTCGTGGGCGAGGACGTGGAAGCCACGGCGCAGGAAGTCGCCGACGACCTCGTAGTACTTCTCGATCGGCTCGGTGCGCCCGGGCGACAGCACCACCGTGCCGCGCGAGGCGCCGGAGGGCGCCCACAGGGCCGCCCGCAGGCGCAGGCCGCCGGCGCCGCGATACCACTCGCCGACGCCGCCCGCGGGAGCGGAGGCGCCGGGCACCGACATCAGCGGCGCATTGGCGGCGAAGGCGGCGATGCGACTCACGCGGGCTTCCGGAACTTCAGGGTCATACGATCACTCTCGCCGATCAGATCGTACTTTGCATGATCGAAATTCGGGTTTTCCGGCTGGCCACGGGGCGCGGACAGGCGGGTGGGGGGCAGGGTCCACACGCCGAAGGGGTGATCGCGGGTGTCCTTGGGATTGGCGTTGATCTCGCTGGAGGCGGCGAAGATGAAGCCGGCCTCGGCCGCCAGCTGCTTCACGTACATCTCCTGCACATAGCCGCTGGTTGCGGCCGGATCCTGCACGTCGCCCAGGGGTTCGCGGTGCTGCTCGACCCCCAGAACGCCGCCAGGCTTCAGGGCGGCGAAGGCCTCGCGGAAGGCGACCTCGGCCATGCCGGCGGCCATCCAGGTGTGGAGGTTCGACATCATCAGCACGAGGTCCACGGTCGCGGCCGGTGCGGCGGCCTTGTCAGCGGCCGGGGGGAACTCGGTGACGTTGACGTCGCCATACAGGGTGCGGTCGCCGCCGAAGTGTTCCCGGAACCGGGCGACGGTCTGGGCCAGGGCCGGGTCGACGTCCTGCCCCAGCGCGAACTGGGCGGCGTAGTAGCGACCGCGGTTGCGGGCCAGGAAGGGCGCGACGATCTCGGTCCAGTAGCCGGCCCCCGGCCACAGCTCGAGCACCGTCTGGTCCGCGTCCAGGCCAAAGAACTTCAGGGTCTCGACGGGGTGGCGCCATCTGTCGCGCACCCGGTCGGAGGCGCGCCACGGGCCGGCCACGGACCACTCCAGCGAGCCCTCCGGCGGCCCGTCCTGGGCCGGCTGGGGAGCGGCGGCGGCCTGCACGGCGGGCTCGGGCTGCTTGCGGTCGCCGCACCCGGCGAGGGCGACAGCGCCGGCGCCCGCCAGCAGGGTTCGCCTGGAAAGCCAGGGCGATTGATGGCTCATGGAACTCCTCGTGCGCCCGCCCGACTGGCCGCCCCGCAGCATCATCCGCGTGTAAACCGCGCCGCCCCCAGCGTCAAAGCCGCGTCAGCCCGGCTTGCGGAAGCGCAGGGTCATGCGGTCGCTCTCGCCGATGGCGTCGTACCGGGAGCGGTCGAAGCCCGGATTCGCCGGCTGGCCGCGCGGCGCCGTCTGCTTGATCGGCGGCAGGGTCCAGACTCCGAACGGGTGGTCCTTGGTGTCCTTGGGGTTGGCGTTGATCTCGCTGCGGGCGTCGAGCACCAGGCCCGCCTTCTTCGCCGCCTCGATGACATAGCTCTCGGGCACGTATCCCTGCTCGGCCGTCTCGAGTACGGGGCGACCTTCCGCTGCGCGGTGCTGCTCGACCGCCAGCACACCGCCCGGCTTCAGGGCGCGGGCGAACTCGCCCATGAAGCGGTCGGTGACCCCCTCCTGGCCGGCCCAGTTGTGGAAAGCGCGGGCGACCAGGATCAGGTCGGCGCTGTCGTCGGGCACGCCGAGGCCCGAGCCCGTTCCGAAGTTCACCGCCGTGACCCCGAACTTCGCCTCGAAATCGGCCCGGGCCTTGCGGCCCCGATCGCTCATGTTCGGGCTGGTCAGGTCGTTGTAGCCGGCCAGGTAGGTTCCGCCCGTGGCCTTGGCGTAGGGCGCGAGGATCTCGGTCCACCAGGCTTCGCCGCCGGGCTGAATCTCGATGACCGTCATGCCGGGGCGCAGGCCCCAGAAGGTCAGGCTCTCGTAGGGGCGGCGGTAGGCGTCCCGGGCCTTGTGCGCGGCGGACCGGCTGTCGGAAGCGACGGCGGACTGCAGCGCCGCATCCTCGGCGCTGGCCGGCGGAGCGCCGGCGCGCGTGGCGGTCGGGAAGGCGGTGGTGGCGGCGGCGGCGCTGGCCACCAGGGCGCAGGCGACGGCGGCGAGGACGGCTTTGGACACGGACATGGAGACCCCTTCAGGACGCGTCGACACCCTATTCGGCAGGCGCGGTCCTGCAAGAGGTTTCCCCGACGGCGACCCCCTTGCGCCGGTCTCGCGGCCTCCTACCTAATCTTGCGGAGGCGCTGGTTCGCCGGGCCTCCGGACCGACGCGGCCGCCAATCGGGGCCGCATTCCGGTTCAAACCCAACGTCCCGGGTCAAAGCGCCGGGGCGTCGCAACCTTGCTATGCAGGAGGTTCCGCATGCGTACTGTTGATTTTGCTCCTCTCTACCGCTCCGTCGTCGGCTTCGACCGTCTGGCCCAGCTGCTGGATCAGGCCGCCAAGACCGAGAGCGCGACCAACTACCCGCCCTACAACATCGAGAGCATCGGCGAAGACGCCTGGCGCATCGAACTGGCCGTGGCGGGCTTCAAGACCGACGAACTGACGCTTGAGGTGAAGGAGAACCTGCTCACCGTCACCGGCCGCAAGACGGCCAACGACGACGGCTCCGAGCGACGTTACCTGCACCGCGGCCTGGCCGAGCGCGACTTCGAGCGCCGCTTCCAGCTCGCCGACTACGTCATCGTCACCGACGCTTCGCTGGAGAACGGCCTGCTGTCGATCTCGCTGAAGCGTGAGCTGCCCGAGGCCATGAAGCCCCGGCGCATCGATATCGCCAACGGCCAGGCCTCGGGCCTGATCGAAGGCAAGAAGGGCAAGGCGGCCTGACCGCGCTTCTCTTCGCGACCATCCTTCCTGAGAACTCGAGGCGGTCCGGCGACGGACCGCCTTTTTTCATGCGCGCCGTTCAGTTGAACAGGGCGAGGCCCCGGGTCCCGGTTCGGACCGCGCCGGTGAGGTCGGCGTTCTTAAGCTGCGCGCCCAGGAAAACGGCCCGGGTCAGGTCGGTATCGCGCAGGATGGCGCGGGTCAGGTCGGCCCCGGAGAGGTCCACCGTCTTCAGTTGCGCGCCGGAGAGGTCAGCCGGCAGCAGTCGGTCGGCCGCGATCATCAGCGGCCCCATGCGGCACTCGCGCATGTCCGACCCGGAGAGCCGCGCCCCGGTCAGCCGGGCGCCGCGCAGGTCGGCCTTGCGCAGGTTGCAGGCCCGCAGGTCGGCGCCTTCCAGGTGGGCGCCCTGCAGCTGCACGCCTTCGAGGTCAAGGCCGTAGAACACTGCACCCTTGGCCGAGAGAGCGGTCAGGTTGAGGCCGCGGATCGATTTCAGCGCGCGCAGGTCGGCCTTGTCGAACACTGACGGCGAGCCCTCGCGGCCCCCGGTCTCGCACCACAGGGCGTGATCGCGCAGCATGGAGTCGTAAGGCAGGCTGTCCACGGCCACGCCGACGGGCTTGTCGGTCAGGGCCCCGGTCAGGTCTGCGCCGTCGGTGCGCCACATGCCGGTCTTGGCGCCCACCAGCACGGCGTCGCGCATGTCGCAGCCCGACAGGTCGGCGCTGGACAGGTCGGCGCCGGCGAGGTCGACGCCGCGCAGGGTGGCCTGCTTCAGGTTGGCGCGCACCAGCTTGCAGTCCCGCATGACAGCGTCGGTGAAGTCGGCCTTCATGGCGATGATGCCCGACAGGCGCGAGCGCTCGAGGTTGGCGCCCACCAGGCTGGCGCCCTGGGCCTCCGCCGCGCGCGTGGCGTGCTCGATCACCCGGATGCCCAGCTGGGCGTGGGCGGCGGCGATCATGCCCTCGCGCAGGTCGGCCTCGAACAGGTCCGCGCCGGACAGGTCGGCCCCGCGCAGGCAGGCGCCGCGCAGGTCGGCCCGGCGCAGGCTGGCCTCGGCCAGGTTCACGCCCTGCATGTCGGCGCCGAAGAAGTTGGCCTGCTCGAGCCGTGCGCCGGAGAAGTTGGCGCCCGCCAGGATCGCGCCGGAGAAGTCCGCGTCGCAGAGATTGCGGTTTGAGAGATCGAGGCCGGACAGATCGGCCCAGGCGAAAACGGCGCGCGCGCCGCCGGGCAGCGACGCCCACAGGCGATCGTGCCGCGCGCATACCGCGTCGACTTCCTGCTGGCTGAGTCGGCGATAGCGCGCGCCGGCTTCCTTCGCGGACATGGTCCAGACTCGTAAAGACTGGCTGCCGTTATGAACGACGACGGTTAATTCCTGCTGAAGTCAGCGGCTTGCGTGCTGCCGGCCCCAGTCGGCGTAGAGCGGCGCCGCCTCCTCGGCCAGAAGCCCCGAGCGGACCGCCACGCCCGCGGCCCGCAGGACTTCCAGCCCCTTGCCCGAGGCATAGGGGGACGGGTCCTCGCAGGCCACGAGAACCCGGCTCACGCCGGCCTCGACCAGCAGGAGCGCGCAGCCCTTGGAGCCGCCGGAGCGGGCGCCGCAGGGCTCCAGGGTGACGTAGGCCGTAGCGCCCCTGGCCAGGTCGCCGGAGGCCGCGAGCGCCTGCTCCTCGGCGTGCGGACGCCCGCCCGGAGCCGTGGCGGCCTCGGCCAGGATCTCGCCGCCCCTGACCAGCACACAGCCGACCGACGGATTGGGCGCGGTCAGGCCGTGGTTGTCGCGGGCGAGCGCGATCGCCCGGCGCATGAACTCGGCGTCCACGGTCACGCGGCCGCCGGCAGGGGCGTGGCCCGCACCGCGTCGAGGTAGCGCGCGGAGACGGGCCGGAGATCGTCGTCGAGGTCGATCAGCAGCGGGTTGCCCGTGGGGATCTCCACGCCGACGATGTGCTCGTCGCCGACGCCGAACAGCAGCTTGACGATGGCGCGGAGCGAATTGCCGTGGGCGGCCACCAGCAGGGTCTCGCCGGCCCTCAGGCCCGGCGCGATCTCGCTTTCCCAGTAGGGCTGCACCCGGTCCAGCGTCGTCTTGAGGCTCTCGGTCGAGGGGATGTCGATACCGGCGTAGCGGGGGTCGTGGGCGAAGCTCCACGGACTGTCGGCGGCCATCTCCGGCGGCGGAATGTCGTAGGAACGGCGCCAGACCTTCACCTGCTCCTCGCCGTGCCGGGCGGCCGTCTCCGCCTTGTCGAGACCGGTCAGGCCCCCGTAGTGGCGCTCGTTGAGGCGCCAGTCCTGCACCACCGGGACCTCCGGCTGGCCGGCCGCCTGCAGCGCCAGACCGCAGGTGCGGATCGCGCGCGTCAACACCGAGGTGTAGGCGCGGTCGAAGTGGACGCCCTCGGCCTTCAGCCGTTCGCCGCCGCGCCGCGCCTGGGCCTCGCCCTCGTCAGTCAGGTCGACATCGACCCAGCCCGTGAAGCGGTTTTCCAGGTTCCACTGGCTCTGGCCGTGGCGAAGCAGGACGAGACGGGGCATGGACGTACCTCGGTGATCGGATCGGGAAGCATCTAGCGGGCGCGCGCCGTTCGCAAAACCCCAACATTCCGCTATAGCCCCCGCCCATGCTCCTACGCCTTTCCGATCGACTGTTCTTCGGCGGCCTCGCGCTGCTGTGCGTCGCGATGATCGCGCTGGCGCTGGTGTGGCCGCAGGGACAGGGCGCGCGCTCTCCCGCGCCGTTCGGTCACGAGGTCGTCATCCCCGACTACGTCAAGATCGACGAGAAGAAGGCCCAGGCGCGCCGCGAGGCCGTGGCCGCGGCCAAACGGGCTCAGGCGCGCGCGACGGGCGGCATCCAAGTGGAACAGGCCACGCCGGCGGAGACGACCCGATGAGCACCTTCGACGCCGCCGCGGTCGGCCGCCGGGTCCTGAAGACCGAGTCCGAGGCGCTGCTCGCCATGGCCGACGGGCTGGGCGACGCCTTTTCCAGGGCCGTCGAGCTCGTCCACGGCCTCAGCGGCAAGGTGGTCTGCACCGGCGTAGGCAAGTCCGGCCACGTCGGGCGGAAAATCGCCGCCACGCTCGCCTCGACGGGCACGCCGTCGGTCTTCGTGCACGCCACCGAGGCCAGCCACGGCGACCTCGGCATGGTGCGCCAGGCCGACGCGGTGCTTGCCCTGTCCAAGTCGGGCGAGACAAAGGAACTGGCCGACGTGGTCGCCTACACCAAGCGGTTCGGCATCCCGCTGCTGGCCATCACCGCGTTCGAGAACAGCGCGCTGGGACGGGCCGCCGACGTGCTGCTGCAGATCCCCAATGCGCCGGAAGCCGCCGAGGGCGTCGACGCCCCCACCACTTCGACGACCCTGCAGATCGCGCTGGGGGACGCGCTGGCGGTAGCCCTGGTCGAGCGCCGCGGCTTCACCGCCACCGACTTCCGGGTCTTCCATCCAGGCGGCAAGCTGGGCGCCCTGCTGCGCACCGTCGCCGACCTGATGCACCGCGGCGGCGAGGTTCCGCTGGTGGAGCCGCAGGTCTCCATGCAGGAGACCCTGCTGGTCATGACCGAGAAGCACTTCGGCTGCGTCGGCGTGGTCGAGGACGGCAAGCTCGCCGGCCTGATCACCGACGGCGACCTGCGGCGCCACATGGACGGCCTGCTCGGCCACAGCGCTGGCGAGGTGATGACGCGGGGGCCCCTCACCGTGGCGCCCGGAACCCTGGCCGGAGAAGCGCTGAAGCTGATGAACGACCGCGGCGTCACGGTGCTGTTCGTGGTCGAGGACGGCAGGCCGGTCGGCATCCTGCACGTCCACGACCTGCTGCGGGCCGGCGTGCTCTAGGCGTTCCCTACAGGTCGGCCTCGGGATCCTCGGCCCGCATTTCGCCCATCTCGAAGGGCAGGATGGTCCAGTGGCCGGACGACGCGATCACGCGCATCTCGGTCGGCGGCCCCGCCATCTTCACTGTGACGTGCTCTTCCTTGCGGCCCGCCTTGATCATCAGGTCGATGGCGCCGTCGGGAGTCCAGGACGCGCCGATGTCGAATGGCTCGCCCTGGCGCACCACCGACTGCATCCGCACCTCGCGCTTCGCCAGCTTCTTGCGGCTGCGCATGGTCATGGCCAGGTCGGAACTGTCCTCCAGTCGCTCCCTCCGCAGATAGGCGAGCAGGGCGTTCGACCTGCGATCCTCGTTGATCAGCCGCAACCGCAACACTTCGTCGCCCGAGATGAACACGATGCTGAAGGCCGGCGCATAGAGCCGGTGCGGATCGAGGCTCTGGATCACCGCCTTGCCACGAACGGCGGACACGCTCGAAGGCACCGGTTCGACCCAGATGGCGATGTCGCCGATCGGCCCGGGCTGGTTCACGTCGAAGACGTGGTGCGGCTTGGGTTCGAAGGTCGCGGCCGAGGCCAGGGGCGCGGTCAGCAGCAGGACGCTGGCGGCGATGGTCGCGATGGCTCTTTGCGTGCGCATGGCCTTGCCTCCGGTCGAGCACGGAAGAATAGAACGACGTTATCGGCAGAGTCGACTCCGCACCGGACGCAACGGCGCCGGCGTCCAGCGCAACGCTTGCGGCTGTCGTGCTTTTAACCAGGCTCAAGCGTCGATCGCCCCTTGCCGCGGCCCCGTCGGGGGACCTTAAAGGGGCCTCCAGCAAGTCGAGACCAGAATGCCGCTGCCCAAGCCTCGCGCCGACCTGAAGCCGAACACCGCCGCCTACGAGACGATTCCGCTGGTGAAGGCCACCGGCTTCCGCGAGTACGACGCGCGCTGGATCCTCGAGAAGGAGATCAACCTGCTGGGCATCCAGGCGCTGGGCCTGGCGCTGGGAACCTACGCCCACGAGATCGGAGTGAAGCCCCGCATCGTCGTCGGCCATGACTTCCGCGCCTATTCGCTCGGCGTAAAGCAGGCGCTCACCGTCGGCCTGCTGCAGGCCGGAATGGAAGTGCTGGACATCGGCCTGGCCCTGTCGCCGATGGCCTACTTCGCCCAGTTCGACCTGGAGGCGCCCTGCGTCGCGATGGTGACCGCCAGCCACAACGAGAACGGCTGGACCGGCGTGAAGATGGGCGCCCAGCCGCCCCTGACCTTCGGGCCCGACGAGATCGGCCGGCTGAAGGAGATCGTGCTGGAGGGGCGTGGCGTGGAGCGCCCCGGCGGCACGCTCACCCAGGTCGAGGGCGTTCGCGAGCGCTACCTCAAGGACATCACCGACCGGGTGCAGCTCAGCCGCCCCATCCGCGTCATCGCCGCCTGCGGCAACGGCACGGCGGGCGCCTTCGCGCCCGACGCCCTGCGCGCCATGGGCGCCGAGGTGGTCGAGATGGACTGCGAGCTGGACAACACCTTTCCCCGCTACAACCCCAACCCCGAAGACCACGAGATGCTGAAGGCCATGAGCGAGCGGGTGCGCGAGCTGGGCTGCGACGTGGCGCTGGGCTTCGACGGCGACGGCGACCGCTGTGGGGTGGTGGACGACGAGGGCGAGGAGATCTTCGCCGACAAGATCGGCCTGATGCTGGCGCGCGACCTGTCCGCCCTGCACCCGAACTCGACCTTCGTGGTCGACGTCAAGTCCACCGGCCTCTACGCCACGGACGAGGTGCTGAAGGCGAGCGGCGCGACGACCGTCTACTGGAAGACCGGCCACAGCTACATCAAGCGCAAGACCGCCGAGCTGAAGGCGCTGGCGGGCTTCGAGAAGTCCGGTCACTTCTTCTTCAACGATCCGATCGGCCGCGGCTACGACGACGGCATCGTGGCCGCGGCGGCCATCCTCGCCATGCTGGACCGCAATCCCGGCAAGACGCTCTCGGACCTGAAGAAGGCCCTCCCCGTCGCCCACACCTCCCTGACGATGAGCCCCCACTGCGACGACGAGACCAAGTACGGCGTCGTCGCCGACGTCGTCGCCGAGTACGAGGCCCTGGCGGCCTCGGGAGGCTCGATCCTCGGTCGCGCCATCAGGGAGGTGATCACCGTCAACGGCGTGCGCGTCGCGCTGGAAGACGGATCATGGGTGCTGGTTCGCGCTTCGTCCAACAAGCCGGAACTGGTAGTGGTCGTCGAAAGCATGCGCTCGGTCGAGGACATGCGCGCCCTCTTCCATCAGGAAGTGAAACCCCGCCTGGCCAAACGGCCGGAGGTCGGCGCCTACAACCAGGAGATCTGAGATGCCGAATATCCGCACCGCCAACAAGCGCGCCCGTCGCCGGCAGGGGCCGAGCATGATCGTGCTCGACGTCTTCGAGAAGAACGGCAAGCCGTTCGAGGAACTGCTGCTCATCCAGAACGGCAAGGCCAAGCGCCACAGCCCGAAGATCGGCACCCCGCCGCACTACCGCTCGGAAGGCGAAAGCTTCGAGTGGGTCGGCCCGGAAGACCGGGACTAGGGACAAAGCTTCCCTTGCGGCGTCCTTCCGGCTAGCAACCGGGCCCGGGAGGACGCCTTGGCCATCACCACCATCGCCATCGTCGGCGCGGGCTTTTCCGGTTCGCTGCTGGCGGCGCAGATCGTCCGCCGCTCGGCCGAGGCGCGCGTGGTCCTGATCGAGCGCAGCGGCGTGTTCGGGCGGGGGCTGGCCTATTCCACCACCTGCCCCGCCCACCTGCTGAACGTCCGCTCCGGGCGCATGAGCGCCTTTCCCGACGAGCCGGATCATTTCGTCGTCTGGCTGCGCGACCATCGCCCCGAGTTCGCCGACCCGCAGGGCTTCGCGCCCCGTATGGTCTACGGCGACTACGTGCAGTGGATCCTGAACGACGCCGGCGAACGGGTGGTGCGCGTCATCGGCGAGGCGACGGCCGTGGCGGAGGTTCCCGGCGGCGCGCTCGTCACCCTGGCCGACGGCGCCGCGATCCGGGCGGATGCGGCGGTCCTGGCAAGCGGCAACCCGCCGCCGGGAGATGTCGGCGCGCGCGGCCTGTCCGAGAACGACCGCTATTTCGGCGACCCGTGGAGGCCCGGGGCGCTGGCCCATATCGCGGCCAACGACCACGTTCTGCTTCTGGGCGCAGGCCTGACCATGATCGACGTGGTGCTGGCGCTGGAGGAGCAAGGCTGGAAGGGCCGGGCGCTGGCGTTGTCGCGACGGGGCCTGCTGCCGCGCCCCCACGACGCGGTGCAGCAGCACGCCATGGGCCGCCAGCCCGAAGCTTCCAGTCTGATGGGCATGTTCCGCGAGGTCCGCGGCCGAATGCGCGAGGTCGGCTGGGGCCAGGCCATGGACGAGATCCGGCCCTTCAACCAGTTGGCCTGGAAGAACGCCACCGAGCGCGAGCGCGGCCGCTTCCTGCGGCACCTGCGGCCATGGTGGGACGTGCACCGGCACCGCACCGCGTCCCAGGTCGGCGAGCGCATCGCCGCCCTGGTGGAGAACGGCCGCCTGCGCGTCGCCTCGGGCCGCATCGAGGTCGTGGAGCCGGCGGCCGACGGCCTCGTCGTCGAGTGGCGGCCGCGCGGGGCCAGGGCGACCCGCAACGAGGGTTTCGGCTGGATGGTCAACTGCACGGGGCCGCTGGCGGACCTGTCGCGGTCGGACGACCGGCTGCTGGTGAACCTCTTCGCCTCGGGCGTGGCTCGGGTCGACGCGGCCAGCCTGGGCTTGGACGTCATGGACGACTGCCGCCTGCAGGACCGGGACGGCGAACCGCACGAGCGCCTGTTCGCCATGGGCCCGCCGACCAAGGGCGCGTTCTGGGAGGTGGTGGCCGTGCCGGAGATCCGGGTGCAGGCGCAGGAGCTGGCCGAGCGGCTGGTGGGCTAGGCGGCCGCCGCCTTCACCGCCTCGACGATATCGCGCACGGCTGCGGCCACCAGGGCCTCGTCGTCGCCCTCGGCCATGATGCGGATCAGGGGTTCGGTGCCGGACTTGCGCACCAGCACGCGGCCCGAGCCGTTCAGGCGCGCCTCGGCGTCGGCGATGACCTGTTGCACCCGCGGCGAGTCCAGCGGCTTGCCCTTGGCGAAACGGACGTTCTCCAGCAGTTGCGGCACCGGCTCGAACTGGCGGGCGAGCGCCGACATCGGCTTCTCCTGTTGCACCATGACCGCCAGCACCTGCAGGGCCGCCAGCAGGCCGTCGCCGGTGGTGGAGTAGTCCCGCAGGATGACGTGGCCGGACTGCTCGCCGCCGAGATTGAACCCGCCGGCGCGCATGCGCTCCATGACGTAGCGGTCGCCGACGCCCGTGCGCTCGAGGGTCAGGCCGCGGCTCTGCATCAGGCGCTCGAGCCCGAGGTTGGACATGACGGTGGCGACGACGCCGCCGCCGTTCAGCCGGCCCTCGTCGGCCCAGGCGGCCGCGATGATCGCCATGATCTGGTCGCCGTCGACGATCTGCCCCTTCTCGTCGCAGATGACGACGCGGTCGGCGTCTCCGTCCAGGGCGATGCCGACGTCGGCGCGATAGTCCTGCACCGCCCGGGCGAGCGGGCCTGGATAGGTGGAGCCGCATCCCTCGTTCACGTTGAAGCCGTTTGGCTCGACCCCGATCGGCACCACCTCGGCGCCGAGTTCGTAGAGCGCAGTGGGCGCGACCCGGTAGCCGGCGCCGTTGGCGCAGTCGACGACCACGCGCAGGCCGGCGAGGCTGAGCTTGCGCGGAAAGGTGGCCTTGGCGATCTCGACGTAGCGGGCCTGGCTGTCCTCGATACGGACGACGCGGCCGAGGTCGCGGGAGCCGGCGAGGCCCTCCTGCAGGCCGTCGTCCATGTGCCGCTCGATCTCCAGTTCCATGGCGTCGGACAGCTTGTATCCGTCGGGGCCGAACAGCTTGATGCCGTTGTCGGCGAAGTTGTTGTGGCTGGCCGAGATCATCACGCCCAGGTCCGCGCGCATCGAGCGGGTCATCATGGCCACGCCCGGCGTCGGCAGCGGTCCCATCAGGCGCACGTCCATGCCGACGCTGGTGAACCCGGCCACCAGGGCCGGCTCGATCATGTAGCCGGAAAGGCGTGTGTCCTTGCCGATGACGACGAGGTGGCGGCGGTTGTCGGCGGATCGGAACAGCTTGCCGGCCGAGAGGCCCACCCGCAGCGCCACTTCCGCCGTCATCGGGTGCGTGTTGGCCTTGCCGCGAATTCCGTCGGTGCCGAAGTAGGACCGCTTGCCCATTGGGGTCTCCGTCGTCCGCGCCCGAAACCTTGCGAAATGCAGTTTTAGGTGCGCGGGGATACGCAAATGCTAAAGGAGCGCGCTGGCGCCGCGGCGCCTGCATAACCCAAGACGCCGGACTGCGGAAAGCGCGTCCTGTCCCGGCGCGAGCCTGCCAGACTTTTTGAGGGTTCCTTACATGTGCGGCATCATCGGCATTTCCGGCGGCGAGCCCGTCACCGACCGTCTGGTGGAGAGTCTCAAGCGGCTGGAATACCGGGGCTATGACTCCGCCGGCGTCGCGGCCCTGAACGAGGGACGGATCGACCGCCGCCGGGCCCAGGGCAAGATCCGCAACCTCGAAGCCGTGCTGCGGGACCGGCCGCTGCCGGCCACCGTCGGCATCGGCCACACCCGCTGGGCCACCCACGGCGCTCCCTCGGAACGCAACGCCCACCCGCACATCACCGACCGGGTGGCGGTGGTCCATAACGGCATCATCGAGAACTTCGCCGAACTGAAGGCCGAGCTCCTGGCCGCGGGCCACACCTTCACGAGCGACACGGACACCGAAGTCATCGCCCACCTGATCCAGTCGCGGCTGGACGCCGGGGACGCGCCGGTCGACGCGCTGAAGGCTACCCTCGACCGGCTGCACGGGGCCTATGCCCTGGCGGTGCTGATCGAGGGCGAGGGCGACCTGGTCCTGGGCGCCCGCCGCGGCAGCCCCCTGGTGGTCGGCTGGGGCGACGACGAGATGTTCATCGGGTCCGACGCCCTTGCGGTCGGCCCGTTCACCAATCGGATCACCTACCTGGAGGAAGGCGACTACGTCGCCATCCGCCGCGACGAGGCGCGCATCTTCGATGCCGACGGCCTTCCGGTGGACCGCGGTTCGGTGGTCGTGGCCGCCTCCGCCGCCCTGGTCGAAAAGGGCAACTACCGCCACTTCATGGAAAAGGAGATCCATGAACAGGCCGAGAGCACCCAGCACACCCTGACCGCCTACGTCGATCCGGTGGCCCGTACCGTGTCGGCTCCGACGGGGATCGACTGGACCCAGATTCCGCGCGTGCAGATCGTCGCCTGCGGCACCGCCTACTACGCCGGCATGATCGGCAAGTACCTGTTCGAGAAGGTCGCCGGCCTGCCCTGCGACGTCGAGATCGGCTCGGAGTTCCGCTATCGCTCGCCGGCCCTGACCCCGGGGACGCTCGCCATCGCCGTCAGTCAGTCCGGCGAGACGGCGGACACCCTGGCGGCCCTGCGCTGGTGCAAGCAGCACGGCCTTGCGACCGCTGCGGTGGTCAACTCGCACCAGTCGACCATGGCCCGCGAGGCCGACCACCTGTGGCCGACCCGCGCCGGCCCCGAAATCGGCGTCGCCTCGACCAAGGCCTTCACCTCCCAGGTAGCCGCCCTGACCTGCCTGGCCGTGGCCGCCGCCGCCGCCCGTGGCGCCATGGACGCGGCGCAGCTGGACGAGGCGGTGATGCACCTGATGGAGGTCCCGCGGCTGATTTCCGAGGCCATGAAGCAGGACGAGGCCATCCGCGAGGTGGCCCAGGAGCTCAGCCACGCCCGCGACGTGCTCTACCTCGGCCGCGGGCCGATGTACCCGCTGGCCTTGGAAGGCGCACTGAAGCTTAAGGAGATCAGCTACATCCACGCGGAGGGCTATGCCGCCGGCGAACTGAAGCATGGGCCCATCGCCCTGATCGACGAGGAGACCCCGGTGGTGATCCTGGCGCCCGAGGACGAGTTCTTCGAGAAGACGGCGTCGAACCTGCAGGAGGTCTCGGCCCGCGGCGGTCGAGTCATTGCGATCTCTGACGCGGCGGGCGCGGGGCGCATCACCCTCGCGCGCCGAACCATCGAGATTCCGGCCGCCGATCCGCTGATCGCACCGATCATCTTTGCCGTGCCGATGCAGCTGCTGGCCTACCACACGGCGGTGCTGAAGGGCACGGACGTGGACCAGCCGCGCAACCTCGCAAAGTCCGTCACGGTCGAGTAGCCCTCGTCGGTGAGCCATACGAAAGCGCCCCCGGCATTGCTGCCGGGGGCGTTTTGCATGGTCGGCGTCCGGACCTTAGGAGGTCGGAGGCGTTGTCGTAGCCGGCGGAGTCGTGGCCGGGGTGCCGTCCGGGTTCGTGGTCGTGGTCGTACCGTCCGGGTTGGTCGTCGTCATGGTGCCGTCCGGATTCGTCGTCGTGGTTCCGGTCGTCGTGTCGGCCGGCGGCGTCATGGCCGGATCGGCCGGCATGGTCGCCTCGGGAGTGGTGGTGGCCGCGGCGTCAGCCGCCGGCTCGGCTTCGCGCGGGCTGCACGCGCCCAGCAGAATGCCGCCGGCCGCGAGGGTTCCGATCAGAAGCATGGATTTGTTGGACATGACACTCTCCTGCAGTTGTCCGCGCCTCAACCAGCCAGGAACACGAAGGTTTCACACTGCCGTGAGATTTTTGTGATCACTGTCCCTCGCCCGGCGCCTGTGCAGACTCACGCCGGGCTTCGCCCTGGGCCTGGGCCCGGGCTCCCGCGGCGGCCTGGGCGGCGTCGGCGTCGGTCTGGTTGAGCTGTTCGAGGGCCTGACGCTGGGCCGGGGGCAGGTCGGCGCCCTCCGGAATCGGGGCCGCGTCGCCGGCGTCCATGGCGATCGCGTTCTCTTCAGCCGTCTCGGCGCCGGGCATGGCGCCGGCCGTCTTCTTGTCTCCTGGCGGTGGATTCTGGCTGCAGGCGGCGACTAGGCCGGCAGCGGCGAGGGCGGCGAGGGCGGGTCGAATCATGGGCGTTCTCCTGGGTGCCGGCTGGCAACCCTCCACGCCGGAGAAAGTTCGCGGCCCGGTCCTGAAAGGCGAGGGCTACTGCCCCTCGACCGGCGCCGGCGTTTCCGGCGCGCCGGTGTCCTGATTGTTGGCGTTGCCCTGGCTGCCGTCGCGGGCATAGCCGGGCGAGTTCTGCGTGCCCGCCCCGGCGGGTTGGTTCGAGCGGTCGTCATCGGCAGCCGGCCGGGTAGCGGTGCTGGGCGCGCCCGCTGACGCCTGGGCGGCGTCGGCCTCGGCGGCGTTCTCGATCGCCTTCTCGGTGTTGCCGCCGGTGGACTGGCTGCAGCCGCCCAGCACGGCTGCGGCGGCGAAGGCTAGGGTGATGGGCGTCCTGGACATGGCTCTCTCCTGCGTGCCGGCTTGCAACCAGCCACGCAGGAGAAAGTTCGCGGCGGCGGACGTCAGCCGGCCGGAGGAGCCTTGGCGGGCGGAGCGGGCTCCGCCTCGGGCGGCGGGCCGGCGCCGTCGCCCGTCAGCGGCGGCAGCTGGCTCTCCGGCATCTCGGCGGCGGTCACGGCGTCGATCGGCTTGCCTGCGGCGTCGTAGCCATTGACCTTGGCCGCGCGCGCCGGGTCTTCCGGCGGCATGGCGGGGTTTGAGCCGGCGGCCGCGTTCTTCGAGCCGCCGTCGCCGCAACCCGCCAGCGTCAGGGCCGCGCCTGCGAGCACCGCCGCGGCCAGCGCAGATTTTCGAACCATGGATTGATCCCTCCGAGATGATGCGCGTTGGATAGCGCCCGGCCGCCTGAATGGCGAGGCTTCGCCGGTCCGCCGACGCCTTGGCGAAACGCCTGGCGCGGCCTAATCGATGCGTGAACCTTAGGAGACACCATGGCCCGCGTTCGCAAAGCCGTCCTTCCCGTCGCCGGCCTCGGCACCCGGGTCCTGCCCGGCACCAAGACCACGCCCAAGGAACTGCTGAACGTCGTGGACCGGCCGATCCTGTCCTACATCGTCGAGGAAGCGCGGGCCGCCGGCATCGAGCACATGGTGTTCGTCACCGGCCGGTCGAAGGGGGCGATCGAGGACTATTTCGACCACCAGATCGAGCTGGAGGCCCAGCTCGAGGCCAAGGGCAAGACGGAGATCCTGCATCAGCTGCGGGCCGAGCTGCCCCAGCCCGGCGAGATGAGCTTCGTGCGCCAGATGCAACCGCTGGGGCTGGGCCACGCCGTCTGGTGCGCGCGCGACATCATCGGCGACGAGCCCTTCGCCGTCCTGCTGCCCGACGTGATCGTCGACGCGGAGAAGCCCTGCCTGACGCAGATGGTCGAGGCCCATGAGCGGACGCAGGCCAACGTCATCGCCCTGCAGCGGGTGCCCGACAGCGAGACGCACAAGTATGGCGTGATCACCCCGGGAGAGGCCGACGGCCGGCTGGTCGAGGTGAAGGGCATGGTCGAGAAGCCGACCCAGGGCACGGCCCCGTCCAATCTGTCGATCGCCGGGCGCTACATCCTGAAGCCGGGGATATTCGAAGCCCTGTCGGCGCACGAGAAGGGCGCCGGGGGTGAGATACAGCTCACGGACGCCATGGCCCGGCTGATGCGAGACGAGCCCTTCTGGGGCTGGGAGTACGAGGGCGAGACCTACGACTGCGGCGACAAGATCGGCCTGCTGCGGGCCAACGTGGCCCTGGCGCTGAAGCGGCCCGATCTGGGCGCCGCAGCGCGCGCCGCGGTGCAAGCGTTGCTGTAGAAGGGGTTTCGGCTTCCGCCTCCGGTGCGAACAGGTTAACCAGAGGGACGGCTTCAGTGGTGGCGGACATGCGTGTTCTGGTCCTGGGCGGCGACGGTTTTTGCGGTTGGCCCACCGCGCTGCACCTTTCGGCCCGGGGCTGGGAGGTCGGCATCGTCGACAACCTGTCGCGCCGCAACATCGACAACGAGCTCGAGGTCCAGTCGCTGACGCCGATCCGGCCGATCGGCGAGCGGATCCGGGCCTGGCGGGAACTGACCGGGCGCGAGATCGCCTTCCACAACCTCACGCTGGGCAAGGACTACGACCGTTTCGTCGCCCTGCTGAAGAGCTTCAGGCCCGACGCCCTGGTCCACTTCGCCGAGCAGCGCGCCGCGCCCTATTCGATGAAGTCGGCGCGCCACAAGCGCTACACCGTCGACAACAATCTGAACGCCACCAACGACGTGCTGGCGGCCATCGTCGATTCGGGTCTCGACATCCACCTGGCGCACCTGGGGACCATGGGGGTCTACGGCTACACGACCGCCGGCCTGCGGATCCCCGAGGGCTATCTGACGGTGACGGTGGACACGGACTTCGGCCCCAAGGCGCAGGAGATCCTGTTCCCGCCGAACCCGGGGTCGATCTACCACCTGACGAAGACCCAGGACGCCCTGCTGTTCCAGTTCTACGCCCGCAACGACAAGCTCAGGATCACCGACCTGCACCAGGGCATCGTCTGGGGCACCCAGACCGAGCAGACCCGCATGGACGAGCGGCTGATCAACCGCTTCGACTACGACGGCGACTACGGCACGGTGCTGAACCGTTTCCTGATGCAGGCGGCGGTCGGCTATCCGCTGACCGTGCACGGTGCGGGCGGCCAGACGCGCGCCTTCATCCACATCCAGGACACGGTGCGCTGCGTCGAACTCGCCCTGCGCAACCCGCCCAAGGCCGGCGACCGGGTCTCGATCCTGAACCAGATGACCGAGTGCTGGCGCGTGCGCGACCTGGCGGCGCTGATCTCGCGCATGACCGGGGCCGAGATCGCCCACCTGCCCAACCCGCGCCAGGAGGCCGACGAGAACGAGCTCGTGGTCATGAACGACCGCTTCATGGGGCTGGGCCTGGATCCGGTGACCCTCGAGGAGGGGCTGCTGCGCGAGGTTACCGAGATCGCCGGGCGCTACGCGGGACGGGCCGACCGGGACAAGATTCCCTGTGTCTCCCATTGGAACGCCGACCGCGCCGCGGCGGCCGAAGCGCCGGCGCGGCCGGGGCTGAAAGCGGTCGAGGGCTGAGCCAACGGTGCAAGCCCTCGTCTTCGGCTGCGGCTATCTGGGCGGCGTGTACGCGACGCGGCTGAAGCACGAGGGGTGGTCGGTCGCCGGGACCTCGCGGGACCGGCGGAAGCGCGACTTCCTGGCCTCGATGGGCATCGAGCCGGTCGATCCGGACGACGCGGCGGCCTTGGCCGGGCAGGCCCGCGTCGCCGACGCCGTGCTGGTGACCTCGGCGCCCGACGCGAACGGCTGTCCCGCCCTGGCCGTGCTGCCGCGCGCCCTGGCCCGGGCGGGAGC